>Ga0209167_10000257_pt1 | contig 45863 bp, 55 predicted proteins | sample Coa_R1_9_FD_187154 | JGI IMG/M metagenome (GOLD analysis project Ga0209167, IMG submission 187154) | Surface soil microbial communities from Centralia Pennsylvania, which are recovering from an underground coalmine fire - Coalmine... | ecosystem: Environmental > Terrestrial > Soil >...
TCATCTAGTGTAATGACCGACTTGATGGCGCGGGCGCCGTCGCTGAATAGATTGTACCAACCGGTCGGCTTGAGCCACTCCCAGCCGCGCGACGTGTACCAATGCCCAGCCACGTTCTCGACGTGCGGGATGGGATTCCAGAACAATGAGCCGACCGCGAAGCGGTTGATGCGACGCAACGGTTCGAGATAGCCATGCGTCTCGATATTCGGCGAGTAGAAGTCGTCGATCGGCCCGGCGAGCTTTGGATGCACGCGCCAGTCCTTGAGCTGTGGGACGTGCGGCGTCACCCAGCTGGCCGGCGCGCTGCCGACTTTCCTGGTCGCCCAATTGAGCCAGTCCGGCGACTTTATGAGTTTGTCAAGATACTGGATATGACGCACCGTGGCGCGCATCTTCACCAGCGCGTCGCCAAGATTAACCGCTGCCGATTTCTGATAACGGTATGGCGTCTCGGATTCCAGTTCGCTCGTTTTGGCTTGCTTCACGACGAACCGCTTGCCTTGCACCATGATCGGGTTGCCGAGTTCAAGCTCGTCGCCCCACTTGACGGTTTGCGGCTTGCCCTTATTCCAGACGGTGAGGAAGCCGGGCCGCGGCTGGCTGACCACCGCGCGGCGGCCGTCTTCCGCTTCAAGCGCGTAAAGCGAGCGCGGCAGCATGGCGCTGGTCTTGCGCGGCAGCGTGCGGGTGCCAAGTTGCGGGATATCGGCGACGCCGCCCGTATCGACCGGCAGATCGCTCTCCTTGCCCTTCATGACGCGATGCACCCACTCACTGTCTTCGAGCGGCATCCCGTACTTGCCGGCGAGCTGAGACAATTTTTGAATCTCCTGGCGCATTGGCTCGATATACTGGTTGAATACCGCCTGCTCGCCGGGCTCCAACACCGTCTCAGGCCGTTCCAGTTTCAGATAAAATTTCTCCTGTATATCGGCCGTCTTGAATTCAGGCGGCATCTTGTCGAGCGTCTGACCGACCTGAATCTTGTCCGCGGTCACGGCGTTACGCAGCTTGTAAAGATCGTCGGCTGTCGCGCGCACGATATCGGGCGACGGGGCAATCGCAGTGTCGAGCTTTTGCACGGCGCCGGGCTTGATCGCGATATCGGCACTGAGCGGCGCAGCGGCAGGCTCGGCTACGCGCTCGGCAGTCTTGCCGCCAAGCAACATCGCTGACGTGCCGATCACATCCGACATCGACGGCAGACGCGGATTGGTTTTCTGCGCTTCCTTGAGCTTGGGAAACCAGCTCTCGATCTTGTCGCCCATCGCGTCGATCACGCCTGTAGCGGGCGAGGTCGCGATATCGTAAAGCCCCTTGGCTGCCTTGAGCGGGCCGGTCGGCAGCACGCCGCCGACATCCTTCTGCGGCTGGCCCGCACCCTCGACCGAGCTTTTCAGTTCTTGGAAGCCGGCGCCGGCCGCCTGTTTGGTCTTGTCCCAAACACTGTCCAGCGTGCTGAGCATCCCATCGATAATGCTATTGTCCGGCATCGGGCTTGAACCGCTCGTTGAAGCTCGACCCTAGTTTATCAACTTGCTCACGATAAAACTTGCGATTTTCTTCGAGAATTTTGCTCTGCGTGTCTTTGTCCGTGATCATGGACTCGATGATCTCCATCGCCCGGTAGTGCATCGCCGTGAGTGCCTGGCGCTGTGCTGCCTGATCTTTGCGCTGCGTCGCCGCGTCGAGCTGGGCTTGCAGCCGCTTGAGCTGCATGTCGCTCGTCACCTTGTCCTTAAGCTGCTTGCGCTGTTCCTCCTGCTTGGCGAGGTCGATACGCTCCTGACCCTGCGTCTGCTTGCGCTCGCTCTCGCCCTTCGCGACATCGACACGCTCCTGGCCTTGCTGCACGCGCTCCTGACCAAGTTGTCCTTGCTGCTCGATCCGCTCCTGCCCTTGGCCGATGCGCTGCTGGCCCTGTTCGGCCGCGATCGACTTGTAGAACTCGGCCATCTGCAAAGCCTGCTCGCGCATGGCAAGTGACTGCTCGCGAAACTGCGTCTGCATGTCGGCGGTCATCAGCGGCAGGAAATTCTTGACTGCGGCGGCAATCACCTGGGGCGACGCGCCGGGGTTAGACTTCACGATGCCCTGGATCACGGCCGGCAAGCTCATGCCGCCGCTCGCCGGTCCACGTTGCCCCTGTTGGGGTTGGTTGGGGGTTGACCCAGGAGCAGCGGGACCGGCTCCCCCGCCCATCCCAGGGGGCGAAGCTGCGGCAGGTTGACGCATGGGCTGCATACCCCCGCCACCGGGCACAGGAGGCCCGGCAAGAGGCGGTCCACCGGGCGGCGCCATACCTCCCTGCGACCACGGTTGCGGCTGCCTAGGAGGCGCGCCGCCCGCTTGCTGCGGCTGGATTTGCTGACCTTGTGGTTGCGACATGGCTTGCAGGAAGCGGCCAAGCGCCGCGTTGCCCGCCATGTCGAGCTGCTTCTGGTCGATATCCTGTATCTTGCTCTCGGACGACAGGTAGCCGGGCTCGACCCCGCTCAGTCCGGCCAGTCCCGCGGCGCCGCCAGCCATCGACGGCTCCTATCTATAATCCGCGGCGCTTAACCCTGGTAATGGCTGGAAAGCATTACCCCCGTAGGCATCGCCGCTGAATATATTACCGCCGCCAAATGAGGCGCTTGAGCCGAACGGACTGAAGCCACTACCGCCAAGGCCAGCGAGGCCGCTGCCGATCGCGCTACCGAAAGCCTGATTTTCATTGAAGCCGAGCTGCGCCGACTGGTTGGCGACCTGATTCGCGCTGTTCGCACCGGACAGGTATTGCAGCCAGTCGCCGATGCCGGTCTGCGGGATTTGAGAGGCCGACTGTCCGTAGGCCGAGCCCCCGGTCAAGGCGTTGAGCTGGTTCGAGCCAACCGTGTTGTAGGTGTTGTACGGCAGCATCGCCGACGACACCGCGCCCTGCGGCGCTTGCTGACCAAGCCCGTAAGCGCCTTGCGCCAAGCCGAGCGCTCCCTGGCCGCCTTGCAACATGCGCTGAAGCTCGTTGTTCTGCCAGTTGATGTCGAAATTGCCCATCGTGTTGCCGTACACACCCTGACCCCAAGGCGTATTAGCGAGCCCCGACTGACCGAGCCCGGCGAGCGTTTGCTGGCTGAGCAAGTCCTGCTGCTGCTGGAAAAGCTGGTTCTGCGGATCGAACGCCTGATTTAAGATTGAACCCGCGGCGCCGCCAAGCTGCGCAGCATTGCCAGCGCCTTGCGCCGCCGCGTTCACGCCGGTCGGTGCGAATTGCTGCGCCGTGTTGATGCCTCCCGCCGCGTAGGGATTGTTGACCACGCCTTGCAGGATGTTGCTGAATTGGCCGAGGTTCTGACCGCCGAGATTGTACTGATTGAGACCGGGGATCGCGGTGTTGAGGTTCGACGTGATGCCGCCGATCGGCACGCTCTGCGGAGTCGGTGCGTTGTTGCCGCCGCCAAACAGTCCGTAGAGACCGCCCGCCAGGCTCGCGCCGCCGCCCAACGCCATGCCCATTTCAGTCGTCCTTTTGCAGCATCTTGCGGTACGTCACATCGACCGCCTTGTAGCCGAGCCGCTTGAAGATCACTCGCATCAGCCGGCCGCGCACGCCGCGCGCCAAAAGATTTTCCGCGACGTTCATGCGCACCACGCCGGCCTTTTTCATTTCCTCGTCGTTGCGCCGGAATATCTTAACCCAGGCCCAGCCGCCGCGATAGCGCCGGTCGAGCCAGTACATGTCCACCATGCCGTGCAAGGTCGATCGGTAGTGCCGGTGCGAGCCGACGATATTGAACACGTAGCCGACCAGCGCATCGCCGTCGCGCGCCGTCAGGACACGCAGCCGGCCGGCGATCGCATCGGCCATGTAAGCGTCCCAGTCCGGGTCGAGCAGCACGTCTTCCCGGTCACGGCCGAACTCCCGCCAGTGCTGCTTGAACAGCGGCGGGAGTTCCTTGGCGATGACGTAGAACGGCTCGACAGCGAGACGGAGATCAGGCTTCGCGGGGGCCGAGACTACGCGGAGTTGGGGCGGTTTCTTTTCGAGTCGCGTCGGCATCGACGCTGCCTCCTTTGCAGCGCATTGAGGCATCGGGATTGGCCGGGCTGCGATCTTTCATGCCCTTCTGGCGCAAAGTCGTCTCGGCGGCCATCGAGCCGGAACCGTCCTTACTGTGCTTTGCCATCGTCCTTCTCCGGTTCGGGCGGCGGGATCATCGAGCGCAACAGCGCCGTCAGGCTCGTCACTGCCTTGGTCAGCTTGCCGAGATGCTCGCGCACGTCGGTATGAGTGCCGCGCAAGCCAGCATCAATCCGATGCAAAACATCGTGTGGATGCTCCGGTTTCGGCGACGGAGGCGAGGCCGGTTCCGTAGAAGCCTGAGTTACGTCGGTCATGCTCGTTCTCCCTAGAAGTCGGCGGTGAAGTCGAGGACACCAGCGCCCGATGCCGTAGATGTAATTTCACACCCGTCCTTCGCCGTCATGCCGGTCGTCGTGAAATTGATCGAAGCATTATTGACGCCGTTTGCGCCGAGCGTCGCCGAGAACGGCGTCGAGAGCGCGGTTGCGGACTGCGAGGCTGACGTGATCGTGAAGGTCGTCGCCGACAGCGCGTTGGTGTAGGTCGGCGCCACGCGCATCGTGGTCGGGAACGGGATGACGATCGAGCAGGTCGTCGTGGTGCCGAGCGCCGTGCCGCCGCCGAATTGAATAGCGCCCGCGGTATCGATCTCGTTGTAGCGGATGAAATACCGTTGCGCTTCGAGAATCTCTTGACCGTAGGGGCGATACTCGAATGAGGAAGCAACTGCGCCCTGTTCAAGCTGCACTCCGGTAAACTCGAAGCCATCGGTCGCGCCCGCCGTGCCGCCCGTCGTCGGCGTCCAGCACAAGGCGACCGCCGCTTCCTTCGCGGTGCCGGGGATCTGATAGGTCGCCGTGAAACGTTGCCATGCTGAGGTCAAAGTAAACGCGGTCGTTTGCGACGAGGCGATGCCGGTCCATGCTGGCGTGATCGCGGGCGACGCCGTGAAGCTCTGCAAACCTTGATCGACGCCCGTGCCGGTGAACAGATACGCATTGAGCGTCGTCTGCTCGGCCAGCATGTTCGCGAGGCCGTAGGCATAAAAAGAAAGCGTTACGCCCTGGCCTTGCAGCGGCACAATGCGCGTGGTCGGGATTTCCTGCATGACGCATTGCGGCTGCGCCAGCGCGCCGGACGTGCGGTAGAACAACTCGGCGTCGTTAAAGATCGGTTGCGCCGGCAGATTCGTGGTGACGACCTGCAAGCTGCCCGCACCGGAAGTGACGTTGACATTGCAGCCCCAGCGGTCGGCCGAATAGGCACTCGATGGGATGGTCGTGGTGCCGCATGTCTTTGCTGCCGTACCGCGTTGATCGACCTGCATTCCGCCGTTATCGAGGATATTGCGCGGCGTGGTGTATGTCACCATCGTCTGCGGCGTGATGCTGGCGTTGATCTCTCGGATGAGAGTGTTCAACGCGCCGATCATGTTTGCCGGCTGGATAGGACCGGAGAACAACGGGATATTCGCCGCCAGCGCGATCGTCCCGCTCAGCACCAGGGCGCTCAGCGCCGCAAGGGTCTTCCTCATTGCCTCGTCTCCTATGCCCGGATGTGAGGGTTTAGCACTTTCTTTTCAGGGGGTCTAGTTGGCGTTCACCTGGTCGTCCCAGCCTACCACGCTCATCGCCGCGCCCGCACCGCCGCCTGCCCAGTAAAGCGACGTGCTTTCAAGAACCAGGCTGCACGCAACGGAGTTGACGGCCGTGGCGCCGCCATAGCAGGGCCAAGTATTGTTGTTCGAGCCGGCAGGACCATTGTTGCTGCCGCCCCAACCGCTGTTCGGCGCGACCTCGACACCAGCCCCGGAGTTGGCCCCGTAGCCGACGTTCAAAGCAAGATAAATCACGGACGCGGTGGGCGGCACGAACGCGGCGACGCTCTGCGCGACAAGAACGGGTGAGGTAGCCGAGTACGTCCCTACAGTGCCGCTCGCGATGGTCGGCGACGTCGCCGGGTTGGTGCCAACCACGTACTGAATGCGCTTGCCGAGTTGCAACGTGCGCTCGATATTGGCGCTGCCATCCGTGCGCATCGCGCCGACCCGACAGACATAAGGATAGCCGGTTGGCAGGGTCGGCGCGGTCGCCGACGTGCTGCCAAGCCCCGCGATCGCGGTCCCATTGTCGATCAAATAAACATAGAGCCAGCCGCTCGTCGGCCGGTTTTCGCCGTCCATACCGTTCGCGGCGCTAGTCGAGTTGCCTGTTGTCGTGTTAATCGCGATCGAGACTGGCGTGCGGTAGCTGACAAGCCCGCCGCTCGTCACGGTTACGGCGCTGCTCGCCGTCACATCGACCAGCGTGTTCGGCGTGCCGCTATCGTTGACGATCTTCAGCCCGCTCGCGCCGCATAGTGGCGTCGCCGCTGTGCTCAGCGGCGAGCCGGTCGCGCGCATGTAGTTCGTGACCAGCCAATTGCCGCCGCCACTGCTGCCAGCACCGAGATACTGCACCGTCGCGGTGTCACCGGCTTGCGTGATGATGTTCTGACTGCCCGGCGTCTGGATACAGCCGCCCGTCGTCGCGCAGTTCGTCTGATTGTAGGTGATCGTCAGCGCGCCGTTAAAATAAAGGTTGTAGTACGGATATGTCGCGTTCGCGGTCTGCCCGAACGACGTGATCGTAGTCGTGCCGGTGATGCTGACATTATGCGACGGTATCGTGCCGAGATCGGTCGTGCTGGCCGACGCGAGCGTGGTGGACGGCCCGTAACCGCCGAACTGCGCGGTTGGATTGAGAAGCTCGAACTCCGTACCATCCCACTCGGCAACAACAAGCTGGCCGGCTTGTATCTCGCCGCCTGTCATCGGCTGCGGGCCGCTCGGTGTCTGCCGGAAGAAGCTTGGCGGGCAAGCCGATGCGCAAGTCGGATACGTGGTCGAGGTAACGGTCTGGCCGTTGACTTCAAGCGTCAAGGCACTCGCAGCGGTGCCCGGCGCTGTGTTTGTGTAACCAGCGATGAACGCGACAGTATAGTTTTTGGTCAGCGTAAAACCGGATGGCGTGGTCGTCGCCACGAGCTGCGCGTTCGCTGCGCCCGTCGAGTTCGCTCCTGAGAAGACCAGTGTGCCGCCCGATGCCGGCTTGAGCGGCGTCGTCAGCCCTGATAGCGACGTGATATCCGAGTTGTTGCCTGCCGCTGCGGCATTGCCCAAGCACGCCACGATGGCATTGTAGTTCGCCATGACCTGCGTAGCGTCGGCCGTCGTGCCGTTGGTCAAATTATAAGGAAGCGAGCAGCCGACGCCGGCAAAAGCGCCCGTGACGCCAAAGAGCGAGAAGATGGCAGCAAAAAATAAGCGTTTCATGCGACCGCCGTGATGTCCGTCAGGTAGCGAAGCAGCTTGTAACGCATGAAAAGCGCGCCAATCTTGATCGCGCTTCCCGACTGCCCGGTAGCCGAGATCGCCATCTTAGCGAAGACCACCGGCAAATGCCACTGTAGTTGACGCGGCAGGAGCGCGCTTTGCGCCGCGCCCCATAAAGCCGAGCCCCAGGTAAACGCGCCCCATATCGTCGCGCTGCCCGGCGTCGTGACAGTCACGCCATCAAAGATAACACCGTTCGGATCAACCGAGGCGACGGTCGCCGGCACGCTCGCAGACAGCGCCATGTCGAGCGTCGCGTAACTCATCGCGACATTATTCATCTTGCGCGTATTCGGCAAAAAGGCAGTCTGATACGCCCACGCCATCGCAACACCGTTCTCAACAAAAAGGCTCAAGGTGTTTTGCACTGGATCGCTTTGCCAAAGGCTGCCCATCACGCCAACGGGCGTCATGATAAACGTATTCTGGTAAGGCTGAATCAAGGATGCCGGGAACGTGTGCGGCCCCGACCAGATTTTGCGCGGGATATCGTACCACCACTCTTGCGTCCCGGTGCTGGGAAACGGCGTCGCTTTCTGAAACTCATAGTCGAACTCGTAGCTGAAAGGACCAGGCAAAAAAATTGGTGGCTGATAGGCGGTCGGCGTCGAGATGCGCACTACGTCGCCCGATGCCGCCATGACAATACGCGACGGCTGCGACGAGTAGATGAAAGGCAACGTGATGCCGTTGCCATCGTTGCCGATCGGATCAGACACATTGCCCATGAAGTCGATCACGCGCATCCCATCCGGCGAGATGAATGCAAGCCCCGCCTTGGTCGGCGCGATGCCGAGTGGTGAAAGCGTGCCGGTTGCCACGTTCAAGGCGTTGACTGCCAAGGTGCCGAGCGCCGAGTCGCCCGTCACCTGGTACATGTTATTGACGCCTTTGAAGACGATAAGACCTTGGATGATGCCGCCCGCCTGATTGTAGAGCCGCAAGCCGCCGAGCGCGGTAAGGAAGACATTATCGCCGAACGTCAATACTTGCGTCGCATTGGTGATCTGTGTCGGGTTCAACGGATCGGAGAAAACAAGCGCCGGTTGCTGCGGCAAATTCACGATGTAGTACGCACGACCATTGAACTGAGCCACGAAGGTCGGCGGCAACGAAAATTGAATTTGCCCCGTCGTGTTGCCCGCATTCCAGATCGGCGCGCCGGGATTTGTCAGGTCGAACCAGCCGATGAAATAGGCAGTCGCGCCAAAACCCGGATGCGTGACCATCAGCTTCGAGCCGACGACATCCATCGTCGGCGGCACCCACGGGCCGGTCGCCGCGGGGCTTGCCGGCACGTTGTTGACCGTCACGCCCGTCACCGGCACGAACGTCTTGTTCAGAAGATTGAAGCAAAACGGCTGGTCGAAATTCGCGACATTGACCAGCCCATAAACGTAGGAGCCAACCACCTTGAAAGTCGAAACGAAGCCCGCACCGAGCAATTGAGTCGTGATATCGCCAATTTGCACGGATGCCGGCCGGCATTGCCAAAGATCGGGCGATGACGGATCAGGGATCAAGTTCGAGAGCGCCGACATCGCCCCCGGAAACGTCTGTGAGCTATCGAGTGTGTCGCTGCAACCCTTCGGATACCACGGCAGCGGAACGGAGTTGCGTTGCATCACGAGCCCTGCGCAAGCTGCCTCTCTGCGAGAATCACCGCGCCCTGGATCGCCGGGTCGGTATCCACATTGATGTGCATATCCCAGGTATCGACCGTGCGCAAAGTCCCCTTGAAGTCCGGCGCCGTGGTCAAGGACGCATGGCCGACAGGCGGAAAGGAGCTGGCCGGATTGACGTTGTGAAAACAGATTGCCTGCTTGACGTTGCCGTGCAGCGCCGCGCACGCCAGCCATATCGTCGGATCGAGCGAGATCAAAAGATCAATCGGGATATTTTCAGCGGCGATCTGCGTCACTTCACTCGCGCCGTTCGAGTAGCCGATCACCGAGCGCAAGGTCGTAGCGGGAAGCGCCCTAAGCGCATTGGCCGCATCCTGCCACTGGTTCCAATGTCGCACGATGACCGTAGCACCCGGCAACTTTCGCAATTCAGCGGCGATCGTCAGCATACCCGGCGATGTTTGATCGTCGCCAAGCCCTTCGAGGATCTCGATGTGAATGAGTTTCATGTTACCGCCATCTTTAAAGCTACGTTCTCGATTGTTGCCACGCGGTTAAGCCAGCCGACGCCAAAATACTTAAACGTGCCTAGACTACGGTAAAACGCGCGCCGCTGGTCCGAAAAATTAGAAACCAGTTTCACAGCATTGCTACCTTGCAAAGCCGTCGAAGTGATAATTCCCAGATGTCCGTCAGCCGATACACCCAAAGCTCGTTGCAACAGCTTCACTGCTTGAACGGGACCGGAGTTCACCGCCATATCAAAAAAGCACAAATCGACACCTGGCTGCATCGACGGACACCACGGCAGCCAATATTGATGCTGATAGATATCGGCTACTTCTTCGTCGGTCGCTTGATAAACGCTCTGCTGTTGCTCGCCCTTGCTCGTTCGATACGCATTGTACTCGGTCTGAACGATGCCGCGCGACGTGCGCCCGCCAGGATCGTGCGGGTCATCGGAATTGCCGCCTTCTTCCTTAAGAATGTAAGGCAGACAAATTGCAAAACGGTCATCGGCCATCAGCATGTACCCTCTAGCAATGTGTGACGATACCGTTAACGGTCGCGAAACTTGACGTTGGCGAGCCCGAACAATTCACCCCGGCTGTCCCAACATCGACAAGCTGACCAGCAGCATCGAACTTAGGTATATCACCTGCCGTGCGCGTGCCGGATACGCCTTGGACACTATAGTTCGAGCCGCCATTGTAGCTAAACTCAAGCTGGTGCGACGTGCTATCATCCCACATCTCGCCTTGGCCCGATTGCGCGGTCGGCGCTGCCGTTTCAGCTGCCCAGTTATATAGCTGCGCTCGCGGCTCACCGGAACCATCATTCACCGTGCCGTCACCAAACAAAAATGCAGGGTGCCCGTTAACCGTGCCTTGCGCCTGAATGTCTTGTGCCGAGCAGCTTCCTACCCCAGCTGCATTCAGACAAAGCATCGTGCCGGCAACATCCGTCTCAGTGATAGTGCCGCCAGAATTGAGAATCGAGCCGAGCGCGAATTCGGATGTACCGGACGGATTGACGACGTACATCTGAAAGTCGTTGCTGGCTGCCGTCGCGCTGGCACCCCACTTGATATATCCGCCGCCGAGCGATGCGTCGCCTTGCACAACGCTACCGGACGAGTTGAAGTAGGCGTTTGTTCCGATAAGTCCATAGTCGGAACCTGAGATCGTCGCCGCGGCCCCGAACAAAGCGTCACCCGGCTGATTGGTCGTTCCGATGACGACCGGATTGCCCATGACCCCATTTAAGTACTTGCTGCTCGGCGGGATGTTCGAGAAATCGCCAAGAACCGGAGCCGAGCCCTCAAGCGTCTGTACGAGATTCGCCATCGTCATGTTCGCAATGGCGAGTTTCATCGTGAAGGTGACGGTGCCGTTGGTATTGTTGTTAGTTGCATCGTAATAGAAATAGGTCTTGCCGTTGACTTCCAGCAAATAAGGATCGGCGACCTGACCAAGCGTATGCGTATCCGGCCCCGGTCCCTCGTCCCATGACAGCCGACAAAGCACGCAGCCGGCGCTTGGGCTCAACGACCACGACGTTAAATTGGACGACGTGAAGCGCCAGATGTCGCCAGCGGTATGCCCCGCCGCTGCATACTGCGTCCATTGCCAATAGGTACTGCCGTCAACAAACACGAACGGGCAACCGGCATTGTTTGCCATCACCGGATTACTGACAGACTTCGTAAACGTGTATCCATTTGAAGAAGTCGCAAGCCCGGTCTCGTAGCCAGTCCCGCCGACAAATGCACCGTACATCATGTAATAAGTGCCGCCATTGATCCAGACATACGGATCAACTAGGCCGCCGCTATCCCAGCCGCCTCCCGGCGCGACGACGCTGGCATGAGCAACCGACCAGCTCAGACCGTTTGTAGAAGTCATCTGGTCGATTGCGGAGCTGCCGTTCACCCAATAGCTGACATAAGAGTTAGCACCCAGCTTGATGAAAGTCCTGGGCATCGTGTGCGAAGTATCGATGGGATTACTGGCATAACAAGTCCAGGCGACACCGTCCGGCGATTCAGCGTACCCAACATCGTTCGCACTTCCCGCGTCATAGTGAAACAGCATCTTGAAGACGCTGGTGTACTGCGTCAAAATTTGCGGGTTGGTGTCGTATATGATTGCGTGTTCGGCAACGCTGGTGCTGCAATGTGCGTTGCTGGAGTTCATCACTTCGCCCATGCGATTCCACACGGGTGCGCTGCCAGTCGGCTGCGCGTTAAAAAAGCCGGGCGTCGGCAGGGTTGACCCCACGTAAGGCTGGCTGGCGGTCAGCAGAGCCCCGATCGGCACACCGCTGTCGCCTAAAGCAGAGCCATTCGTCGCGTTCCAGGTCACGATGTCAGGAACGACCGTGGTTCCTGGTCCAGTAATGTACCCACCGCCGCCGCTCGAACACGTAATAGAACTCAATGTCGGCAAGCCCGTTACCATTTGTCCTGATGGACACACGAGCGACGTGCCGCCATTCAGATCAAAGTACGAGTCCACAATATCGATCAGCGTCGAGCGGACTGTTGCCGCCGTGATTTGATTCGGTACGCCACCGGCAAAATTCGTGTTGACCTCGGTAGTCAACGCAGCCTTGGTCTTCTGCGCATAGGCAGGCGCGCAAGACAGGAAGATAGCGGCAAGGACCAGAAGTTTCTTCATCATATCTTTTCCATGTAGGCAACAATAGCACGTAGTTCTGCTAATGAAGCATGGCACTTAATCCTATTAGCTCGGTACGACATGATTGCTACGTTACCTTTTACGTACCCCCTTTCTGGGATCGTCCGATCAATAGAAGGACTATTATCCGAAAAAGCACCAGAACGTTCTTTAATCGGGATCCCTAGCACTGGACAAATATTGGGAAAGACCAAATCTTCCAGCGTAAGATCAAATGGAAGTCCTTTCTTTCTAGCTCTGTGCTTTATGTTATTTAACCAAAGTGCTCGATAACCTTCTCCTGTACCCGCTCGTCGGTACGCACGATCTTTTTCCCTTCTACGCACCAAAACACGATTCTTATCCTTCCACCGTTTATTTATCTGATTAACACTCTTTCTATGCCCCCGCTTCCATTTCCGCATGTAGGCATTACGTTTCAACCGTTGAACAACATCCATGCTGGCATCCTTCCTAAAAGATGCAACATGCTATCACCAGCCAATATCCACGGCAACAAAATTGTCCACCCGATCTGCTTCGTGTTTCTCAGCCGGTCAAACGCCGCGCCGAAATTCCTTCGGTCGAGCATCACGCGCTGCGAACGATTTTCTCGGTCATCCTTCATTTTCAGATAGCGCCGCAGCACCACACCCGCGCCGCCAGGATAACGGTCTTCGTCGTAAGACAGCAACGCCTCATGGCGCTCGTCATCCGTGATCTTGGCGATCTCACCGGAGAGCCGCGTCAACAAGTAATTTTGATTCGGGAACCATGGCACCGTCGCGAAGTTCGTGATGTCGGCCGGCTGCTTCTGATAGCGAATAACCGCGGGATACGAACCACTCGGCGGCATCCAGAAATAGGCAGTCGGCGGCGTTGTTGACATGTCAGTAGCAAACACAGTCGGAAAATTCGACAGCCCCGGCGTCGCCACAAGCCGGTCAAACTCGTCCAAATCGACCGGGATCAAGACGTAAGGCACGCCGTTGATGTAGTAGAAGCACTCGTTCGGCCGCGCTCGCAGATAGTCGGCCGGGAGCGCCATGCTGACGATCTGCGCCCCGCCGTAGGATATCGCGTTGGTCGGCAGGTTAAATTGCAGCGTCGCGCGCAGCACATCGAAGTCGTAGGCTTGCGCCAGCTCTTGCAGAATCACGTTCAACAGATTTTGCGCCTGCGCCGTGAAACCAGGCACGTTGAGGTTCTGGCACGCCTGCGTAACGATTTGAGCCGCCGTCAAAGGCACCGTTACGCTCCAATTTGTTTCTCCAACTCCGCAATGCGAAGTTCGAGGGCCGAAAGATCGTCGCGCGTCTGCGCCTGCGCCTTGCGCTGGTTTTCCATGAGCGCGGCCTGATTGCCGTCAGGCTTCCACTCGCCGCGCCGGTTGCTGTCGGTCCAACGCTTTATCCAGCCGTCCTTCGTGCGCGCCGAGTCTTCCATCATGTCGGCAAGCGCCTTGGTGCGCTGCTTGTGCAGCAACTTCAACTCGCGAAGCTGGTACTTGGCGCCGACCCGATCGAGCGCGACGGTGATCTTGTCGAACAGTGCGTCAAGTTCGCGCGGTTCGCAGTCGCGGATAACATGCGTCTGCACGCCGATCGACCGGCGCTCGTCCAACGCAAACGTGAACGAGACACCGAGCGCAATGTCCGCGCCCGAATAAGCGGCTTGTGTCGTGTGCTGCTGCTCGTCAGATGCCTTAACGACGCCCCGGATCGCCATCCTCAAACTCCGTGAAGGTGTGAAGTCGTGATATTCTGCGAGCGCCGCGTCAGCGTGCGATTGAGCGGCTTGTTGTAGAAATTGCGGTTGGCCCCGCCGATCTCATCCTCATGGTTCCACGCGCGCTGAATCATCTCGCGCATGGTCTGCGCCTTGTGCGCGTTCACTTCATAGGTGAAGCCGTGAAGATACTCGACGCCATCGATCAGCAACCGCACCGCATGGCCGGGAAGATCCACGAACACGTCTTCCATTTGCAATTTCGGCTCGTCCACCTTGCGCGCGTCTTTCAACGCCGCTTCCATGAACGCTTCCTCGGCGCGAGCCTTCTTCTCCTTCGCGACCGTCTCCACCGCGCGAGCGCGAATGGTCTCTTTTTCTTCCTCGGTCAGCCCGGAGAATTCGAGCCGGTCGGTAAACGCCTTCGGCAGCTTCTTCATGACGCCCTCTATGAATGATCCCAGTCGCCGCCCGCGGCAGCGGCACCCTTGGAAATGAGGATAGGCCAGCCTGTCGCCGGGTCAACCGCGATAAGATCGCCAGGCAGGCATTTGAGGATGCCACGATTCGGGATCATCAACGTGCCGACCTGCGCATAGGCGGTCGGCCAGATCGGATGACTGACGTTCTGATCGTCGAGGATCGCCAAATTGAGCGCGCCGACGTCGGCAGGCACCGTGTCGTCGGTGCCGACCAGGAACGCTTGAAGCACGATTGTCGTCGTCGTGCCCGCGGTGCGAAGCGCCATGCGCCGTCTCCTATCTGCGGGAGCCTGGCAGAACGGCTTGCGCCGCCCTACCAGTCACCCCCTTACCTTCGTCCGGGAAGCGAAGGCTAAGCCTATCCGCCGCCAGTCACCCAACCCTGCATCGCGCCGAGCGGCACGGCATCGTTCATCTGCGCGGCGATGTCGGCAGCCATATTGTTCGTCAGCGTCGTGATATCGGCCGACGTGATCGCACCGCCCGTGCCGGCGCCGGGAACGACGGGCCCGGCAAGCGGACTTTGATTAGCGACGTTGTTCGCCGGGTAGCTCTGCGTGAAGGTCATCTTCTGCGCGTTCGGTGGGAACGGGCCGACCCCGGTGCCCAAAAATTCCACATCAACACGGTATTTCAAAGCGTAGGGCATTTCAGTCTCCCGCTTAGCCGAACGTCAGGTTGAAGTTGGAAGTGGACTCGACGCGCATCGCGAAGTTCTGATTCTCGATGAGCGTGCCGTAAAAGCACTTCCAACCGACGATCCGCAACTGGTTGAGCGGATCAGACTTGTCGCCTTCCTTCAGGTAGGTGAATTTCACGTCGTCGAGCATCACCTGACCATAAGCCCCGCGACCAAAAATGAAGTTCGGATAGACCGTGACGCCGGTATTCGGCGCGGCAGGCGGCGTCTGCGCGGCGCCGATGCCGGTGATAACCACCGTCTGCCCCGGCGCGAGCTGCGTCGCTTGCCCTTGCATCGGGCCGCTATCAGGACCGGCAACCGAGAGACCAAGATTACTCAGCACGGTCGAGCCTACCTGCGTCATATAAACACTGTAGGTGTAGCCGGCGAGCGCGGGCAGTGCCACCGAGATCGAGCCGTTCGGCCCCACCACGTTGACAACGGCACTGGTCTGATAAATGCGACTCTCGTACTGGTTCTGCGTGTCCGACGCCGTGACCTGAATGTAGTAGGCTCCGGTCGCGAGATTGCCGGCCACACCGTTCACACCATTGATCGCCGCAACGCCGGTCCAATTCGGCACCATGTTCGACATGCAGAACCGGATGCCGGACCACTCGCCGATCTCGTAATTGTAGAGCCGGTTGATGTCCGAGTACGACCACGCCTGGTTGATCGCCGAGTTTTCGCGCAAGTCGCCGGCCACGAAGGGGTGCAGAACGCACACGTAATGCGGCATGGAGCGCGGATTGCTCGACGCCTTTGAGCCCCCGGCCTCGGCCGCGAGCTTCGTGTCCGTCATCTCGTCGCCCATGTAGCGCGGGGCGCCGAGCGTGAACAGCATCGAGTAAGCGCGGTTCAGCTCGTGAATGTTCATCACGTCGCCAGCCGCGAGCGAGGCGCGCGAGCCAACCGAGTTGACGAAATTGACCTGAGTAAACGCCATCAGGTTAACGAACGTATTGCGTTCCAGCGTCTCGGCGACCTGAAGGCCGGTCAACTCGATCGCTTTCTTGAACAGCGGATGCTTGATGGTCAGCTCCGCAACGTCCGTGATCGTGATCTTGTCGCCCCACTGCAAGGCGGTCGCCACGACCTGCTGAATGGTCATCAGCTCGCCGACAGGCGGGACGCCCTCGGACAACGGCGCGAAGGGCAGCGGTACGCGCTGATAGCGCGTCGCCGTGTAGCTTTGCCCGCGTCCTTTGGGCAATTCGAGCGGATCGCCGAACTGGTAAACGACTAGCTGCCGGCGCGCGAGAGGAAGGGTTTTGTCGGCGATATAGGCTTCTACGTCAGCCTGAAAATTGCCGGAAACATTGACGGCCATGACCTGCAACTCCGTCTATGAGGCGCTAAGCCTCAAAGTGGGACGTTTGCAAGCCTATCCTCAAGCGAACGGCCACCGCCGCGACGAGACTGCGTTGCGTCATTGCGCGTATCGTTCGGCCGCACTTGCTGCCGCTCGACGCGCCGACGCCCTATCGCCCGCTGCGTGGAGTTGGCTTTGCTGCCCCTCGACTGTAGAGCCGCATCACCGATCATATAGCGCAAAATCGCCTCGCGAGACACGTTCGCACCTTGCTGAGCAAGACGCGCCCGCTCTGCCTCGACCTTCGGCGCCCACCGCTTGTAAAGCGGATCATGCACTGCCTTCGCTTCAAAGATAGACTTGTCGGCTTGATCCTGAACAGTGAAGGTCGTCTGCTGAAGCACCTGTTGAGTGCGGCGCTCCGAATCGCGCAGATCTTCCGCCAGTCGTTCAGTCTCGGACATAAGAGCCCGACGTGCATTGCGCTGATCGTCAGATTCACGCTGCTCGCGCGGCTGTTGCTGGCGAGTAGCGAACTCATCGAAGCGACGTTGCAAGGCGATGCGTTCTTCACGCTCGCGACGCAGTTCTTCGTTGAGTGTACGGACACGAGCGTTCTCACGCCCGCCGCGACGTTCCGACTGCTGCCGGTCTTGACCGCGATCCGACGCGCCTGCCGCTTGGTCAACGTCGCCGCCTTCATCGTCATCATCCGGCTGGTCCGGCTCGACGTGATCGGGATCGTCACCTTCAGGCAACTCCGTGTCGTCATCGCCCTCGTCCGCTCCGCTCGCGTCGTTCACAGGCTCGCGCGGATCGGTGTCGAGTTCGTCAAGATTTACGTCGTCGTCATCCGTGATCTTGGGCATCAGCTGCTCCAAAGGCGAGGTAACGGCCGCCAGTCGATACAGATGGGGAGCGAAGCTACGCGCAAAAGACGGGAACTGTCAACTACGCCCCATCGCCGGGCGGCGTAGAGACAGCCGATCCGTTACGCCGTGCCAGATGAAGACGCAAATCCCAAACAGCATCCTGCAACGCGGCGAAGCGTCGGTTATCGTCCTTTTGGTGGTCGTCAATCTTAGCGACAATCGTGTTGTGCAATTCGCTAAGACCCTTCCAAAAAAGCGCGCGGTTTTTCTTAAATTGATCCGAGATGAACCAGACAAGTGTGCCGACCGCTACACAAAGTGCGCCTACCGCGGTCAAAAGAGTGACTACTAGCTCGACCTGAGTAGCAGTCACCTCTCACTCCCAGCAACCCGGCGTTAGTAAAGCGCCTCAAGGCGAGCTTGGCAGATCGTATTCACGGTCGCCCTGGCAGGCACACTGCCCGTCAAATTGAGCCCGACGTTACCCAGCGAGCAGCCGCCACGCACGTCGAGCGCGAGACCTTGCTGCCATTGACTGAGCAGTCCAGCGCCGACTTCAGGCTGCACAGTCCACACCGTCGCACTGGCAAGCCCGTAGCTCGCGCTCGTATCACGCACCGGGGCACCTACGTAGATATACGGATGCTGATTGGTCGGCGTCACGCCGGCCGGCAGCGCCGGCAGCGCGGGGAACACCGAGCTGAGATTCGGCAGGAGCGCCGTAATCGTGGTCAGCGGGAAGCCGAACTTAACGAGCGGCTCAAGCTCCCACTGACTGCTGGTCTGGCAACTTACCGGATTGGAAGCATTGCACAACGCTGACGAGCCGATATTCGTATAGGTCGCGTCGAACTCAGCAGCAATGAACTCCAAGCCGCCTTTCCACTGGTAGCCGATCACGCCGTCCACACCGGCCCCCGCAGACAGGAGACTTGCGTTCGCCACGGTCGAGCTGCCGGCCGCCGAGCTGGCGCCGACACCAAAGTAGAAACCGCTCGATGCGTAAGGATAACCCGGCACGACCGGCGCTGGCGGCGCCTTGGTGACGACTTGCGCGTGCGCGACGCTGCTGAAAAGAAGCGCAATCAAGGTAGCCCCAAACTTCCTCATGACTTCACCCCGCTCTGCTCGATAATCAACGCTATTTCTTTGCTCACCGCGAGCATGTCCTTCACGTCGGGGTCAGCCTCGATGCGCTGCGCCGTTGCAATTGCCTTCTCGATGCGAGGCATCAAGGGCAACAGTTTCGGTGCGAGCGTGAGGATGTCCCCGAAATTCATTTCGCCGGTCCTTTAACGATGAAGCCGGTCTGGTTGTCTTTCGACGGGATGCCGGTCAACACCGCGTTAATCGTGTTGCCAAGACCGAGGCACAACGAGATCAGCGCCATGACCACCTTCACCTGGGTAGGATTCATTCCGAGATCAGTGAGCAATGCTCCGACGCCGCTGAGATAGCCGAGCACCGCCAAGCCCAAACTGAGAAAGATGCTGTATCGTGGGTCGAGCGTCATCGTCACATCCCCCGTGCCCGTGGCATTGCGCTAGCGTCTCGTAACCTGTCCTGGTGTATTACACCCGGAGGGTTTTGTCCACCACGCGGTCCATTGCTGCGTGCGCCAACCCGCGGCTGGCCGCCCTGGGCACCTTGCTGCCCTTGTGGACCACCCATTTGTTGCTGAGCTGCCTGAGCCATCTGCGCCTGCATCTTTTGCTGCATTTGCATCTGGTGCCGCATCATGTGCTCACGGAACGCGCCGGTCGGATCGCCATGCTCCTGGAACGCCTGCATGTGTGATTTGAGATGCTCTTGGTCGTTATCCAACGGCGACACCGGCACTTGGAACCCGGCTTCGAGCATCGTATTCTCGAATTCAGGCTGCATCGACAGCCGCTTGCGAATGTCCTGAAAGACCTCGCCAGCCACGCGCGGTCCAAACAGGTTTTCAAGAAACGTCTGAAGCACGGGCGCAAGATTAAGCTCGAAGCCCTGGTACTGTTGCGGCGGGATACCGCGTACCATGTTAAGGCCGGCCATCTGCAACTGCATCTGTTGCGCGCTACGCGCGGCCTCGACGCCGAACCACTTGACCTCCCAGCGCCGGTCCATCTGCACCGGCTCAATCTCCTGCATGTTCATCTCTTTACCGACCATACCGAACTGCCGCAAAGTCAGCGGCTTATCGCGAAACTGGTGGTCGAGATAGACGAACCACCGCAAGATCGGCGTCAGCATGTCGCCCTCAAGCCCCGTCACCACGTCAGCAGTCGTCAGCACATCAACCTGCTGCTCTTGCGCGACTTGTGCCTGCGTCGGCTTGCCGCCTTTCTGCTGCGTCTGCTGGGGCATCATCGCCGGGTTGACGCCAAGCGTCTGAAAAATTTGCTGCTTGCACGACTGAACAATCTCGAAGCCGTCCTTCCACAACGGCGGGAACTGAGCGAATTGCGTATCTTTCGGATTCGTCTCCCACACCGCCGCGACGCTCAAGATCATCGACCCGACACGCGGATTCTTCGCCGGGTCGGTCATCACGATCGGCAGGAGCGCGTAAGCTGCGCTGTCCATCGCCTCGTTCACGGCGTCGTTCGCCGCGTACTGGATGGTCTCGATGTTTTTGATCTCGCTGCGCCCCTTGAACGAGCCCTCGACGCGATTGGTCGGCGACGACAAAAGCGGCACCTGGTCGCACCAGTACGGATTGCGCTTGCAGGTCAGAACCAGTTTCTCGCCGCCGAACCGCATCCGGCAGATACGACGCTCACCATCAATGTTGAGCATCGTCCACGTCTCATAGACAAGCGCAAACAGCTTGCCCGACTCGCTCTTGATACCCGCCGAATCGACGATCGCCTGCTGCTTGTCCGGCGTGCCCGCCGCATCGCGCTTGCTGAACGACTCGATGAGTATCTCGCCCTTGTCCTTGTCGATCTCGCCGTCACGGATAAGTTGCTTGATCCGGCTCTTGGACCAGCGACGCAACACCGTCGCCGAACCGCCCATCGCGATCGCTTCCTCGACGCTGCGCGCCGTGAACGGCAGCACCAACACGTCGGCATCAGGCAGCACTTCAACGTCGGGGTAGGCATGCTCGATCGTGTCTTCCTCGATATCCCAATACGGCTCGTCTTCATCAAGCTCGATATCGGGATCGTCCTCGACGGTCGGCTTCTTCTCGACGCGCCAGGTGACATGCCGCTTATTCTTGATCCAACCCATATAAACGTTGCGCTGACCCTCAATATCGCCGTTTTTTAACAGTGCCGGCAGCACGGCGGAACGCAAGCGCGCCTTGCGGATATAGAATTCAAGCAGCGCCATCATCGCTTCAGGATGATTCTCGCTGGTAATGACCTCGACATTCTTGCCGGATGGCGGGAAAATCTGATTGACGAACCGCGTCACGCGCGCGTTCACCGCGTCATGCACGATCGGAATAAAAATTTTTGAATTGCCGGAATAAAACTGCTTGGCGCCTAGCTCACAGTTGTAGATATCCCAGTAGTCCATCTGCGCATTCGCGCGCTCCCACTGATCTGAAAAACCTTTCTCAACGTCCTTGTAAACGTCGAGACAGGCATCATCGATCTCTTTGTCGTTACACAGTTCCTCGTCGCGTTCCGACATGTCATCGAAGCGACGGCGCGCGGCTTCCTCGCGCTCATCCGGCTCGGCAGGCTCCTGGCGAAGTTTTTTGGGATCGGATGCCACCTAGAATTCACCGGGAAGCGTGTTCGTGGAGCGCGGCGAGCTGCGCACGAAGATCGTCATTGTCAGCCTTGAGCTGCTTGATGCTCGCAACGAGATATGCTTCTACGCAGCGATCGTCGTAATTCAGATGTCCCTCGTCATCGACCTTGTGGACGCAATTGGGATTGGTCGCTTCCACGTCGTTCGCAATCAGGCTGACGTGGACGGCTTTGCCGTGGTCTTGGTATTTTGGCTTGTAGCGGTAGGATGGCGTGCGCCAACCGACGACCGCATCGAGTGCTGCGGCGGGCTTGATGTCTTGGCCCGCGATAAGGTCCTTGACGTTGATGTCGCTGATGCCACAGATCGTACTGCTGGTATCGGTCTCGATCTGATTCGAGTTAATGCAGAGCGCGGACGAGCCAGAGCCAGCGGTGAGGCCGGTCATGTAGATTTTACCAGCGAAGGTCCACGCTGCCGCGGTGGTGTGGCCGTAATCGGCGCGTAAGTGCGCCTGACCGTCGCCGATTTGAATCGTGTTGCTTTCACCAACTGTGCCGGTCAATTGCGCGCCAATAATCGTATTGTAGCTTTCGGATGACGTGTAGCTGCCGCCGTTAGATGCCCCGACTGTCGTGTTGTACTGCCCAGTCGTGATGCCATAGAAACTGCCCTGTCCATCAGCGGTATTGTCTGAACCGCTGGTCAGAGCTTGAAGATCACCGTTGCCAAGCCCGATGTTGTTATTCCCGGTCATCACAGCGGATGTGCCGCCCATCACCTGCGTACCAAGCGCCACATTATTGTAGCCAGTAGATATGTTCTGGCCCGCTTCATAGCCAACAGCAACATTAGGGCCAGTTGACGACTGCGCTGTAAAGTTTTGGAGAGCGTCGTCACCTATCGCGATGTTCTCTGGTCCCGACGTAACAGCGTGCAACGCACTTTGTCCTATCCCAATGTTGTTTCCTCCGGTCTCTGAATAATTACCACCAGCAGCAAAAACGCTCGCGCTACCATCAATCCACAAATAATAGCCAGCCCAGTTGATGTTCCCAATCGTGGTTGACGACCCGGATGGCAGATTCACACTGTCGGTCACACCAACGCCGCCAAGACTGTAAAACGCATTTGACGCGATAGTGCTAGAGTTAGCCGTGCTGGCAGTGTGTAACGCGCCTGTGACGGTCGTCGCTGGAGTGATCGTCACCACGCCAGTCGAGACGCTGCCGATGCCGATGGTACCGGTGCCCTTGGCGTTGATAGTCAGATTGTTGTTTGATCCGCTATCTGTTGTCTTGACCGCGACAGTGCCGCCAGTCGCCGCGCCGACAATATCGAGGCCAGCGACCTGCGAAGCCGTCGAAGCATCCACATTGAATGCTGGATTGGTCACGCCATTCAAGCCAACAGCAAGCGCGTTTGCCGAGGCTGATGTGACCGTGTGCGCTGTACTAACAAGTGTCGTAAAAGTGCCCGCGGCCGCCGCAGTCCCGCCGATCGCAGGTGGCGACGCGAGATAGGTGGAAAAGCCGGTGCCGGACACCGTTGAACTGGCGCTAAGCGTGGTGAAGGCGCCCGCCGCGGCCGTCGAACCACCAATCGCAGAACCATTGATGCCGCCGCTGGTCCAAGTGCCGCTGTCTGGCAACGTGACTGTGCCTGTCAGTGTTGGCGACGCTTTGGGCGCCAGCGATGACAGCAACGTTCCGCTATCCTGCACACCGACTGTCGTGTTTGACATTGTGACAATATCGTTGGCGGTGTTGCCGCTTGCGGTGCCAAAATTAGCATTGCCGCCGCCACTGCACGCTGCCCAAGCAGGCGCGCCTGACACGCCTTTCAAGCAATCACCATCGACCTCGGCTAAACGAGCGATGACGTTGCTCGATCCCGAATTGTAGTAGATATCACCCTTGGCATCAGAACCAAAAGCTGCGGTCACGCCACCTAAAGTCGCACCGCTTCCCAAGCCCCCCGATGTGATCGTGCCGGTAGTTGTGAGCGAGCTAAGCGTCGTGACGGCGCTGGTCGCAACACCACCACTAGTGTTCACCGCGTCACCAAGCGCGGTCGCAACGCCCGTCCCAAGTCCTGTCACCGAGCCGATGGCTGGCGCGATCGTCGTCGAGGTAACAGTCGTCAGTTGCCCCGCGGCATTGTAGGTGATGATTGGTACGACGGTCGCCGAGCCCGTAGGGCCACCTGCGGTTATGACACCGCCTTCAGCTACTTGATTTGTCGCCGTGCCGAATGTCGGAGTGACAGAGCCCGCCGTCACCGTCAGACCAGTGCCAAAATCCGCGCAACCGATCTGAGACGACGTTGCGACCGTGCATTTAATCGTCACCGCGCCGGTATATGGCCCACTACCCGTGCCGGTCATTGTCAATGTCGAGTCAGTTGAATAGTTGCCGATCGACGAGACACCCGACCCCCCGCCACCGCCTGTCGTGCAGAGTTTGCCGTTCGTGTCGATCGTGATCGGCATGATCGCGCCAGCCACGAATGTCGGTGGCGCCGTGCCGCAAGTGCCGACGACCAGTGCCTCTTGCGCGTGCGCGCCGTGAAGCGAAAAGAGCAGCAGCGCAGCTGCGAGCAGTTTTTTCATTGGCACACCTGGCCGCTGGTATTTTGAGTTATCGGCATCATGGCGCCCGCCACGTAGGTCGGCGGTGCGGTGCCGCATGTCGTAACGACAAGCGCCCCGCCGCTGTTTTGCGCTCTGACCAGTATTGTGACGAGCGAGCTAAGAATAAGGCCTGCGAGCAGGAGAAGTGCCAAGCCAATTAGCCTTCGCATCGGCGGTCTCGCTCTTGCCCGGAAGGATGGTCTTGTAACGAAGCCCGGTGTCGGTCGTGCGATAGTGTGCCGGCCGATCGTCGTCGAGCATACCAACTTTCAAGAGACCTGCAAATGCCTCGATGCCCTCCATCAGAACCTTGTAGATGCCATCGCGCGCGTCCTGCTTCACCATGCCGTCCGGCTTCACTTCGCGCGCGTATCCGGCACAAAACCCGTTGATGGTCCAACGTGCAGCGTGCCCGACCTGTACGCGGGGGATGCCTTTGTGCTGCTGCTCCAACAGCTCCCGTATCGCTGCGCGCCCCACGATGGGCTCGCCGCCGCGGCGCAACTCGGCCGGCAGCGCCCCTGCCGCAGCTCGTAAACCCACCACATCGTAGTCGCGAAAGTGAGACTGAGCAGCAATAAGGCGCACAGCGCGACCGGCCTCGACATTGGCTTCATTGACCAGGGCCGAAAGCGTCGCCCCCGGATCGCCTTCACGAACGTAATCAGCGATGACATGCAAATCTCCATCGCATAGCTGCACCAGTGCGCCGGTCGTCAGCGCGCTCGTCGCGTTCAAACACAACCAGATCGGCACACGGTCCCATTTCAAGACCTGCTCGACAACGTGGTACGTGGCGAAGTTGTCGTAGATCGGCAGGCCCGGCCGCAGCAATGGCGCATAAGCCAGTGCGTTCGGCCCATCGATCCGCCCGGTCGGATAGCTCAAGAACTGTGCTTTAAGCTCGTCAAGCTCCTTGGCGAACTCGATCTCGCCAGCCTGAAATATCGGCTGCAATCCCTCGATGAAGTCGCCCTTGCCCTTCGGCGCCCGCATCGGCACGACGGGAATGATGCAGCCGCGCTTGACCATCTCGTGCCGCAACGGCTGCATCAAAAATTCTTCAAGCCCGTCCTTCTCGACGCCGAGCATCACCGGATGATACTGCGCGTCCATCTTAAAAACGTGATCTATGATCTCGTCCGGCTTCCACACTCCGCCACCGCCGTCCCACACGATCAAGCGATTGCCGATCCACGACCACACCGCCCAGCCGGTCGAGGCGCTGGTCGTCGTCGCGGTGCGCGCGGGATCGTACATCGCGAAGGTCGGCTGCCAGACATGCACGCGCGGCACGATCTTGAACATACCCGCCGTAAAAACTTTTTTCGCCGGATCTTCCGCCTGGCACATGTACTCACGCATGAAGTCGTGATGCAGGCCGAGACGGTACATCTCTTTTTCCTTGGCGTCGATCCAGTCGAGCGGATAGCGCGTCGGCCATGTTGGTCGCCACTCGCCGCTCGTCGCGTCACGATACTTGATTGGAAATTTCAAGGTCTGCCAGTTCGGCATCTTCTCGATCGTCATCGGCAGCGACTCGCGGTCGAGCGGCGTGGCGTGGATGCGCGCCCGGAAATTCTTGTCCATCGCCGGGATGACCTCGGCGAACAACCAAGCGAGCGTCTCCTGTCGCGCCGCCTCGTCTTTGACGTGCTCCTTGCTTTCAAGGTCGTCGCCGAACAGCAGATCCGGCCGCATGTCGAGATGCTTCATGCCGCGGACCTCCTGGCGACGGCCGAGCGCCTGGATCACCACGCCGTTGCGCAAGATGATTTTCGCATAGCCCCACACGTCACCCATCTGATCGCCGAACAGCGTCTGGATGTGCTCGTTGTTGAGCAGCTCGTATTTGATCGCGGTGAGGCGGTCGGCGGCACGAGCCTCGTTCTCGCCGATAATGACTGCGTTCTTGAACGATTGCAGGAGCGCCATGACGACCACGGCTTCCTCGCCGATCGTGCTCTTGGCACACTCGCGAAAGCCGAGCAAATTTAACAGCGGCACGGCGCGTGAGTGCCACGCATTGATGATCGTCGGATGGAAGTCGGGCGTCGCGTCGGGATGGCGGTGCTTGAAAAGAACCTGATGAGCGAGCACCCGGTCGCGGCCGAACTTCAGGATAGTCTCAGCGTGCGGATGCTGCATCTATTCTTCGTCACGGTGCGCCCACTCGACGAGAGTGGTAAAAAGCTGCCCGATCGCTTTGGTCTTCTCCAACGTCGCGCTGACACGCTCCTGCCAGCAGCCGTCCGCCCGGTTGACCATCATTACGACCGAGACAATCTCGCCGCTGCGAACATCCTCAAGCGTGGCTTCGAGCAACTTGATGACTTCTGCCTGCACTTCTTGCGCGGCAGTCGGCCGAGGCGCGAGCTTGACGACAGGCTCACTCACGGAAATTACCCGGTGGAACTTCCCGGATCGCACAAAGCAGCTCGTCATTTGTTTCGTTTGTGAAAAAATGGACACGGATAGCGCCGCCACGCCGGCAGCCCTGTCTTCCCCAAAATTCAGCGAGATGATTCGCGACGATCTCGGCTGCGCGCTCGTGGTCGGGTTGTTTAGACATACACGGCCATGCGTTCAAACATAAACGCCCTTGATGTTCTGGTTGTAGTACGAGCCCGGCGACGAGGCGCGCTGCAAGCTCTCGAACACGGAAGACGGGACGCCGGGATGCGTGTAGGTCCGGCCGTTGGTGAACGTCACGTCCATCTCCTGCGTCGCCTCGTCGTAGGACGCGCTGACGATTGCGGTCGAGCGGATAGGCACTGTGGTTTTCACGTCAGTCGCCCCTTTGATTTTCTGGAAGGTCGTCTGCGCGCTTGATGCGCGCGGCTTCTTTGTCCAAGGCCCATGCGATATCGGGACCCTCGCCTACCGGGCGCGATGCTGCTTGCGTGTGCAGGACGCAAGCAAACAAATCGATCATCTCTACTTTGGCTGACAGCAACTCGTTGCGTCGGCGCAGAGCACGAATCTCAGCGGCGGCGTTACTCAGTAGCTCGACAAGAGGGTTCATGTGATAGTCTCCCGGTATCCGGGCAGCATGGCACAAGGAGACGAGCATGGCAACGTTCGAGAAGGTCGGCAGCGGCTACCGGGTCTGCGTCGGCAATGACGCGCACCACGCCATCTACAGGATGATGCCGCGGGGCTGGGAGCCCGGCGCCGACGACGAAGTGGTGGAACCAGGAGCGTCGAGCGCACCCGTCGCGCCAATGCGGACGGTGGGCGATCCGGCCGAGCTTGCGGAGACCGACAAGGACTGATATGGGTGTCAAGTTCCGCGGTCGTGTCCTCGCGGAGCTGAACCCCCCTACTGCCCCTGGCCTAGCGGCTGGGGGCTTTTTCTTTTGGTTTAGGGGTATTTCTATCCTGTAAAATCGAAATTTGCTTTCCGCGCGACTTTTTGAGAAGGGGCACGATTTTTTCGCGTTCCCCCTCCCCCGGCGCTCGTTTCCCAAGTTCGTGACGCCTGGTCCTCGGCCGCATTCCGTCACGTTACCAGGCATTCTATCACGTTGCGCTTGGCACGCTTCTTGCTTCTTTTGTCATCCTGTAGAACGTTTTGTCACATAGCGCATTTTTGTCACGTTTACTGTATTAAGTCACGTTCTAATTCGCCTATTAGATCAAGGGGTTAGCTGATTTGCTACCCCTTTGTTGATTGTGGAGAAATTTTCCGTCGTTGGGGTTAAGTGTCTGATATGATATACCATAATGGATATATATATATATAATGTAATTACATGTAATTTTACAGCATTAGGTATACATGACATATATACGATAGAAACACCAATATATCCCCTTATAAACCTTACCCTGATTTTTGGAATGCAACGTTTTTCGACTACCCATTGAAATTGCTTGTTGACAGCATAACGCCGATATGCTACCCGCCTTATTGTCGTAACAAAAACACGCTATTGGCCTTAAACCACGGAGAGACAGCCCATGTTACAGCGCTACAGCAACCTCGAACGAAAGTGCTTCACAGTTGAATATTTAAACGAGCCGTGGCGCAATCACACGTTCATGGTTCGCGGCATCTGTAAATGTGACGTGCTTAATCCCTGCTGGGATAATCGTGAAAGCGATATCCCCGGTCAGCATTGGGGCGGCGGCCCCGCGTGCGAGCCGTGTACTAAAGCCGCTATCAACGCCAGCGTGAAGGACGGCATCTAAATGACCCGCAACCCGCCCTCGCCTGACGCCTTCGCCATGTTCGACCTGCCGGACGAGCAGATCAACAGCGTTGCTGATCGCAAGCGACGCCTCGCCGCACAGCGAGGCGAGGCCATGCGTCATTGCGAGCTGCGCAAGGTCGCAGTGACCTTGGATGGCATTCGCCGTTCCTGGACTACTGCTGAGCGCCAAGCGCGTTACCGTGCGCGCAAAGTCAAAGCACAGATTGACAGCCTCATGACCAAGCGCCGCGTGGTAAACGTCACCAGCGACGCGCCTAGCCCCGTTGCACCGCTATCCACGCCCGACGCTCGGCCGGCCGCGCCTGCCGTGCCGGCTTACGTTGATCCATTGCTCGCCGAGCTGGCGAGCCTCAAAACAGGAGAGTGACATGCCTGAATTTCACATTGATCTAGGCGAGACGCCTCATGTATACGCAGCTCTTGACAAATTTACGCAAGGCTACATCGAGGCGGCTTTTTTCACCGAAAGCGGCGATCCTGACCGCGCGTGCGAAGACAGAACTTTTTCGGATTTAGCCCCAGAGACGTTGTCGCGCATGTTACAGGATTGCACGGACTTTAACCTGCGAGCCGATGCATGGCTAGGCAAAGCCTATCTACACGATGACATGTCCTACGACATGCACCGGGCCGGCGTTGACTTTTGGCTAACCCGCAACCATCACGGCGCCGGCTTTTGGGATCGTGACTTAGGCGTAGCCGGCGACAAACTAACCGAGATCGCGCACTCGTTCGGCGAGGTTGCTTTGTATGTTGGCGATGACGGGTTGATTTATGCCTAGTCATCCCGGCGAGATCTTCCTGCGTGGCGTCACCAAGCGCCACGCTCCGCCGTTCCGCGTCGACCGAATGCAGCACGGCCATCCCGGCTACCGCGTCATCGACGGGCACGGTTATGTGGTCCGCCGCTACCGGCGCTGGCGCTATGCCGTGGCTGCCTGCCAGGCGATGCATGTCCGGCTTGGCGCCGACCCCCCACCTGAGATTGCCTTGCGCCGGCTGCTCTACGAGTCGGACTGGGCCCTCGTGCGCGAGCGCGAGGCGCGGGCAAAAGAGGCCGCGGCGAGGAGATTAATAGCTACTGCGTAAAGAGCCTCTTTACATAGAGTAGAAAGCGTGCTACCCACTGAAAATCTTAACCGGCAGTCCCAACCGGGAAGGAGGTTGATAACCTATGAGGCCGGTGGCCTAGAAGCCTCCACCATCCCTGCCGGCCTCAAGGGGTATCGACACGCACCATGACAGCACTTTGGTATCCGACTCCAGAACAATGTTTTGCGGTCATGGTTGGCACGCTCGGATTGGGCGGCCTCATATTTTTTGCCGAGGGCATCTATCGTCAAAGCTATCTCATGACAATCAGCGGATGGTTTGCCGCCGCCATTGCTGTCGTCATTGGAACTGTCTGGATTGCCTTGGGTCATTGTCCGATTTGTGCTGAGAACGCCGTTGTTTCCTCTTATTTCGGTGCCTCAGCAACGTGCTATCGCTGCGCCGAAAATGTCCGGGTTAAGCCGATGATTGTATCTGAATTGAAATTCCGCGACAGGCAGCTCGTTCATGGCCGCTAAGCTCCCCACCATTATCGAGGAGTCCAGCTCGCGCGAGCCGGCGCAGGCGAAGTGGTGGCGCATCAACATCGCCAAGCTGTCGCCGCAAGAGCTGGCCGACCTGACGGGATACTCACTGCAAACCGTCTATCTGATGGAGCGCGGCATCAACTCATCAGGCCAGCTGGTCAAGCCGTGGGCTTGGCGCCGCTACAAGATGGCTTGCGCCGGGGCGTATTATCAGATCCTGCACGGCGTCGAGTTCGACTGGATGAAAGCACAAGGGCAACCATGACCTATCGACACTCAAATGCCCGCTGGCGCGTCGGCGAGCCGACCGAACCGCTTTGCTTCACGCGCCGGCAGTATGCTGCTTCCCGCGGTCTGATCGTCCTGGCGTCACTCGCACTGCTTGCCTGCACGCTCATGGCGCTGTGGGGCGAGATCAATTTCTAAATGCGCCGTTAGCAAGGAAAAATCATGTCGCACTCGGAGCCAATACAAACCTCAGATTTAAGATGGAACGCCGGTATTTTGGAGCAGCGATGGGTCACGCGTGGTGGAGCGGGCGATAGTGAGTGGCGGCCGGTCCCAGGCGAACCACCGAAATTAAAGAACAGGTTTGTGCGTCCCGTTAATTGGCCAGAAAAAGACGCGAACGGAAACCCTTACCGCTAACGCGGCGTCAATCATCCACATGAAAATCCTCACTCTCGATTTTGAAACAGAGTTCAGCGACGACTACACGCTGAAAAAAATGACGACCGAAGCGTACATCCGCGATGAGCGGTTTCAGGCGCACGGCGCTGCCATCCGCTGGCCGACCACCGAGCAGACAACCTGGTACACCGACGCGCAGCTGCGCGACGTGTTCAAGGAGATCGACTGGTCGTCCACCGCGCTCTTGGCCCATCACGCGCACTTTGAAGGTCTCATACTTTCGCACCACTACGATGTGCGGCCGTGCTTCTGGTTTGACACGCTGAGCATGGGGCGCATGATGCTCGGCAATCACTTAAGCGTCGCGCTTGACGCGCTCGCCAAGCACTTCGGGCTCGCCGGCAAGACCGTGCCCTACCACTTGTTCAAAGGCCGACGCTGGGACGAGATAACGAGCGACGTGCAAGCCACGATCGCGGAAGGGTGCTGCCACGACGTTCAGTTGACGTGGCAGCTTTTTCAGATTCTCGCCCAAACATTTCCGCGCGGTGAGTACGAGCTTGTTGATATGACCGTGCGCATGTTCACCGAACCTAAACTTATCGGTGATATCGATCTACTGGCCGACATCTGGCGCGAGGAAGCGAACAAAAAACAGACCATGCTTGACGAGCTTGGCATCACGGCGGAAGAACTGCAAAGCGCCGATCGCTTCAAGACGTTGCTCGAAGCGGAAGGCGTCGAGATCGAGTACAAGGACGGTAAGAACGGGGCGATCCCGGCCTTCGCCAAGAACGACGACTTCATGAAGGAGCTGCTCGATGACGACAATGAACGAGTTGGCGCGCTGGCTACTGCGCGTCTCGGAATTAAATCCACGGCTCTCCAATCTCGCGCTGAAACAATTGGATGGATGGCCCGACGCGGACCACTGGCTATCTATCTTAGGTTCGCGGGAGCTGCCACGACCCGATGGGCCGGTGGTGACGCGAGCAATTTTCAGAACCTCAAGAGGGGACACCGAATTCGCAGTAGTCTTACCGCCCCTGACGGATACTTGTTCGCCGCTCCCGACGCCAGCCAGATCGAGTGCCGGTTCCTCAACTACCTCGCCGGCCAGTGGGACGTTATCGAGCGATTCAGAAACGGCGAAGACCCTTACGTGGGAATTGCTGCTCAGTTCTATGGACGACCTATCGGCAAAGCTGACACAAACGAACGCGGCACTGGCAAACAAGCTGAGCTTTCTTGTGGGTACGGATGTGGCGGGGCCAAGTTCCAGAGAACGGCAGCTCTTGGAATTTACGGTCCACCTGTTAAGCTCACAGAGCAAGAAGCTCGCGGATTTGTTGACCTGTATCGAGCAACTCATAACGCTGTCGTGGCGTACTGGCGGCAAGCCGACGCAATCCTCGGCTACCTCAAGGCCGGAAACGAGACTCAATGGGGACCAGTCACCGTAAAGGATCATCGCATCTGGCTGCCCAACGGCGCGCCGCTGATCTACGACACGCTTGAGATCGACGAATTCGGCGAGTGGCGCGTGCGCACGCGACACGGCTGGCAGAAGATGTACGGCGCCAAGCTCGTCGAGAACGTGATTCAGGCGATTGCGCGCGTGCATATCGGCGAGTGCATGAAGACTATCGCCCGTGAAGGGTTGTCGATCGTAGGCATGTCGCATGATGAGCTGTGGGTGTTGATACCTGAAGGCGAGGGCGCCGAGCAGGACTTGCAGTTTTGCTTGGATGTAATAGGCTCGTCGCCGTCTTGGCTTCCCGATGTGCCGCTCGCGGCGGAAGGTAAGATGGACAAAAGGTATCCGAAATGAAGTGGTATCAAAAACTCGCTTCAAGCCGAAAGCCCGACTTCATTATTGGAGGTGCTGACGATCCGTATGTTTTACGGTGGTGGGTCATTCCTCGCAATCGCTGGTTCAATATCTATCTTCACCATTTTCTGCGCAGTGACGATGATAGAGCACTGCATGACCATCCTTGGATTAATTGTTCGTACCTGCTTGAAGGTACTTATACGGAATGGTCGATCGCCGCGGGCGGTGTTCATCATAAACGGATCGCTGCGACAGGCTCACTAAAGTTTCGTTGGCCACGCACAGCGCATCGGATCGAGTTGCACGCCGGTTCGTGCTGGTCGTTGTTTATTACTGGTCCAGTTGTACGCAACTGGGGTTTTCATTGCCCGGCAGGCTGGCGTCCTTGGCAAATTTTTGTTGACAAAAGAGATACTGGTTCTATTGGACGCGGGTGTGATTAGATGTCAAGTGACAGCTACAAGCCGGGCCAAAAAATTCGCGTCAGGCACAAGGATGCGCTGGGGCAGGTCACGGTTCACGACGGCGAGATCATCGAGCACGTCAAGGATCACGTCTGGCGCGTGACGTTCGGCGGGTTCGGGTTGCGCTTCCTCATACCAGAGACGGAGATATCAGATGCCGAGCAGTCAAGTCATGTCGAAGTGGAAGGCGGGCAAGCTCCACAGCGGGTCGAAGAAGGGGCCTAAAGTGAAGAACCAGAAGCAGGCCGTCGCGATCATGAAAAGCGAGGAACGCGCCGAGAAGAAGCACGGCGGCAAGTATCCTGAAAAGAAAAAGCGCGACACGCCGAAGGCGCGCGAGAAGCGGCTTGAAGGGAAGCCGATGTAGCAATGGCCGAGTCCGGGGAGCGTCCTTCTGCGATCATAACACGCGCACACGGCCGCGCCGGGCCGCCCGGCGAGCATCCGCCCGACGTGGCGCGGGCAGAAGCGGAGCTTGCTGCACGAGAGCCACGACAAAAAAGGCAGCAAAGAGCTAGGCCGCTAGTAACTGTTGACGCTACACACAATGTTGCTGCGGACTACGTAACCGAAGAAGAAAAACGCGAGCTGTCTGGCGAATTACCCCACTGGGCACACACGCTCGCCGATCTTAAGCAACAAAAAGAGTTGATCGATACTGCGATTGCCGCGATCGAGGCGCTGTATCGATGATCCCTTGGTCGTACACTTTCCTCTCAACCTATCAGAACTGCCCTGATCAGGCGTTTCATCGCTACATTGCCAAAGACGTGCCTTATGTCGAGACCGCGGCGATGGCGTGGGGCAACCGTGTGCATGACGCGATGGACAAGCGCATCTCGGCCGGACGCCCGCTCGATGGCGATGTTGCCAAGTTCGAGCCGTTCGCAAAAGCCTTCGACGGCAAGAAAGTCGAGACCGAGAAGCGCATGGGCTTGCGCGAAGATGGCTCGCCGTGCGGTTTCTACGATACCGACTGCTACGGTCATATGAAGCTCGACGTGATCTACGAGCCGGGCGACGCCACGATCCGCCTGTTCGACTGGAAGACCGGCAAAGTGCGCGAAGATCCGTTCGAGCTGCGCCTGCAAGCCCTGTTCGTGCAGGCGCGCAATCCCGAAGTGCGAGCGATCCGCGGCTGGTATGTGTGGCTCGGCCAGGGCGAGGCCGGCCGGCTTGGCGCGCCGCACGATCTGAGCGACATAGAACGCACCTGGGCCGAGGTCGATAGCATCATGCACACGATCAAAAGCAACGCGGCGATCAATCATTGGCCCAAGCGCGAAGGCCCGTTGTGCCGTTATTGCCCGGTGAAAAGCTGCGAGTACAACAAAGGGACCAATGGGACGGCTGGATGAAAAGACATCCGGGGAACTGGCGCGGGGGACTGACAGCCTCCGCCGTCCCGCCATACCCGACAAGCAATGGACTGATTGGGCGCGGCGTGTAGTCGATGGCGAGCATCTGGAAGAAGAAATGCAGAACGCCGGGGTTCTGCCGCACGCTGATACGCCCCTGCCTCCAACGAACGCAACAATCCATTTGCTTGCAGACGAAATCGGATATGGCACCCCTGATCGCACTTTCATCGCTCTATGCAGAGTCCAATGGGCCGCAAAGGACAAAGGCGGTGAGCATAAGTACGTCATGGCCGCTGAGGCCCAATGGCATAAGCACATTAATTGCGCTGTTTGCAGACGACTGATGATGGAGAAGCATTCCCATAACAAAGCAGCCGCTTGACAACGACGATTGTTGTCATTATGGTAAGTTCATGGCTGACAAGATCAAACTTCTGTTCATGGACGGCACCTGGGTCGATTTCGAGAAGCCGCAGGGGTTCGATCTTGCAACGTTCGTGCACGGCTGCCGTAGTCTCGGCTTCGTCATGGGCAAAGGGTTCTACGTACCGTTCGGCTTGGTTAAACTCGTCATGGACATGAGCACGGCGGAACACATCTACGGCACGTCCGGTGCGCCGCAAGCGACCGCGCCGGGGACGGAGACGAAGCAGTGACACGCTGATGGGGAGTTCATGAACAAAGACAACAAGGCAAGGTTTGTCGAATTGCAGGCGCGGCTTAAGATCGCGAATGATGCCTTGGCGAAAATCCAGGCCGGGTGCCGCGATCCCGAAAAGGTAGCAAGCGACGCCATTTACGAACAGATGGTCCTTGAACCAAAACGACCGCTTCAAGGGCTGGTCGGTCACGAACGCCGAAAAGCTATTTGAGCATCCGTGGGGAGATAGGCAATGAAAGGCATACGAGTGGACATTCGCGGCCTCGACGGTTCCTGTTCCATGACGGGGATCACGGTCAATTTTGAGGACCACGAAACTGATTTTGAAAATGCCAAGGCGAAGGCGCTTGGCTACATCGTGCAGGAACTTTCCCGCTACGGATTAAGCGAGGCTTTGAGCGGCATCGGCATCCAGCGGGATCAGACCATCTTTATCAACGGCCAAAAATATCGGCCGGTCACTTAAGCATCCGTGGGGAGTTAGACATGCCGGAACGTTTGGGCGATGGGCCAATTCGGCAGGAATATCGAGCGGCGATGAACGCCATCGCGCAGGGCCTCGATAAAATCCTGAACGGCGAAGCCAAAGGCGATGAACGCAAGACCGGCTTCGTCTTGCTCGTGTTTCCGTTCGGCGAAGCGGGCCAAAAGAATCGCTGCAACTTCATATCGAACGGCGCGGATCGCCGCGACGTGGTTACGGTGATGAGGGAAATGATCGCGCGGTTTGAGGGTCAGCCCGAACTGACCGGACGCGCTTAAGCATCCGGTAACGATGATGAAGATACAACTTGACCACCAAACGCTACGAAGCGCGTTGAGCATCCGTTAAGCAGGCATCTGATGACTCCCGAAGGCTACGAAAAGCAGCAGGTCAAAGCGTTCCTCAAATCGCTCGGCGCTTATCAATTCTGGCCGGTGCAGATGGGCTACGGTGCTGCGACGATCGACTGCCTGGCGTGCATCAATGGACGGTTTGTCGGGATCGAGGTTAAGAAAAAAGACTATCGACCGAGCGACATCACGAAGCGACAAGCGGTGATCCTGAATCAAATCGATACCGCAAAGGGCGAGATATTCGTCGGTGACGCAGACCAGATCATTGAGAACATGAAAGCATGGCTCGCGAACACCCGCTGATTTGCCCGTGCTGTAAGCAGGTCGTGCCGCCGCGGCTGTTTCTGCCCAAGATGCTGCAACGCATTTATGACTGTGTATCCCGACATCCGGCTGGCGTGACGCGCGGACAGCTGATGGACGACATCTATTCGGACGATCCGAACGGCGGCCCGGAAGGATTTTCGGTTATCAGCGTGCATGTCATGCGGCTGAACAAACGACTTGAGCAAGTCGATCTTAGAATCAAAGGCACAGGCGGTCCCGGCTCGGTGTTCCGCCTGCAAAAACGATGAAGCCTGAATTCTACCACGACCAGAAAACCGACTTCCTGATCTACAAGACGGAAGACCCTGACCGCATCCAAGCCTTGATCCGCGACGCCCGGCCGCTGCGCGGACAATATGTCGCGGTGCCTCGCTCACTCTACAACTGTCAGCTCATGCGCTGGCTCGACTACCCGGTGCCGCCGATCATGGACGGTTATGACTGGCCGCACGGCCCGTTGATCGACCATCCGACGCAAGCGCAAAAACTGATGGCGAATTTCCTGGTGCTGCACGCGCGGTCGTTCAATCTCAGCGACATGGGCACCATGAAGACGCTTGCCGCGCTGTGGGCCGCCGACTTCGTGATGGCGCAGTATCCAGCCGGCGAGTGCCGCTGTCTTATCAATGCGCCGCTGTCCACCTTGCAGCGGGTATGGGGCGATGCGATCTTCAATAACTTCCTCGGTCGCCGCTCGTTCCAGATCGTTCACCATGCCAACGCGGAGAAGCGCCGTGAGCAGCTTAAAATTCCTGCCGATTTTTATATTATCAATCCTGACGGTCTTAAGGTTGGCGCCAAGCTACGCAGAAAATTTGAACTCGACGGTTTGTCTGCCGACATCTACGCTCGTCGCGATATTAAAATCGCAGTCGTTGACGAAGCGTCTGCTTACCGAGATCGTCGCACGTCACGTCATCGAGTCGCCAGCGTGTTTTATGATCCGGGAAAAATGCCTTATCTCTGGCTGCTCACTGGTTCCCCAACACCCAACGCCCCTACCGACGCCTACGGCCTCGCCAAACTAGTCAATGGTGCGTTCGGCGAAAGCTATACGAACTTCCATCGCCGGACGATGGTGCAGCTTTCAAAATTCAAATGGATACCGGCACGCGGCTCGTACCAGGCCGCGGCGAAGCTCCTGCAACCCTCGATCCGGTTTGCGATCGAGGATGTGTGGGATGGGCCAGATTGCACGGTGCAACAGCGCGACGTAGAGTTGACCGATACGCAGCACAAGATGCTAAGCACGCTCAAGCGCGAGCTGAGCGTGCGGATCAACGGGCAACAAATCACGCCGGTCAACGAGGCCGGACTGCGCACCAAGGTCTTGCAAATCGTGCAAGGCGCGCTCTACGACGAGGCGCACGACTCGCATACCATCGACGCGGCGCCGCGCGTCAACGAGCTGGTCACATTGATCGAGGAAGCCACGAAAAAGGTGCTGGTCTTCGTCCCCTTGACAAATGTTGTCAATCTGCTATGTCAGACCTTGACGGAGAAAGGCTATGGTGTCATCAAGCTTAACGGCGAGGTCGCCCCGAAGCAAAGGGACGAAGCAATCTCGGCGTTCAAGAACGATCCGGAAATCGGGGTCGCTATCGCCGACCCGCAAGCCGTGGCTCATGGCATCAACGAGTTTGTTGCCGCAACTACCGTCATCTGGTACGGCCCGACCGATAAGACTGAGTTGTGGTTACAGGGCAATAAGCGAGCACATCGCCCTGGTCAGGCTTTTCCCGTCACTGTCGTTCAACTGTGCGCAACGGCGCTCGAACGCGAAATTTTCAAACGCCTGACTAAGAACGAGACGATGCAAGGCGCGATGCTGGATTGGATAAGGGGAGATAAGCTATGAAATTCGCTTATGCCGATCCGCCGTACATTGGGCAAGCGAGGCGTCACTATCGATGTGAAGAAATAGATCATGAGGCATTGATCTCTATGCTACGAGATCGGTACTGCGATGGATGGGCGCTGTCTTGCAGTTCCCCAACGCTAGGACAATTGCTGCGCTGGTGCCCAAGTGAAGTTAGAGTAGGAGCGTGGTGCAAATCATTTTGTGCTTTTAAGCGTGGCGTGCGGCCCGCATATGCTTGGGAACCTGTAATTTTTTACGGCGGGAGAAATCCAATCAACGGACACGCTGCTAAGATACCGCCTAAAAACGGAAAGCAGATAACCCCGAAAGATTTTATCGTCGAGCCGATCACCTTGAAAAAAGGTTTAGTTGGCGCGAAGCCGCCGAAAGTGTGCCGCTGGATTTTAGATTTGTTGAATGTGCAATATGGGGATGTGGTTGACGATCTTTTCCCCGGTACAGGTGTGATGGGACGCATAGCAAAGGAAATAACCGGATGACCCAGTTCACCGACCTTCAACTCATCGAATCGTACATCGCCCGGCGTAACCATATCGCCGAGCTGACCAAGGCGTTCCAGGCGCAAGTCAAGCCGTTCCAGGAGCAGATGGACACGATCGAGAACGAGATGTTGCGCCGGCTCAACGAGCGCGGCGCCGAGCACTCGTCCACCGACGCCGGCACCGCTTACAAGGAGCAAGTCATGTCGGTGAAATGCACCGACAAGGACGCGATGCTCAAATTTGCGTTTGACAACTTTGCTTCTTATGGTAAGGACTTGCTGTCGGCCAACGTGTCGAAAGAGACGTTGCGGCTATACATCGACAAGACCAAGAGCCCGGAGCACCCCGATGGGCTCGTGCCGCCAGGACTGAACGTGTCGTTCTTGACCACCGTGAAATTCAGAAAGGCTTGATATGACCTTACCCGCACATCTGCAAGGCGATCGCCGACAGCTCGGCGCCGTGTCCGTCGAAGGCATGGGGATGCCCCCGGCGCCCTATATCAGTATTGAAGGACAAAAGTTCACGTTGATCGACGCGGCAGGCGGCACACTCGAACTGCCGACCTATGGACCGATCTTCGTGCAGCGCGACCAGGCAGGCAACGAGATCGCCGTGCAGGGGTCGCCGGTCGGCATCTATCTCGACGCCGTGCTGGTCGATGTCAACCACAATATGTCGAAGGTGTACTACGCGAATCCGTATTCCGGCACCGCGCAGCAATTCATGCCGCCCGATTGCTGGTCGGACAACGGCGTAGCGCCATCGGTCGGAGCCAAGAACCCTCAATCCGAGACCTGCCAGCTGTGCAAGTGGAACGAGTGGGGCTCCAAGGTCAACGCGCTCGGCAACAAAGTGCGCGCCTGCGACGACGTGAAGAAGCTCGCCTGGCTGGTGCCGGCGCTCGGCGTCAACACGGCGTTCCTGCTGCGTCTCAAGGGCTCGTCGCATCGTAACTGGTCGAGCTACATTGAGAAAGTCAGCAAGCAAAGTCTCGGTACTCGCGCACTCGACCCGACTGACATCGTGACCCGCATCTACTTCGAGCCTGGCCAGATCGGCATTCTCAATTTCCACTGGGTAAAGCTGATCGACGCACAAACCGCCGCGTTCGAGGATGAGATCTGGAAAGCGCGCAGCACCGATCAGCTGGTCGGCCGGAACGACCGGCCGCGTACCGCGGCGCTGCCCGCCCCAGCACAAGGTCAGCAAGCCTTACCTGTTCCACCTGCCGCCGTCGCGCCGCCGCCTCCGGCACCGCCTGCGACGACCTTTGTAATGCCGCCTCCCATGCAGCCGCCTGCCCCGCCAGCGCAGCCCACATTCGTTCCGCCGCCTGCCCCGGCACCCCAGCAGCCGGCCGGACAAGCCGCGCCCACGCCCGCTCCTACGCGGCGCCGACGCCAGGCTGCCCAGCCGGCTCAACCAGCGGCCCCGGCTGCACCCGCGCAACCGCCGCAGCCAGCCTTTCTGCCGCCGAACCGGTTGCAACCAGCGCCGCCTCCCACACAGCCGCCTGCGCCGAGCTTTGGCATTGCGCAACCGCAGGCAATGCCGAGCGAGCTGGAAGCGGCGTTGAACGAAGCTCTCAAACCGCTGAGTTAACGATGGCCTCGATCCAGAGCCGATTGCGATGGTGCATGGAGCATGGCAGGATGACGGTCGCGGACCTCGCACTGTGGTTTGCGCGACCGCATCCGACGCTCCGCAGCTGGGTGAAATGGGGCACCAAGCCGCGTGGTCCGCGCCTGCAAAAAATTCTCGCCGAACTCGACACTCTTGAGAAGCTGATAAAAAAGCGAAAAGGCTTTCCCATCCCCTACGAGATCGGCCATTATCAGCGTCCCTCTTACCTGAAGAAAATCCGCAATGGACGCGACGCGCACCTTCCTCGACTTGATCCTGCCCGATGAAGGTCTGCGCTGTGCGTTCATCCAACAACAAAAACAAAACTATTTCTTCAACACCAACGAGGAATTGGCTGCGTTCCTTCTTGCCTGGGATGCGGCCGGCTACACGACTTACCATGCTTGTTCTAGCTATCGCGATACAAGCAGCCGCAAGCAAACAAACGTCCACTCGGTAGCCTCGCTGTGGGTCGATGTCGATGCAGGGGTTGGAAAACCATATCAGGATGCAGACGCAGCAATTCTTGCTGTTGCTACGGCATGTGGCGCCGCGGGATTACCAGCTCCGCTTTACGTGCGTAGCGGTCGAGGGCTCCATCTTTATTGGCCGCTGGATACTGGACTTTTACCGGAGGAATGGCGACGCTACGCGACCGGACTTCGATCTGTATTGCGCCGTGCGGGACTTCAATTTGACCCGACGCGCATTTGTGACAGTGCGTCGATACTACGTACTCCGGGCACACATCATCGCAAGGAAGCAACGCCGCTTCCCGTGGTCATGGGCGAGCCGGTCGGCCCCTACCCCCTAGAGCAATTCGACTTTCTGTTGGAGCGTGGCGATGAGCAAGAAACCATCCGAGCGATTGCAAGCCCTGCGTACCTTGAACGATGTGCCCCCCAGCATGTACTTGACAGCATTAGGGCTCCAATCGGCCAACCTGTCGATGCTCGAAGCGTGCCAATCGCTGACACATGCGCGCAACTTTGCGCCATGCGACAAAGCCTGGGAATTCTCATTGAGCCGTTGTGGTACGCTTGCCTCGGAGTGCTTGGCTTCGCTACGGATGGTGAGCGATATGCTCACGAGTGGAGTTCAGGTTATCCCGGATACACTGCGCGAGAAACTGACGAGCGCCTTGAAAGAGTGCGGGCGCTTACTGGCGCAACAACCTGTGAAAAGTTCCACTCGCTTAACCCCGCGCCCTGCGAAGCGTGCCCGCACTGGGGCAAAATCAAAAGTCCGATCTCCCTCGGCTACGGTGACAGTTCGCGGCAGGAAGTATTGGAGATCGCGCAAGGAAATAGAACGCCTGAAGCAACACCGCAAAAGTCGGTAACGCTTCCCCAGCTCCCGCCACATTTCGCCTGGCGCAACATGTCGCTCATCTTCCAGACTGAGAATGCCGGACAGCCTGTCGAGCATCTGATCTCGACCTATCCGATCTACCTCGACGGCGTGAACGAAGGCGAGACGCGCGGCGATTTCTCGCTGACGTTCAAGCATTGGCTGCCGGCGAAAGGTTGGTTCGACCTGACCATCGCGACCAAGACCCTGATGCAGCCGCAAGGCATCGCCGAGCTGGCGCGCTACGGCGCCAATATCCACGAAGGGCAGCACTTCATCCGCTACGTCAAGGCTGCGATCGACCAGCACTATGAGTCCAACAAACTGCGGGCGCGTTATGACCAATACGGCTGGAAGGCGAACAACACGGCTTTTCTGTATGGCAAAAAACTTTACACCGCGCAGGGCGAGTTCGAGATCGCCGGCTCCAAGGAGCTTGAAGTGCGCAACCAGTGGATCGGGCCGGGCGCGACCGTCAAAGGCGATCCGGCATCCTTTGGTATCGAACGATGGACGCAGGCAGCTAACGCGCTTTTTGCGGCAGGCTGCGAAGCACAATCTGTCGCCTTGCTCGCGTCTTTTGCTGCTCCGCTCATGCGGTTCATGGCGACCGACGAGGGGGGCGCTATCATATCGCTGGTCACACGCCAGTCGGGTACTGGCAAGACAACCGCTTTGGCCGGCACATCTTCGGTATGGGGCGCACGCGAGGGTCTCTCGCTTACCAATGACGATAACAAAGTCACCAAATGGCTCACCCTTGGAGCACTTGGCAATCTTCCTGTCGTGCACGATGAAATCCAGACGCGCGATCCTCTGGCTATCCGAGATTTCGTCATCAACTTCACCAACGGGCGCGATAAGATGCGAGCTACACGGGAAGGCGAGATTCGACATAGTGCTTCTACGTGGCAAACCCTTCTGGTTAGTGCATCTAATTCTTCGCTCGTCGATTCGCTCACCGGCACCAGCAAAGCTGACGCACCGGCCTTGCGCATTTTAGAATTGCCGCTGGAAATCCCGGAGCAACTCAAGCACGCCTTCGGCGACAAGCTGAAGAACGAGCTGATCACCAACGCCGGCTATGCCGGCGAGATTTATATCCGCTACATTGTCAAACCGGAAGTGACCGAGTTCATCAAGCAGGCGCTAGACAAGTACACGCTCGACCTGTGGACACGGACCAAGTTGAGCAACGAGCATCGCTTCTGGATACGTGCGGTCGCCTGCATCGCTGTCGCGGCGTTGATTGTCAACAAGCTTGAATTGGTGCGCTTTTCCTCACAGCGTATCGTCGATTGGCTGGTTGATCGTATCAGCGTCGGCAAGAAAGGCCGGCGTGACTATCCAGGCTCCGGCGACTGGCCGTCCGAATCGATCGCCGATTTCATCTTGGGCGAGAACATCAATTTTCTTATCATACCGAGCCTGTGGAAACGTGGCGGGCCACGGGTGCGGCCGACGCGCGAGCCACGCGGCAAGCTGTCGGGAACTTACGCAATTCTCGAACGCAGGCTGGCGCTGTCAGTCAACGCGATGCGCGACTACGCAATCGAGAACGAAGTGCCGTTCCGTGAGTGGGTCGAGATATTACAGCGTCGTGGCGCCGCCTCGGCGATCGACCGCAAGAGTTTGACGGCAGGGACCGATGTGCCCGGTGCACAGATGAACGTGATCGAGCTTGACATGGCACACCCGACGCTCGCAGGCGCGGACACCCGGCTGTCGATTCAGCCGGGGGACGACTTAACAAATGTCACGTCGCTGAGGCGTTAATGTGTCCTTCGCCTCCAAAACTGAGGCGGGGTTTGCGGCGTTCGGCGTAGCAACAGGATTGAAATTGGCGAAGGCCGACTACGGAGCGACAGACAATGGCAATGGAACAGGTAACGAATGCAGAAGCCATCGAAATGATGAACCGCTGCAAACACGAGATCGTGGCGTTGAAAGCTACGATTGAGCGGCTTGCTCCAAAGGCGGACGCTTACGACAACATCGCCTCGATCTTGCGATTGCTGCCGCGGCCGGACAGAGGCATGGGCGAAGATTTGGTTTGGGCGTTAGATAAGCGCATCCGCGAACTGACGCCGAAACCCATCGTTAATCAGTAGTTAATTGTCCACGTTCAAACTCCGCGATCTCAGCAAGCAGCGACGGCAGCGTGTCGATCTGCTGCTTGCGCAGCCGGTTCTCATCGACCTTGACCAAGGTAGCAAGCACGTCACGCGCTGCACTTGCTACTATTTTCCGATTGGCAGTTAGGGCTTCGTGGTCTTCAGCCGTGTCGATGTCAATATCGAGAAGCGTACGCAGCCGGTCGAGCGCGACCATGCCGGCGTCGTCTAGTTTGTCACTGAGTAGACCATTCCCTGCGCGTAGCCGTGTTTCTGAATCTTCGGCAACTGCTTGCCGAGGCGCCGGCCGATATCCGTCCGGTACATCGGGGAGTTCGGCACGATCAAGCTCTCTAAGCGGCGGTAGGCTGTATTGCTCGCGTCGCGCACCGTCTCGGCTACCGCCGTCATCACCAGCACGTAGTCGCCCGCCGTCGCCGGCACCGGCATCGGCCGCATCTCGCCTTTCACCCGCAGCGGGATGTCTTGCGCCAGCATCATCTCGCACGGATGCAGATGCTCCCACATGCTCGGCTTGATGCCATAGATCGGAATCCCGACGACTTCCTTCCTCGTCATGTGAGAGTAGGGATAGTCCGGCACGGACATGACGACCCCAATCGCCACGCGATCGAAGGTCCAGATGCGGGCATCGTGTCCCTTGGTCAGGTCGTGCAACCACGTCGCCGTGTCGCCGTTCAGGAGCGCCAGCTGAATGTTGTAGGTCGGCCATCCGGGTCGCATTGTAAATTCCAGGGGCCACGGCGTACCTTTGTCGTCGATGATGCAATTCACGTCGATATACCCAGTGTAACCGAGCCTTGCAAGTTCGGTTCCAAGCGGCGCGAGCACCTTGCGTGCGAGTTTTGACTGCTTAACGAAACGCAGGACGGTGCCTTGCTCGCCAGTCGCGCAGCCGAGATCGTTGTTCATCAGCTTCTTGAATTCCCAGTTCTCGCACCAGCCTTCGTTGAAGCCGTGCGGGCCGCAAAACGCGCCGACCGCCATCTCGGTGCCGGCGATGAAGTCTTGCAGGATGAATGGAGCCTTGAGCTTACCGAGCTTTTTCCAGCGTTGCAGCATGTAGCACATGTCTTCCGGCGACTTGGCAACATAGCTCAACGCCTTGTCTTCCTCGTCGGACGGCTTCGAGACAAAGCGGCGGTCTTCGCGCTTCACGTAACTAAGCGCAGAGTCGTAGTCCTTGAATTCCTTGAACGGGATGGTCGGTATGCCGTGCTTGCGGAAGATGCGTTGACCGAGCGCGCGGTCGGTTTCCCAGGCGGCAGTCTCGTCAGTAGGTCCAATAATTCCAGTGTGCCCTTCAGCGCGAGCACTTGCCATGTCGCGTAGATAGACAGTGTTATCGACATTGAAAACCACATCGGCCCAGCGCATCCACGGCTTGAAGTCATCGATGACCTCCACGAACCCCCGACCGATATGTTTCGACTTCTCGGTTTGCCGGATAAAATGCTTGACCTGATGCCCATCGCGATGAGCGCGCATCGCGACATCGAGTCCGTCGCCGAAAGGGTCAACGACCAGAAGACGCATGTTTAAAACAAAGACACGCCTCGAATTCCGGCGTTGTTTCATCGATTGGCATACAGTCCCAATCAGGGCAGTAGTGTTTATAGGCGCCGATAAGTACGCGGCCGTGTGTTAGCACGCATTCCTGAGCAAATTCCTGTCGTGGTGTCATTCAAGGCTCCCGCCGAATTCCTCGATCAAGCCGCGCGGCTTCTTGCGTCGCGACTTTGCTTCCCGGCGGTCCATCTTCTTGCCGTAAGCCTGTCCACGCATCTGTGCTTGCGTCTTGTCCTGCGTGCCGACCGCCTGTTTGAGTATCTCCCGCGGGATGCCCTTCTCGTCAAGCGCCTTTTGGACCTGCATGACCTGGTTGTACGGAGCTACCATCGTCTGCGCGGCGTGCTCAACGCGCTGCGCGGCACGGCGCAAGGAATCGGTCTCGCCCGGTTCCTCGATGTGTTGACCCGTGAAGAAGTCGCGGTTCTTCAATTGCTCAAGACCTTCCTGAAGGACCGGCGCCAGCGTGATCGAGATGCCGATCGCGTCGTACCATTGCTTCTCGCCGTCCGTCAGCGCATCGTATAGCGCCGTGGGGATCGTCGCCGGGCCGCGCGCAAGCTTCTTGATGTTTGGATCATCGGTCAGTTTTTGCAGCGCCCAGCTTACGGCCGGATAGATGCCGAACGTCAACGAGCCGAGCGCAACCAAGTTACCGATCGCGTCGAGCCGCTCTTGCGGCGACTTGTTCTTGCCCACCATGTCACGCACCATGTTGGCGTAGCTATTCCACACACCGTAATGGTAGCGGCCGAACGCGGTCACAGCCGGGTCTTGCATGATCTTCGAGAACATGCGCGAGCCTAGCACTTCGGACGGCACCCGGTAATTCGGGATGTGCTTCTCGGCTTGCCGAATCGCCTCGGCACGCGACATGCCACTGCGCTCAAGCTCAAACACGCGCTGCGCCATGAACACGTCATTCGCCTGCCACAGCACCCGGTTCATGCCGGCATACCACGCGCGCACCAGATCGGGCACGCCGATGCCCATGCGGTTCGCAATCTTTTCCCACTCGCCGGCGTTGCGCTGCACTTCGAGCCCGAACTTCTTTGCCAGCGTGCGGTAGAAGTCGGCGTTATGCACGCCGCCTGAAATGAGCGCGGAGCCTTCCTTTAATAGATTCTTATAGTCGTCATCGAGTGTAATGACCGACTTGATGGCGCGGGCGCCGTCGCTGAATAGATTGTACCAACCGGTCGGCTTGAGCCACTCCCAGCCGCGCGACGTGTACCAATGCCCAGCCACGTTCTCGACGTGCGGGATG
>Ga0209167_10000260_pt1 | contig 45535 bp, 42 predicted proteins | sample Coa_R1_9_FD_187154 | JGI IMG/M metagenome (GOLD analysis project Ga0209167, IMG submission 187154) | Surface soil microbial communities from Centralia Pennsylvania, which are recovering from an underground coalmine fire - Coalmine... | ecosystem: Environmental > Terrestrial > Soil >...
CGGCATCGGGTCGTCGGTCGCCTATGCCGCAAGCAAGGGCGCGCTGAACACCATCACGCTGTCGCTGTCGCGCGCGCTTGCACCCTTGATCCGGGTCAACGCGGTATGCCCCGGCTATATCGACACGCCGTGGTTCACCAAGGGCCGCGGGGCGGAGGCCGCGGCCAAGGTTCGCGAATCCGTGGTGGCGAAAGTGCCGCTCAAGCGAGCCTCGAGTGCGGAAGACGTCGCCGGCGTCGTGTGCTTCCTCGCCACGCCGCAGTCAAGCAACATGACCGGCGAAGTGGTCCGGGTGGACGCGGGTCTCCATCTCATTACGTGAGGATTTCAGGAGTCATTCCGGGATGGTCCCACCGGGTCGCGCGAATGCGCGCCCGATGACAGGCTCCGCGAAACAATCCATCTCTCTGCAGTAAGGAAGGCTGGATTGCGTCGTCGCAAGGGCTCCTCGCAATGACGGGTCCTTGTCATTGCGAGCCTCCCTCTGCGTCATTGCGAGCAACGCGAAGCAATCCATTTCTCCGCGGAAAGAAAGAATGGATTGCTTCGTCGCTTCGCTACGCTCGCAAAGACGGGAGCGGCTATGGCTTTACTTCCCGAACGGATCGGAAATCACGCCGCGCGCCACCAGCCTGTTCCAGATGAACAGCACCGCCAATGCGCCGATCGTCGCGGTGATGAAGCCCGCGCCCTGATCCGGGCCGTAATGGCCGATGGCTTGGCCGACAAAGGTGGCGAGGAACGCGCCGGCGATGCCGAGCACGGTGGTCAGGATGAAGCCGCTGGGATTGTTGGGTCCGGGCGAGAGCAGCCGCGCGATGATGCCGGCGACGAAACCGACGATGATGATCCAGATGATGCCGCTCATGACTGTCGTTCTCCCTCAAAACGCATGATTAAAATTCCGGTGCCGGCTGGTTTTTTTAAAGTCGGCCCGCCAATTCGCTTGCCGTCGGCAGCCGTCCATCCGGCGTCAAATGATTGATTACTTCGGGCAGATGCTGGCTGAGCCCTTCGAGCAGTTCCTGGCGCGACAGGCCGCTTTGCGACATCAGGCTGTCGATCTGGTCGGCGCCGAGTGCGCCAGCGAGATCGCCCGGCGAAATCTGCTTGTTGGGACCTTGGCTCACCCATGAATTGGCGGCCTCGCTTTGGCCGCTCTGCTGGAATTGCTTGAGCAGATCGCCTAACCCGCCGCTGATAACGCTTCCCGCCGCGCCGCCCGCAAGCAGGCCGCCTAGCCCACCTTTGAGAACATCGCCAAGACCGCCGAGACTCCCGCCGCCGCCGCTCGATGGCGCCGGCGCCGGAGTTGCGCCCGATGGACCGCCGCTCAAATGCTTGACCGCCTTGTAGGCGAGCAGTGCGAGGATCGCCATGGTCATCGGCGACATCCCGCCGCCGGACTGCGCGCTTGGCCCAGAGGGACCGCGCGGTCCCTGCTGCATGCCATTGAGTACGTCGAGTAAGCCCATCGTCATCTCCTGCCGAGTGCCGCCCCGCCTTGCGAACCATAAAAGCGCGTTATGACGGTTACAAGGCGAGGGCAATCCCGCGTGCGGGCCCCTGTTTCCTCGTCGCCCCCACACGAAAGCAGGGGCCCATACGCCGCGGCCCTTCGGTTTGCGCGCTGCCGGCAGACGGCCTTTCTAACAACGGACATCGTCGTGCTGGGCGCAACCATGAAGATCGATCCGCAGGCACGCTCGTCGATGTCCGAAGATCTGCAGCGCGGCCGCCGCACCGAGATCGACTATCTGCAAGGCGCCATCACTGAAATCGAAACGCCGCATGCTCATGCACATCTTGCGACACGCCACACGCCACGCGAATGATGATGAACATTTCTCGCAGCTCAGTGATGGTGCGCCACCTTGATCGATCGCGTTCGTGCGAGAAGATCTGGCTCAATTTGAGACGCCTGCCTCCGCTTTCGCCACTCGATGCTTGTCGCGTTGGCGGAGCGTAGAGTCCGCGGACTGGTATACATTATCCCTACTGTCATACATAAATCCCAAATGTTGCGGAAATGATACAGTAAATTTCGCAGCGCAGCATCCGTTTCGCCAGGTCGGATGTAATTGAAGAAAAAGGATTTTATAGCCTGCTCTGAAAATACGCTTCGCGCTTGCAGCAACTTCCGTGAAGAAACTGACACATTGACGCTATCCCCCGACGCAGTCAGGCTCAATTTGGTTCCTTTCGGGGAGTCGTCACTAGGGGGAAGACGATGAAGAAGTATGCATTGGGCGTGGCCCTGGCGGCTGCCGCACTCGTTATTCACGCAGTACCGGCTAAGGCAGACAAGCTCGACGACGTGCTGACGCGGCTCGACGAGCTCGAGAAGCGCGATGCGAAACTCGCCAAGGAAAATGCCGACCTCAAGTCGCGGCTGAACAAGGTCGAGTCGTCGAAGTCGGCGGCGCCGATTGTCATGGCGGTCCCTCCGGCCCACGCAGCGGCGACGGGCACTCCAACTCCCCCGCAATCCTCGACGGGACCGGAAATCGACAAAAACGGGCACGGATATCTTGAACACAAGAAGGGCAATCCGCTTACCTTCTATACGCCGGGCGGCGAGATCACGGCTTACGGCAACATGGACGTCTCGTTCGACAATATGACCAAGAGCCTGACGAATTTCGACCTCAACGGCCAATCGGGCCCGGTCGGACGATTCGGCTGGCTGCCGGCGGTCGCGACGAACTCCTCCTATCTCGGTGTGCGTGGCTTCCAGCGCCTTTCCGACTTCCCGTTCAACTTCGTCTACCAGCTTGAGCTCGGCTTCGATATTTCCGCTACGCCGAGCATCAGAGAGAGCAACAGCAACCTCAGCAATACCGTCAACGGCGCTCTCTTCAACCGCAACACCTATATCGGGTTTGCGAACCCTGAGTTCGGCGCGATCAAGATCGGCAAGACGATGGCGCCTTACGAAACCTCGACCGGCGGCTTCAATCCGTTCGCCGGCCAGATCGGCGACTACCACGTCGTCATGGGCAACACCGGCGGCGACAACCGCGTCGAGTTCGCCACGCGGCTCAATAACTCGATCTGGTACGAGTCGCCGACGATCGGCGGCTTCCAGTTCAACGCGCTGTTCGCGCCGGGCCAGAACCGCAGCGCCATCAACGACAACATTCCTGGAGGCGGATCCGATTGTAACGGCGGCAACGATCCGACCAGCGGCGGCGATCTTCCGGTCACCTGTAGCGACGGCTCGTTCGGCAACGCGGTCAGTACGAACCTGAGCTATACCAATGGTCCGTTCTACGCCACGGTTGCCTATGAGCGGCACTTCGGGGTCAACCGGCAGAGCGACTTCGGCGCCATTTATGCGCTCGCAAACAATGGCATACAGACCCTGCAAAATGTTAGCAACTGCGCCAATGCGCTCGCTGCCAACCAATCCGGTGCGACCGGTGGTGCGCTGCTTAACCCACAAGCGGCAGCCAACTACCTGACGCTCTGCAACGCGGATGTCGCAGATGAAGACGCGTTCAAGATCGCCATGCTCTATACCTTCCCGACCAAGACCACGGTCGGCGGCATCTTTGAAATAATGCACCGCTACGTGCCGCAGTTCCTGGAATTCCAGAATGAGCGTCAGCGCAACGGGTCCTGGCTATTCCTGACGCAGGAATTGACACCGAAGGACAGCATGAGCTTCGGCTGGGCGCATGCGTTCCGCACCCCCGGCGATATTGGGCAGCACACTTCCGCCAGCTTGGTCACTAATACCGGTGTGCAGGGCTTCTCACTTCCATCTGACGGGCAAGGCGTGTTTGGCCCCAACGTCAACCAGACCGACATGATCACCTCGACCTATAAGCACAGGTTCGGCCCGAACCTGACCTGGTACACCGCAGTGGCGGCGACCATGAACGGACCGAGCGCGCATTATGACCTTGGCGCCGGCGGCCATGGCATGACCACCGACTGCCACGATGCCTTTGCTGCCACGGGCGGTATATCCAGTAACCCGCACTGCTTCACGGGGCCGGTTCTGGCCGGCGTCTCCACCGGCGTGCAGTGGAGGTTCTAAGTTGAGCTGGCTGCGGGACGAGATCGATCGTCCTGCGGTCCTGAAACAGACAAGCGTCAGCGGTACACTTTCGAGGGGTAATCATGACAAAGAACATCATACTGGGCGCAGTCGCCGCTTTGGTTCTCGGTCCGACGGCAGCTCTCGCGGCCGATTTGCCAGTCAAGGCGGTACCCGTTCCCGTCGCCATCTACGACTGGACCGGCTTCTATATCGGTATTTCCGGCGGCGGCTCTCTGGGCGGGAGCAGCCACATCGATGCGGCTACGGGTCTCGGCGACACAATGGGCTACAACGTCAAGGGCGGTCTGGTCGGCGGCACGATCGGCTACAACTGGCAGGTATCGAGCTGGGTCATCGGCTTTGAAGGCGACGCTTCCTGGGTCGGCGAATATGGCAGCCATATCGATGACGGGTTGGCGGGCGTTCCTTGTGGCGGCAACTTCGTGTGCTCTTCGCCCTTCCAGAGCTTTACGCAGGAGACCTGGAACGCGACCGCGCGCGCCCGTTTCGGATACGCCGTCAACAATTTATTGTTCTACGGCACCGGCGGCTATGCCGCGGCAGGCGTTACCGACGGCGTCAAGAATTCTGCCACCAACGCCCTCATTGTTTCGTCGTCGGGGACCCGCAATGGCTGGACGGCCGGCGGCGGCATCGAATGGGGATTTGCGCCGAACTGGTCGGCCAAGTTCGAGTGGCTTTACATGAAGTTCGACAGCGCGCCGCTGACCACGGGTTTGCTGAACATTGGCGGCGTTACGGAAGGCAATCGCAGTGCGGTAACGCTGGACGACAACGTCGTCCGCGCCGGCATCAACTATCGCTTCGGCGGTGGCCCGGCCCCGGTGGCCGCGAAATACTGAGGTCTCATAACCAGACTCGAAATGAAAAAGCTCCGGCCTCGAGCCGGAGCTTTTTTGTGAAACCTGTCTGGGCAGCGCGGTGTTTTGTCCGCGCCTCTCCTTAATGTAGTGTGTTGTAGGTATGGGGGTCGGAGACGGTATTGCCGGGGTAGCGGCCGTCGCCATAGAGGCCGCCGAAGCCTGAGGGGTAGTTGCTGTAGCCCTGGCCGTAACCCCATCGCAGCGCATTCTCGACGGGCAGGTTTGGCTCGCCATTGGAGTAGGCCAATGCAGCGCGCGCCTGATTGTTGACATGGTGCTTGCTGCGAGCCATGGCCGGGGACGCCAACGCAAGAGAAAGCGCAGTAATTCCAATGAGGCCGATCTTGATCATGACTTTCTCCTGTTTGATGCCCAGATCGATCGAGGTGCATTTACGGCCCGCAACGCGAAGTCTTGAAAGACTATCAGCAATACCGCCAGGCGGCAAAGCAGATCGGGTCGATTGATCACTTAACGTTGTATTTCGCAAATAAAAGGCGGCGATCTCCTAAAATCGGATTTATGTCCGCTGGGCCCATTCTGCCAAGCGCAGGGGATGCGACCATCGTCGCGCTCTCTGCGAGGTTCGGGACGCCCGTTGCCATAGGCTCCCAAACGACATCAACGACGCTTGCGTCCACTTAGGCATTCGTTAACCAGGATAATTTTTCAGCGTACAGCGGCTGCATTGCGCAACTTCTTTACTCTACTTTAGATCGGTCACCTCTAAAGCGACGATTGTTTGCAGGGAGAGCGTTTTCGAGCGAATGCCCTCGGACTGATCCGGGAGCCTGCCCCGGACCTGATCCGGGAGCCCGCCCCGGACTTGATCCGGGGTGGATACCGGTTCGCGTGAAGACCCAAAAGCATGCCGGGCCCGCAAGAGGCTCGCTTCGATCGTGAGGGACTCATTTATGGACGCGCTGGAGGCACAGTGCGACTCCAAGTTCGAAAGTGGGAAGACGATCAGTCCTTACCTTCAGAGGTCCGGGATTTACGTTTTCCTGATTTCATTCACGTGCGTGTACTACCTTGCGAACGCGCCGCTGCTGCTTGGCCACTATGATTTGGGATGGCACCTGGCCGCCGGAGACCTGATCAGGGACCAGGGTCATGTTCCCTTCCATGATCCATGGTCGTTCACCTCCGGAGGCAGGCAATGGTTTGATCTTTCGTGGCTTTGGGACGTCATCGCCAGCGTCATATTTCAATATGCGAATTTCATTGGTCTCATATTGTTTACAGTCGTATGCGGCGCGGTCATCGTCGGATATCTCGCCTCCCTTTGCCTAAGCGTCGGAGCCTCGGCAACTGCAGTTTGTATTTCCGTTTTTTCCGCAAGTTTGCTTTACCCCGCTTTTCCGAACTTCCCGAACATTTATCTCGCCGCTTCGCCAAACACTTCTACCATGTTGTTCAGCGTCATTTTCTACGGAGAATGCCTGAAAAGAACGGGATGGTTTTTGTTGCCTGTGATGATGGTCCTTTGGGCCAATCTGCATGGCGGGTTTTTGCTCGGTTTTCTCATCGTCGGTGTTTTTTGCGGCGCGGCCTTGTTGAGACGGGATTGGGTAAATTTAAAAACCTATGCCTTCGCAGGAATCGGTTGCTTCATCGCAACGTTTATCAATCCTCTTGGCTGGCATATCTACGAGGGCGTAGCGACTACGCTCGGCCACTTCGTACAAGTCTACATCACCGAGTGGTGGTCTTATTTTGCGATCATGACCGTGCCGGGGAGCATTCCCGGCATCATATATATCTTGATATTTGTTGCGCTTGAACTGCGCGACCGAGGTTCTTGTCCTGTCCCTCTGGAGTCGCGGCTGCTTTCTTGGCTCTTTTTGGCATTGGGACTTTATCAATTTAGATACATGTCTTTCTTTCTTCTATTCTCAACGGTTCCAATAGCGCTTCACCTTGATCGTCTGCTGGCTAAACGGCTGAATAATTTTAGCGTCCAGAGATCGTTGTGGGCGGCCGGCATCGTTGGAGCGTGCACTCTGCCGTTGAGTTTTATGCAAATAGAACCGGGGCTCGGACTTCCCCAAATGCTCTCACGGCAGGATGCTCTCTATCTTCAGACACATTTTCCGAATGCGCGGCTTCTGAACCACTGGGGCAACGGCGGGATTTTGATCTTCCGCACGCGAGGCGCCATACCTGTGTTCATAGATGGCCGTGCAGCTACCGTCTATCCCGATGAATTACTGCGTGACTATTTCAAACTGGTCGAACCGGAGATGAATGAGGCCGATTGGGACACGGTGCTTGGGAAATACCAAATCGATACGGTGCTTTGGGTGAGGGCGCATGAAGAGCTAAGGCAGTTTCTCGTGGGGAAGAGAGGCTGGAAGGAGGCATACACAGGATCGTATGTGAGCATTTACGCCAAGCCGTAACGCATTATGGCTGCTTATCAAGGAAGCGCGAGGCGCGCCGCGCAGCATCAATTGCCGAAAACGTTGCCGTTTTGCACGCGACAGCTCTCGCCGCTGGTTTTGACCGAGTAGAACTCATACTGGCGGCCGGTGATCATGCTCGTCACGCGGGTGGACTGGGCGCCGCCCGCCTTCCCCGTTACAACGTGGGCGCTGCAGCTCTGGAAGCCCGAGTCAAAGGCGACCGATATCTGCATCGCGCCGGCGTTGCCGCGCGGCATGCTCGCGCTCATCGTATTGCCGTGGAAATTGAACGACCTCGCCGACCCCTCTCCCTGAACGGCGTCGCGATTTCCCGATCGCGTTCCACGCCGGTTTGTCACCGACATGCTGACGCGGCTAAACGGGCGACCGGCCGCGCTGATATAGACGGATAGCTCGCCAGAACCCGTAACCGAAGTCGGGGCCGCGTCGCGGTCGGTTGTTTGTACCCGATTTTCGGTCCAGCTCACGATCACCGACTTGCCGTAAAGCTGCGCAGGCGCGGCCAGCGCGCCCGACGACGTCATTGCGAGCGCAATGATGGCTGGAATGGCGCGGCCAGACGGCCTGCGAGGGTTTGTTCTAATTGGAGGAAATTTCATCGGCGATCTCCATTTACAAATCGTCGGGCGCGCGGAACGATTTTACTCGCAATAACTTTTGCCATTGAACGAGAAGCACTTTCCACCGCCGCCCGATGGCGCTGCCCGTGGCCGGGGCGCCGGATCCTGCGTCGCGGTGCGCGGCTTCGGTGCCGGCTCCGGCCGCTTCTCGCATGCGCCGCTGGAATTCAGGAAGTAGCCGCTGCTGCAGCCGATCTGAACGCAGCGGTCACCTTCCGCGCGCTGTCCCTTCGCGCAGATCAGCGGGCACACCCGGTCGGGCTTGCTGCGGACGGCATCCAGCGCATCGAGGCTTGCCAGCTTGACGTCGAACTGGGTTTGCGCGCTCTTGTTGAACAGCTCCATCGCCTTTTGGGAGCTATCGTCCCAGTTGCCGTCGACATTTCCAAAATTGCAGCCGACGCGCTTCAAATGGGCCTGGAGCAGCCGCGTGATGTCGGCCTGGTCGATCTTCGGAGGCGGCGGCGCTTGCGGGGCGGCCTGGCTGGGCGTCAGCGCCGCGAGCTTGTCGGCGTCTTCCTTGGCGGCGCGCTTGGCCTGCTCGACCTGGGCTTGCGCTTCCGCAATCGCCTGACGCTTGGCTTCCTCGACCTGCTGCCGGGCGGCCTCAGCCTGTTGCTGCGCCAGTTCGACCTGCTTGCGGGCTTCGTCCAGCTCCTTCTTGGCCTGTTCGGCGACCTGACGCCGCGCCTCCTCAAGCTCCTTCTTGGCCTGCTCGGAGAGCTTCTTCTTTGCCTCGGCGGTCTGGCGCTGGCTTTGCTCTTCGATCTGCCTGCGCAGCTCCTCGGCCTTCTGCACCGCCTGCTCCTCGGCGTCCCGACGGGCGTCGTCCGCCTTGGTGCGCGACTGCTGCGCCACCGAAAGTTTATTGTTCTGCGCCCGCGCCAGATTGGCATAAAGGCCCGTGGGATGGCTCGCGAGGAAGGAATCCCAGGCTTCCCGGGTGCCGATCTGCGCGGCGAGCTCATAGTCGACCCGCGCCTCGGCTTCGGGATCGACGGGCTTTGCCACGGGTGGAACCAGCGACATGGTCTCGCCGCCCAGCGATCCGTAGACGAATGGTTCCTGGCGATTGCCGGTGCTCTTGAGCACGTCGTCGCGAACGCGGCCGAACGCAATCCGCAGATCAAGCCCGGGTTCGACGATGTATTTGACGAGCGCGGCCGCGAACGGGCTGTTGTCGCCGTCGCCATCTGCCGCCACCGCACCAGCCTTCGCGGCAAAGGCGATCAGCGTGTCCGACATCGCCGGTTCGATCTTGGCAAGCCCCCGGCCGATCGAGCGGCTGGCGACGCTTCGTTTCATCGTCTTGGCAAAGGGGTTGTCGCGGCAGGCATCGAGGATCACGAGCTTCAGCCGCCTGGCGGGATCGAGCGCCTTGAGCACGCGGTCGAGCGAAATGGTTTCGTCCTCGATGTCGAAATCGCTCAGCAGTTTCGCATCCGCCGGCACGAGGTAGTTGGTCCCGTCGACCTCGATGCCATGACCTGCGTAATAGACCACCGAGATATCGGCATCGCGGGAGAGCTCGGAGAATTCGCGGATGACGCGGCGCAGGTCGGCGATGCCGAGGTCGCGCTGGTTGTTGACGACGTCGAAGCCCGCCTTCTTGAACAGCGCGGCCATCGCGTCGGCGTCGCGCGCCGGGTTGGTGAGCCGCGGCACCTGCTGGTATTTGGACATGCCGATGACGAGGGCGACGCGCTTTTCCGCCAGCGCCGGCTCGACCGAAAGGCAAAACAGCAATAGGAAGATGAAAACGAATGCGGACCGCACCCCAGGCCCCCAATTTTTCAATGGTTGATCCATACCAAGCCAAGCTCCGAGCAGCAAGTTGGGGCGCGGCGATTGAATTCTCTATTGTCTATAAATCTGTGCGTCGTCCCTGTCAGTGAGCTGGCTCACAGACGCTGGCCGAAGCCATAGCCTTCCAATGTGCCGGCCGAATGACGTGCCGACAAAGGCGTTTTAGGCCGATCTGTTCGTGGGCTTTGCGTGTTTCGCGCTTAGGGCTTCGTCGGGCTCCACCCGGGGTTGTCATTTCAAAGGGGAGGTCAAGATGATCCGCCGCTTGGTCTGGGTAGTCGTCGCTGCGGCGCGCAAAATCGCCTGGCGGTCGGTGAAACGCATGGGCGTTTCTCTTGCTTTTTGGTAAAAGAGGGCGCGGGCACGCTTCGAAAGTCAAACTGCAAAGATGGCATAAGGACGAGCCGGAATGCTTCTCGTGTTTCTTCGCCATGGCAGCGTCGCCGCGCTGGTAGCGGGCGTGGCGCTTGAGACGCTGGCCTTCCTGTTCGGCTGGCTCAGCGTGAGGCCTGTTCTGATCCTGCTTGGCGCGCTGCTGTTTTATTTCAGCGAATACGGCATGCATCGTTTCGCCTTTCATGCGCCGCCGCTGCCATGGCCGCCCTTGCGCAAGCTGCAGAATCGCCTTCACTACGACCACCATGTCGAGCCCAGTCGGCTTGATCTGTTGTTCCTGCCGATCTGGTTTTTGGTGCCAAATCTCATTGTAGCGACCGGACTCTTCGCGCTCGCCTTCGGGGGGCAGGCGTCGGCCTCCGCGCTGTTCGGGATGATGCTCGCGATCCTGCATTACGAATGGGTGCACTATGTCGCCCATATTCCCTACCAACCGCGGACGCGGCTCGGCCGCTGGATCAAGCAGTATCATTTGCGGCATCATTTCGTCAGTGAGAAGCACTGGTTCGGCGTCAGCAATCCGACGCTCGACGGCGTGTTCGGCACGTTTCACGGACCGGACGCTGCGGAAAAGAGCGCCAAGGCGCGCAAGCTTTATTGAATAAGGGTTGGGCCTCGGAACACGGCCGCGGCGCCGTCCGGAGGCTGGCGATCCGGCGTCGGCTCTGGTATGGGAATTCCAGGCCCGCTTTCCAAAAGCGGGGCTTCGGTCCCGTAGCTCAGCCGGATAGAGCGACGGTTTCCTAAACCGTAGGTCGCATGTTCGAGTCATGCCGGGATCGCCATCTCTTCCAATGATTTAGGAAGTTTCCGCCGCCGCCTTGCCCGGAAGAACGACGTTAGGTAGAACCTGATCCGGGATGACGGCCAAGGTGGCTTGCAGGAGAGCTTGGCGGCGCGGCTCGTAAGAGCCTAGGCTTATCCGGTACCGGGTTCAGGAGTGGACACCATGCAAAAGCTCCAAAGCCAGGGTGTACACCACATCACGCTCACCGGAGCCAACCGGCAAACATCGATCGATTTCTGGGAGGGCGTGCTTGGCATGCCCTTTTTGTTCGAGCAGCCCAATCTCGACAGGGCGTCCGAAAGCCACCTTTATTTCGATCCCGGCGACGGAAGGCTCATCACCATCTTCACCGACGAGAGCCGCAAAGCCGATCCGCGGCGGACGCCGACGGAACCCGGCTGCGTGCATCACATCGCCTTTGCCGTCTCGCGCGCCACTTTCGCGCAGGCGGTGAAGCGCCTGGACGAACGCGAGATCAAGCATAGCGGCGTCAAGGACAGGGGCTTCATGGATTCGATCTATTTCAACGATCCGCTGGGCCTTCTGATCGAGCTTGCCTGCTACCGGTTTGAGCCACCGCACGGCTCCACGCATGCGGACGTGCTGATGGAGGCCCACAAGATCCGGGTCGCCCGCGGCGATGCGAGCATTGCGGAGATTCATCTCGCCGATGCGATCGAGGCGCTCGTGATGCGGCGCAACGCATCGCTTTCCGCCGATCGATCGCCGAAGAATCCGTATTGAACGAGCCCGATATAATGGGGACTGCAAAGGGAGGAAAACCATGAAACTGAATGTGCTGAAGCCGAGCGTGAACAACATGGCGGTGCGCGTATTCGTGCGTGCCGCCAACCTGGAATTCACCGAAGACGACGTCTATGGCAAGACGCGTACGCCGGAATTCCTGGCGAAAAACCCCGCGCACCTGACGCCGATGCTGGAGGCAAGGGAATTGCCGAAGGGCGGCATGTGGGAAAGCTGCGCCATCATGCAGTATCTCTGCAACAAGCATGAGATCGCCAAATTCTATCCGAAGTCGGCTGAGCAGCGCGCCACCATCGACAGCGCCATGTTCTATCTCGTCGGCACGCTCTATCCGCTGGTCGCGCGCGCCACTTATCCGGCGCTCGGCTTCCCGCTTTATCCGGGCGAAGTCGGCGCAAGCGATGCCGATGCGGCCGCGAAAGCGGCGGCGCAGAAGTCCGCCATCGCCGCGATCGCGGAGCCGCTCGAGGTGTTCCACAAGTTCTACATGGACGGAAAGCCCTTCATCGGCGGCGCCACGCCCTCGATCGCCGACATCAGGCTTGCCGTTACCCTCGAATTTCTCGCGGCCGTGGACTATGCGCTGCCTGCATGGGCCAAAACCTACGTCGGCGATATGGAGAAATCATTGGGCCAAGCCTATGCGGAACCGGCAGCCGACGTGCGCGGCTATATCGCCTATGTAAAATCGCAAAAGAAGTAACAGAGGCGACGCCGCAACAGCCACGACGGTTGATGAAAACCAGCAGTGCGCAGAGGCTGAGAGTTGAGACGGGAAAGGCAGGTTCGGTCTCTGCGCTCCTGATGCGCCCTGCGCCGGCGCGCGCGTGCTTTGTCTTCGCCCATGGCGCCGGCGCCGGGATGACACACTCGTTCATGGAGGCCTTCGCGGCGGGCCTCTGCGAGCGCGGCATTGCGACGCTACGCTATCAGTTTCCCTATATGGAGAAGGGCAGCAAGCGGCCCGACCCGCCGGCGCTCGCGCAAGCCACCGTGCGCGCCGCGGTCGCGGAAGCGGCGCGGTGCTGCCCCGGCCTGCCATTGATTGCCGGCGGAAAATCGTTCGGCGGCCGCATGACCTCGCAGGCGCAGGCTTCATCCCCTCTTGAAGGGGTGCGCGGCCTCGCATTTGCAGGCTTTCCCCTGCACCCGGCGGGCAAGCCGTCCAGCGAGCGGGCCAAGCATCTCGCCGATGTCCACGTCCCGATGCTGTTTTTGCAAGGCACGCGCGACACTCTGGCGGAGGTTGCGCTGATCGAACCTGTGGTGAAAGCTCTCGGACCGGCGGCCACTTTGCATCTCGTCGACGGCGCCGATCATTCCTTCCACGTGCTGGCGCGATCGGGGCGTAACGATCGCGAGGTCTTGGCCGAAATTATCGATGCGTTCGCGGATTGGATTAGCTCGATCTAACCCAACCCGTCATAGCCGGGCATAGGCGGAACGGAAGCGACGCCGACCTTTGGACGACTATGTCCCGGCCATGACGGCAGCGCGATGTCAGCACCCCCGGCAGATGCTGTGCAGCTGCCGGTTAAGCGCCTCGTCCTCGCGCTTCATCTGCTCGAGCGACTCCATCATCTTCGATTCGTGGCTTGGTTCGGGCTTACGTTTCGCCGCAAGTTCCGCCTCCTGGCGCGCATAACACGCCTCCCGCTCCGGCTTGGCCTGGATGAACCGGCATTGCTCGATCGCCAAAGCGGGCGCGGCGACGAGCGTGAGCGCGAGTATTGCGCATGCGAGAGCGCGGCCCGCCGTCTTCGTCGCGCGGATTTCGTCTATGGGCAATGGCGTGGCATCCGGTTTGGCGCTGAACATGTCGCGGCGAGGGGACGGCCATAGACGAGATCGCGCCGTAGCCTCACTTTCCTGGTCGTCCCGGCCTTGACCCGGGACCCATACCGCGTGATGTATCGATAAGGGACGTGGCTGACGCCTTCGACCATGCGAACACCCGTGGTCATGGGTCCCGGCGAAAAGCAGGGACGACAATCTACGTCAACCAGCTCACGCGTTCCCGCGATCTTCGCGGAACAAATCCAGCTTCTGCTGCACCGGGCGGTCCGAGAAGCTGAACAGCACGGAGTCCTGATCGGCCTCGTGGGTGACCCATTGCCAGCTCGGCACCACGAACAGGTCGCGCGGGCCCCATTCGAAGATCTGATCGCCCACCCGCGAGCGTCCCTTGCCTTCGATCGCCGCGAACACGGTTGCATCCGTCGAACGATAGCGCGCGGTTTTGAAACCCTTCGGCAATAGCTGGATGAAGGTGCCGATGGTCGGCATCGCGAAATCGCCGGTCTCGGGGTTGGAGAATTTCAGCTTCAGGCCGTGGCAGGCGTCCCATTCGTTGCGGAGCTTGGCGGTCTCCAGCGCCTCGCGGGTGTGGGAATAGGGATAGTTGAAGATCGGCGAGGTCTTCGATTTGCGCTTCTCGTCGACCGGCAGCAGATTGTGGCCGTAGCGCGCAAAGCTGTCGCCGGGAGGTCTTGTGATCTTCTGCTGGTCTTCGTTGAGGCCTTCCGCGAAGGACGTATCGAACAATTGCACCATCGGAATGTCGAGGCCATCGAGCCAGAACATCGGCTCAGAGGTTTCGTTGGAATGATCGTGCCAGGTCATTGACGGCGTGATGACGAAATCGCCGGGCGACATCGCGGTGCGCTCGCCGTCGACGGACGTATAGGCGCCCTTGCCCTCGAGCACGAAACGCAACGCAGACTGGCTGTGGCGATGCGCGGGCGCGACGTCGCCGGGGATCACCATCTGCACGCCGGCAAACAGCGAGGTCGTGATTTTCGATTGCCCGCGCAGGCCCGGATTCTCCAGCACCAGCACGCGCCGCTCGGCTTCCTTGGCGGTGATCAGCTTGCCGGCTTCGGTCATGTAGGTGCGGATCGCGTCGAACTTCCACAGATGCGGCCGGCATGCGCTCTTCGGTTCCGGCGTGATCAAATCGCCGAGCACGTTCCAAAGCGCGGAAAGATTTTCGCCGTCGATCTTCTTGTAGAACGCCTCGCGTTCCGGCGTCTTCAGTACGGCTTCCATGACGGCCTCCCTTAAGGTTCTTTAGATTGACAGTATACTTACGATATGGCTAACGTCAACGACGGCCGGCAAAAACCGGCCATAAAATTCGAGGGAGGTCGGTCATGAGGTTGCACGGCTACTTCCGCAGCAGCGCGTCCTATCGAATCAGAATTGCGTTGAACCTGAAGGGGTTAAGCGCGGAACACGTGCCGCATCATCTTCGCAAGGGCGAGCAGCGCGATCCCGCCTATCTCGCGATCAATCCGCAAGGGCTGGTTCCGACGTTAGAGGACGATCGCGGAACCATCCTCACTCAGTCGCTCGCCATCATCGAATGGCTGGACGAGATCCACCCCGAGCCGCCGTTACTGCCGAAGCAGCCGCTGCGCCGCGCCCAAATTCGCGCTTTCGCGCAAGTGCTCGCCTGCGACACCCATCCGGTCCAAAATCTCAAGGTGCTGGCGCGGCTGCGCGAGCTCGGCCTTTCCGAGGAACAGGTGACGGGCTGGGCGGCATGGGCCAACCGCGAGGGCCTGAAGGCCTGTGAAACACTGATCGCGACTGAGGCTGGTCCGTTCTGTTTCGGCGTGCAGCCGACGATTGCCGATCTTTGCCTGGTGCCGCAATTGGCCAATGCGCGCCGCTTCGGCGTCGATGTCGCCGCCTTCCCGCGCCTGCTCAAGGCGGAGACCGCCGCGAAGAACCTCAAGGCGTTCGCCGACGCCGCACCGGAGCGACAGGGCGATGCCGAGTAAGCCTGCTATTGTTACGATGGACGCGGTCTACACCGCGCCCGGCTATCTGTTTCGCCGGATGCAGCAGATCGCGGTCGCGCTCTTCATGGAGGAGTGCAAGGCCTTCGACCTGACGCCGGTGCAATATGCGTCGCTGGTGGCGATCCGCACCCATCCCGGCATCGATGCGACGCGACTTTCCGCGGTGATCGCCTTCGATCGTTCGACGCTCGGCAGCGTGATCGAGCGGCTGGAGGCAAAGAACTATGTCGAACGCAAGCCCGCGCCCGAGGACAGGCGCGTCAAGCTGTTGTATCTGACGCGGACCGGTGTGACGCTTTTGCGCGACATCATGCCGTCGGTCGATCGCGCGCAGGTGAGGATGCTGCGGCCGTTAAAGCCCGGCGATCGCAAGACACTGCTGGCGCTGATTGCACAACTGGTCGATCTCAACAACGAGGCGTCGCGGGTGCCGCTGCGCGCCGAAGACGCGCTCGAACATCTGGGGAAGGCAAGTTGATGGCGGCATCGGGCGAAAGGCCGGTATTGATCGCGGGCGGCGGCATCGGCGGCCTCGCCGTGGCGCTGGGGCTCGCGCAAAAGGGCTTTCGTTCGATCCTGCTCGAAAAAGCCTCTTCGCTCGGTGAAATCGGCGCCGGCATCCAACTCGGGCCGAATGCCTTCCATGCCTTCGACTATCTCGGCGTCGGCGAGGCCGCGCGGGGCATGGCGGTTTATGTCGATCAGCTTCGGCTGATGGACGCGCTGACGGCCGAGGAAATCTGCCATGTCGATCTTGGCGACGCCTTTCGGGCGCGTTTCGGCAATCCTTATGCGGTGGTGCATCGCGGCGATCTGCACGGCGTGTTCCTGAAAAGCTGCCGCGACAGCGATTTGATCGAGCTGCGCGTCAGCTCCGAAGTCGTGGGCTACGAGCAGGATGGCTCGTCGGTCACCGCTCATCTTGCCTCCGGCGATCGGGTCACCGGCTCGTTGCTGATCGGCGCCGACGGGCTGTGGTCGAACATCCGCAAGCAAGTCACCGCCGACGGCCCGCCGCGGGTCTCGGGCCACACCACCTATCGCTCGGTGATTCCGACCGAAGAAATGCCGGAAGATTTGCGCTGGAACGCGGCCACGCTGTGGGCCGGTCCGAAGTGCCACCTCGTGCACTATCCGCTGTCGGGCTGGAAGGTGTTCAACCTCGTCGTCACCTATCACAACGATGCGCCGGAGCCGGTGGCCGGACAACCGGTTTCCGAGGCCGAGGTGTTGAAGGGCTTTTCGCATATTCACCCGCGCGCGCAGAACATCATTCGTCACGGCAAGAACTGGAAGCTGTGGGTGTTGTGCGACCGCGATCCGACGGAGCGCTGGGTCGATGGCCGGGTGGCGCTGCTCGGCGATGCCGCCCATCCGATGCTGCAATATTTCGCGCAAGGCGCCTGTCAGGCGATGGAAGACGCGGTTTGTCTATCGCACATGCTGGGAAATCACCCCGGCGATCACGCCACGGCGCTGGAAAAATATCGCGCGCAGCGTTTTCCGCGCACCGCGCGCGTGCAACTGCTCTCCCGCGCCATCGGCGAGCATATCTACCACCCCGCCGGCGAACACGCCCGCATCCGCAACGCCATCATGAGCGCGAAGACGTCGGAGGATTACTACAAGGATCTTGCCTGGCTCTATGGCGGGACGGGGTTGGGGGGTTAGGATTCCAGGGCGCGCCGTTTTTTCCGCTTGTCATGCCCCGCGAAGGCGGGGCATCCAGTAATCACCAGTTATCGTAGTTACTAGCGCCGGCGATTACTGGATCGCGCGATGCAGCCCTGTCATCCGGCCGGCCGGAGGCCGGACCGGGTGGCGGGCGACGACAGTCGTCGCAAGGCGGTCCTAAACCCGCATCAACGCCTGCCGGTCGATCTTCCCCGTTCCCGTCTTCGGCAATTCGTCGATAAATTTGATTTCGCGCGGATATTTGTAGGGCAACAGCTTTGCCTTCACAAAATCCTGCAGCACCTTTGTTGCCTCGCCTTCGTCGAACGTGCGGCTGTTCATCACCACCACGGCCTTGAGCGTCATACGCCGGTCCGGCAGTTCGGCGGCGAAGACGGCGCATTCGCGCACGTCAGGATGCTCAGCCAGGCAAAGCTCGACTTCGAGCGGATAGACCCATTGGCCGGAAACCTTCACCAGATCATCGGCGCGGCCGCGGAAGAAATAAAATCCGTCCGTATCGCGCACGAAGCGGTCGCCGGTGTAAATCCATCCGCCCTCGCGGATGGTCTCAGCCGACTTGTCGGGCCGGTTCCAGTACAGCGGCGTATTGGAATCGCCGCGCACCCACAAAATGCCTTCCTCATTGTCGCCGACCTCGCGGCCGCCACCATCCTTCAGCGCAATCTCGTAACCGGGCACGCGAAGGCCGGCGGCGCCGAGTTTTTTCTTCTCGCCCCGGTTGCACAGGTAAATATGCAGCACTTCGGTCGAACCGAGCCCTTCGACGATCTCAAGGCCGGTCAACGTCTTCCAACCGTTGAACACCTCGGCGGAAAGCACCTCCGCGGCGGAAATCGCCATGCGCAGCGAAGAAAAATCTCGCGTCCTCGCGCCCTCGGCCTTTGTCAGCGACGTGTAGAGCGTCGGCAGCCCGAAGAATACGCTCGGGCGATAGCGTTCGATGGCCTCGAAAATCGCCGTGGGCTTCGGCTGGCCCGGCAGCAGCAGGCTCGCAGCCCCCGCCGAAAACGGAAAGGTGATGGAATTGCCGAAGCCGTAGGCGAAGAACATTTTCGGCACCGAAAAGCAGATGTCGTCGGGAGAAAGCTTCAAGACATTGTGGGCGAAGGCCGCATCGCTATAGGCCATGTCATGCTGAAGATGGACGATGCCCTTCGGCCTGCCGGTCGAGCCCGACGAATACATCCAGAACGCCATCTCGTTGCGATGGGTGGCGGCTTCAGCGAGATCGGCCGGAAACCGCTTCAGCCATTGCCCGGCGATCAAGGCATTCGGCACCGCGTGTGCGCCGGCCGCGCCATTGACCGCGATCAGGGTACGCAAGGACGTGTCCTTGCAGGCGACCGCGTCGAAACGTGCGCAAAATTCCGCATCCGCCACCGCAACGGCGGCAGCCGAATCCAACAGATAGAATTGCAGGAGGTCGGGCGGCGTCAGCGTATTGATCAAAAGCGGTACAAAGCCCGCACGGACGGCGCCGAAAAACGCGGCCGGATAGGCCGGCGTATCGTCGAGAAACATCAGGATGCGGTCGCCGCGTTGCAAGCCGAGCGATGCAAAGCCGTGGCCCCACCGCGAGGCTTCGGCGCAAAGTTCGCAATAGCTCAGCGCCCCCATCGGGCCCGTCAGCGCCGGCCGGTCGCCCCGGCCCTTGCCGAGATTGTCGAACAGGATCCGGCTCGCATTGTAGATTGCCTGGATTTCAAAGCCGATCTCGCGCGCGCCCGAGCTCGCGGCAGGAACCAGATCGGCGATTTCCGGCGCCGTCATGACTTGCCCCCGCCACGCCGTGGTGACCGCGACGCCTCGTAGCGTGCCATGAAGGCGGGCGACATCGCGCGCAGGCGTGCGTCGTCGACCCGCCCCGAGCGCGTGACGTAGCTATAGGCGAAGTCCATCAGGCCGAGCTTCATATGCTCAGGGAATTTCGCGTACCAGTCGGCGCTGGTGTGCGCCGCCGTCACCAGCTTTTCCACGATTGGCTGGCGTTCGCTTTGATAGCGGGCAAGCCCCGCGGCGAGGTCGCGCTCGGTCTCCAAGGCTTTCGTGAGCGCGATCGCGTCCTCGATGGCAAGCCGCGTGCCCGACCCGATCGAGAAATGCGCCGAGTGCAAGGCGTCGCCGAGCAGCACCATGTTCCTGAACGACCAGCGCTCGTTCCAGATCCACGGAAAGTTTCGCCACACCGACTTGTTCGATACCAACGGATGCCCGTCGAGGGTGGAAGCGAAGACCTGCTCGCAAATGGCCTTGGATTCCTCCACCGTCTTGCCGGCAAATCCGTAAGCCTGCCAGGTCGGCAAATCGCATTCGACCAGGAAGGTGCTCATCTCAGGCGAGTACCGGTAGTGGTGCGCATTGAAATGGCCAGAATCGGTTTTCACAAAAGTCTGCGACAGAGTTTCAAACCGCTTCGTGGTGCCGTACCAGGCGAATTTATTGGTGGAGTAGGACAGCGAGGCGCCGAAATCGCCCTCGAAGCTGCGGCGCACCAGCGAGTTCAGGCCGTCGGCCGCCACAATCAGATCGTAGTCGGTCAACTGGTCGACGGAAGTAACCAGAGTGTCGTAACGCGGGGTAACGCCGACGGACGATGCGCGTGCCTGCAATATCCCGAGCAATTCGAGCCGGCCGATCGAAGAAAATCCGACGCCGTCGATCTCGGCGCTTTGGCCGCACAGATTGAGCGTGATGTTCTTCCAGCTCTCCATCCGGGGCGCGATCGCATCAACCGTGTCGGGATCGTCGGCGGCCAGGAATTCGAGCGCCTGCTCGGAGAACACCACGCCAAAGCCCCAGGTGGCGCCGGCGGGATTCTGCTCGAACAGATCGATGCGGGCGTCCGGGTGGCGCTTCTTCCAGAGATAGCTGAAATAGAGTCCGCCTGGACCTCCGCCGACGACGGCGATGCGCACGCCTTCCTCCTGATCGACAGTATACTGATGAATGGCGTCGAGATTAGTAGGTCGCAGGCGACCAGACCAGAGAAATTATATTCTCAACTCGGCCCTTGCCGCCCGACGCAGGGAACGTGCCGGGTCGAACGGCGAAATGACGCCAGCGAGACCTGATCCCTCTGCGTCGGGTTTGCGGGCATTATATTGCCCGCGTGCGCTTCAGGCCGCGGCGTTTGTCAAAAACTGATCGACCGAGGAGCGCAGCTCCGCGGCCTGGCTTGAGAGTTCCTGCGCAGCCGCAAGGACCAGATCGGCCGAGCGGTTGGTATTGTCGCTCGCCGCAGCCGTTCCCGCGATCCGCTGCGCGACGCTCGCGGTTCCGGCGGCGGCCTGGCGGATATTTTCCGAGATTTCGATTGCCGCGGTGTTCTGCTGGCTCATGGCGCGCGCGATCGCCGCCGTGAAGCTGTCGATATCCGACATCACGGAGGTGATGGCGCCGACATTGTCGACGGCCCGCTTGGTCGCCACCTGCACTTCGGCAATTTGCGAGGAAATTTCCTCGGTGGCCTTCGCGGTCTGGATCGCAAGCGCCTTGACCTCCGAAGCGACCACCGCAAAGCCGCGCCCGGCCTCGCCGGCCCGCGCCGCTTCGATGGTGGCGTTGAGCGCCAGCAGGTTGGTTTGACCGGCGATGTTGCGGATGAAGCCGACGACTTCGTCGATGTGCTGGGCGGCGCTGGCAAGCGCGCCGATCGTCTCGTTGGCTTCACTGGCCATGACGGAGGCGCGCTGCACGACGCCGGTCGCGTCGTGGAGCTGCGACGTGATGGTCTGCACGGATTCGCCGAGCTGGTCCGCCGCCGCGGCGACGGTCTGAACGTTGTTGGAGGTTTCTTCGGCGGTGGACGCCATCTGGGTCGACTGCTCTCCGGCCGCGTGCGCGATCGACGACAGCGTTTGCGCGGTTTCGGTGAGCTTGCCGGTCATGGTATCGGTATTGGCCAGAGCGGAAGTGATGGCGGAACGGAACGTCGCCACTTCGGCCTCGATGCGCTGCCGCCGGCTGACCTGCTCCGAGTTCATCTGGTCCTTGGTCGACATCAGTGCGATATTCTCGTCGGCGCGGGCCTTCAGCTTCGCCTGCATGGCGGCGAGCGATTTCAGAAGACGGCCGAGTTCGTCGCGGCGGCGAACCACGATGTGATCGGCGAAGTCGCCGGCGGCCACGCGCTCAGCGATGTGCATCGCGGCAAAGATCGGCTTGCTCATGGAATAAGCAAAGGCGAGCGCAAGCAACAGGCCGGTTACTGCGGTTGCAATCGCCAGCGTCATCATGGTCGAGCGCGCGGATGCGATCTCGGCCTCGGCTTCGGTCCGGAAGCCAAAGCCGTAGGCCGCGACCACTTCCACCAGATCATCGAATGCGGCGGCGGCCTCATCGCCCTTCTGCACAATCGCAAAGGCCACGGGCAGCTCGGTCAGACCGGCGGCCGGCGGCTTGAGAATCTTCAGCTCGGCTTCCGACCAGCCGCGGAAACTCTTCTCGGCCCGCTCCAGTGCCTCATTCACGTCTTTGCTGTCGGCACGCTCCCGCACGACTTTCAGGTCGTCCGAGATGCCCCCGATCAGCTTTCCGAGTTTGACCACCATCTCGTTCGTCGCACCCTCATTCATGCTCCGGTGCACGAGAAGACGAGCTTCATTCATCGCGGCGAGCGCCGACCGGGCATAGTTGATGCCCATCAACGGTCCGTCATAGAGCCGCACCACCAGCGCGCCCGACGAGGAGATACCCCGGATGCCGTAAAAAGCGAGCCCGCAGGCCAGGCTGATGACGATGCAGAAAATTCCAAAGAGCTTGTAACGAATCGACATCAACGTCGCTCCTGACGACCCTGAGAGGAACCTATTGAACCTTCACTATCATCTTCATCCGCGGATGGATCGCGCAGATCACCACCACTTCGCCCGGTTCCTTGAAAGTGACGTCAGTCGACGATCCGGGCGACTGAGACCCGAGGTTGAACTCATTGCCCGCGCTCGTCGACATGATGTTGTGGGGAACGCTGTCGTCGTTGAGGAACGTCAGCGTTTCGCCTTTCTTGATCGTGACTTCCTCGGACGAGAAGGCACGTCCCTTCTGCGTAATCGTCAGGTTGGCCGCGAGCGCGCCAACCGAGAGGCCCATGAACACGACAATCGTGAGAGATGGCAGTCGCATTGGAATTTCCTTAGGGTTGCAAGGATTGGTTTAGCGAGGCATCACCGGCACGGCGGTCGGACTGAGATCGCTGGTGAGCGTCTTCAGGAAGGCCACCAGGTCGGCCTTTTCCTGCGACGTGAGGCCGAGGGGCTTCATCAGGTCGGAGCGGCTTGGCCGGTTGAGGCCGCCCTGGTCGTAATGGTCGACCACCTGTTCGAGCGTCTTGAGCGACCCGTCGTGCATGTAGGGGCTGCGGTGGACGATTTCGCGCAAGCCGGGGGTCTTGAATGCATGCTGCATTTTGACAACGCCCGGGGCATACTTTCCGCGTCCGACGTCGTCGCTCGGCAGGCCAATGTCCTGGAAACCGTCATTGGTGAAATTCCAGCCCTCATGACAAGAGGAGCACTGGGCTTTCGTATTGAAGAGCGCGAAGCCGCGCTTGGCTTCCTCGGAAATGGCCTTCTCGTTTCCGTCGATCCAGTCGTCGAAGGGCGCACGCTGTGAGACCACCGTCCGCTCATAGGTTGCGATCGCCTTGGCGAGCGTCTTGGGGCTCATGGGCTCGCCGGGAAACGCCGTGGCAAACAGCGGCTTGTATTCGGGAATGGTATTGAGCCGCGCCATGAGCTGGTCGATCGGCATGTTCATTTCACCGGGGGATTGGATCGGGCCGAGCGCTTGCTCCTCGAGATTGGCAAGCCGGCCATCCCACATGAAGATCGCGCCCCATGCAGCATTGACGATGGTTGGCGAGTGCCGGCCCAGTTGCGCCATGCCGAAGCCGACGCCGACCGGCAATCCATCGGCCCAGCCGAACGCCGGACTATGACAACTCGCGCAGGACTGCGCTGAGGAGACCGAGATACGCGTGTCGAAATACAGCTTCTTGCCGAGCGACAGCTTCTCCGGTGTGTAGGGGTTTTCCTTGGGAAAGGGGATCGACGTCGGGCGCCGATACTGCGCCTTCATCGCATCGAGGCTGGCCGCGGCCTTCTGCTCGACGCCGAGATAGCGCGTCTCTCCGACGATGGCCGAGCCAAGGCTTGTGCCGGCAAAGCCGAACAGGCCGAGCGCCGCCGTTGCGACGGCGGTTCCAAGTAAAGCCGATGGACCGTTGCGGGGATTAGACATGCTGCATCCTTGAAGGCGTAAACCGGAAAGACCGGACCGACAAAGCGGGAGCAGGGCTCTCCCCGGACGGCGGCGTGTACAATAATACCGATAAGTTAACTAAAGTTTTCAATGACTTACTTACTACTTGGGCTTGTAGCCGGCCCGTAGCTTGAATGCTTCTGGTTGCAATTTGCGGCTGGGTGCGGAGTCTTTCACACCCTGATCATCCGCTTGCCGCGGTTCTCGCCGGCGAGCAATCCGATCAGCGCCTTCGGCGTGTTCTCAAGGCCATTGATGACATCTTCCTGGACTTTCAACTTGCCGGAGCCGACCCAGGATTGCAGGTCGCGCAGCGCTTCGTTGCGCCGGTCCATGTAGTCCGTCACGATGAAGCCCCGCATGGTCAGGCGCTTGACCACGATCAGGCCAGGCACGCCACGCGGTCCGGTGGCCGACGGCACGCCGTCATATTGCGAGATCGCGCCGCAGCACGCGATGCGGCCGCGGATATTCATCTGCGCCAGGCATGCCTCGAGAATTTCGCCGCCGACATTGTCGAAATAGACATCGATCCCGTTCGGCGCCGCAGCCTTGAGCGCCTTGAATACCGCGCCGTCCTTGTAGTCGACCGCGGCATCGAAGCCGAGTTCGGATGTCAGCCAGTTGCATTTGTCCTTGCCGCCGGCGATGCCGATGACGCGGCACCCCTTGATCTTCGCGATCTGACCGACGATCGAACCCACCGATCCGGCGGCGGCCGAGACCACCACGGTCTCGCCAGCCTTCGCTTTGCCGACATCGAGCAGCCCGAAATAGGCGGTGAGGCCGGCGATTCCGTAGACGCTGAGCAGATAGGTCATCGGTTCGATGCTGGGCATCTTGGTCAGATGCTTGGCTCGCACCGCGGCGTAATCCTGCCAGCCGGTATCGCCGAACACGATGTCGCCCGGAGCAAGTTCCGCTGCCTTCGATGATACGACTTCGGCGATGCCGCCGCCCGCCATCACCGTGTTGGCCTCGACGGCGGCGCGATAGGTCGCCCCGTGCATCCACGCCCGATTGGCGGCGTCGAGCGAGATATAGCGTACCCTCAGCAACGCCTCGCCGTCCGCCGGTGTCGGAATGGCGCCCTCTTTCATTTTGAAATGTTCCAGCCCAAGTTTCCCGGCCGGCTTTTCCACCAGTAGAATCTGGCGATTGATACCGTCACTCATGGCATTGCCTCCCGTGGATTGATTGTTCTTGATGCAGCCGGGCGCAAGAAACGCGCAAACGGCGCACATTGTGCAGCATTGCATATGAGGCTAGTCGCCGGGCGCGCGTTGCACAACGGAAACATTGTGGCGGCGAAGCGTGTTGCGTCGGCCCCGAAATCTGCCAAACTCGACACGGCTCTTGAACTTGCGGGGGGTAGACGATGTCGAACAGGTTTACGCAGTACATTCTGATCGCGATGGCGCTTGGTATCGTGATGGGAACGCTGGTCTTCAATTACCTTCCCGATATCCGGGCTGATATCGCTTACAGCGTAAACCTGATCGCGATGCTGTTCCTGCGGCTGATCAAGATGATCATCGCGCCGCTGGTGTTTGCGACCCTTGTGGGCGGCATCGCCCACATGGGCACCGGTTCCAAACTGGGGCGGATCTTCGCCAAGACCATGGGCTGGTTTATCACCGCCTCATTCGTCTCGCTGCTGCTCGGTCTGGTGATGGTCAATCTGTTGCAGCCGGGCGACAATTTCCCGGGCACCCTGCCGGACAAGACGCAATCGACGGGATTGCCGGTGTCGGCATTTTCGATCGAAAAATTCCTGACCCATTTGATTCCGACCTCGATCGCGGACGCGATGGCGCAGAACGAGATTCTGCAGATCGTGGTGTTCGCGGTGTTCTTTTCGGTGGCGCTCGGCGCGATGCCGGAGCGCTCCAAGCAGATCCTTTCGGTGATCGACGACCTCGGCCACATCATGCTGAAGGTGACGGGCTACGTCATGCTGTTCGCGCCGCTTGCGGTGTGGGCCGCGATCATGGCGACGGTGTCGAAGAACGGTCTCGGCGTGTTGTGGAAGTTGGTCGTCTTCATGGGCGGCTTCTATCTCTCGCTGCTGATCCTTTGGGGCATCCTTGTGATCGTCGGCTTCATCGCCATTGGGCCGAGATATAGCCATTTGCTGCGGCTGATCCGCGAGCCGCTGATGATCGCCTTCTCGACCGCGAGTTCGGAGGCCGCCTATCCCAAGACGCTCGAAGGTCTCAACCGCTTCGGCGCCTCGCCGCGGATTTCGAGCTTCGTGCTGCCGCTCGGCTATTCGTTCAACCTCGATGGCACGATGATGTACTGCACCTTCGCCAGCATCTTCATCGCCCAGACCTACAAGGTCGACATGTCGCTCGGCACCCAGCTTGCGATGCTGGCGACGCTGATGATCACCTCGAAGGGCGTCGCCGGCGTTCCCCGCGCCTCGCTCGTGGTGATCGCCTCGACGCTCAGTCAGTTCGGCATCCCCGAGGCGGGCCTGTTGATGATCATGGGTATCGACACGTTCCTCGACATGGGACGCAGCGCCACCAACGTGATCGGCAACTCGCTCGCCACTGCCGTGGTGGCGAAATGGGAAGGCGAACTCGCCCCCGAGCACGCGCTCGGCCCCGACGACGTCGTGCCGCCCGACATGATCCCCGGTGAAATTCCCGCGATGGCCGGTCACTAAAGGGAGCGTCACATGCGCCAGGCGGCGGGGAGATCGATTGCTTGCGGGCTGTTGCTGGCAGGATGCCTGCTGACGGCGGCCGGCGCCCAGACCAGCGGCGAGGGACTCAGCCCGACGCTTGCCGGCATCAAGAGCAGGCACGTCGTGCATCTCGGCTATCGCGAGAGTTCGCCGCCGTTCTCGTTCCTCGACCAGGCCAACCGGCCGATCGGCTACAGCCTGGAACTCTGCGAGGCGATCGTCGATGAGATCGGCGTCGAGGTCGACGACCCCGATCTTAGAATCGAATATGTCAAGGTCACCTCGGACGACCGCATTCCGGCCGTGGTGCAGGGCAAGATCGATCTCGAATGCGGATCGACCACCGCCAACGCCGAACGCGCCAGACAAGTGGCGTTCTCGCCGCTGATGTTCGTGGCCGGCACCAAACTGATGGTGGCAAAAGAGTCGACGATCTCGGCGCCTAAGGACCTGCAGGGCAAGACTGTGGTGGTGACCAAGGGCACCACCAACGAACAGGCCATGCATACGCTCGACAAGAAGTTTTCGCTCGGCCTCAAGATCGTCGCGGCGTCGGATCACGAGCAATCCTATCAGATGCTCGTGGACGGCAAGGCCGATGCGTTCGCGACCGACGATATCCTGTTGTATGGCCTGATCGCGCGACACAAGTCGCAGGACAAGTTTCGCGTCACCGGCGATTATTTGTCGTATGACCCCTACGGCATCATGTTCCGCAAGGGAGAGCCGCAACTGGCCGCGGTCGTGGAGCGAACCTTCCGCAAGCTCGGCACCAACCACGATTTGATCCCGCTCTACAACAAATGGTTTGTCTCCCGTCTGCCGACCGGCGAGCGATTGAACGTTGCGATCTCGCCGCAGCTTGAGGATGCCTTCAAGGCGCTCGACGACAGCGAGGGTGTAAGTAATTAGGACGCGAGGCCTCCATCCTTCGAGACGGCGCTGTTCGCGCCTCCTCAGGATAAGGGACTCCCCATCCCCTCATGGTGAGGAGGCGCTTTTGCGCCGTCTCGAACCATGAGGCCACCCCGGCGGAGACAACGCCGGGCGATCTTTCATGGCTTGATGTGGAGGGCGGCTTTCGTCGCGTTCAGCGCGTTGTTGAAGGCCGCCTTGGTTTGACCGGCGATGGTCGTGGCCTCGTAGGTGGGGCCGGCGGTAAAGCCGGTTTTCGCCCTGATCCCGATGGCGGTTTCCACGTGGTGCAGGGCGCTCGCAAAACTCGCCTTTGTCGAATCCGCGACCCTGTTCAGATCGGCGATCTGTTTTCCGACGAAGGCCGAGGCCGAAGGTGTCACGGACGAGATATCGGTCATGCGGGTGCTCCTCAAGGGAGCGACCATCGGCCGGATACGGTTAATGAGTCGTTAACGGGCTGATGTTGCACGGTAGTCTGCGAATTTGGCTTTCAGAAGAACATGAGATCCTGCGCGCGTCCGCCACGGGCGGTGGTGGCGAATTCAACCGCAGTGAAGAGGCCGCCGGCCACATAGATTCTCCCGTTGAGCGAGGCGGCAAGCTTTCGACTGGCGCCAAAAGCATCCTCGATTGTCGCGGCGATCTGAACGTTTGCCTGCGGATTGAGCTTGCGGATGGTGGCGGCAAGGGCGGATGCGTCTCCGCCCTTGTGGTGCGCGCGGGTGCAAATGATGGTGTCGAAAGACGGCGCGAGCGTGCCGGCGATCTCGTCGGCCTTCTTGTCGAGGGAAACGCCGACCACGAGAATCCATGCCTGCGCGCCATAAACTTGCCTGACGCCGGCGAGCGCTTGCCGGATGCCGTCGGGCGTGTGGCCGACGTCGATCACGGTCAGCGGATTTTCGCTGACGATTTCGAGGCGGCCGGGCCAGCGCGTGCCGCCAAGACCCGACCTTGCCGCCGCCTCAATGCGAGCGAACGCCGCCTTGGGTTGCGCTTGTTCCAGCCAGCGCAGGAACAGGGCCATCGCGATCGCGGCGTTGTTGATCTGGAAGGCGCCCAGCAGCGCCGTCTCGAGCGAACGGAACTCAATATCGCCAAGGCCGAAATCAAAGCGCTGGCCCGATGCCGCAACGGTTTCGCCGCCGATCCTGATCTCGTCGCGGACAAACAGGCTCGCGACGCGCCGGCTGCGATTATATTCAAGGATATGCGGCGCAAGACTCCGGCAATTCTCGCCGTAGATGACGGTACCGCCGGAGGCGCAGGCATCGCTCTTGTCGGAGACGATCAATGGCAGGGAATTGCCGAGCAGCTCCACATGTTCATAGTCGACCGAAGTCACGCAGGTCACGCGGCTATCGACCAGGCGAACCGGGTCGTAGCGGCCGCCGATACCCGCCTCGAACACGGCAAATTCGCAACTGCTCTCCTGAAAATAGAGGCAGGCGAGGGCGAACATGGCTTCGAAGGCGCCGAATCGTTCGCCGTTATGCCGTGATATCCCGGCAATTTCGACCGCGATCCGCGCTTCGAGCCGTTTCAAATGGCCGTCGTCGATAGGCGCGCCGTCGATCTGAAACCGCTCGTTGACGCGAAAGAGATGCGGCGAGGTGAACAAGCCGGCCCGCAGGCCGTAAGCGCGCGCGATGTTGGCGCAGAAGGCAGCGGTAGAGCCCTTGCCGTTGGAGCCGCACACCGCCACCGAATTGCGCGAGAGCCTGGCGCGGTCGATCATGAGGCGATCAAACAGCTCCGCCATTCGCGCCAGACAAACCCCATCGCCAAATTTGGGAAGGTCAAACATTCAAGAGCCCCGTGGCCGAAAAGGCGCGACGCCAGAATTTCAGGATCAGGTCTCGCAGGCCGAAATGAATGTCCTCACTGTTTGAAGCAATCTTGAAGACCGGCCTCGTTCCACCGTCGATGTCTTCAAACCCAAGCCCGAATTCGGCGCCGGCATAGGCCGGATACACCGCCTGGTCCGGATAGAAAGCCGGCTTTCTCGCTCGAAATTCCCGTGCGTCCTTCATGCAATGTCCGGCGATCAGGCATTCCCGTTTTTTGATGTTTTATCTCTTAACGATTTTTTCGGCTGCGCGCGGCAATTAACTACTGGATCGATGCGAATTTCGGCAAGTTAATTGCGCACGATGGCCGGTGCGGAGAAGGTTTGCAGCGGCGATTTGGTTCAACGAATTGCCCCGCAATTTTGCGGCCCGCCTTCGCATCCGGGCTCGTTGACTATCTCCGATATTGCGCTACGTGAGGCGCAGTTCCCCAATTGTTGCAGGGGTTTTTTGCCCTTTGGGGCAAGCAAACCCCGCCTGTTCTAACGCAAGACCAATCGGAAAAATAAAACTCATGAGCGCGTTCTATCGAGAGAAGGTTCTTTCTGTCCGGCACTGGACCGATACGCTTTTCAGCTTTACCGCCACCCGCGACACCGGCTTCCGCTTCCAGAATGGTCAATTCGCGATGATCGGCCTCGAGATCGACGGCCGTCCCTTGATGCGCGCCTATTCGATGGCAAGCGCCAATCACGAAGACGCACTCGAATTCTTCTCGATCAAGGTGTCCGACGGCCCGCTGACCTCGCGGCTGCAAAAGATCAGGGAAGGCGACACCATCCTGGTCGGACGCAAGGCGACCGGCACCTTGATTGCCGACAATCTGATCCCGGGCAATCGGCTGCTGTTACTGTCCACCGGCACCGGGCTTGCACCGTTCGCGAGCCTGATCAAGGACCCGGACGTATACGATCGGTTCGAAAGCATCGTCCTCGTGCACGGCTGCCGGCAAGTGTCCGAACTCGCCTATGGCGAAGAGCTGGTGGCGAAGCTGACGGACGACGAATTGTTCGGACCGCTACTTTCCGAAAAGCTCATCTACTATCCCACCGTCACCCGCGAGCCGTTCCGCAACCGCGGCCGCATTACCGACCTCATCACTTCAGAACAATTGTTCAACGATATCGGTCAGTCGCCGCTCGATATCGCTACCGACCGGATCATGATGTGCGGCAGCCCGGCCATGCTCGAAGAGTTGCGCCAGATGTTCGATGCCCGTGGCTTTGTCGAAGGCAGCCACAGCGAGCCCGGCCACTATGTGATCGAAAAGGCGTTCGTGGAGCGGTGAGATTCGTGTCCCGGACGCGGTGCAGCGCCTTTTGGCGCTGCGCCGCAGAGCCGGGACCCACACGGCTTTCGAAACAAAATGGGCCCCGGATCAGCGGCGCGCCACGCCGCACGTGCGGCGCGCTACGCAGCATCCGGGGCACGCTGCGCCTGTCTCTTCTAAACACCCACTGTTGATGGCGCAGCCCGGTTGTGGCTTGCTATAGAGGATACTCAAACGCCGCGCGGCTTTCGCCGACGCGTCGATACCGGGAGCGAAGTCCATACCGGGAGGGAACAAGGCTTTGTCGCTGCCTACCCAAGATGTCCCGGCGAAAACCGCCTTCGTCTTCGCGGGTGGCGGCAGCTTCGGCGCCATCCAGGTGGGCATGATGCATGCGCTCGCCGCCCATGGCGTCTCGGCCGACATGGTGGTCGGCTCAAGCGTCGGCGCCATCAACGGCGCCTACTATGCCGGCGATCCCACCTTGAAGGGCGTCTTGCAACTGGAAGCCATCTGGCGCGGATTGACGCGCCACGACGTTTTCCCGGTCACCTGGCAAACGATGCTGGGCTTCATCTGGCGCCGGGATTTCCTGATCCCGCATGACGGCATTCAAAAGCTGATCGACGACAACCTGCCCTATCGCAACCTGCAGGACGCCAAGCTTCCGGTTCACATCGTCACCACCGATATCATTTCCGGCGACAGCGTCGTCATTTCCGAGGGGTCGGCGGCCCAGGCGATCATCGCCTCCACCGCGATTCCCGGGGCCTTCGCGCCCGTCCGCTACAAGACCCGCTATCTCGCCGACGGCGCGATCTCTTCCAATACGCCGATCAAGGTCGCCGTTAAGAAAGGCGCCCGGCGCCTGATCATTTTGCCGACGGGTTACGCCTGCGCCAACACCACGCCGCCTCTCGGCGCGGTCGCCAATGCGTTGCATGCCCTGACGCTATTGATCGCGCGGCAAATGGTCAGCGAGCTGGAGGACCTTGCGGCCGACATCGAATATTACGTGGTGCCGCCGCTGTGTCCGCTGGTGGGATCGCCCTACGACTTTTCGCGCACGGCCGATCATATCGAACGTGCGATCAGAAACACCGATGCTTGGCTGGCGCACAAGGGTCTCGAGAAAGGCGGCATTCCCGGCGAGATGCGACTGCACAGTCACTGATTTTGCGGGAGGATCGCCGGTCGGGATTTGAAGGAATAAAGCGCTGGGGTGTCGGGTCTGACGGTTCGAGGAGGCGATCAGGTCAAGCTACGTTGCACTGCGAAAGATCGCAAGACGAGGCGCCGTACCCCCGCCACCTGACGGATTGATTATCCACCGGATGGTCCGTAGCCTTGCTTTCGCCAGTGCTCCGATTCCGAAGTTCGCAATTCGCGGGCGCCCCTTATGCGAGCTTCGGAATTGAAGCTGACAGGAACCTCAAATTCACGGCACCCGTGTCATATCCATGACCTCGCCCATCGATATCGTGTACAGGTCGTTCGAATGGTCGAGTAAGGCTTGCGACAACAAGAAATAACGCGGCGGAATCCGCCCCCGAGGAATCCCATGGAAACGTTGATGCTTCCGTTCTCGCCACGCTTCATCGTTCTCACGATCTGCGCCGTCGTCACAGCATTGCTTCTCGGCGTTGGGATCGTCGATCGCAAGGTGTTCGATCTGGTTCTCATTCCGCTCGTGATTTTTGGCGCGCTGACTTTGCTCGGCATCCGCGATCTCACGCAAAAGAGCCATGCGGTCTTGCGCAACTATCCGATCTCGGCGCATCTGCGTTTCCTGCTCGAAGAGATCAGACCCGAGATGCGGCAGTACTTCTTCGAGAGCGAGAAGGACGGCATGCCGTTTTCCCGCGACACCCGCGCGGTGATCTATCAGCGCGCGAAGATGGTGCTGGACAAGCGGCCGTTCGGCACCCAGGAAGACGTCTATCGCGAGGGCTATGAATGGATCCACCATTCGGTGGCGCCGAAGGTTCGCGCCGAACAGAAATTCCGCATCACCATCGGCGGCCCGGATTGCAAGAAGCCGTATTCGGCTTCCGTCTTCAATATCTCGGCCATGAGCTTTGGCGCGCTCAGTCCAAACGCGGTGCGCGCGCTGAATGCGGGCGCCAAGAAGGGCGGCTTTGCGCATGACACCGGCGAGGGCGGCGTCAGCCCCTATCATCGCGAGAATGGCGGCGACATCATCTGGGAGATCGGTTCCGGGTATTTCGGCTGCCGCAATCGCGACGGTACCTTCAATCCGGAAGAGTTTTCCCGCGTCGCCTCCGAAGATCAGATCAAGATGGTCGAACTCAAGATGAGTCAGGGCGCCAAGCCTGGCCATGGCGGCGTGCTGCCGGCAGCCAAGGTATCGCATGAAATTTCCAGGATCAGGGGCGTTTCGATGGGCGAGGACTGCATCTCGCCAGCCTTTCACCGGGCGTTTTCGACGCCGCTGGAGATGATGGACTTCATTGGCGAGATGCGCCGGTTATCGGGCGGCAAGCCGGCCGGGTTCAAGCTCTGCATCGGACATCCCTGGGAGTTCCTGGCGATCTGCAAGGCGATGCTGCAGACCGGCTTCTATCCCGACTTCATCGTGGTCGACGGCAATGAAGGCGGCACGGGCGCCGCGCCGCTCGAATTCATGGATCACATGGGCATGCCGATGCGCGAGGGCGTCAATTTCGTTCATAATGCGCTGATCGGCATCAATGCCCGCGACCGTATCCGCATCGGCGCCTCCGGAAAGATCGCCACCGCCTTCGACATGGCGCGCGCGATTGCGATCGGCGCCGACTGGTGCAATTCGGCGCGCGGCTTCATGTTCGCGCTCGGCTGCATCCAGTCGCTGAGCTGCCACACCGACCGATGTCCAACCGGCGTGACCACGCAAGATCCTTCGCGCAACCGCGCGCTGGTGGTTCCGCACAAGACCGAGCGGGTCTACAACTACCATCACGCCACCCTGCACGCCCTGGCCGAGCTTCTCGCCGCCGCGGGGCTGGAACATCCGCGGGATTTGCGGCCGATCCATTTCTCGCAGCGCACCTCCACGACCGAGGTGCAGACATTTGCGAGGCTCTATCCGTCGCTTCTTCCGGGCGAACTGATCGACGGCACCAGCGACCCGCGTTTTCGCGACGCCTGGACGATGGCGCGGGCGGAAAGTTTCGCCCCGGCGGGGTAGACCCCACCGTCGTCCCTGCGAAAGCAGGGACCCATCACCACAGGACTTAGTTGCGTTGGAAGCCGTCTCCCATGGTGCCCGAAGCACAGCCGCGGCGTATGGGTCCCTGCTTTCCGCAGGGACGACGAAGGGTTGGTCCTTGGAGCCGCTAGTGCGGGTTTTCCAGGCTGAACGTTTCCGACTGCTCGTCGTAAGCAAACAGTTCGCCGTAGCGCGCCCATGACACGATGGTCTTGAGGGTTTCGTCGGCTTGATCTTCCGCCATATAATCCTCGAGTTCATTGCGGAAACGCGCCGCAGGCGCAGAGTGCGACGGCCGCTCGTCGAGCACGCGCCGGATCAGGCCCATCACCGGCACATAATTGATGAGATGTTCGGCGAACAGCTTTTTGCGCGCATCGGTTTCGAGATTGGCGAAACGCTTGCCGGCATCCGTCAACACGAGATCGCCCTCGCTCAACTGTGCGAACCGCAGCAATTGCAGCGACTCGCCGAGGTGGAAGATATCGTCGGCTTCGAGCTGCAAATGGCCGGCGAGAACCGGCAGGTCGGCATGTCCGTCATAGGGTGGGGCCGCCAGGGTCTCGATCAGACCCGAAAGCACGTTGGACGAAACATGCCGCAGGATCATGCCGACGCCGGTGCCCTGGATGCCTTCGATGGACGGCGCCCTCGGCTCGGCGCGCTGCGTCATGCGCGCATAGATATTATCAACGAGCTGCCGGAACGTCGGGTCGAGACGATTGCGCGGATGCGTCAGGTCGATCTTGATCTCGGCGGCGACGCGGCCGGGATTGGACGAGAACACCAGAATGCGGTCACACATCAGGACCGCTTCCTCGATGTTGTGCGTCACCATTAAAATCGATTTGATCGGCAGTCGGCCTTCGACCCAAAGATCGATCAGGTCGGTGCGCAAGGTCTCGGCGGTCAGGACGTCGAGCGCGGAAAACGGCTCGTCCATCAGAAGCAGATCCGGATGCACGACCAGCGCGCGGGCAAATCCGACGCGCTGGCGCATGCCGCCTGACAGTTCCTTGGGGTAGGCGGACTCAAATCCGTCGAGACCAATCAGGTCGATCGCCGCCAGCGCCCGCTTGCGGCGCTCGGTAGTCTCGACGCCGAGGGCTTCGAGACCCATCTCGACGTTCTGCAACACCGTCAACCAGGGAAACAGCGCGAAGGATTGAAACACCATGGCGACGCCGTTTGGCGGACCCACGATCGTCTCGCCGCGGCATTTGGCGTCGCCCGAGGACGGCGCGATCAGGCCGGCGATGATGCGTAGTAGCGTCGATTTGCCCGAACCGGAGCGGCCGAGCAGGCCGACGATTTCGCCGGAGTGGATCGTGAGATCGACCTTTTCGAGGACCAGAAGTTCCTCGCCGCTGCCCTTCGGAAACGACCGGCAGACGCTTCGGATATCGAGCAGGTTGGCGTCTTTGGCAATGTCAAGCATGCGTTACCCTTAAGATCAGCCGAGGCGAAGACGTCGCTCGCCGAAGGCATAGAGCGGCCTCCAGAGCAGGCGGTTGAACAGCGTCACCAATATGCACATGACGGTGATGCCGAGCACGACCCGGTGGAAGTCGCCGGCTTCCGTCGCGCTGGCTATATAGGCGCCCAAGCCGTGCGCCGTCAGGTGGGTATCGCCCCAGCTTGCGACTTCCGCGACGATGGAGGCGTTCCACGAGCCGCCTGAGGCGGTGATCGCGCCGGTGACGTAATAGGGAAAAATGCCGGGCAGGATAACCTTGACCCACCAGCGCCAGCCCTTGAGGTGAAAGCTGCCGGCGGCTTCGCGAAGGTCGTTGGGGAACGCGCTGGCGCCCGCGATGACATTGAACAGGATGTACCACTGAGTTCCCAGGATCATCAGCGGGCTGAGCCAGACATTCGGATTCAGGCTGTAGCGTACGATGATCACCACGAATACGGGGAATGCGAGATTCGCCGGAAACGCGGCCAAAAATTGCGCGAGCGGCTGAACGCGTTCGGCCAGTTTCGGCCGCAGCCCGATCCAGACGCCGATCGGCACCCATATCAGGGTCGCCAGCGAAATCAGCACGATGACGCGTGCTAGCGTCAGCAGGCCATATCCGACCGCGGCGAGAACGTCCGACGGGCCAAGCGTCGCCGACATGTACTGATACGCCCTCCAGCCGGCGTAGCCAGTGGCGCCGATGACAAGAACGAGCCAGACGGCATCGATTAGACGAGAGGGCGGGCCGTTTCGCACCGGTATTCTCAAGCCATCAGGGATCGCGAGATGCCAATTCGAAACTTCCTTGTTGAGCGCCGCGAACGGATAGGTCAGCGCCCGCAATGCCCGCGTGCGGCGAAACAGATCGAGCATCCAGGACGAAGGCGCGGTGGCGGATGCTGTCTGCTCGAAGCGGAATTTGTCGGCCCAGGCCACTACCGGGCGAAACATCAGTTGGTCGTAAGCGATGATCACCAGGAGCATGGCCAGGATGGCATAGCCGATCGCGGGCAGGTTCTGCTTTTGAATGCCGAGCGCGACGTATGAGCCGATGCCGGGCAACGTCACCGTGGTATTGCCGACCGTGATCGCCTCCGACGCCACCACGAAGAACCAGCCGCCGGACATCGACATCATCGTGTTCCAGATCAGCCCCGGCATCGCGAAAGGCACGTCAAGCCGCCAGAAGCGCTGCCAAGCGCTGAGGTGAAAACTCTGTGAAGCTTCCTCCAGATCCTTCGGCACGTTGCGGATCGACTGGTACAGGCTGAAGGTCATGTTCCATGCCTGGCTGGTGAAGATCGCAAACACGCAAGCGAGCTCGGCGCCGAACACCTGGCCGGGGAAGAGGTTCAGGAAGAAAACCACGGTGAAAGTGAGAAAGCCGAGGATCGGCACCGATTGCAGGATGTCGAGCAGCGGGATCAGCACCATCTCGGCGCGCCGGCTCTTGGCGGCAAGGGTGGCATAGATCAGCGTGAAAATGATCGAGCAGACGATGGCGAGCAGCATCCGCATGGTCGTGCGCAGCGCGTAGACCGGCAGATTGGTCGGGTCGAGCGATACCGGAGAGGTGTCGAGCGCGGACAAGGGAAGGGTGGTCTGTTCGCCGCCATAGACGATCAGCACCATCGCGCCGATGACCAGAATTAGCGCAACCGCGTCCCAGACATTCGGCCGCAGCGCCTGTCCCAGTCTCGGCGTCAGAATATCGTCAAGCGTCATGCATGCCGCCTTGTGTCGAACCCTAAAGAGCGACGTTCCTTGGAAGATCGAGACCCGTCCCGGTGCCCTCTATTGATAGGAGTGGATTGTGATCGGTTTATAGTCGGGAGAGAACCTGAAAGCGCAGTTGATTTGCGGAAGTAAGCGAAAGTCAGGACTTCATTTCGAAGGCCGCGGCTGGATCAGTACTGGGCATGCACCCGGAAACCGAACACGGAGACGGGGCCACGGTCGCGATTGTAGGCCGGATTGACGATGAGCTGATAGTCCAGTGACATTCGCGCATAAAGCACCGGAAAACTGTAGTAGGTCTCGAGGATCCTTTCGGTGCCGGGATTGGGCAATTGTCCGTCGCCGACCAGAATTCCGAGGCCCCCGGCATTGAGGAACGCCTGGTGCACGTTGCTGATGCCGTTGACGACACCGGCAATGCCGAAGGCGTCGTCGTCGCGTCCCCATTGCTTTCCGGAGATCGAAAGGCCCGCGGCGACGGTGCGGTCGATATCGGTGAATTCGTACGGCTCAATATCGCCGTTCGCCCACCCGGCGCGGGCGAAGAATCCGACATTGGGCATCAGTTGCTGCTCGAGGTTCATGCTGATGCCGCCCCGGCTCTGATATTGGCGTACCGCCGAGATCAGGGCGGGACCTCCGGTCATCGCGGCGAGCTGGATCGCGTCCTCGAAGGTCCCCATCCGGCCGCGCGTCAAAAATCCGGTGACCGCCACCTTGCCGGGCTGATCCCAAATGGAATAGCGCCGTTCGATTTCGCCGACCGACTGGAATTGTCCGAAATGCGAATCGAGGGTGGTCGTGTTCGGGGCCGTCGAAACGTCGAACACGCCGGCGCGGAGGGTCCATGGACCCGTGTACCATTCCGCGGCGGCGCCGACCGTATAGCCCCAGGCATCCGCCGCGTAATCGAACGTGCCGGTATCGACCAGCGACCAGTTCATGAAATCGCCGCGCGGATCGTGGGCGTATTTGTTGGTATCGAAGATGTCGGGCAGGGCGATCTTGCCGACCGTGATCACCAGCCGGTCCGAGGTCTGCGTTCCTGAAAACTGGTTGAGGCCGGCATCGACCTTTTGGGTGTCGCCGCCAAGGTCGATGGTCTGCCGCACGAAGGCGCGTTGCAGGCGGGTGTAGGGATTATCGGCGCCGACCTTGTAGGCCTCGCCGCTGGCGAAGCCCGCAACGCCGACCGTCCCGGCGAGGCCAAAGCCCTGATCGACTTCCGGGTTGATCCAGGCCTCGGCGCCCGTCCAGAGCCGGACACCCGCATACAAGGTCATATCGGCGGTCTCTCGGGCTTGGTTCGGTATCAGGCTGTTCGGACCGCTAAAGGGAGCCCGAAATGGCGCGGCGTATTGGTCGAGATAGGTGACCTGGCCATGGAACGCGAAGCGGTCGGTCTCGATCCCCGATGATGGCCCCTTGAGCACGAAGTCCGAACCCTCCGCGGTATCGCCAATCCGGTAGTTCAGCCCGACGCGGAAGCTCTGCATGGCAAGGTCGGAATCGAACGCTTGCGCGCCGGCGCTGAACTCAACGCTATGGTGGCCAAATCCGGTCCAGAGATATTCGGCTTTCGCGGACCAGCTTGCGGTGACCGGGATCTCAACGCCGGCGCCCGCCGCCCATCCCACGCGCCAGGGCTGCGAGGTGTCTACCGTCCCCGGCGTTGCCGATCCGACCATGGGAACGCCAGTCACTTGCCGGCGCGTGACCTGATCGAAGGTCCAGGCGAGGCCTCCCGTTCCATAGAGCATGAAACGGTCGAACACATAGCCGGCGCGGGCACGGACGGTTCCGGAATAAATCACCGCCTCGCCATAGGTCACCTGGCCGGTGAAGGGCGAGGAGATGGTCTGGCTGCCGCGCACCGAGAAGGGAACCGCTACGTCCGAATTGGGGAAAGACGCATCGGCTTCCCAACCGAGCAACAGGTGCGACTGGAAGACGCGATTATATCCGCCTTGCACGCCGGCGAGGTAACTGCCCGTTCCGCCCATGAAATCGAAATTGAAGGGAAGGGCGAATGAACCGTTCAAACCGGGGGTGGCGGCCCAGTTCGAAGAGCCGGTGGTGACGCCGACATGGACGCCCATGTACCAACCGTTCCAGTCATAGCCGTTCGCGGCCGGGGCCTTGGTGACATAGGTGGCCGGTGCTTTGACCGGAAGATTCGCAGACACGTCGCCGGCGACCGCGGCGGTACACGTTGCCAGCACCATGGCGGTGCAGCCCCCGAATTTGCAAATCCCCTGCATCACGCGCCCTATTAACGCACATCGGATGGTAGTTCAAAAAGCCCCGAAGTTTAGTCCCCGGCCCCGTTTATCCAAGCCTTGTTCAAGTGTGAGAGCCGTTGGAAGAAAGTCATTCCAGGATTGGCCCGACACTCCGCTTGCGGCCTCTGCGAGCTTGTTGTGTCGGGCCGACGGCCTGTTTAATTGAGGCGTTCAGGGTGAAATTCCCACTCGTCTTACCGGCGCTTGTGGTGGCGGCCCGGAGCCGGCCATGCTCCGCACCGTCCGAGCCGGCTTGTTCCAGATAAGACGGTTTGAAGACTGTCGTGTGAAATCCGGTGCTTCGATGCTTGCCCCCTCGGAGGCGTCTTCTTCGACCTCCCAGCGGCACTCCAGGCGGCCTTCGCCGACCAGGACCCAGTGACATGCCAGCCTCGGCGGCCGAGACCGGCGCCGGCCCGCGGGGCGGCGAAGACCCCGCAGATTGTCATTGGCATGCACAGCTTCAGGCCCATGCGGCATCGCGTGCCCCATGCCGAGACTCCCAAACTTCGGACTTGCGTGTCTTTTGAACATCGCTCGCCTCCATTTCCGCGTTTGGCGCGGCAGGCCGGTGAGCGAGACGGTCAGCTAGGCGCGACCACCAAACCTCACGCGGCAAATGCCGGCGCGATAGTTTTTGATGTCTTGCGGCAGCGCCATTCCGGCCAACGTCGGTCCGGCGTTACCATAGGGAGTACTGCCCATATGTCTTTGCGTCTGTGCTCTTCGTCAGTTGGTTTGCCGGCGGCGAACGGAATATTCGCGCGCAGTAGTCGGCAAATAGGCGCCGGCTACACCCGAGTCAAGGATTTTTTGTATCCTCCCCGGGGGATCATTGCTATCCTCCAGGGAGGATAGGAGCCCGAAATGGAAGACCACCCGCATTCCGCGATTGCCCGGCGCCTGAAGCGCGCCGGCGGCCATCTCGAAACCATCATCGAAATGATCGAGCAGGACCGCCCCTGCGCTCAAATCGCCCAGCAGCTTCAGGCCGTGGAGAGCGCGATCGAGAGCGCTAAAAAAGCCATGATCCACGATCACATCAGCCACAGCCTGGAGCGATCCTTCAAGGCATCCGGTTCCAAAGGGCAGGCGGCGCTGCGGGACTTCAGGCTGATCGCGAAGTATCTGTAAGCAGCGAAGGCGTGCCATGCCGTATGTGAGTTGTCCGTCGGCCGTCGTCGATACGCCGGTCGGCGTCGTATGGGGGCTGCTCTCGGAACCGACCGGATGGGGAAGCGTTTTCGACCTGCGTGTCCTCAGCGTCGATCCGCCTGGTCCGGCGGTCGCCGGACAGGAGGTCCGCGGAGAAACCGGCCTCAAACCCCTTCATTTGGAACTCACGTTTCGGATGACGGAGATCGATCCGGAACATCATCGTCTCCGGATGGACGTCCATCTGCCGTTCGGCCTCGCGGTTTGCGAGGATCTTCGGTGCACGCCGCTCGATGCCACCCATTGTCAGGTCGACTATCGTTGCGATTTCGGGTTTCCGCGGGGATGGCGCGGCACCTTATTGAGATTGCTGCTGAAGCCAAATCTCGGTTCCGGTCCAGAGGAGTCGCTCTTTCGCCTCAAGCGCGCCGCCGAACGAGGCTATGCCGGTTGATTGTAATAGCCGCGGATTGGAGGAGACGGTCGGCGGGCTATCGGGTCTCAGGTGCCCGATGAAAGGCGCTGGACTTCGACGGTCACGTGCGACAAATCAGCGAATCTTGCGAGCCTCTGCCGGTAGTGCGCCGGCTCGCGCATCCCGGATGTCGCCACCGAGACGATGGCGCCGAGATGCCCGGGCCCAAGCCGCCATAGATGCAGGTCGGTGACCTGATCGCCCTCGCTTTCGATCGCGCTGCGGACCTTCTCGGCCATGCGCGGATCCGGGTTACGATCGAGCAGGATCGCCCCGGTATCGCGCAGCAACCCGACCGACCAGTTGGCGATGACGAGCGCGCCGATGAGACCTGCGAGCGGGTCCATCCAGAGCCAGCCGAATGTGCGCGCCAGCACCAAGCCGGCAATGACCAGCACCGAAACGGCGGCGTCCGCCATTACGTGAATGACGGCGGCCCGCATATTGTTGTCGCGGTGGTGCGCGCCTTCGCCATGTTCGTGCTCCTCGAATTCCAGCTCGCGCATCGCGCGCTGGCCCGACCGCGTCAGGCGGATTTGGGCGAGGAAGGCGTGCGGTTCCGGAATTTCGTCGCGGGATTCCAGATATCCATTCCGGGCCTGGAAGGAAAAATGCTGCCGGCCGCCATCCGGCCTGATGGTTTCGATCGAGAGATCGGGGGCGGCCGGCAAGATGCCGCGATCCGCGGTGATGCGAAAACGCGGCGGCACGTTGTCCTCGAAAACTTCAATTTCCAGCGTGCAGCCGGCTATTTCGATTCGCCGGGGCTCGTCGCCATGGTCAAGACCATGCGAGTGTCCTTGAGCATGACCATGGCCATGATCGTGATGATGCCCGCCCGACAACAGCCAGGCACTGGCGACGTTGACGGCGAGACCGAGCACCGCGATCGGGATCGCCTCGTTGAAGCTGATGGGGACCGGATCGAGGAAGCGCGTAACTGCTTCATAGCCGATCAGGAGCGCGATCATCGCCAGAACGATGGCGCTGGAATACCCCGCGAGGTCGCCGAACTTGCCGGTTCCGAAGGTGAAGCGGCGATCGGTCGCATATTTGCGGGCATAGGTGTAAGCGAGCGCGGCGAGCAGCAGCGCGCCGGCATGTGTCGACATGTGCAAGCCGTCGGCTATCAGGGCGAGCGAGCCGAACAGGGCGCCGCCGACGATCTCGGCGATCATCATGATGGTACAGAGGATGATCACCGCCCAGGTCCGGCGTTCCGCCTTGTCGTGATCCTTGCCCAGGAACACGTGATCATGCGCTTGAATCTGAAAGGCTGAGCCGGTGTCGGTCATCTTCGCCTCACTTCAGATAGGTATGGACGACGTCGATCAACTGGTCCGCGGCATCGGCGTTGAGCGCGCCGGGATTCTTCTCAGGGTCAACGAGATGGGTGCGGATATGATCCTCGACCACTTCGGCCATCAGGCCAGCGACGCTGCCGCGAATGCCGGCGATCATATGCATGATGCGCTCGCATTCGGCTTCATCGGTCAGGGCGCGCTCGATCGCCTCGACCTGGCCGCGGATGCGGCCGACGCGAGCGAGCAGCTTCTTTTTCTCTTTGATCGTATGCGCCATATTGACTCATTATAGGATACCCCCCTATGCTATGTCAATCAGCGCCGGAGTAGAACCTTCCCCATGCAGCCGTCCGATCCTATGATCGTCCATCCAGGGTTGCCGAACCCGATCAAGCGGGCTGACGAATGCTGACCTTGCGGAAACAAATGCGATCCTGGACGGCGGGCGTTGTTATGGCGGCGTATGTGCTTGCCGTTCTCTTGCCCTCGCTCGCCTTCTCGTTCGACCGTGACGTGTCCATTGTCCATTCGCTGACCGAAGCTCATGGCGGATTGCTGATACCGCACTATCACCACGACGATGCCGACCACAAAAGTACGGACCAGCATTTCCCCGGTGGGGCCCATCACTGCTGCGGGGCTCTGGCACTCCCCGGACTGCTTCCTCCAGCCGAAATTGCGTTCGCCGACCAGGTTTGCACGTCCCTGATCTCATCGGTGCCGCGGGATCATCACGCAGGTTGCGGCCCCGCACGGCTCGATCGCCCTCCAAGACTTTCGTCACTGTTCTGAATTTTCACGCCACGGCCGCGCGCGGCCGTGCGCTTCGTTTGGATTCGGCAAGCGTGGTCTTGTTATGCCCAGATATCAGCGGCGGGGGATCTCTCCGTGGGAGAGGGCGCTCGCTCTTCCCTTCCGAAAGGTTTTGCTGGCAAATCTCCTGATGCGGCCGCGTGCCACCGAATGGGCGGGCGTGCTGACCGTCATCCTTGCCGCGCTGGTCTCGCCGCAAACGGCCGGCGCGCACGGGATCGCCGGCAACAGGTTTTTTCCGGGAACGCTCACATTCGACGACCCGGCCGTCGCCGACGAAGCCATCTTTCCGAACTTTTCTCACCTCGATCATCCCGGCGGCGGCGGCAACGTTACCGACAACCGCATCGATTATGCCTTTACGCGGCTCCTCACCCCAACCGTCGGGATTGTCGTGGACAATAGCTGGATCGCCCGGAACTGGGGCGTGGCCCAACGCTTCGGCTTCGATACCACCGATGTCGGGCTCAAATGGGAGGTCTATCGGGACAATCCGCACGAGACCTTGGTCGCTGCGAGTCTCCTCTGGGGCATTGGAAACACCGGCGCGCAGGGCGTCGATGCAAGGGCGCCCAACACGATCAAGCCGGGATTATTTTTCGGCAAAGGCTTTGGCGATTCGCCCGACAGCCTGCGGTGGCTGCGGCCATTCGCTGTCACGGGCGCGGTTATCCTCGAACATCCAAGCGGCAGCATCTCGAACAATCTTGGTTTCAATCCGGTAAGTGGCCAGCTCGGCCCGATGCTGACCCGCAGCGTCGACATCCTGCATTGGGGATTTGCGGTCGAATTCTCGACGCTCTATCTGACCAGCCGCTTCACCGGCGGTCCGCCCAAAGAAGAGCCGCTCAATCAGCTTGTGCCTTTGATCGAGTTCGCGGTGGACAGTGCGTCGGGAAGAAAGTCGATAGCCACCATGAACCCCGGGGTTTCCTACGTGGCGGTCACCTGGCAGTTGGCCATCGAAGCCATTGTTCCGCTCAACAATGCTTCGGGGCATGGGGTGGGCGGGAGAACGCAATTGCTGCTTTTCCTCGACGATCTGGCTCCTTCCTTGTTTGGCAAGCCTTTGTTGAGTCGGTGATGGCAGCAACGATATGCGAGCCGTCGCCCTTGGAATGCGTCTCACGCGCCGCCTGGAGTGCAGTTTCGCGATGGAGGATGGACTCATGAGGTCGTTCGATTCGATACCGGCTCTGTTGGTTGCCGCTCTCGTGGCGGCTCCAGGGCAGGCCTTCGCCGGAGAACGACCGGACGACGATCGTCGCGGCGCCGTCCTTGAGATCGGCGCCGCCAGCGAATGGGGCGTTCAGGACGGGAAGACCAGCATTGGCCCGAGCGTCGCAATCGAGGTGACGCCGATCGAGCATTGGCTGGAGATCGAGGCCGGCATCACGCCCCTGGTCGGCAAGGGCAAAACGGAATGGGAAGCGGACCTCGTGTTCAAGAAACCGTTTCAACTTTCGAAGAATGTCGAGTTCATGGTCGGCCTCGGTCCGCAATGGTCTTCCACCAATGCTTTCGGCACCGTGGCGGTGCTTGATTTCATGATTTGGACCACGCCGCAATTCGGCTGGTTTGTCGAGCCGAGTTACAGCTACGCCTTCACCCGTGGCCACGACCAAAATCTCGGGATCAATGTTGGGCTCTTGTTCGCGCTGCCGTCGCCGCCGTGAGTAGTCTAGGCGCGGCACAGACAAGGTCGACCCGCCCGGGGGGACGACCGGGCGGGTCGAGTGCGACACGGGGTGGATGAGGCGCCCGTGCCGGACGCAGGATCCACAATCAGTTGCGAGCAAAGCGCACCGCGAATGGCAGGCGGCGCGGCCTCGCCCGGCCGTATCAGTAGTTGCAGGTGCGAACGCTGCCGACGTAATTGCCGAAGGCGTCGAACTGACGAACCCAGCCGCAGCGGCGATAGCCATAGTCGTTGTAGCCGTTGTCGTAATAGCCATTGTTGGCGGCGATCGCGCTGCCGACAACCGCGGCGCCGACGATGCCGGCGCCGATGCCCCAGCCCAGACCAAATGGCTTGGCTTGCGCCTGCGTGGTGGTGGTTGCAATGCTGCCCGTGACGGCGAGCGCGGCAAGGGCGAGAGCGGCAATTTTCGTCTTGATCGACATGAGAAACTCCATCCTGTTTGGGGCGGGTCCGTTGTGGTCCGCGATACCCGTTGGACGGAGCGTCTTCGAGTCCGGTTCGAAGCGGGTTGATTAAATCCCGGTAAGGCTAATTTTTCAGGTATTTCGACCGTTAAGGGCCATCAAATATTCGGGCCCTGCGACAGCGTTTGCGGGTCGAATTTGCCGACATCGGCGAGCAGCTCGCAAAAAGCGCGCGCGCCGGCATCGATCAGGCGCTCGCCCTTCTCGGCGGAGGCCTGCGTCGCATCGCCCGCAGCACCGCTCGGGTTGAGGTCCTGCGCCTGCCAGGCGTACGGCGCCGGGCGTTGCGTGGAGAGCCAGCGATAATCCTTTGCCATCGCTATCCCTGATGACCGAAAAGCGGCGATCGCCTCGCGGCGGACGTGTCCGCCAAATCGCGCCAGCATGATCGACGTTTCGGCCGCGCCGCCATGAATGCCGTGGTTTGCCTCGTCGGCGGAGAATATTTTCTCACGCGCACTTAATCGCGACCAGCCGGTGGTGACGACGAGCAGCCGATGTTGCGCGCGCAGATCCTGCGCGACCAGGCTCATCGCCGCGCTGTTGCCGCCATGGCTCGTGACCATGACCAGCTTCTTGTGGCCGGCGCGCGCGACGCTTTCGCCGAGCGCCATCCAGCTTTTCAGCGCGATCTCGGCCGGTAGCGTGAGCGTACCGGGAAAGTCGATGTGCTCGGTCGAAATCCCGACCGGCTGAAGCGGGAGGA
>Ga0209167_10000261_pt1 | contig 45448 bp, 32 predicted proteins | sample Coa_R1_9_FD_187154 | JGI IMG/M metagenome (GOLD analysis project Ga0209167, IMG submission 187154) | Surface soil microbial communities from Centralia Pennsylvania, which are recovering from an underground coalmine fire - Coalmine... | ecosystem: Environmental > Terrestrial > Soil >...
TTATGGGTTACCGGGATCTTTGGATGCTGAAGGCAGCGTTGGATGAGAATCAAACTTCGTTGAAGAAGCAGGTGGCGTAAAATGATTTCAACCGCCGCTCACCTCCAACGACGAACGAGACACCTTCGCGCCTCGAGCCACTTCTACGGGTTGGCCGTTATACGACAACGTGGATTGTTGCCGGGCGCTTCGACCAGAAGCAAGGTTTGCGACTGCAAATTCGTTGGTAAACAGTAGACGACCAGGCAGGACCTATTTCCCAGATGCCATTTCGGGCCAAGTTTCCGAGTAGCCGACCATACACTCACAACTGTGGCCTGGCCCAGCAACGGAGTGTCGCGAGCGCGTTGCGGAAGCTAACCCCAATTCTCTGTCGGTTGGGTACTAACCGAGCTGTGATACCATCGTCCAAACAGATGAATAAGGGAACAGAAACGCTGTGGCCACCGTCTGCCTAAGAGGACCGACGAGGCCGGTTTCGACAGTACTGAGAACGGATGGGAGAGGATACATGCTGCGAGAGCTCCGATTTGCGGTTCGGATGCTGTTGAAACAGCCGGGCTTCAGCCTGATTGCAATCCTGACGTTGGCGCTGGGTATTGGCGCGACTTCGGCGGTCTTCAGCCTGATCCAGGGCGTGCTGCTGACACCGCCGCCTTACAAGAAGCCGGGGCAGCTGGTGCTCCTTCCCGCGGCGCGGACGGACGGCCGGAAGATGGACGGTCAACGTGAGTGGGCAGCGCAGCAATGGACGGAATGGCAAAAGGAGGCCAAGTCGTTTGAAGGAATCGCCGCGTACGACTGGACGTTCAACTTTCTTATTCGAAATGATGGCAGCCAATCGATGCAGGGGATGGTGGTCACTAAAGATTACATGCCGCTGATGGGACTGAAAACGATCGCTGGGCGAGGGTTCGAGGACTCGGACTTTTCGCTGGGCTCCACGACGGCGATTTTGATCGGATATGAGTTCTGGCAGCGGGCGTTCAACGGCGACCCGCAGATTATCGGCAAAACCGTGCGCATCAGCCGGTGGGACGTGCCGCCCACGGTGATTGGAGTGATGCAACCGGGGGTACGCTTTCTTCCGTCGCCGGGGGCTGCGAAAGAACCAAACTACAACGTGAACGCAACGGTGGATTTTTGGGTTCCTGCCATGCCCGACCCGAAGCACATGAAGGATGCCTACTGGGACATCGTGGCGCGCGTGCGCGACGGAACGCCGCCGCGGCAAGCACAGGAAGAGTTGGCCGTGCTGGCCGCAAGAGAAGGGCAGGCCGAGCCGCAGTTCGAAGGGTTCACACCGCAACTGGAACCGCTGATCGAGGATATGAATCGGGATGGCCGAAGGATTTTGGTTCCACTGTTGGGAGCAGCGGCGCTGGTGCTGCTGATCGGATGTGGGAACGCAGCAGCCCTGCTGCTAGTGCGTGGACTGCAACGGCAGCAGGAATACGCAGTGCGGGGCGCACTCGGCATGGGGCGCGTTGCGCTTTTTCGCCATGCTTTAACCGAGGGCTTGCTACTGGCGTTGATAGGGGGAGCGTTTGGAGTAGGGCTGGCCTTTGGTGTCGTAAAGGTGTTCAAGTTGATTGCCGGACATGCGGTTCCGCGGCTAGATGGAGTGACCGCGGGTTGGGCTGTGTTGGGGTGGGGATTCAGCGCGGCGGTGCTCGCGGCGCTTTTCGCAGGAATTCTTCCTGCATGGCGGGCTTTCCAATTGAACCCGATGGAGGTTCTGAAAAGTACCGGGCCGAGAGGCACTGCGGGATTGGGAGAACGGCGCCTTTTGCGCGGGGTGACTATAGTGCAGACGTCCCTGACGCTGGCGCTGCTGGTTGGCGCAGGACTGCTGATTCGCACGATGCTGAAAATAGCGCACGTGCCGTCGGGTTACAACACCGGACGGATCTTAACGATGAGTGTGACGGAGGTTCAGTACTCCAACTGGGACAGCTTTCACCGGCAGGCTTTGGAGCGAGTTGCGGCTATACCCGGCGTGCAATACGCGGCGTTCGCCTGGGGAGTGCCGCTAACCGGAAATAATTGGCCGGCGACTTTGGAAATCGAGGGGCAACCGCCTGCGGTGAAAGAGAGCGACAAGACGGCGCTTCCGCTGCGCGCCGTCACGCCGGACTACTTCAAATTGATGGGCGAATCGTTGCTCGAGGGGCGGGAATTTCGCTCGACGGATGATGATAAGGCCGCGAACGTGGCAATCGTGAACCAGGCATTCGCGGACCGCTTCTTCCCCCACGAGAATCCGGTTGGGCGGAAGTTCTGGCTAGACGGGCGGAGCAAAGCGGGCACGGAGATTGTCGGAGAAACTGCGAATAGCCGAACTGATGATTTGACTCAGGAGGCGTCGTCTCCCGAGATCTACCTGCCTCTGTGGCAGGCGCATGCGTTTTCGAAGCATTTGGTGGTGCGGACGGCGGCGGACCCTCGCGAGGTGGTACTCGCCGTAGAACGGGAACTGCACTCCGTGGATCCCACGGCGGCCATCGAGAACGCGAAGACTCTGGAACAGATTCGGGACGAATCGCTGGCGCCGCGGACCTTCGCGATGCAACTACTGGTGGGGTTCGCGGTGGTGGGAAGTGTCTTGACGCTGGTAGGAATTTACGGCGTGCTTTCGCTGTCGGTGACTTCACGGCGGCGGGAATTGGCGATTCGCGGCGCGCTCGGCGCGCAACAAAAAGACATTCGCCAGCTGGTCTTCGGCGAAGGATTTCGATTGATCGCGGCCGGAGTGGTCCTAGGGGTGACACTGGCTATGATTTTGTCGCGGGTGCTGAGATCGTTCCTGTTTGAGGTGCAGCCCGGCGACCCGGCGACATTAGTCGTTGTTGGGCTATTGTTTGTGGGGGTCGCACTGCTGGCGTGCTGGGCGCCCGCGCGGCGCGCCGAGAAGGTCGATCCGGTGGAGGCGTTGAGGTACGAGTGAGGCCGCCAAACGAGAAGATTGCGGGGCGAGAAGAATAGCGCCGTCTGGTTAGGGTAGACCCCTCTGGGAAGATGTGTAACGACCGGTTTCCTGATCCGGCCCACCCTTCCGGCCGGATGACGGGGCATCCGGAAGTTGCCGCTGAAAGCCTGCTGCGCCGTCGACAGTCAAACCTAACGAGTTACTCCTGCCTGACGGCGTAGGACTTACGTATCACAGTTCACTTGGCGGTAAGTCGGCTGGATAACTGAGCCGAAAGCATTCGCTTTCCGCACCCCCCGGGCAAGCAGAGATAAGTGATTCCATTGGATTCCGGTACGCCGAAAACCCTCCAAGGTCTTACGGATCTCTTCAGCTTAGCGGAAATTCGGCCAACTGTTGCATAGCAGAGGTGACCTGGCCGAGGGCGAGAGTTCTGAAATCGTCCACTATACCTTCGCCGAGACCAAGAGGTTTTCAAGCTAGGTTGCGGAATCGGATGAGCTCGCGCGATAGGGCAGGATGGACCCGTTCGGTACAGTGCAAGCCCCCGATCTGAATCTGCAGGGCAGTGAGCCCGTATGAGGCGCGATGTGGGGACTTTTGTGGGGACTCCATATTCATTTCGGTACAATCGAGCACATCACGATCGGACCCAGTACAACAATCGAAGAAGCTGAATCAAAAGGCGTTGCAGGGTTTTCTGCCATCCTTCCAACGAGTTAGCAAATTTGGTGAAAAAGGTTTCCCTAAACCGTGGGTCGGGAGTTCGAATCTCCCCAGGCCTACCACTTTCCAGTTCGTTTTCTTAAAGTTAGACAACACGCGTCCCAGCGGCTCCGCCGGTTGGGTGCATACTGGTGCCTATTCGTTCCAGAGATTGCATGGCCACCCACGGCGTCTGCCGTCACCGATTTGATGTAGCTGTTCTGAGTGGTTGCGAGATTGGAATGGCGCAGGATTGTTTGAATGACCTTGTCGCGTACTCCGAGTCGGTACAGATTCGTCGCGAGTCCTCGCCGGAACGCGTGCCAGCCATGCCATTCGAGCCCCGCTCTTCTCAGTGAGGGCTTAATGACACGACTGGCGAGGTTGTCGAGGTCCAGCGGCGCGCCATCGCGGGAGGCAAACATCAGACCGCTCTCCGGGTTCCCCTGCATCAATCTGAGGGCATCGAGCTTCTTGGCCAGAGGCCCAATCACTGGAACCGGCGATTTGCTCTTGCGGGTCTTAGGTTCCGTGACGAAGCTTTCCCAGACCGACTGCGTTACCCGAATCTCAGCATGGCTGTAGTTCTCCCACAACAGCCCTCGCAACCCACCCTTGCGCATCCCCGTGAACGCAGCAGTCGCAACAGTCGTGGCCGCCGGCTCTGGCAGCACCGTGAGCATCTGCGGGATCTCTTCCAGGGAGTAGGTGTAGGTGTCGTGGCTCTCCGTGCCTCGGGGGATCGAAATGTCTTGGATTGGATTAACACCGTCGATGGCTCCTTGACGCTTCGCGTGCTTGAAGATTCCGCTCAGCAGGCTCTTGATGTGCTTCAGCGTGTTCCGGCTGAGTGGTTTCTGTCGTGCAATCTCCGCCATCCCGTGACAGGTGCGGAACCCTGGGAGGCGGAGATTGCCACACCGTGGTTTGAGGTATTCTTCCCATAGGTTCTTGTAGCCGCAGTAGGTGGACGGGCGCTTCTGTGCGGCGACGTGAGGCAGATAGACTTTTTCGACAAACCGCTCCAAAGTCATCGTGCTGTCCTGGCCGCAAGTACCGCTGTTCAAGGGTCGGAGAAACTGAACCAACGGCTTGACGGCCCGCTTGGAACGATACGCGTCGCAAACTGGCGCTATCCCCTTCACTCGAACCCGGCAAGGTCCGCTTGGGAGTGCGGAGACACCTGCGGATGTCGCATCGCTTCGGAGCGAGTGTGGCCGAATAACAGTCGGGAAATCAAGGTTTTACCGCTCTTGCTTCGGAACATTCTCAGTAAGTAAGTACTTACTTACTTAAGGCGTTGCGCGGCCGCGGTTGCTGGTGCGAATCGTCCGCGCCGGTAAGGAAAGCGGTCGCGCCTTCGCGCTCGAGCCGATGCTGGACCATTTCACAGTTTCGCGGTGGGCGTCGATGGGGATCGTGCTCGTCGTCGAAAGATTTCGGTCGCCAGCTTGGAGGCGTTCTCGTCTTGTGGACTTGACGCCGGCGAATCGCGCCGACCGTCCGGGTTGAGATAAAGGACCGGCGACCTTAAAGGGGTGCCTATCACGGGGCTGAGGGCAGAAGGCTCGCGGTGCAACGGAGGGCGTGCGGCGCCCCCATCACCGCCTGCTTCCTGAATTCGCGAGCCCAAAGGCTGTGTCAAAAAGGGAGCGCGCCTGCCGCTGCAAGCCACTGAACCCACAGCGCTGAAATCGAGGATGCAGTTTGTTTCGAAAACACATGGTTGTGTCCCACCCCGGAGGTTTATTACGCTAGATTGCCGATCGTGAACCCGCAGTTTGCAGCCCCGAGCCTTCAATCTCCGGCGGTCGGGACGTTGACCTGACTCGCGGATATCGCGTGAGTGTGAATCGCCATGCGCTGTCACTCGGAACCTCCAACCTTGCGTGCCAGGTCCATCGATTCCACGCTGCTCAAAACCCGCGACGGGCTTGGGGACGTGTCGGTGTATACTCGCCCGCTGTCGGATATTCCGAGCGGACGCCGGCTCATGCTGAGTCTTGTGTGCGCGAGTCCGACGACGCAATGAGAGGAGCCACCGTTGACACTGGACACGATCTGACCGAACTGAAAGCGGAGCGAGGCCGCCTCAGCCAAGCCATCGCGGCCCTTGAGGGAGACACAACTGGGTTCGGTCCCGCCCACACTCCTTTCTGTCGAGACAAGGTAGGAAAGTAGTTGACATTCTGTGCCGTGGAGCCTAGGCTGGCTCCGTAAAAGGGGTTAATAGGTATCGCTGCGTGTCGCCCCAGAAAAGGTTTCTACAACCCGTGCGGTGAGCTGCTGGGGGCCGCTCGTCTCGTCGGTTGTTTTGGTGTAAAGACCGCAGGTTCAACGACTGGGATTGGCGACTTTTCGGCAGGAGGATAAGTCATGTGCAGTTTGACCAGAGATCTCAATGCGGTGACGTGTCAGAATCTGTCAGCCATTCGGGCCGGAAAGATTCTTGCCTTGTTTGTTTTAGCACTGTGCCTGACCACTGCAGCCTCGGCGCAGGACACGGCTACGATTGTCGGCACTGTCACGGACTCGAGCGGCGCCGTGGTACCGGGAGCGAAAGTCACGGCTTCAAACCCGGATAGAGGGTTCGTGCGCGAGCTGAAATCCGATTCATCAGGAGAGTACACAGCTGCGAGAATCCCCATCGGCAGCTACGTCCTCACCGCCGAGGCCAGAGGATTCCAAAAGCTGGTTCGCTCGGGGATCAGCCTCAGCGCTGGTCAGACCCAACGTGTGGATCTCACCATGACCCTCGGACAACTTACCCAGGAGGTCCAAGTCTTAGGGAATGTCACGAAAGTAGAGACCGAAAGTGCGACAATCTCTGACGTGGTGACCTCCAAGCAGATCGAGAACCTGGCTCTGAACGGCCAAAATATTATGGCTTTGGAGTTCCTCGTACCCGGTTCCGTCATCACTAATGGCCAGGAAGATGCCATGCAACTGGGTCACGCCGGTGGTGAAGTCAGCGTTTCGTTCAACGGCAATCGCATTGAGTACAGCCAACTGGAATACGACGGCGGTAATAACTCTCAGGAAAGCTCTCTCGCCATTGGCGGCGCTGTAACTCCGGCGGTCGATTCCATCGCGGAATTCCGCGTTTCCACCTCCAACTACGGCGCCGATGTGGGCCAGCACGCCGGGGCGCTGGTCGAGATGGTGACCAAAGGCGGAACGAAGGATTTCCACGGGAGTGCCCACGAATTCGTTCGCAACCAGGCCTTGGACGCGAACGACTGGTTCTCCAACCAGCAGATTAACCCGCCGAACGGGCACGCCGCCAAGACGCCCCTCCAATGGAATATCTTTGGTTACACCTTGGGCGGCCCCTTTTACATTCCCGGCCACTACAACACTAGCAAGAACAAGACGTTCTTTTTCTGGTCCCAGGAATGGGCCAAGTACCGGGCCGCCACGGTCACACATGGTTCTGTCCCCACCGCGCGGATGCGGACGGGGGACTTCAGCGAATGCGACCCGAAGTCGGCTAACTATCTGGGGGGACCTCAATATCCGCAATTTACCCCTGGGAACTGCACTTTGCCCACGGTGAACGGCGCGGTGGTGGACACCGTCACCCCAGTGAACAATAACGGGACCGACTTGCTCAACGCCTATGTTCCTCTGCCCAATAACGGCCCGACCGGATACATAGGCGCGCACAAGGTGCCCACGAATTTCAGCGATACCATTATTCGCGTCGACCAGAACATAAGCAACAAAGCCTCGCTTTTCGTGCGCTTCTCCAGTGATACGTGGGTGAAAACCGTGGTGCCGGCGCTCTGGTCGGGATCGAGCTACGATACAACCTCGAGCGCTTATTCCGTCCCTGCACGCCAGACGGTCCTTCACCTCAACAACAATATCAAACCTACGCTGATGAACGAGTTTATCTTCAGCTATACTGACACCCCCCATACAATCTCGGTGTTGGCAGGGCCGGCGAGTATCGCCAAGTCGATTCGCAAGCCGTCGGACTGGAGTGCCAGCACTTTCTTCCCGGCCAATGCGGGGAATACCTTGCTTCCGGCAGTCGGTGTCAGCGGTGGGCTTCCCTTTAGTTTCTACATAGATAATGGAAACTACCGAGGCCCCTACGATGCCGAACCTGTTTACACGTATCGGGACAACGTCGCCTGGATTCATGGGAAGCACACCATCAAGTTCGGGTTCTTCCTGGAGAAATTCCAGTTGACCGAGCAGTTCGGCTTTGACACCCAAGGGAATTACACCTTCGGCGTCAACAACCCCGTTACCACGGGCAATGCGCTGGCGGACATGTTCCTTGGAAGAATCGCCTCCTACCAGGAAGGAACCTTTAACGCTCATGGCGTTTATACGGGCGGCTATGGCGTGGGGCACTGGCGGCGGACTGACTTCGAACCCTACGTTCAAGACGACTGGAAGGTCAGCTCCCGGCTGACGCTCAACTTTGGCGTGCGTTACTACCTCTTGATTCCTCCTCATGACGTAACGAAGCCGACCGTCGACTCGAGCTTTATTCCCTCCCTTTACAATCCCGCTCTGGCTTCTGTGCTCGGAGCCGACGGACTCCTGCACCCGAACCCTGCCACGGGCCAGATCTACGATTTCTCGGGCTTTGGTAACGGGCTGGTGGAATGCGGCGCCGGACCGATTTCGAAGGGCTGTCAACGGACCTACAACGAAAACATTGGGCCCCGCTTCGGCTTTGCCTGGGATCCCATGGGTTCAGGAAAGACCTCCATCCGTGGCGGCTTCGGCATTTACTACGAGCCGGGGAACGGCAACGATGCCAACACTATCGGCTTGGAAGGAAACGCTCCCACGACCCTTGCCCCCTCCAGGTATAACATTGTTGGCTATAACTTCTCATCGGGCGGCTTTGCAGGTGTTGGTCCTGCAGGCATCCAAGCCATCCCCTATTTCCAGAAGAACCCTGCTGTAAGCCAGTTCAACCTCAATGTTCAACACGAATTCCGGGGGAATAACCTGGTCACCGTGGCCTACGTCGGCACAATGGGCCGCCATCTGGATTCGAACCGCAACGCCAATCAGGTTGCTGTGGGAGTCGGGATGATGAAGGTTCCGGCACTCGCGGGGAACAATAGCTATTGCGATGCATCGGGGAACTGCGATGTGCAGAATGTCCTCGTCCACAGTCTCGTGCCGGCCGACTACTTCCGGTACTATCAAGGGTTCAGCAGCATTCGGTTTAAGCAGTTTTCGGCGGTGTCAAACTACAATGCCCTCCAGACGAATTTCCGGCACACTACGGGCCGCGGTCTGACATTGCAAGCCGCTTACACTTGGTCACACATGATTGACAATTCCACCAGCGCTTACCAGTTCAGCGACGTGGATGAAAACTTCAACATGAACCGGTGGAAAGCGAATTCCGACCTCAACCGGACTCATGTCCTCGAACTGAATTACATCTATGACCTGCCGTTTTTCAAGAACTCCACCCATGGCCTCGTCAGACAGTCTCTCGGGGGGTGGCGGGTCAGTGGCATCACCAGTTTCTTCACGGGAACGCCACAGGACTTTGAATGCGGCGTAAGCGGATACTCGAGTGGAATCGGTGGAGCCTACCGTTGCAACACCACCGGCCCACTCAAGATCAGTAAGAGTACATACAACGATCCCACCTACGGGCCAATGGTCCGGTGGTATGACCCATCGGTCACCACACAACCTGCGCTCAGTCAGCTCTATGCCAACGGCCAGCTGGGGATGTTCGGATACATGGGACGCAACGCGCTCACAGGTCCCGGCCGCAACAATTGGGATCTGGCTCTCTTCAAGGAGTTCCAGCTCCCTTGGTTCGGGGCTGAACGTTCCTCGTTGCAGATCCGCATGGAAACGTTCAACTCCTTCAACCATCCCCAGTGGAAATACTTCAACGCCGGGTGCAATGGGTCTGCTAACAGCGACGGCACTCCGGCCTTTGGCCGTACTTGCGGCGGCGATACTTACAACGCGGGCAATGGGGAAGTCAATAGTGCCTGGGCGCCCCGCCAGATCCAACTTGGGATGAAGTTTACTTTCTAGTTTGGCTTGACACTGGTTTGATTGCATTTGGGCACTGGCTGCCCTCCGGCGGCCAGGGCTTTCTTATTCGACGGGTACGGTTAACGTCGAGGCGGTCAATATTGGAGGATCAGGTTCACGACCGCACGGTCCGGTCATAGAATGACGGGACGAGTAGGTAGTCGGCTAATTGGCGCACTACCGACGAGTACAAACGATTGCTTCCACCGAGCGTGGATGACGAAATTGCGCTCATACGGGCTTCGGAAGTGATTGGGCGAAAACCAGGGGAGGAGGATCATGGCGCCACAAAGCCGCCTTTCCCGACCGCTTATTGTGCTCGTCTTCTACCTCAGTGGGTGCCTTCTCTGCGCCAATGCCGCCCTGGGTCAACGAAGAACTGTGTCGGAATCTGAGGGATCACCAGGGAGAGCTGTCACTCTAGGCGGCTGGGTGCACGCTGACTATGGTCAAAGCCTACCCGCTAGTGTGACAGTTCGGTTGGAAACAAACGAGGGCATGATTGGGGGAGAACGGTCAGTTAACACCTCGGGGTATTTCGAATTCGTCGGTCTAGCCAGGACTTCTTACCGGCTTACGGTCACCGCCCCTGGTTTTCAAGTTTACCAGCAAGATCTGGACCTTGGTTCCGCAGGTGATAAGCTGGTTGTAAATGTACACCTTTCGCCCACCGTCAAATTGAGGTCGCTCCCGCCTCCTGCCTCGTCCTCTTTTACGGACAACAATGCGTCAAAGAAGGCGCGCCGGGAATACGAGAAGGGAATCCGTGCGCTTCGAGATGGGAGTCTGTCCGAAGCGCAGTCGCATCTTGAGAAATCAGTCAAGGAGTATCCGTGCTACGCGCGTGCCCAGACGGATCTGGCCCTGGTTCTGAGCGATAAACGTCTGTTCCCTGCGTCCGAAGCGGCGCTTAAGAAGGCCATGGAGTGCGACCCTGACTACCTGGACGCGTACAATGAACTTGGGCAGCTTTACTATAACCAGAAAAAATATCAAGATGGCGCGGCTATTCTTCAGGAAGGCATGCGCCGCTCACCTGGGTCTTGGCAGTTTTATTACCAATTGGGAGCAAACCATTTTCACCTGGGTGAGTATGGCAAGGCCGAAAAGGAATACCTAAAGGCCAAGACCCTCAGCAGCTCGGTCCCGGCGGAAATTCACGTCAGACTTGCCGATGTCTATTTGAAGCAGAGCGCTTATGACAAAGCTTACGCCGAGATGCAGGTCTATGTGCTCGCAGAGCCCAACGGCCGGTATGCGGCAAGAGCCCGCAGCTTGATGCGCCAAATGGAATCCGACCACACCGCGCAGGCGGCTCATCCTGCCACCAGCACCCAGTCCCCGCCACCTGAGCCCTAGGGCGACCTCTTGCACCGGAACCCAACGCACATCGATACTGGATCTGAGACCCGCCTATGAACCGCCGCGGCTTTGTCAAGGACGTTTGCCGGAATACTCTGGCTGTGGTTATGGCGTCGGTGGTCCTTAGGAAGGGTTATGCGTCGGAGGCGGCCGTCAGTGGCGCGACTCAATGATCGACCCAGCTACAGCAAGGACTGGCAGACGCGCTGGGAGAGGTACATCCTCGACGAACCTCATCGCAATCGTTATTGCGATACGGCAATGGGAGAGGAATTGAGGTGGCTGTCAGTCTCAGCAGACACATCAGTGCACTCTTGAATTGAAACTCGAGTACGATGGGTCCACCACCGCAGTTGTAAAAGCATCGGTACTTAATTTTCCCCCTTCCTATTCAGGATAGGTCGAGTTCGCCTTCGCGATTCGGATCCAGTGGTCGCTGAATTTGAAATGAGAGCCGGGAATTTCAAGTTTTGGCATATGGCAAGCGACACAGTCCTTCTTGAATTTGGGGCAGGGCAACGCTACTTGCCCGGATTCCAGTGTTTTCGCAGGTGCGTTGCCAGGATGGCAAGCAAGACACTTCGAGTCATAGGAGTGTTCGTTATGCACCAACGGCTCGTGGGGGTTGTGGCACGCCACACAAGTGATCCTGCGATCCTCGGTCGAATAGCAGCGGCTGCGCGCCAGCCGGTAGCCTTGAAAACGAATGTTTTGGACGCCGTGAATTCCCAGCAGCTTTTCGGTGAGAAGTGTTCGATGGCACGCTCCGCAAAATTCGTTCTCATCGCCGGGACGCAGGGACGCCGGATTAAAAATGTGGAGATCCTCACCATGACCGCTCTTGACGGCAGCAATATGGTCCACGCCCGGCCCATGGCAACCTTCACAACTGATCCCGGGAATCATATTATTTAACTGAAATCGGTAGCCGCTCACCGCTGCCGTCGAATGGCATCCGAAGCAGAGCCACTCGTCGCGCCAAGGCAGCCTGATGCCGAGCGCGCCTTCAAGGAAAGCGGGCTTTGTACTCTGGTGACCCAGCGTGATATCCAGGCCGTGAATCCGGTCGTAGTAGGTAACCTCACTTTCGAAGAAGTTACCCTCGTATTCAAACACGTACGTTTGGGCAATGTTATCCAGGCCGAAACCCACAGCCGCGAGGATGGGAACGATGATCGTCCGCTGGCCATCCGAAACTGAATAAACGCCGCTGTTTCCCTCGCGCCGAATTTCGTAGATGTAGGGACCAGACCGGAAGGTCATCTGTGGATATTTGCGCAGGACTTCCGATTCTTCTGGCCGCCGAAGCGCCTGACCCATAGGCGTGCTCGGCTGTTTAGCTGCCTCCGTGACGTGACAAGTAGCACAAGCAGCGGTTCCAGCATAGTTGGCGCCTGGTGGAGCAATCGTCGGCTCCCAATCAAAGCGGGGAAAGTTCGACTGGATGGGACTCTGAGCTGGAGCGGACACCTCTATCGCGAGTAGGCAAAACATGAAGCCTGCGAGCCGGCGCCACCGCTGGTATCTTCGGTGTCGGGTTTCCATGGTTGCCTTTGAAAGCACACAGCCTCTAGTGTTGTGTAACAGAAGTTCGTTCACAAAATCGCTTGACCTTGCCGAGGATCGCGTTTGCCGTCGCGGTCCAAGCGAACGGCTTCGAGTGGCGATTGTGGTGCTCTAAGTAGTCATGAATCGCCTGTTCCAGCTCGCGCACGTGGGTAAAGCTGCCCCGACGGATGCGGCGCCGCGTGATCTCGGCGAAGAAGCGTTCCACTTGGTTCAGCCAACTGGCGCTGGTGGGCGTAAAGTGCAGGTGATAGCTGGATGCCGAGCAAACCAGGGCTTCACTTTGGGGATCTTATGCGTCCCGTAGTTGTCCATCACGATGTGCACTTCCGGTCCCACGGCCAGTTGCCGGTCCACTTCCTCCAGGAATTTGAGGAACTCCTGCGAACGATGCCGGTGCGATGCGGGTGCAGGCCGAAGGTTTGCCAGAGGCGGGGGACCGTGGCGCGCGACACCTTCGTTGCCCGGGCCATCGCGCGCGTACTCCATTGGGCGGCCTCGGGTGGCGTCGACTCCAGCGTGCGGTAATCAGATCTTCCACCTGGGCATCGGTAATCTCGCGGAGAGGTCCGGGGCGCGTTTCATCAACTAGGCCCTCCAGCCGGGTGGTGCGAAAGCGTTCGCGCCACTCACCCACCGTGGCCCCAGTTATCCTCAACTCGCGGGCCACCGCTTGGTTGGGAAGGCCTTGAGCACAGCGCAGCACGGCGCGAGATCGCAGGGCTAAACGCCGGGCCGTTTTCGGTCGACGGGCCCACTGTTCCAATTTCACGCGCTCCTCGTCGGTCAAACCCAGCGGCTTTTTGGGGCGTCCGGTAGGCATGGGAAGAGCGTACTAGGGCGTTATAAATTATTCAACGTATTTGTAAGACACAAATACTAGCAGGCTGATGAAAAAGCCCAAAATGTCATGCTGAGCGAACGATCTCGAACTGTTTTTGAGATCAACAACTTAGATTCTTCGCTGCGATCAAAATGACAGGCCTCAAGACTTCTTCATCAGCCGGCACCATTTTCTCGGTCGAACGAGCCGAGCGCCTCGTCCACTTCGATTGCCGCAGAAAAAGCCAGCCGGTATTGAAAGTTGTATCCCGCGTGTGGCAGCTCTGCGTCGATCCCGTCAAAAGGGGAACTGCCCTCCGGCTCACGAGAATTGCCTCTAGAAACCTTTCTGGGATCCATTGCGCTCTGGTCCCATCACAAAGCATCCGTAGGCAAAAATATTTCGAACCGGTTCTAGGTTCCTTGAACTCGCTGAGAGTTGCAGATTATGGCGACAAGCGCGTTTGTAGTCGTGGTCTCCGACCACCGTGTTTGGGCGCCCACAGCGCGCCCCTACGAGGGAAACCCGTCACTATACTCTGCAATCCTCAGTAGCAGTTCTGGAAGCGCGCCGGCGCAAAGTACACGGTCTCAGCAGAGGTACTCTTTCATCGTGCTGACATGCCGCCGGCATGTTGCTTTCATGTCCTCCGCAGACCCGTCTTGATCGAAGGAAAGGAAGCCTTCGAATTTAATCCTTTCACCGCATCCGCGATGGCTTTAAAATCCATCACTCCGCTACCGATGGGCACGTATTCTCGCATCCGGGCGTCGATGTCGCGCACATGAAGATTCATGAGGTGCCTGCTCAGCTTATGGACCGCGACGGGGGATACTCAACGCTGGTTCATAGCCCAGCCGCAGTCCAGATTGTAGCCGAAAGCCGGGTCCCGAATGGCGTCCGACAGACGCAGGAAACCATCGGTGACGGGCCAGCATTGTGTGGGTATGGTTCTCGATGGAAAACTTCAGGCCATTCACCTTCGCCCGCTCTAGGCAAGCTTTCATCGTCAACAAAGAGGTCTGGGCTTACCAACGAGGCGTGAAACTGCATTTCATCGAGCCGGGGAAGCCGATCCAGAATGCCTTCGTCGAGAGCTTCAACGGCAAGATGCGGGATGGAGTACCGGAACGAGCACTGGTTCGGGACGCTGGCGGGAGCACGTCAGATGGTCGAGGCCTGGAGGAGGGATTACAACGAGGTCCGGCCGCATAGCGCGCTGGGCAACCGGACCCCGCAAGAGTTCTCGGCGCGCCCAGAAGAACAAAAGCCAGACCAACCCCTGGAACTCACATTATGATTGGTACAGAAAAGGGGGGCAGGTTATCGGGGTAACACGGAGTGGTGCAGTTGCACGGTGAGCGCCGGCCGCTGAGCTCTGCCCAAATGTCGAATGGGTTTTGGAGCGTGGCGGAACCTCGTTGCGCCCGTCCTCGCGCGCATCTTATGATGCGAATGGAGGAATTGGCACTTGTGAGCAAGGCATTCCAGTCAGCTTGGTTCAGTGCGCTCTTCCTAGTCGCTTTATTACCGAACCCAGCCCCGGCACAGCAGTCCCAGCAAAGCCTCAAGAATCTCTTCGAGGAAGCCCGACGCGCCTTGCTCGCGCACGACTACATCAAGGCGGAGCAGGGTTTCCGCGAGGTTCTGAGAATCGACCCCCAGTCAGTCGGTGGGTATGCCAATCTAGGCGTGGTTTACATGCGCACGGGCAGGTACGACCTAGCCATCGAGGCGCTAAAAAGAGCCAAGAAACTCGCGCCCCGGATCGCGGGGCTCGACCTAAACCTGGGCTTGGCCTATTACCACAAAGAAAACTTTGCGCAGGCCATCCCCGCATTTGCACGAGTACTCCGATTCAACTCGGAACACGCGCAGGCACGCTATCTGCTGGGCATTAGTTACTTCATGGAGGGAGATTACGAGCGTACGGTCTCTACTTTAGAGCCGCTTTCGAAGGGTGAGAAGACCAACCTGGATTTTCTCTTCCAGATGGGTGTAGCCTATGCCAAGCTCAACCGGATTGAGGACTCTACCCGTACTTTCGAGCAGATGATTCGCCTCGGCGGCGACACGGCTCAAATGCACTTGCTTTTAGGTGTCGCATATCTCGATCTTGAGCAGTTCGCGCGCGCGCAGAAGGAGCTCGAGAAGGCCGTGGCGCTTGACCCCAAGCTACCCTTCGCTCACTATAACCTCGGTGTGGCCTACCAGCACCTCGAGAAGCTGGACCAGGCGACGGCAGAGTTCAAACAGGAGATGTCGATTAGCCCGGATGAACCTTGGAGCTACGAGAATCTCGGGATGGTGTACCTTCGGCACCGGGATGCCGGCCACGCGCTCGAGATGTTTGGCAGAGCGCTCAGGATCAATCCGCAATTGCCCAATGCACTCGACGGAATTGGAAAGGCGTACCTCGAGCAGGACCGGCCCGCCGAGGCTGTAGCCTACCTCCAACGGGCCGTTGCGCTCCAGCCGGACAGTGCCAAGGTGCATTTCCAGTTGGGGCAGGCATATCTCAAGTCTGGCAGGCGCGAGAAGGGTCAGAAAGAGATCGCTGAGGCGGAGCATCTGCAAGCTCTGGCACGAAAGAATATGGAGGCGAGCGTTGCTGGGAAGGTGCCTGTTCCCACAGTCCGTGGCGAAGAACCGTAACCGGACACCGTATGGCACGGGATTAGAGCCCGCAAGGCAGATCAGCGCTAATCTTCCACGGGCCGATTCGAGGTCACGAGCGTACTGGCCCGCTCGTAGCGACGCATGATGAGCTCGAGGAGTTCGTCGGCGGCTGTCAGAGGCAGCTTGCGCATGCCGAAATCGTCGAGGATGAGCAGCCAGACGCAACTTCGCAGGATTCGTCCTTTCGGATGGCTGCAATGTAGCCCTGTGCGAAAACCATTTCCTTTCGACCCAGGAACGCACTTGCTCGCCTCGAGCTCTCCTGGCCATGCGCTATCTCACGGAGTTGGATGATCTCTAGAATTGGTCGATGCTGTGTGTAAAAACCCTCAAGGATATTTTAGGCACGGCAGCTTGAGCCAAGGGCCGATCCGATGTGGCGGCGTTGTCGCAAGGCTCCCCAGAGCGAAGGGATTCGCGGCTCGTGGCCGCGCTAGCTAAAGAAGGGCACTCTCACTCGTGATCGGGACCAAGCGACTTTCGGGTAGGTAACTTTACGGCCAATTAACCGCCAGCTTCTCAGAGGAGGCGCCGCGAGGCTATGGGGCAGTTTCCGACTCGCCGACCACCCGGAAGTGGCCAGAGCAGTCAATGCAAGCGCGTTTATCGGGACGAATCCGGAGGCATAACTTCCGACTTCCCCGTCACTCGGCCAGAGTCCGAGGACGCGCACACCACAACCGCGCCGAGGCCTGAACATCGCCAGCACAGCGGATTTCAGCGATCTAGTCCGGCAACGCCTCGATGATGTCCAAGTCGGACGAAGTCGAGATCACCTGATTGAGGCGGAAACCGGCTTGACCCAACAGGTGGCGGTATTCCTCCACGGTTCGTTCCTTCCCTCCGGTCATGAGCATCATCATTACATCCGCGAACTTGCCGGCAGAAGGCGCATTTCCTTCAGGCAGAGCCCACTCTACCAGCAAGAGGGCGCCGTCTTCGGGAACCGCACGGCGGCAGTTGGCCAGGATGTTTCGGGCACGCTCATCGTCCCAGTCGTGGATCACGTGTTTCATGACGTAGGCCCGGCAACCGGAAGGCACCTCGCGGAAAAAATCACAAGGCTGCATTGTGCTGCGTGATGCGAGTTCGCCACCGAGAAAGCCACGATCCGTGGCTCGCTCAAGCGTGTGGGGCAAATCGGCGAGCACGCCGCGCAGTCCGGCATGCGCCTTCAGAATTGCGGCCAGCAAGATGCCGTTTCCGCCTCCCACGTCCATGAGGCTCACCCACCTGCCGAAATCGTATGCCGAAGCGATGGCCGGGCCAACCAGCGCAGACATACTCGTCATCGCGTCGTCGAAGATTCCAGCGGTCTCGGGATGTGTCTTCAGATAGTCGAAGACTTCCATCCCGTAGATCTTGGCTCTGGCCGCCAGACCAGTTTCGATGCTGTACAGAATCTCCCCGCAAGGTCCGAAAATGAACTCGCTCCCCCTGAAAATGAGAATGGAGCGAACCGAACCGGGCACGCCGGTGCACAGAAAGCGAGAAAGTTCGGTGTTTGCAAATCTTCGCGGAAACTCTTCCTCGAACACGTTCTGGCTAGCCAGGAGGCGCAGGATGCGGTAGAGAGCTGATTCGTGCACATTCATTTTGCGGGCCAGGTCCGAGGAGGTCTGCGCACCGTCTTTCAGTAGATCCGCGACTCCCAGCTTTGCTGCTGCGTACAAAGCCTGGTTGATAATGAGACCGTTTGTCATGCCCAACAGCTGTAGGGGTGTTGCGGTCGACGAGTTTTGCGGTGGCATAGTTTCCCTCTCGGTTCGTGGGCGCGGATTGTGATCCGCGTGGCGCTATTCTGTGCTGTCGCTCAAGTGCGCCCCGCACGATACCGGTACGGTCCCAGGGTGACTATCAGTAACGTTGCCAGGGCCGCCGCGCAGAAGAATCCGATTAGCGGCACGACGTAGGCCCCTGTCTCATCGAAGCCGAAGCCCATGAGATAAGCTCCCAATCCACCAGACACGCTGAAGACGGCCCATATCCATCCGAAAATCGCTCCATACGAACGCAGCCCAAAGTAGCGGCTCGTCAAATACGCAATAATGTCGACCTCTGCCCCTATACCGAGACCGACCAGCACCGCGGCGATGCACGCAGACCAGATCGCGTGGCCAAACCCCAGGAACGCAATCCCGGTCGCAACTGCAGCGAAAAGCAATCCTGCGACACGGGGTGCGAAAAACTGATCCAGCAGGTAACCACAACCCACGCGTCCTAGGAACAACCCAACGCCAAAGAGCGAACTGGCGAAAGCCGCCAGCTGAGCCGAGCTGCCCCGATCGGTCAGGATCGCAGGGAGGTGAATGAAGCACGCATGCACGCTTGCGGTCACTAGAAAAAGGGCGCACACGATGGTCCAGAATTCTGACGTATGGATGGCGTGGCGCAAGGTTAGCCCGATGTCGCTCGCAGTGACCGGCGCTGAGACGTGGCTTTCTCCAGCCCCATCTGGCAGCAGACCGATATCTTCGGGCCGTTCCTTCAAAAATGCGGCAACCAGCGGCAGGGGTATCAGTAAAACCGAGAAACCGAAGACAGTGTAGGCGAGGCGCCAGCCGAGCGTTGCAACCAACCACTGCGACACCGAAGGAACGACGATGGCACCTAACCCCATTCCCAGCATCATGACGCTGAGGGCCAGTCCTCTGTGTCGGTCAAACCAGTGCGAAACCACGTCCGTGTATGGCATCGCCCCGGCGCCACCAGAGACGACACCTAAGGCAAGGTAGAAAACATACAGTTGCCATATGGACTTCGACAACAGCCAGCTGGAAACCAGAATCAAACCGAACATGGCTGTGAATGGGAGCAGCACTCGGCGCGGGCCGTAGCGGTCAACTAATCGCCCGGCCAGCGGGATACACACAGCCGACGTCAGGTTGTGAATTGTGAATGCGAGCGAAATCCTGGCGCGTCCGCCGTGAAATTCCTGTCCCATGGCTTTCGCAAACAGACCGAATGAAAAGACGACGATTGTGGCGGTGTTGACAAAGAGCGCGAGCGCTGCCGTCAAGGCAACCCACCAGCCGTAAAACACCTTGGGCCGTGCGTTGCGCATTTCGGCTCCTAATGAATGAAACGCTGAGTGCGGCGTGCAGACATCATTACGCCTTTCTGGTGCTTCACGTGTTTTCGGACAGCCCTCGCGTCGAGGAATTCTAGTTCAGCCTCGGCTCGAAAACAAACGCCAGACTTGGCGGGATGGGAGCAGCTGGCCGTCTCGGTAGCAAACTGACTGCTCCCGCGATTGCAGTGAAAGGCAAGGTTCTTGACGTTTTACACGTGGACCGGAAGTGATTGGATGCCGGACGACAGAAACCTGCCACGTTCTGAGCAGCGAGGCGCCACCTGGCCCAAGCACGCCCTTCAACAGGCTATGCGACCAGAAGCCGCGAACTTCCTTCGCTCTCGAGAGCCCTGCGACGACGCCGGCCCATCGGATCAGCCCTTCACTCAAGCTCGTGTACCCAAAATCTCGCTGAGGGTTTTCGCACGCAGCAGCGGCCACTTCTAGAGATCATGCGACTCCGTGAGATAGCGTATGGCCAAGGGAGATCGAAGCGAGCAAGTGTGCTCCGGGCCGAAAAGGAACCCTTCGGGCACACAGCCCCCTCCAACTAGCGATCATTCGCTACGCCTGAACCACGCTTCCCCAGGCGGAAGTTGGCGGAATCATCGGTAAACCCTCGGCGAGTACCCGTTACTGATGCAGACCGATGGGAGTTTGGTCCGCCTTCAAAGCGTACTCGTCGTATTTTTCGGGGTGGGGCCAAGAAAAGCCTTGACATCTCGCCTACACTAATAGTAGTGTTACACACGAGCATAGTAGATGATCAATGGCCGAACCCAAACTCACCAAGCTCGAACTTCAGATCATGGAGGTGCTGTGGACTCGCGACCAGGCCTCCATTCGCGAAATTCAAGAAGCATTCCCCGAGAAGAACCGGCCCGCCTACACGACCATCCAGACCATCGTTTATCGTCTGGAGAGGAAGAAAGCGCTGCACCGCGTCAAGAAAGTCGGTAACTTTCACATTTTCGCAGCCGCTATCTCCAGGGACGCTGCGCAGCGGAGGTTGATCGACGATTTGCTGGCGCTGTTTGGCGGGCGCACTCAGCCCGTAATGGCACACCTCATTGAGTCGGGCAGGCTCACGCTGGCGGATGTGAAGGAAGCCGAGAAAACTCTCCGCAAGCTGGAGCGAATGGATAAGCCATGATTCCGAAATACTTATCTGCAATATCGACCGTCGCGCCGGCAGTGGGCAATCACTTATGGCAGTCGACGCTGTGCCTCGTCATCGCAGGATTGCTGACGTTGATTTTGCGAAAGAACCACGCTCGGACTCGCCATGGGCTTTGGCTGGTAGCGTCGGTGAAATTCCTGATTCCCTTTTCGTTGCTGGTCATCCTCGGCAGCCATCTGGCGAAGCCACGCGTTCTCGTACCCACGGAACCGGGTTTGTTCTTTGCGCTGGAGAAGGTCAGCCAGCCGTTCACGCAGGCGACGGTGCGTGTGACTCCTGCGGTTGTTCACTCGACCACTCCTTCGAATCTGCTGCCTCTGCTTCCGGCGTTCTTCGTCGCAGCATGGCTCTGCGGATTCGTGGCTGTCCTTTTCACATGGTGGGTGCGCTGGCGGCGGATGTCCCGAGTCTTGCGAGAAGCGCTGCCCTTGCGCGAAGGACGCGAAGTGCAAGTGCTGCGGCGCCTTGAACGTGAGGTGGGGTTACGGAAGCCTGTGGAAGTCTTTCTGTGCCAGGCTTCTCTGGAGCCAGGGATTTTCGGCATTGCTCGGCCCGTTTTAGTTTTGTCCGAAGGCATCTCCAAGCACCTGGACGATGCACACCTGGAAGCGATTCTCGCTCACGAAGTATGTCACGCCCGCCGTCGCGACAATCTGGCCGCCGCGGTTCACATGGTGGTTGAAGCCCTCTTCTGGTTTCACCCCTTGGTCTGGTGGCTGGGCGGGCGGTTGGTGGAGGAACGCGAGCGCGCTTGCGACGAAGAAGTCCTGGAGCGGGGTGGTGACCGGCAGGTCTATGCCGAGAGTCTGTTGAGGACGTGCGAATTCTGCGTAGGATCTCCACTGGCTTGTGTGTCCAGGATAACGGGTGCCGATCTCAAGAAGCGGATTCTCCGCATCATGACCGAGCGTGGTGGACGCAAACTGGATTTGAGCAGAAAGCTAGTGCTCGTTGTGGCGGGACTGCTGGCCGTCGCCGCGCCGGTAATGTTTGGCATAGTGAACACGCCGCAAACCGGGTCATCGTCGCTGAGTGCAAGCACAGTCGCTTCGGCGCCAAGATTCGAAACTGTCTCAATCAAGTCGTACGAGTCTGACGCGCCCGGCCGACGCCTTGGGTTCAGCATTACGGATCCGCCTGACGACGGAACGTTTTACGCAACGGATGTCACGGTGGAGAGGGTCGTTGAGATGGCATACCGAGTTAAATACTCCTGGCTGATCCTGGGAGCACCGAGTTGGCTCGATTCCGATACATTCGATATTCAAGCCAAAGCGGATGAGGCGGTAAATAATCAGTTGAGGGCACTCAGCCCGGAACAGGGGTTGGTTCTAAAGCACCGCCTGCTTCAGGCCCTTTTGTTCGACCGGTTCAAGCTGAAGGCCCACCGCGAAACCAAAGACCTTCCAGTATACGCGTTAGTTATCGCGAAGAACGGACCCAAACTTCGAGAGGCTGAATCAAGTGACACTTACCCCGGCGGAGGCGAAGGCGTTGACGGCCGCGCACGGGGAGACCGTGGCAGTTTCCATTTCAAGGTGGAAGGGGGCCAGTTCAAGCTGACAGGTCAGGCGGTCTCCCTCCAGGCCTTGGTGCAGGTGTTAATGGACCAACCCACAGTGGACCGCCCCATTCTGGACCGGACCGGGCTTAAGGGCAATCATGACATCAACTTCCTGGCGCGGCTGCTGATGGACTTACACTTACTGCACCGCCCCGTTCTAGATCAGGGCGGACTCAAGGGCAACTATGATTTCACCCTTCAGTGGACTTCCGATCAAAACCTGGCTCCGCTGTTTAAGGGGCCAGCCGACGGCAACCGCGCAACTGAAAACGCCCCCCGGTCCGAGTCTTCCGGGCCTTCGCTTTTCACGGCGATTCAGCAACAGCTTGGCTTGAAGCTTGAACCGACAAAGGCCCCGGTTGAAGTTCTCGTTATCGATCATGTCGAGAGGCCTTCAGAAAATTAGCGGCGGGCGGACGAAAGGCAAGGCAGTGGTGACTGGGCCGTTACCGTCGAAGATCCCGCCGAGCGCGGCGCGTGCCTCCAAGCTTGGCAATGGGTGACCACGGTCAGGGCAGTAGTACTCGCTGGGATTAGTCGCGACTAACGGCGTAGTGTTGACCGAACCGGTCAACTCCTAAATGGTCGCCGACTCGAAAACTATCCTGGCGCCTTGTTGGTTTCTCCTCTGACGTTGGCCACACTTGACCGGTCAAGCTACCCGCCGGAAAGGCGCTCAGCGTTTACCACTGATCTGATCACGTCGAGAGCGCCCGACTCCAGCAAGAGCGGCAGGAGGGCGAACTCCCTTCGCCCTGCAGAGGCCTGCGACAACGCCGCCCTATCGGATCAGGCCCCTTCAATCAAGCTGGCGTGCCGAAAATCTCCTTCAGGGTTTTTACACGCAGCACGGGCCATTTCTAGAGATCAGGCGGCTGCGTTAGATAGCACATGGCCAGGTGATCTCGAAGCGAAGCAAGGATGCTCTGGGTCGAAAAGCAAGGCTTCCAACACAGGCGGCTCGTTAGCCCCTGCCGAACTTTCGCCCGACTTATTTCGCCAGGAAAGACCCCAGAGTCTGAGTTGTGTTCTGCTGCCTGATTCGTGCCAACACCTCAGCGCGCATTAATTCACCTTCGTGGGGCGTGAAAAGAAGTCCACCCTGGGCCGATCTTACGTATTCCTCTCGCCGCCACTCTGCGCGCATGAGCCCTGAAACGGAGTGTGGATATGACCCCAGCAGCAGGTGACCGATTTCGTGTGCCATGGCGTCGCCCAGAATGGCGTGCCAGGCGGCAATCCCTTGGGCGGCTTCCACGTGGTCGGAGAACACCCAGGCGTCCGAGGCTGGTCGGCCTCTCAAGGGCGATAAGGCACAACCTAAAGTCTCCCCGCTCCGACCGAGGGCCGCAGCCACAGAAGAGGGAACGATTTTCAGGTAGACATCCGTGGAGCTCGAAGTCAGCTCGTTCCTCGCTGGTGCGGAAGAAATGGGAACGTTCCGCCATTCAATCCTCAGCCCTGCCCGTTGAAAGATCCTCGTCGCTTCTTTTTCAGCCAAGGCTAGCGGCGCGCGCTCGACTCGAGCGTAGTTGTAAACGTGAACGGTAATTTTCAAGCTGGGTTCGACCAGGCCGTTTGGTTCTGTTTCGGCGAAGCCGGCGTCGACTCCGCCCAGCAGAATTGCCTCGTCCTATTGCCAGCAGAAAGCCAAGGGCAACGGAACTCCTCAATGGGCTTCTCATGTCGACCTCCTCCACGGGCTGCGTGGTGAGGTCGACCTTGAGCTAGGTGGGCAGCTGTCTCAATGCAACGGGGGGAATATGCCTGTCATACCTGGGTGAGACTGTAAACCATTGAAGGCGTGATGTTTACGCTACGGAATCGTGCCTATCGCCGAATGCTTGGGGGTGGATTTTGATTGCGTCTCGGCGTAGTGATAGAATCCGCCCAAGGGTTTCAAAAGTTCTCATGGAAACCGCAAGACCTTCGCACTGGGTTCGCTTCGGGGTCTTCGAGCTGGACCTACGGGCGGGCGAGCTACGCAAGAACGGTCTGAGGGTCAATCTCCAAGGCCAGCCAATTCAGATTCTAGCGCTGCTGCTCGAGTGCCCCGGTCAGTTGGTGACGCGTGATGAGCTCCAGAGGAAACTCTGGCCGAACGACACGATCGTTGAGTTCGACCACAGCATCAACGCGGCGATTAAGAGGCTTCGCGAGGCGCTTGATGACTCCGCCGACAACCCGCGTTTTATCGAAACCCTGGCACGGCGAGGTTACCGCTTCATCGCGCCCGCAGAAGTGGCAGCAGGGGTAAGTGTCAAACCTGGCCCCGCGCCGCCCGCCGTGGGGCGAGGCGGGACTCTAGAAACTCATTCGGAAGCTCTGCCTCCTGCCCAGCCTGATGCCGATTCCGGCGAGTAGCCCGGCAAAACGGTTTCCCGCTACCGCATCCTGGAGAGGTTGGGCGGCGGTGGGATGGGTGTGGTCTACAAGGCCGAGGACACCAAGCTCGGGCGCTTCGTGGCGGTGAAGTTCCTGCCGCAGAGCGTAGGGGCTCAAGGCCCTACGCCCTCGCCTTACGATCGTCATTTGCTCGAGCGGTTCCAGCGCGAGGCCCGTGCTGCCTCCGCGTTAAATCACCCCAATATCTGTACCGTCTACGAGATTGACGAATGCGAAGGCCAGCCTTTTATCGTCATGGAGTTCCTGGAAGGACAAACGCTGGAAGCACCGGCTTGGTTTAGCGACTGCGGGGAAACCACCGCTACCGCTGGAGGAGCTGTTAAACCTTGCCACTCAGATTACCGACGGGCTGGACGTGGCCCACGCGAAGGGGATCATCCACCGGGACATCAAACCGGCAAATCTCTTTGTCACCCTGCGCGGTCAGGCGAAGATTCTGGATTTTGGGCTTGCCAAACTGACGCCCACTGTAGCGGCGGCGTCCTCGCCGCCGTCCGGGAAAGTCGGCGATGAGGACCCTTCGCTTCGCTCAAGGGCAGGCATCGCCGCTAGAGCGCGCGAGGAGGATGCCGCTACAATGGGCTCGATCGACCTCGCGCATCTGACCACTCCCGGCGTGCCGATTGGCACGGCGGCCTACATGTCACCCGAGCAGGTGCGGGGAGAAGATCTGGACCGGCGCACGGACCTGTTCTCACTGGGCGCGGTGCTCTATGAGATGGCCACGGGCCGCCAGGCTTTCTCCGGTAACACCTCCGGGGTACTCTTTGATGCCATCCTCAACCGAGCGCCGACCCCAGCCGCGCGTGTCATTCCGAGGAGCGGAGCGACGAGGAATCTCGCACTGAACTGGGAAGCTTTGTCTTAAGCCGTAACGCTCGTCACTCGTCACCGACAGCGGATTAGCCATCCACCGCGTGTTGCTGCCCGCCGATGAGCGTACACGCCTTTGAGACACTGGTGATCTTCAGGGAAAAGCCGCACAGGAACGCCAACGTCGCGTACCTCTGATGAGCTACGTGCTCATAGGCTCGATGCCGCGAGACTGAACCACAAGAAAGTCAGCACGACTCCGTTCAGGATGACAAGGACACGCGCAACGCGCCTGCCGAAGGCGCCGAGCACGATCGGAGCAAGGGTCACCGGAAGGGACACTCGGTAGTTATAGATATCAGGCGACCAATTGCGCATTAGTGGCGGGCCAAAGCTCAGCACCAGCAATAATGCCAGGGAAACGCAGTTAGCCAATAGACCGAGGAGCAGCAGGCGGCGCCTCCACGCGGGGAGCCCTGGAACTCTGGCCGGTAGCGATAGCCTCCAACCCAGAAAGATCGAGACGGCTATTGCGCCCAGCAAGGATACGAAACCGACATCGGCCATCACTGGCACCCCACATGAAGAAAGGCACATTCACCGTGACTGACAGACCCAGTACGGCTGTCAACATGGAAGCCACCAGTGTAGCCAGGCCCGACCGGGACCGTTGCCCGCGGGTCTTTTGACACCAAAAGATGGGGAGAGGAGCCGTAGTCGAACAGCTCAGGATGCGCCCCTGAGCTGAATCGGAAGTTTAGCTCGCCGGAATGAAACGGGTTGCCAACCTGATTTTCGAATGGGTAGGAGAAGGCACCCCTTTCGGTCAGAAGGTTTACAAGGTCAGACTGATTTCGCGATCCTGTGAAAGTATATGTTCCAAAGTCTAAGTTTCCCGTGCGCTCATCACTGCCGTTGACGTGGAAAAGGAACCCCTCCAACGGTCCGCTGCCGCTCAAATCTGCAGCAGGGGTGCCGTTGATGAAAATTCCCTCCGATGTTTGGCCTTTGGTCGTAATTTGAACTCCGCTTTGATCCACGGTACCGGTGTTCCCACTGGTTGGATCCAGGAGCGAAGCGCTCGTTACGATTGTTGCTGTAAATTGACCGTTGGTGGTCGTGCCCTGCACCAGGTTCTCAGCCGCGTCTTTCTGGCATGTGTCACTTTGTTTTTGGCAGGAAAGATAAAAATCCAGCCCGGTCGGGTCGGTAAGGGTCAGCGGATTGTTGCGGACATAGGCATACTTGTTCAGGGTTTGAGGGTCCTCGGTGTGACCACCTGCCGGGTCGGGGGTCATCCAGCGGTCGACCATGGAACTGTAGTCGCGATTCGGCGTAACGTCGAACCCCGTTTGGTCGCGATGGCTCATTCCCGCAAACCGGTCGACATATCCTCCAGACACCAGTTTGTGCCCCCAGGGATCATAAATCTCCTCCCCGGTCGTGTTGCCGTGCGAGTCCGTCCAATTGGAGTCCGATCCCAGGGCGTTGGGATGCATATAGAACGTGCCGCGCGGGTTGTTTTCGTTGTACAAGGCGATGTGCCGGCCGCCCGAATTGTACACCCTGCGGCCGACGGGCGGCGGGTGGCGCATACATCGCGCTTTTTTGCGATGGGCATGGCCGCCGGATACATTTTTTGCAACGAAGACCTCTCCTTCATGTCTTCCAATCGCTCGCGTGATGATTGGCTTGGGCTATAATGCAACCCCAGCTGTGGGTCTCGCGACAGGCACAAAACTCGGTCCCTATGAGATTCAATCGCCACTCGGTGCGGGTGGGATGGGCGAAGTCTATCGCGCGCGCGACACCAAGCTCGGTCGCGACGTGGCACTGAAGGTCCTGCCCGAGGCGTTTGCCCAAGACGCTCAGCGCATGGCGCGGTTCCAGCGCGAAGCCCAAGTCCTGGCTTCGCTCAATCACCCCAACATCGCGGGAATTCACGGCCTCGAAGAATCCGGCGGCATTCGCGCGCTGGTGATGGAACTGGTCGAAGGCCCGACGCTCGCCGATCGGATCGGGCACGGGCCTATGCCCCTGGACGAGGCGCTGCCCATCGCGAGGCAAATCGCCGACGCCCTGGAGTTGGCCCATGACAGGGGTGTAGTCCACCGCGACTTGAAGCCCGCGAATATAAAGATCACGCCCGAAGGGGCGGTGAAAGTGCTTGATTTCGGCCTGGCTAAGGCGCTCGACACGCAAGACTCCGCTGCCGACATTTCGAATTCACCAACCGTGATGACCGAGGCCACGCAGGCCGGAGTGATCCTGGGCACGGCGGCGTACATGAGTCCGGAGCAAGCCAAGGGTAAGAGCGTCGATCGTCGCGCTGACATTTGGGCATTTGGGTGCGTGCTGTACGAAATGTTGACGGGAAGCAAAGCCTTCGAGGGCGAAACCGTTTCGGAGACGCTGGCGGCGGTCATCTTGAAAGACCCCGACTTGAGCGCGCTTCCCGAGTCGACTCCCTCTTCTATTCGCAAATTGTTGGGACGTTGTCTGGAGAAGGATTACAAGCGCCGCCTCCAAGCCATCGGAGAAGCGCGCATCGCCGTCGAAGAAACGCTGAGCGGGTCCCGATCCGTAGGGGTGGACGATGACCGCCGATGGGAAGTCGGCGCGCACCTTCAACTCTGGCCACGCGTCCTCCCTTGGGCAGTGGCAGGGATACTCCTTGTGGCTCTAGGCGCGACGCTCATTGGCTTCTGGCGCGCGCAGCGGTCGCCCCGGCCCGCGCAGGTCCTTCGCCTCGTCATCAATGACTCCTCGGGCTTGGCGTCGCAGCCGGCCATCTCGCCCGACGGTCGTGTAGTCGCTTATGTGCTCGAATCCGGTTCCAGCGGCGCGGAGGACGGTAAACTCTATGTTCGAGCCCTCGACCAATTTACTGGAACCGCGTTGCGCGACACTCAAGGTGCGGCGAACCCATTTTTCTCGCCGGACGGATCCTGGATCGGATACTCGTCGCCTCAGGGTTTAATGAAGATCCCCACAGGAGGAGGAACCCCGCAATTCATCTGTGCCGCCGCTTCCGGGGCGGAGGCGGCCTGGGGGCCCGGGAACTCCATCGTCTTCTGGGGAGCCGAAAACAACGGAAACCTCTGGCCCGGCTTGATGCGGGTCTCGGCGCTAGGAGGGACAGCGGAGGTCCTGACCTCGGTCGATACCAGCCAGGGAGAATTCCGTGACGGTTGGCCCACGATCCTCCCGGATGGCGATACAGTCCTCTTTACCGCCAATACGAAAGTGGGCACACGCATTGACGCTATCTCCCTGCGTACGCGTCAACGGCGCACCGTCCGCGCGGGCGGCGCCTTCGCGCGCTACGACCCTTCGGGGTATTTACTCTTCTGGTCGCCGCCGTCCATCAACCTTTTGGCCGCGCCTTTTGACGCGAAGCGCCTGGAGTTCACTGGAGCGCCCGTCAGCGTGGTTGAAAACTTGTATGTCACGGCGACCCGGTCTATGTTTTTTGCTCTCGCTGCCGACGGCACACTCATCTACACGCCGGAATACGAGAGCAGCTTCAAAAGTAAGGTGGTGTGGGTGGACCGGAAGGGACAGATCACACCGGTCATGGATATCGTTGCCGCTTGGCTTCAACCACGACTGTCTCCGGATGGAGAGCGCCTGCTGCTGCGCAAGCTGGAAATTAACTGCGAGTTGTGGATCTATGACCTGCAACGTCGAGTGCTGACCCGGCTCGCCTTCGAAAACGACAGTCACGACCCGCTCTGGACCCCCGACGGAAAGCGCGTCGTGTTTGATGTTCCCAACGGCTCCGTCCGCGGGTTGGTGTGGCAGGCCGCGGACGGCAGCGGGGTGCTGCAACCGCTCATCCACGGGCTGCAGGATTTTGTACCCTCGTCTTGGTCGGGCGACGGACGCCGGCTGGCATTGACACTGTTCGACAAAAGTGTCTCACAAATCTGGGTGCTGGCCCCCGATGAGGCTGCGGAACCGCGACCCTTCCACCAAAATGGCTTCAACGAAAGGTGGGCCAGCTTCTCTCCCGACGGCCGCTACCTGGCCTATTCCTCTGACCAATCTGGGCGCTTCGAAATCTACATCAGCGCCTACCCCGGCCCGGGAGCTGTCACCCAAGTCTCGGCCGAGGGCGGAACTAATCCGTTGTGGTCGAGAGACGGCCGCGAGCTGTTCTACCAGAATGAAACGAAAATGATGGGCGTGAAGGTCTCGACCCAACCGAGTGTTTCCGTGGGCGTCGCACAGGAGCTGTTCCGCGAAGACTTCTCGTCGCCCGATCGACGATCGTTTGGCCGGGAGTATGACGTCACGCCGGACGGCAAGCGGTTCGTGATGCTAGCGCCCGCGGGTCAGACAGCTTCACCTCCACAGATTCACGTCATAGTTCATTTCCCGGAAGAACTAAGACGGCTCGTTTCGGCAGGAGGAATATGAATTGCCTGATGCCGGGAACCAAGATTGGCCCTTATGAAGTCGCTGCGCCGCTGGGCGCGGGGGGGTGGGCGAAGCCTATCTCGTGCGATACGCCTCTGACTCCCGCAGTCGGCGTACTCGCCTGGTACTGCAGGCCATCACACCTCAAGTCCAAAATGGTCGGGTGCACTCAAACAATGCAAGCGCTTTGCGAGTCTCTTTCTAAGGCTGGTAGCAACTTGGCTGTGTAGTCGGCTTACCGGACAAGTGTTTCGACACGGCCTGTGCTCACAGGCCATGTTTTTGGATCGATCCTATTCCAGGCAGATCATCATAGCCTGGGATCTACAGGTTCGCTCTCGAGGGCCAGGACACCGAACACACATTCGTGAACGCGTCGCAGGGGCTCCATTCGGATGAAGCGCTCCAGCGCCTCGATGCCTAGCGCAAATTCGCGGAGGGCCAGAGAGCGTTTGGTCCCCAGCGCCCGCGTGCGAAGACGCCGCAGATTTTCGTCCATGGTGTATTCCGGCCCGTAAATGATCCGAAGGTACTCGCGCCCTCGACATTTGACTCCGGGTTGCACCAACCCGTGCCGCGCCTTGGCTACGAAATCAACCGGCTTCACTACCATCCCCTCGCCACCTCGCCCCGTGTGTTCTTCCCACCACGCGATCCCCTGTTTCTGACTCGCTTCGTCGGTGAGGCCGATCATCAGGGACGTGGTCGAAAACAGAAGGCTTTCGCCGTCTTTGCAGAGGCGTCCGACGCAAGAGTTGATGCCCAGCCACCCGCGGCTGTCACCGCGATTGCGCCTTCAGCCCAGACGCGGCCGGACGCGGCAAACTGCGCCGCGTCTGCGCCGCCCGCCACGCGCCATTGACAGCGACGCCTCGGCGTCCGTTTGGAGGAATTGAAGGCTTGACTGCCATGGGCCGTGCAACCGTGCAAGCACTCAAACTGAATCACTCCGCCCTCAGCGCATCCGCCTGGTCGAAGAAGCATTTGGAATGTATCCACCGCGTCGGCTGAACAGAGCTTCTATAGGCGGTGTCGTTGTCCTATTCATCGCGCAATGTCTTGGCGGGATCGATTCGGGCAATTCGCAGAGTGGGCGCAGTGGTCGCAACGAGTGCTTCCGATGCGAGTACCACTACGACGGTGAGGATGGTGGGCACGTCACGCTAGATCGCTACTCTCAAGTCCCTCGGTCCCAAGGCCGCGGGTCGATCATTCGTACCGCAGCGCCACCATGGGATCGACCTTCGTCGCCCGTCGCGCAGGAATGTATACGGCGAGCAGAGCCACGACTATCACCAACAGGGCCAATGAAACAAATGTCAGCGGATCCGTGGGTCGGACACCGTAGAGCAAGCCGGTCAGCAGTCGCGTGAGGGTGAGCGCGACAGCCAACCCCACGGCGACGCCCATCAGAGTGAGAAGGAGCCCTTCCCCAACCACCATCCGCAAGATGTCTCGCCGAGCGGCGCCAAGAGCTGAGCGAATGCCAATCTCATGCGTGCGGCGGCTGACCGAATACGAAAGCACTCCATAGATGCCCACGGCGGACAGTACCAGAGCGATTGCAGCGAACAGGCCCAGCATGGACGCTGAGACGTGCTGCCGCCAAATCGACTCCGAGACCACGTCTTGCATGGTCCGCATCTGGATCACTGGCTGGTCACTGTCGACCTGCTGCACGGCCTGACGCACGGCGGCGGCAACGTCCGTCGGGTTTGAGGCGGTGCGAATGACAAACGTGACCAGGAAGGATGCAAATGGATGCTGAGCATACGGCTCGTAGAGCTCCGGCAGGGGCTCGGAATCCGCGGAATCTTGCTTGGAATCCGCAACCACACCCACGACCGCCGCGGGCGCATCGTTCGGGCAGGGGCCCCGCAATTGCTTGCCGATTGCAATCTCTCCCGGCCAGTAGAGGCGCGCCATTGCCTGGTTGACGATCCGGACACAGGGAGCATCTTTCTGGTTTTCACTTTCGGTGAAATCACGCCCGCTGATAAAGGGTATTTGCATAGCCCGGAAGTAGCCTGGACTTACACTACGCCCAGCTATTCGGACGGGCCCGGAACGACTCGCCGTATTCGGCGGGGCGGGGAGATCGAGGGAGAGATGAAATCCCGTGAAGGGCAGGTTATTCGCCATCCCCACTGATTTCACGCCCGGAATGGCTTTGATACGTTGCAGCAGTTCGCGGTAAAAGTCGGCCGACTGAGGCTGGGAGTATTTGTAACTCATCAGCGGCACACGCACCGTCAGGAGATGGTCGGGATTGAAACCTGTGGGAGTCGTTTCCAGGTGTTGGAAGCTTTGAATCATCAAGCCGGCACCGACCAGGAGCGCCAGGGCAAGGGCGACCTCGGAAACAACTAGCACGCGCTGCAGGCGCGAGCCGCCGGCCATTGCCGCTGACGTCCGCCCGTGCTCCTTGAGGGACTCACTGAGATTCAGGCTTGAGACCCGTAGGGCGGGCAGCAGTCCAACGACAGCTCCGGTCAGGAGGGACAGAGCTGCCGTGAAGGCGAACGCGGTGAGGTTCATCGAGATATGGTGTACGCCCTCGGTTTCAACTAGGTTGTACTTTGGGCACCAGATTGACGATCACGCTGAGGCCCCAACGTGCCAGCATCAGGCCGGCGACTCCGCCCGCCCCTGCCAGAAGCACGCTTTCGACCACCAACTGCCGTATCAACCTCAGACGGCCGGCGCCCAGCGCAGCACGGATGGCCATCTCGCCCTGCCGCATGGTGCCACGAGCGAGCAGCATGCTGGCCACGTTCGAGCCGACGATGAGCATCACGAAAGTCACTGCCCCCAGGAGCGCGAAAATGGCCGTCCGTAGGACGCCTTCCGCCACCGGGCCTTTGAAGGGACTCACGGGATAGCTCCATCCGGCGTTCGTCTTGGGGTCCTGCACCGCCAGCCGACGGGCTACGCTGTCCATTACCGCCTGAGCTTGTTTGAGCGTCACTCCAGGTCTTAGCCGCGCAATCACACTGAGCCTGCGATCCTCATGTTCGGCCCTCTCAGTAGCACTGAACGTTAGAGGGACCCATATTTGCGTATTGGCCCTTGGAAACTCAAAGTCAGCGGGAGCGATGCCAACCACCGTGTACGGCTTGCCATCGAGCGCGAGCGCCTTCCCAATGATGGTGGGATCCGACGAGAAGTGGCTCTTCCAGTACTGGTAGCTGAGGACCATAGCCTGGGTTTCGTTCTCGGCGAACATACGCCCGCGGATGGCATTTATGCCCAGGACGCTAAAAAGATTTGTGGTGACCGGGACCGTCCACACTTCGTCCGGTTCGCCACTACCGGTCAGGGTGTGAAATTCCCACCGCCGAAAAGCGCCTATTCCCTGGAAGATCGGCGCTTGCTCTTGCCAGTCGATGAAATCTCCGGGAGAAACTTCATTAATCGCACCCGCTTCCGTCTCGGGGCCTATTTCGTTGATGTCCACCAGATCAGAGGGCTTCGCAAAGGGCGCTGGGCGGAGCAGCACCGCGTCAACCACGCTAAAGACGGCCGTCGTGGCGCCGATTCCCAGCGCAAGCGCTATCATAGCCACGGCCGTGAAGCCTGGACTCTTCGCCGTCATACGCAAGCCGTAGCGAATGTCTTGCCATAACTGCTCAAGCCAACCGAAACTCCACACCTCCCACGTTTCTTCCTTGACCCGTGTCACGTTGCCAAACTTGCGCAAGGCCGCATAACGCGCTTCGTCCGGCGACATGCCGCGTTCGATGTTGTCCTGAGTCTCCCGGTCGACGAAGTCGCGAATGTCCTGGTCAAGACTTTCCATCATGCGCTTGCGGCGGTTCATGATTTGCCCTCTTGTTCGGCAGGCATGAGAATCCGCGCGATCGCTCCCGCCAGCTTGTCCCATTTGCTGGTCTCAACCGCCAACTGACGGCGTCCCTTGGACGTCAATCGGTAGAACTTGGCTCGGCGATTGTTCTCTGAGGTGCCGTCCTGGACGGAAATCCATCCTCGCTTGATGAGCCGATGCAGTGCGGGGTAGAGCGACCCCTGCTCGACCTGCAACACATCTTCCGACCTCATCTCAATCGCTTTGGCAATCGCATGGCCGTGCGCCGGGCCCAGCAGCAGTGTGCGGAGGATCAGTAAGTCCAAGGTCCCTTGCAGGAGTTCGATCCGTTCTTCTTCAGTAGACATTCTAGGTGAAAGTAGCACTCTTCACCTAGGATGTCGAGGTGAAAGTGAATGACGCTTTGAGATTTTGCTGGAAACACGGCTTAAGCCCTCGAAAGCGGGTTGTACCCCATGGATCGGGTTCGGACCTTTTCCTTGCCTCGCTCGACCATTTCGAAGAAAATTTGGTTCGGCGCCTAAATCTCATGCTCGCGCTCTTTACGGCGACTCCACTGGTTGACGGCGCTGGAGGGTATCCGCTTGAATTGATATTTGTTCGGAACTTGCTGAACCTGAGTGTGGGAGAATTTCACTTACATCTCCTGCATAGAGGTCAGTTTGCCCGAAAACCAACTTCCCCACTGAGTGGCTCGCTCCAGACTGTTGAAAGTGGCTACATTTTAAGCCGGTGCTAACAAAGCCGGGTCACAAGACGAAATTCGTTGCTGATATGGACCGCGCTGTCAAATTCCATCGGTGTATCCCCGGCTTGTCTATCACGTGACAGCTTCCGGAGTTAACCCCTTTGAGAGGGTATTGCAGCGGCTCCTCGCGCGCTATTTCTGAGACTGAGAATGTCCTTGGTGCTTCCCACTTCATTACCGTTCGCCCCAGAGAAGCATTGACTTTCCACGTGGCTGTGCCCTATAAGAGCAAAAGGATGCACACGCGCCGGACTGCGCTGCGGATGCTTCTGGGGCTTCCCTTCGTTGGCGCTCGAGTCGGTTCCTTTTCACAAACACGGTCACAGATTCCGGGCGCGAAAGCCGCCGCGGCGCTCGACCCGATTCGTTTCAGGAACGTCGCTCAATCCGCGGGTCTGGACTTCGTCGTAGAGAACAGTGCTACTCCTGAGAAGCACCTGATTGAGACAATGACCGGAGGTGTCGCTGCCTTCGACTACAACGGCGACGGCCGGACCGACATTTTCTTCGCCAATGGCGCCGCGCTTCCTTCACTGCGCAAGGAATCCCCGAAGCACTGGAACCGCCTTCTCCGGAACGAGGGAGGAATGCAGTTCAAGGACGTGACGGAGGAGGCCGGGGTGGCGGGTGAAGGCTACTCCATGGGCGCTGCGGCGGGCGACTACAACAACGATGGTCATGTGGATCTGTTTGTGGCCGGTGTCAACCGCAACATCCTCTATCGCAACCTGGGAAACGGGCGCTTCGAAGACGTGACGGAGAAGGCGGGAATCAAGAGTGACAAGTGGGCAGTGGCCGCCGGCTGGTTCGATTACAACAACGATGGATTGCTCGATCTGCTCGTCGTGAACTACGCGCAATGGTCGATCGCGAGCAATCGCTTTTGCGGCGATCCCTCGCGGCACCTACGCGTGTATTGCCATCCGATGTACTTCGAAGGGCTCACGAACACCCTCTACCGCAATCGGGGAGACGGAACGTTTGAGGACGTCTCCGAGAAGTCAGGATTCTCGAAGCACCAGGGACGCGGCATGAGTCTTGCTTTCGCGGATTATGATGGCGATGGCTTCCTGGATGTTTTCGTCACCAACGACAACCAGCCCAATTTCCTGTTTCACAATCGCGGGGATGGAACGTTTGAGGAGGTCGGCCTCACTGCCGGCGTCGCCTTGCTCAACGCGGGACAGCCCGTCTCCAACATGGGGGCGGATTTCCGCGACTATGACAACGACGGCCTTCCAGACATCTTCGTGACGGACCTCAACAACGAAACTTTTCCCCTGTTTCACAACCTGGGTGGTGGGCTATTCGAAGATGCGACCACTGCGAGCCGGCTCGGCGTCCTCTCGGCGGCGCGCGGCGGCTGGGGCAACGGACTTTTCGATTTCAACAACGACGGATGGAAGGACCTCTTCACTGCGAACTCGCACGCTGACGACAACGTCGAGCAACTGTCAGCCGCACACTACCGGCAGCCTAACAGTATCTTCGCGAACCTCGGCGACGGGACTTTCTGGGATGTCTCCTCAACGGCGGGCGATGACTTCCAGGTTCCTCGTGCGCATCGCGGCTGCGCCTTCGCCGATTTCGACAACGACGGCAAAATCGATGTCGTAGTCTCTTCCCTTCAGGACCCGGTGGAGTTGTGGCAGAACGTGAGTCCGAGCCGGAATCACTGGATTATCCTGAAGCTCGTCGGAACCAAGAGCAATCGGGACGGAATCGGCGCCCGCATTCGCATCGGCAAGCAGCACAACCACATGACGAGCGCTGTCGGCTACGCTTCCTCCAGCCACTTGGGCGTCCACTTCGGGCTGGGCCGGACTTCGAAGATTGATGAAGTTGAAATACGCTGGCCGAGTGGAATCGTCCAGATCCTTCGCGACGTCGCTCCTGACCAGCGCCTCGAGGTCCGCGAGCCGGAACGCTCCACGACGCCTTCGAAGACTTAGTCGGGCGGAGTGATGGCGACCTCGGCTTCAGTCGCTTTTCTCTCGGCTTGTTGCGCGCTCTGCTTTTCCTGATACTGCTTGAACATGGCCTGGGCGAGGCTCGCTTCCCCGCTGGCCTGGTAAGCGCGGCCTAACTGATACCGCACGCTGCCATCGTCGTCGATCGGCAGAGCCTCTTTAAGGTGCGGGATCGCCTTCTGAGCCTGCCGATCCTGGAGATAGGCCAAGCCCAGTGACTTCTGCGCCGGCAACATCCCGGGATCAGCCTTGATCGCCCTTTCCAAGAAAGGGATGGCGTCCTGTGGCTTTTGCGCGCGCAGAATTGTCTCGCCCAGGAGGTAATTGAGGTTGGGAGCATTCGGTTCCATCTTGAGGAGGTCCTGAAACTGCGCCTGAGCGCTCGCCAGGTCCCCGACGTAGAACAGATCCATGGCCAGTTGCTTCTCGACGTAACGATTACCGGGAGAAAGCTTCAAAGCCTCGCGCCACTCCTTGACTGCTTCGGCGTATTGCCTCCTCTTGGATTCGATCTTGGCCCTTAGCTCGTGCGTTTCCATCGACAGCGGAAGCTGGCCCAGCCGAACGTAAGCATCCATGGCCAGCCTGTTATAAGCGCGCGTTCTCCAGTAGTATGCCTCGGCGTTCGCCGCTCCCGCGCTCATCTCGACGACTTTGGCAAAGTTGCCCGCCCGAAACTCGCACTCCAGCTTCTGCGCTGTACAATCCGGCGGAGGCAACTGCCGCTCCTTCTCCTCTTCCACCGACGCCCAGTCTGGATGTCCAGTGTCTTTATAAATCTCCGCAATCGCCGCATGCGCGCCACGCATCGAAGGCGTTTTGGCCAGAGCCTGACGATAGAAATAGAAAGCGCTGTAATTCTGCTTGGTATCAAGACGGGACTCGGCCACGAGGTTCAGCCAGTAAGCGGAACCGGGAGCAATCTTTGCCAGCTCATCAAAACTCTTCTGCGCCAGACCTTCGTAACACGAGCCCAAGCCGTACCACGCCTTGGCGCTGTCGGGGTGCGCCTGCGCGAGCGCCTCAAAACGATGCGCCGCGTCGCTCAGACGGCCGACCCCAAGGAACGCCTCGGCCAACGTCTCCTGTGCGTCGACGCTGTCGGGTTGAGCCTTCAGCGCGCGTTCCAAGGGATCAATAGCCTTCGCAGGTTGGCCCAAGTCCAGATAGGCGGTTCCGAGCAGCAACAGGGCTGGATATTGGCCAGGCGCCAGCTTGAGCGCCGCCTCGTACTCGCGCACAGCTTCCTGCTTGTTCCCTGACATGTCTAGAGCGAGGCCGAGGTTCAGAACCAGGCCGGGGTCATTCGGCATGGCACGCACCAACTCGCGGCACAGCGGAATGGCATCCTCGTATTTCCCTTCCGCCATCAATTCCTTGACGCGATGTGATTTCTCCACCAGCTCGGGTGACTGCGCCAATGAGAAACACGTCAGCAGCACAAGAACCGAGATGCCGGGGATTTGACGAGAGAATCTCATGCTGCTTTCCTGAGGACAACTTTTAGCATGACGTGTGTCGAGCGGGCAACTCGTGAAGAACTGTCATTTCGAGGCGCGAGAGATATAATGGACGCGGCCCTGACCGGCAAGTTCCTAATTCAAGAAGGCGTCTTATCCGGTGGATCGATTCTCCAAGCATTCAATCGTTATTAGCGCCGTTCTCCTGGGACTCTGCGGCGCGACCAGCCTCGCGCAAAACAGTTCGGGCCGGCTGGCAGACCGTACTCCCGTCCTGATGATCACGATCGACACGCTGCGCGCCGATCATCTGGGCTGCTACGGGTATACGCGCGTACGGACGCCCGCCATCGACGCTCTCGCCGCGCAGGGGACGCGCTTCGAGAATGATTTGGCGCAAGTGCCCATCACGCTCCCGTCGCATACGGTGATTCTCACCGGCACGTATCCCATGTATAACGGCGAGCACGATTTCACCAGTCCAAGCCTTCCTGCCCGAGTCGGGCTGCTGTCCGAGGCCTTTGAGCGGCACGGCTACGACACGGCGGCGTTCGTAAGTTCATTCGTGCTGAATTCGAGCTTCGGCCTGAATCGCGGATTCCAGACTTACGACGATCACTTCGGGCCGCATCAGTTCGAAATCACCAACCCCGGGAACATCGAGCGGCGCGCCGGAGAAACGGTCGGTGATTTGCTCGCCTGGTTCAAGGATCGCAAGGCAGACGGGCCGGCCGCCAAGCCATTCTTCGTGTGGCTGCACCTCTACGATCCGCACCGTCCTTATAATCCACCCGAACCTTTCCACACCGAATACGCCAGCCACCTGTACGACGGCGAGATTGCCTATACGGACAGCCAGTTGAAACGGCTCTTCGATGCGCTCCGCGCCGGCGGCCTCTACGATCGCATGCTCATCGTTCTGGCGGCCGATCACGGAGAGTCATTAGGCGAGCACGGCGAAGACGAGCACAGTTTCTTTATTTACAACGCCACTTTGCACGTGCCGCTGATTTTCAAACCGCCCCGAAGCATGGCCTCTCCGCACGTTGCCCATCGCCTCGTGGGCAACGTTGACGTGGCGCCCACGATCCTCGAACTCGTGCACCTGGAGGACCCGCTAAGCCGGCAGTTTCAGGGAAGCAGCCTCGCCTCGGAAATCCTGGGGAAAGGCCCCGTGGCCGAACACGCCATTTATTCTGAGACGTATTACCCGCGCGATTCCTTCCGCTGGAGCGGCCTGCGCTGTATCTCGACCGACCAGTACAAGTACATCCAGGCGCCTCACCCCGAGCTTTACGACATGGTGAAGGATCCCCACGAGCTGCATAACCTCTATGGCGAGCGCGCCGCGCTCAGTGCGGCTTTGCGCGAGCAGCTCGTCGGCATCGAGCGGCGCTACAAATCTCCCGATGCGTCCGACGCGAGCGCTGGGCCGCCCCTCTCCTCGGACACCGTCGAGAAACTGCGATCGCTGGGCTACCTTGCCTATGCGGCTCCGACGCAGTCCGACTCCACTCAACCGCTTCCCGACCCGAAGGACAAGGTGAAGGTTTACCAGCTGCTGATTCACGCGTACTCTCTCGCTTCGGCGGGACGCTCTGTCGAGTCCAACCGCACCCTCGATGCCGTGGAGGCCGAAGAACCTAATCTTCACCTGGTCTCTTTCTTGCGAGCGGAGAACTTTGTACGGCTGGGCCGTCTGGAGGATGCCGAGCGCAACTATCTCATCACGTTGAAGCTCTTTCCCACGTTTGATCAAGCGATCATGGGCTTGGCGCACCTCTATATGCAGCAAGGGGAGGACGTCAAGGCAAAGCCTCTACTGGAACTCGCCGTCCACCTGAATCCGCACGACTTCATCGCCTATTACGCCCTGGGCCTCGTGGCGCGAGACGCCAAGAATACGGACGAAGCCTCTCGCTACTTCCAGAAGTCGGTACAGGAGAAACCGGAATTCGCGTTCTCTCAACAGGAGCTGGGAATCGCGTTGGTCGAACTCAAGCGCTACTCGGAAGCCGTGGGGCCGTTGAGCCAAGCCGAGAAGTTCGGGTTAAGCGACCTGCGTCTCGAGAACTCGCTAGGCGGAGCGTTGGCGAACGCCGGCCGGCTCAAGGAGGCAGTGGATCATTACCAGAAGGCATTGAAGCTGTCGCCAAACGATCCTCCCTTGCGACTGAATCTGGCGCTCGCGTACTTCAAGATGGGTGAGAAGCAGAGCGCCCAGCGCGAATTCGACAGCGCCTGTCAACTGAGCCCGTCGCTGTGCGAGCCCTATCGGCAGCTTTTCAAGAAGAGTCCCGGCCAATAAAAGCAACGGGCGCGCCTTCGCGCGCCCGCCGTGGGAAAAACAAAGCTGCTAGACTCGAAGCCTCAGAACCTCAGTTTCATTCCAATCTGCACGACGCGCTGACCATACGATCCAAGAATCTGTCCGAAGTTTCCTCCGCAAGCGCCATTGACGTCAGTACAGGTATTACTATTACTGCTGCTGGTGGTGTGGCCAGGGTTGAAGAAGTGTGGGTGGTTGGTCAAGTTCTGGGCTTCCAGTCGAGCCTCCAGGTTGAAACGCTCGCTCAATTTGAAGTAGCGGAACACACTGAAGTCGAGCTGCGCCAGACCCGGGCCTCGCAGCCAGGAGGGGTTCCGTCCCACGGTGCCCAGTGTCGCGGTCGCAACGGGCGCGAATGAGGCCGGGTCAAACCAGAACTGGCCCGGACCCGTCTGGTGCGGCAAGCTCACTGCGCCAATCTGGTTTGGATCTTGGGAAGTGCCCGGAGCCTGTAGGTTATTGAGACCGCTTGTTAACTGCAAGGGTACTCCGTTCCAGGCGCTGAAGATGCCGTTGGCCTGCCAGCCACCCAGGATGGCTTTCGCCGTCCGGTCGCTGTTAGCCCACTTCTTTCCGCCTCCGAACGGAAGCTCGTAAACGAAAGCCATCTTCACGACGTGTGTATGGTCGAAGCTGGGCGCTCCGCGGTTCATTGCTTGGCATCCCTGGGGCAAGCCCGGCGAGGGTCCGCAATTGAACCTCAACGCGTCCTCCCAACTGTTGTCATCCGTGTAGCCGATGGCGTGCGAGTAAGTGTAAGAGCCCTGGACGTAGAGGCCCTGGTAGGCGTGCCGGAGGATGCTAATCTGTAACCCGTTGTAGTGAGAGTCGAGGTAACCGGCGAACTGGTAGGTCTGGCCGGTGCGGCCGAAGTTAGCGTAGAGCGGCTGGCTCGCGGCGCCGCCGCCGATATTTCCGGCGTTCAAATTGTGCCCGTTAAATTCGTGGACGTAGTGGTTGCCCACGTATCCGACGTCCAAGAGAAACTGCCCGGGCAATTGGCGCTCGACAAAGAAGTTCCAAGACTCGATGTAGGCGCGCTTATAGGCTCCCGGAGCGAGCGTCCCGATGATCACGTCCCCGGGCGGCGTAATTTTGCCCGTCGAGAGGTCCGGATTCTGGATCAGCGGAATCCCCTGCGCGAAGGTGCGGAAGGGCTGGTAGGTGCTGACCGGGCTCGACGGTACGAAGTCGTCCTCGCCGATGGCCAGCGGATAGAATCCGCGCAACGGCCGCTCGAGCGGCAGCGTATCATTGGCGATGCCAAAGCCCGCCCGGAACACCGTTTTGTCAGCCCACCGGTACGCCAACCCGATGCGCGGCGTGAAGAGTTTCTTGCTGGCCGTGACCCCGAGGTGAGTAGAATTACCTCCGAGGCCTCCCAGGCTCAGAACGTTGGTGGTGGGATCATACACCTCGAACTTGTCCACACCATCGCGCGTGATGATAGGGAAGTATTCCCAGCGCACTCCCAAGTCCGCCGTAAGCTTGGGCGTCACCTTCCAGCGGTCCCCAAAGTAAGCCCCAAACTGCGTGTCCTTCGCCGTGGACTTGATGAATTGCAGACTCTTCTGGGTTTCGCTCATCAGACCCAGATCAAATACTGCCAGGGAGTTCTGGCTGGCCGAGTCAGGAGCGAATCCAGACGAAGTGAGCGTGCCGCCGCTCTTGGTATAGACGGGCAACTGATTCGCGGCGTCGGGAGCGGCGGGATTCGCCGGCAGATCCAGGAATGTGTTGTTCCCGTTGAAATAGATATTCCCGCGCGGACAGCAGAGGATTTCCGGCTGGAAATGGTTCAGGTGATTGTGGGCGGCATCCACTCCCAGGCGAAACTCGTGATTGCCTCGAATCTTGGTGAGGTTGTGGGAGGTCGTGAACGTCCAGTCGTTGCGGGTGACAGGTTCCCATGAGGTATTACTGCCGAGCGAGGTGAAATTGCCGATGTAGGAAAGTCCGGGAAGACCGCTGTACCGAATGTCGTTTTCCGGCGCGTTCGAATTGGCGATGCCGAGCACGGTTTCTCCCAGGGGCTTTCCAAATCCCGGCGGCGTGGCCTTCTCGCTCATGCGCGTAAAGCCAATATGGCCGGTGAGGACCAAGCTGGGTGAAAGGGTATACGTGTGCCCGAGGGTCACCGTTTGTGCCAACTGGTGGTTAGGGCCGGCGCCGGCGCCGCCTGCCTGGGGAAAGTCAAAAGGCTCATCGAAGTTATAGTTCTGGGCCGTGTACTTCACCCAGATCGCGTGTTTGTCGTTCCGGTTCCAGTCGATCTTCCCGGTGTAGATGTTCCGGGTAGAGGATTGTGTTTTGCTCACAAAATAGTTCTCAGTGGTGTCGGCGCTGAACGCGCCGGGGACATTGGGCGGTGGCAACAAACCCCAGAAGTTGGTGGCGCCGGCGTTGATGCGATTGGCCGGAACCACGTTGAGCGCGCCGCCGGAAGAAAAGACACAGCGGCCCGTTCCGTCGGCATTGCCGGTGCTCGGGTCAAACACCATCCCCTGTTGCAACTGGACCATACTGCCCTCGGTGGTGCATACGTTGATCGGCGCCCCGGCCGCGTTGAAGAGCGGCGCGCCCAGCGCCGAACTAAAATCTCCCTGGCGGTAACTTACAGGCGGGATGAGATCAAAGTAAGCCTCATTCGTCCGCTGCGACAGGACATCCCAGTTCCCGAAGAAGAAAACTTTGTCCTTCTTGATAGGCCCACCCACCGCCACACCGTCGTTGTTGAAGATGTTCTTGGGCGCACGCGGGGTATGGTCAAAAAGGTTGCGGGCGTCGAGCGCCTGGTCAGAGTGGAAACCATAGAGAGTGCCGTGGAGGTCATTCGTGCCGGACTTGGTCACGACGTCGACGGCCGCGCCGGCCGTGAGGCCTTTCTCCACGTCAAAGTTGGACGTCTGCACATTGACTTCCTGAATCGTCTCCTCGGGCGGGACGACCACCATGTGGTTCGGCAGCCAGACAAATAAATCCGTAGCTCCGTCCACGCGCGTGATGTTGACTCGTTCGGGCAAGCCGTTGGTATGAATGCTCAAGGAACGGTCGGGGGTGTCGGCGGGTGAATTGGGGTAGTTCCCCGTGATGGTCGAGTCTGAAAAAACTCCCGGCGCCAGCAACTCGATGGTCTGGAAGTTGTGGTAGATGTTCGACGGCAGATTTTCAATCGCGAAGCTCGAGATCTCCGTGTGGACGTCGGCTTTCTCCGTCTGCAGCACATTAGCGGTCCCTTGCACGACAACCTCTTGTGAGACCGCTCCGACCTGCACCTGCAAGTCCTGTTCGTTGACCTGGCCGATCACCACCGAAACGTTCGTCTTCTTGAGCGGCTTGAATCCCGTGGCCGTCACCTCCAGGGTATACGTCCCCTCGGGAAGGTCGAGCATTCGGTAACTGCCCGTGGCATCCGTGACCGCTTGCCGTTTGAGACCAGTATTGTCGCCGGCGATGGAGACTTGCGCCCCCGGCACCACCGCGCCGCTCTGGTCCGTCACCGCGCCCGACACCGAGCCGTACAAAACTTGAGCGTGTGCGGGCCTTGCGAAAGCGGCTATCAGCAGACTCGCGGCTACGTAAAGATAAAACGGCACACGTACACCCTTGACAAGCATGGCTCCTCCTTAGGGAGAAAGACTCACTCTCAAACGGCCTGATCCACTTCTTAGAGCCTAGCTAATCCAATACCCGACCCGATTGAAATTCTTTCAGTGCAAATGCTGCATAATGTTTTCACACAACTTGATTGCCATGTCAAGAGGTTTTCCTTACTCTGTTCTTGGTGATCAGCTTAACAGGGCCAAAACGCGTGGATCAGCGAAGGACACTAGTGAGGACTGCCATCCGCTCCGAGCGATTTCAGGTCCTTCTCGATGTCGTCAAGCAGCTTCCTCTGCCCGCGCGCTGAGGCTTGCTCGCGTGCTTCCTGCAAGTAGCGGACGGCTTCTTGCCGCTCCCCCGCCCGGCCGCATGCCGCGCCGAGGGCGTAGAGGTAAGCCGGCGTGGATTCATCCACCGGCTGGAGCGTCTGCTGAAGCTCGCGGATTCCTTCCTGATACTGTTGCCGGTTGACCAGAACGCGTCCTAAGTTGAAATGCGCCTGCCGGAAGTCCGGCCGCTCTTCCACCGCTTTCTTGTACTCCGCCATCGCTTCGGCAAGTTTCCCTTGGCGCTCGAGCAGATAGCCCAGGTCGTTGTGCGCATCCGCAAAGGACGGGTTGATTTCGAGGGCCCGGCGAAAGGCCTGCCCGGCTTCCTCGAGCCTGCCTTCCTTCATAAGCACCAGGCCGTAGTTGTAAGGTGCGTCAGCGAACTGGTCGGGATTCAGCTTGACCGCCGCCTGGTAGTGCTCTTCAGCCTTCTTCAGATTTCCCGCTCGCCCGTAGAGGATGATCAGATTGGCGTGCGCCATCACGAGCTTCGGGTCAAGCTGAAGGGCCCTTTCCGTTTCGGTGATGGCATCGTCCAAGCGGCCGGCTTGCTCGAGCTCGACGCCCCGCTCGAGATGCGACTCGGCTGCCAGGTCCAGGGCGCGAAGAGCGTCGCGCAGCGGATCCTCGACTGGCGGCACCAGGGTTCGGGTCTTTTCGTGAAGGCTCAGTTCCCGTTCGGACTCTTCGCGCTTTCCCAGCTTCCGGTCGACTTGCGCCAGGGCGTAGTGTGCCGCGCCATACTGCGGGAACAGCTCGGACGCTTTGCGATACGATTCCCGCGCCGCCATCAGGTCCCCGCGGGCGGCAGAGATCCGCGCCAGACCGTAATACGCCTCGGCAGCCTCCGGCCATTTCCTAATGATCCCTGAATAAGTCGCGTTACTCTCATCGAGTCTTGCGGCAGCAAACAAGCTGTCGCCCAACTTCAGACGAGCCGGCAGATAGTCCGGGTTCAGCCGCAGCGCGGCGCGCAGGGTTTCGACAGCCTCCGCATGTTTCCCTTGCTTCGCCTGTAACGATCCGAGGTAATACAGCCATTTAAAAGACCTTGGATCGAACTGGTGGGCTCGCTGATAGCAAACCGAGGCCTCGTCGGGCCGGTGATAAAGATTGAGCAGCATCCCCAGTTTTCCAACGGCCTCTGCCTCGCTGGGATGTTCGTGCGCGGACTTGTAAGCTAGTTCAACTTGAGTTCGGACCTCGGGAGGGAAATCGGTCAACGTGACCTTCGGCAGGTCCTTGATGCGAGCGCTCTCGCTGGACAGCGCACACAAACCCAGGCCGAGAATAGCTACCGCAAGATGGCACTGCTTTCGCATTATCGACATTCTACGACGGCGAACAAATCCAAACCCCTGTTTCGCCACTCTCAACAGAAATCCCGTTCAATCTGGACGAAGCAAGTTCGGCGAGGAAAAACGCTGGATTTGGAACTAGCTCAACTGCGCTATGCGAGGGAACTCCAACACGTTCCGTGGTTGCCGATGTGTCGAAGGAAGGTGTCTCGTTCGTCGTTGGAGGTGAGCGGCGGTTGAAATCATTTTACGCCACCTGCTTCTTCAACGAAGTTTGATTCTCATCCAACGCTGCCTTCAGCATCCAAAGATCCCGGTAACCCATAA
>Ga0209167_10000262_pt1 | contig 45312 bp, 66 predicted proteins | sample Coa_R1_9_FD_187154 | JGI IMG/M metagenome (GOLD analysis project Ga0209167, IMG submission 187154) | Surface soil microbial communities from Centralia Pennsylvania, which are recovering from an underground coalmine fire - Coalmine... | ecosystem: Environmental > Terrestrial > Soil >...
CAGCAGCCGGTAGCCCAAATTCCCCAAGTCCTTCTGAAACTTGCGATAGGCGGAGTTGAAAATGATCTGCGTCCGAAGGCAAAGCGAGCCGTCGTCGTTCAATTCCGCCAAAAGGTTGCCGCCGCCCACCTGCGTTAGCTGCTGGCCAGGATCTGAGCCGGTCGGGAACGCTCCGGGACTCAGGATCAGGTCATCTATGCGCGACCGTGCGGTATTCAGCACCGCATTCGCGGTGTCGCCGTAGATGTATTGGGGCTGCGTCGACATTATTTGGACTTGTCGTCAAACCTAAAGCCGCAATGGCTGCATTTCCGAGCTTCCAGGAAGATGTCATTGGCGCAATCTGGGCAAAGTTTCGTCTCGCGCGGCTTCGGAGCCTCCGGCGTCGACGCGAACTCCATCCAGCGCTCGGTTTTGGCGCTCAAACCAAGCCCGCGGGCCGCCGTAAAGTACAATTCTCCGTCCTGAGCCAGGAGTTTCGAGAGTTGGCCGGTAGCGTGGGCGTCCCGCGCGGCCTGGACCATCTTTAGATACTCCGCGAGCATCTTCTTGCGCGCCAGGGCAATTTCATCCTTGCTCGGAGGCCACTGCCGGGCGATACCGACGCCGTATTTCTCAAGCGAATTTCCGGGCATCAGCATTTTCCCGTTCCACCGGCCCTTTTCGTCGGTGAAACCGTTCATGTACTGGCACGCGAAGTCGAATCCTGGGTCCTCGCCCTCTTGAACTTCGTGAAACTGGACCTCGAGCGTGTTTCCTTCCTTGTTGTAGAACTCGAAAGGCGTTCCTGGAACGATAACCGGCTCGGAATAGTCCGCACCCTCAGGACACGGAGGGATGGAGTTGTTCACCATCTGAACGCCGTTCCCAGTGAGCCGCTTTGGCCCGACGTTGAAGATGTAAAGTTGGCGTTTCTTGGACTCTTCCCGGACGGCATTGGGCAGGTATGCTGGCTTCTTGCCGCGATTCAGGTCTTTCTGGCGCTGCATCAGTTCGGGTGCCTGCGACAGGCGCACGAAACCGCTCTGCGGGGCCGTTGCGGGGGTGGTGGGTACTGCTGTGGGTGCGGGCATCTATTCTCCTTTGCGAATCTCTTCTGCTAGTTTTTCGAGAGAGCGTTTCTCGTTTACCATTGCGTAACTGCCCTTTCCGTAGCCGTCTACGTGGCGTCCCTCGAACACGAAATCGTCGAACCGCAGTATGGTCCTAACGCAGCGGTCTCGTTCCCTCAGAACGGCAGCGAGAACGACGGCGTTCAATTCGCTCGGCGTTGCGGGGAGTTCCGCAAAAACGTCAATCTCCATTACGCTGCTCTCTTTCTTTTCCTCATGACTTTTCCGCCACCAATGGTTACTTGGCCAGGGATTCCACGTGGAACAGGTAGCCCAAGCTCATTGGCGGATCGAAGTACGGGGCTGGTCTTGGGCGCGCCGCCGCGCCCTGTGGATAGCTGCGAAAACGGGGCATGTCCGAAGGCCGGTAATGCATCGCGGATGATCGCTTCACGCAGGCACGCCTTCTCGATTTCTTCCTTGGTCGCGCGATTCCGGCAGGCGGTGAGCTTTTCCGCCCACGAATACCTGTCGGCGGCGTGAACCATGCGGATCAGCTTGTCGATGTTCGTTTGCTCCGGGTCGAAGCTCGAATCCCCGCACATCAGGTATTCCCCGCGGTGCGGATACGGTCCCAGGATGTTCAACTGGCGATCGGCGTTCCATTGCGTCGGCGTTACCCCGGTAAACGCGAAAGCATCGAGCCACTCCTCAAGAATCCAGTTCGGCCCGATCTCGGGATAGGTCAAACAGTACTTGGCGCGCTCCGTGCCGGATTCGTTCCACTTTCCGAAGACAAGCGAGCGCCGGGTCGAGGCAAGGACGATGCGAAAACGATTCTCGCCGAAAGGGTTCAGCCCGAAGCGAGCCATCGCCATCGGAAAGTGCTGAAGCGAGTTTGCGGGGTCGAGTGCGGTCATATCTCAAAAAGTGGGGCTGGAGGAGCCAGCCCCGGAGTCAAGGAGGACCCGTTTAGTGCCCGAAGTACCCCGTGGGTATGGCGAAGTTGGAATAATATGCGTTCAAGCGCGGCTGGCCGGTTCCGAATTGCAGAACCGCCGCGAGGTAGAACAGCACGCTCGAAGCGATACCGCCGGAAGCGCCGTAAGCCGGGAAAGCCGTCTGGCCTTCGACCTCGATGTAGTCTTCCTTGCGGGTTTCGATTCTCCACCACTCCTTGAGCGGCAGGAAGTCGATGCGGCCGGGCTGGGCTCGGGGATTCACCAGGAATTCGCGCTTGGCGATCATGGTGGGCGCCGACTTGGTTAGCATGTCGGGAGCTTCGTCGCCCTTAACTTGGTTCCAGATAACGCTTTGGACGTTCAGGGCGATGTTTTCCCAGGCGGCCTGGGCTTCCACATTCCCATGACAGACCAGCTCCGAGGAGTTGGCCCGTTCCTCACCCAAGGCCAGGATGATCTGAGCGAACAGAGCGCGGACACTGGCCGGCGTCATAGCTTTGCCGCCCTGGTTGATGTTGGGCGTCGAGAACTTGCCGGGGAACGTCGAGCGCTGGATGCCCATGAAGTTGCCGGTGTTGCCGGCGACGTTGTAGTAGGGAAGCCCGAAGATACCAGAGTTGGCCTGGCCCGAGGATCCTGAAGCCAGCAGGAGCCAGCCGGCGGTCGAACCTACCGGGAAGGGACCGGTGAGCCAAATCGTGTTGTTCGCGATGTCGACCGACTGGACGACTACGGAACCTTCAAAGGTCCCGCCCAAAGAAGACCACACGTCGATAGGCTGCTGGTCCTGGAAGGCGTTAGCATTGTTGACGATCAGCCCGTTGGTTCCGGTGGTCGCCACGATGGAGTCCAGGGTGTTTGAGCCGTCCGACAGCGCCAGAAGCGAGTCGATGAACCCCGCAAACACCTTGGGGGCTTGTTCGTGGGTCAGCGTGACGAAGTTCTGGATGGACTTGACGTTCTCGTCGTTCGCCCACTCCGCAAGGAATGTGTACTGCGAAGGCTGAAGGAGTGAAACGCAGGAAAGAGAGCCGAACGTCTCAACCGGAGCCGATCCGAGCCCCAAATCCTGCCCGTCGAATGCGCCGATCTTCATTCCGCCCTGAGAGAGGGGCTGCAAGGGGATGCGCGCCGGGCGGGTGGATACTGGCTTTACGTCCGTGCGGACGTTGATGCGCTTGTAGAGAATACTCGATACAAGCGTGAGCATTTCAAGCTTCGGACGAATGTATTCCGCCTGAGCTCCGAACGATGAGGCATTATTGCCGATGGACATGCTTTGTCTCCTGAACTGGAATTGTTCAGAATCAAGCGTGTCCGTTTGTCCCGCAGGACTGGCTGGACGGCAGCCAACGCCTTTATGCGCCGAATCTGCGAATGAGCGTCAGAGCTTTAGAGGTTTTTCGGGTTTCCCTCGCCCGTGAAGCACCTGACGAAATTAGTATACACCTAAAGTCAAGCCCACTGCACCAACCGACCATCTTTCGTGTATGCCTTGTTCGCGCTGAGCATGTCGCCGGTGGTTCTCACCGGGTCCAGGTCGCTTGTCGGCGGCATCTTGGCCACCCGCACGGCGTTGCCGGTAGACGTTACACGTGCCGCGTTGGAAGTATTGGACTTAGCTGTAGTTGTGGTGGCTTTCGGCCCCGGCTTACCTGGCAGCGCTTGCGCGATCGCTTGTCTCAGAGCATCCGGGATGGCCTTCTGGAAGAAAGCGTACTGCTCCTTCAAGTATCCGTCGCGGTCTCCGTTGGCAAAGAACCGCGCGGATTGGTTCTGCCACTGCCGGATCTTGGCCGTTAGGCGCAACTCGTAGAACCCCTTGATGTTACTGTCTTGGTCCGTGGTTAGATTGCGGCCTTTGGTCAGCTCTCCCCAGGCTTTGGCGAACGTAGCGCGCCTCTGATTGGCTACGCTGGTCTCCCATTCCTGCTTCTGAAGCGCCTGCTCGCGCTGGGTGAGTTGCTTGGCGCGGTCGTCCAGTTGCGGGTTCGCGGGAGTGCCGGGAGCGGCCGGTACGTTCTTGGCCGCCTGGTACAGAATGTCGATCGCTCCCAGGATAGCGTTGTGGTTCTCGATGATCTCAGCCAGGAACGATGCTGCAAGTTCCTTATTCCCTTCGGTATAAGCCTTCGAAGCCCGATTGAGAATTGCCGCCTGAGTAGCGAACATAGTCGGTAATCCAGCGTTGCTGAGCACCTGGACCGCGCCCTGTGCCTGGTAGTAAGCGAGGCGCTTGGGGTCGAGCTTGTCGAACTTCCGCAGTGCAGGCTCCATGAGTGCCACGAACCCATTGCGTCCAGACTCGTAAGACGTAATGGTTTCAATGAACTGCGGATCTCCAGCTTCGAAAAGAGCATCCACCTTTTCAAGGTAATCGGCCTTGAACTTAATGTCTGCGATGCCTTGCTCTCCCCCGTTCTGCGCGGCGAGTGCCTTGAGCGTGGCGAGTTCCTTCTTGCCGCCAGGAAGTTCGCGCTGCAGCCAGTCGCGCACCAGCAGCGATTGCGTTACTTCCTGAGCGAGCCGTGGAGACAACGGCTTCAGAGCTTCGATCGCGGCCTTCCCGGAAGGCGTGAACTTGCCGTTCTGGACGGCGCGCTCACCGGCCTTGACGACCGCCGTACCAGGCTGTTCCACCCGGGCTAGTTCCGCACTGGGTTCGACGAACTCAGCGTCGTGGACCTCGACGCCGGTATCACCGCCGGTATCGGCAGGCGCTTCGCCGCCTCCGAAGTCGCTAGAAGCGTCGGCAACCGCTACGCCGCCGCCTCCATCACCGCCTCCAGATTCGTCCATCAGCGGGCCAAGTTCAAGAAAATCAAGCATTGCGGGGGTTCTCCTTTAAACCGTTGCCGTTCCCGGCGATCCTGCGGGCGCTGACGCAGCCAGCGGCGGTGCGCCGGCCTGTTTACCGGGCGGACCGCCCTTAGGCGCAACCACCGGCAGCGGCGGAACAACCGGCTCCTTCAGCGCCGCGGCCTTCTTGTGCTCCTGGGCGTGCAGCCACACGTTCATGATTCCCCGTTGGTTGGGAACCATCTCGCCGGTTACCGGATCGGCGCGTCCCACCTTAAGCTCAATTGTAGCTGCATCGCTGTTGAGGTAATCGACGCAGGTATCGTAATGCCATTGGTCGAAGTCCCAGGGATTGATTGGCACGCTCGATCGAATGAGCGAGGACGGATCAAACGGCGGCGGAGGCGGCATGCCCGCGTCCAGGGCTTGCTGCGCTACCGCCGCCGCTTGTTGCTGGGCCGCAGCAACCTCTTCAGGAGTCGGCATCACCGGAACGCCGTTCAGTAACTCCTCGATCTCTTCAACCTGTTTATCGTGCGCTTCAGACTCAGGAATGACCATTTCACTGACTCCGAACAGCTTCAGGAGTTCCTTCCAATTCTCCGGCGCCGAGAAGAACTGCTGCGCGGCCGGCGGGAACTGCGCGACAAGCTGGACTACGTTCATCAGCGTGGCGCGCTTCGCCGCGGTCGAATCGGGAAAGCCTGAATCTTCGTCCGGGGTCGCCATGAAGTGGCCTTTGCGCAGCCGATCGACGCGCACGGTGACATTCTGCGCGCCCTTTACCGGAACAATGATTTCCTCAGGCGTCTCGGGGTCGTTTGACGCAGCCAGCGCGACCTGGGTATAGAGCTTCGCGCACGTGCGTTGCAGGACATTCCACGGAAGCCCCATGCGGCCAAGTGCCGAAGCCTTAGATTGTGCCAGCCCCGAGGCGGTCTTTGTGTCGTTGCTCGACTCTCCCCACATGGCAGGTGGACAAGCTAGCACAAATTGCATGTACTCCCCAAATAGGAACTGGATGACTTCATTCAGGGTGGTGGGGATCTCGGGGTTCTGCTCGCGGTAGAAGTTGTCGGCGACAGCGTTCGTTCCAGTCGCCATCTGCTTAAGTTGCCTAATCCCGAAAGGCTGGGCCTTCTGCTCAAGCATCGCCTCGTACTCGACCTTGGAAGCCACGACCCACGTAGACGGCGCACCGAAGTCGAAGGTCTCCGCGATGTAGTTCATCAGCGTGTTAAAACGATCCTGGGCCACTACGGCAGGGTCCATGATCGCCAAATTGAACTGGCCGTCACTCGCAAACGGATGATCAGTAATCAGGCAATCGTCCATCGACTCCGGCCATGACTGCGAATACGTCTTGCCTACATAGACCGCGTGGAGCCCAGTGAATCCGCCTTGTTTGTCTTGGAAAATACGGGCTATGGCATCACGGACGGTTTCCTCGCCGTCCCCCTCAAGGAAAGGCTCGTCGAACTCTTCGTCGGACCAACATGATGGTCGTAGCCACGCATGAAGCTCCGTAACCATGTGGCTGATCGCTTCCCCAGCCTGAAACTGCGAACGCGCGCCCTGAAGGATGCCGAGTCGGGCAAAACGCTCGTAGTTATTCTCATCTAGTCCGGTTTCGTTGGCTTTGATCTTGTCTTTAATGTGCTCATGGTCCTGCTTCGCATTCCGCACGTCCAGATCGCGATAGACAATCAGGTACGGGAACTGCGCCTGATCCTGGATCATGATCGGCACTTTGGTTTCAAGAGACCCGAACACCTGGGCCGTCTGGTTTTTGATCGGCTTGCCTGCGTCGTCGCGGCCCCAGCGCGCGGCGTTCTCCTCGGTCTTTGTCCACACAACGAACCGACCAGATAGGCACATCATGCGCACCACTTCGCGCATGGTCTTCTTGATGTCGTTGACGCGGTCGAAGTTCTTACGCAGTCCGTCGGCGGTTTCCGCAGCCTGGTTGTCTTCGGACTTCGAGGGGTCTTTGGGCTCGAACGCTATTCCAGGTCCGTTTTGGGTAAGGACGGATTGTATGATCCACACAAAGCCATGGAAGATAGGGTAATCGTCAATATAGTCTCCCCATTCTTCCTCGTTACCTTCAGCGTCGTAGAAGGACGCTCCGGGTATGGCAAGCACAAAGCAGTCATCACGTCCCTCGTAAATGTGCTGATGGCCTCTTTCATAAAACCGGAGTTTGCGGTCATGCAGCACCTCCAGACGGCGCAGATATCGTTCTTCGCCTTGGGATTTTATGATGGCCGCGCGAATGGCTTTTTCAATCTGCGGAGGAAGCTTTTCATTGCGCGGTCCGTAACCTTCGTCCTCTTCAGGTTCAGGGATGACCTGCTCGTCGGCTTCGATTGCGGGGGCTGGAGTCATGCTTTCCTTATGAACACAACCCCATAAAACGGTTCGGGTTTGCCTTGGCGATTGTAAACTTGTCCCACGTCGCCCTTTTGCTCAAACCCTGGATTCGCGACGATGATTTGGTCGTGGATTGAATCCACCCTCGATGAGCCCGCCTTGGGAGATCCACCCTGAGGTATGAAGACTTCCACTTGATTGATATCAGCGTCGTCTGGAACTGAGAAGTTCTTCAATTGAACACCGCCGCGCCGCCCACGTTTTCCCCGATGCGGTCGGCGAGATCCTTCAACTCGTTCTGCTCCTTGCGCTGCAATATCGCGATTACAGCAAGTGCGAAGTCAGCGCAACACGTCGGCGGTCCCCAGTCTTCATCGAGCACCGAAGGCGGGGAGAAATCGAGCACCGTATCGCAGTACGGGCAGTGAATCGCTTTGCTGATACCGAGTTCAGCGGCCTGGATCGCAGCGGCCAGCGTGCGAAGCTTGTCGTCAGCGGTCACTTGTGAAGATCGCCGCCCTTCTGAAACCGCAATCCCAGCAACCCTCGGCCGCGAACACTTGCGTTAGACGAATGGCTGTCCTTCACCAGTTGCTCATGCGTCGACACGCCGTTGGCCGCGGCTTTGGTTTTTTCGATTCCCGGATGCTTGATTGCGCCGCCGAGCCACTTGTCTTTAGCCACGCTTCACCGCACCTCCTAAAAGCGGCGCTTTCTTCGGCAGTTCGCTCCGCGGCGTTGCCGCGAAATCGTGAAGCTGCTGATGGTTCATGCCGAGCAGCCCCTTATTGCGCTTGTAGAGTTTCGACGGATCATGCTCGGCGATGCTGGTCGCTATTTGCTGATCCTGCGAAACAGAAGGCACGCTAGAACCTCGCTCCCAAGATCAGCCCGAAAATCGCTCCCACGAACGCCGCGCACAGCAAATACGAAGGTTTCACTTATCCTCCTTTGATTCACGATCCGGTCCCAGGCTGCGCATCACGCTTTTGATTCCAACGAAGGCGCAGCCAAACAAGATTGCGAACGCCACGCCCAGCCAGATGAGCGCAACCATAGAGCCGTACAGCATACGTCCTCAATACAGATGGTACGACGTCGCGGTCATCAGCAAAGTGTTGGACGTCGAAGTATAGGATACGGCTCCGGTCGTACCGCGCCAGTCCAGCACCGTCACGTTCGTAAACCCAAGACCGGTCCCGGCAGGAGTTCCGCCCGTGATCGTTCCGGTAACGCCGCCGGCCGCAGTCCACGCGCCGTCAACCGATACCAACCCTCCTTGAACGTGGGCCGCGTTGACTGCTTCCATCAGTCCGTAGGTGCCCGAGGTCACCGGATCGCCGACCCCGTGCGCGTTGTGGAACCAGCCGGTGACAACGCAGGTATTGGGAATCGTCGGCGTCGCGCAGCTGATAGCGGTAGGCCGCACGGTTTCGACGTTCGACCCGGCTCCGATGTTGATGGGCGCGTTGGTCGCAAGCGGCGTAATCTGCGTGCCGTCCGCGAGAACCGTATAGCCCACAAGCAGCGTGACCGACGTAGTGCCCGGCGCTGCGATACCGATTGCCACGGTCAGCGGCGGAGCCGCCGAAGCAGGCGTCCCGTAATCGTAGGTGATCGCGTTGCGGATGCCCGAGAACTGTGTGCGGTTCTGAGCGTATGCCAGCCGCTCGTGGACGATCTCGCCCACCTTCAATCCGAGCAGTGTGAACAGAAGCGCAAAGGTCAAGAACGGCAGAAGCCGCTTCATGGTCGATTTCATGTTAGTAATCCTTCCCCTTTTCTGAAGTCTCTTCCTTACCGTCTTTACCGCCCCAATCTTCGCCGTCATCTTCCCCGCCGCCGTGAACCTGCTTCATTTCCTCGGCCGCGCCGTCCGCGTTGTCGTGCTCGTTCGGCCCTTCCGGTTCGCCGCCATGTGAGGCGTGATGCGTGGTGATGCCGCCGCCCATGCCGTCCGAATGCGAATGGTGGTGCACGCCGTCGGAGTGCTTGCTAGCGAGATGCATAAGCGCGTGGCCGATGTGCCCGTGCTCGGTGGTCGAGCCGTCCTCATGTTCGATGTGGTGCGTGCCGTCGGCGTGCGAAACGAGCGTTGAGCGCGCTTCGCCGTCGGCCCCGCTGTGCACCGGCATCGCTTCGTCGGGAACGGAGCCTGCGGGCTGCGCTGGCATCGGACGCTTACCGCCTTGCAGAACTGAGGGCATTATCGTTTCTCCTTAGCTTTGCGCTGCTGCTTCGCGGCCTTCTCTAAGCCCGCAAGTTCTTCCTCGCTCATCTGGGTCAAATCCAGCGTACCAGAAGGAACGACCGCGCGCTGACCTGCCAAGTGCTCCCGTAAAGTGAACGTCGCCTGGTGAGCTAGCATCTCGTCGGTGATGTTCTCCATGCCGTGAACGCGGCGCAGCGAGTCGCCGTCGGAACCGGCTGGCGGCTGTGGCTTGGTGAGATCGCGCCCGCGCGCCATCAGTTCGGCTTGGCGTTGGGCATTCGCGATCACGCGAGCATCGGCATCACCCGGCATCTTTCACCCTTTGCGCCTGCGCGCCCAGTTCAGCGACCTTTTGGAGCACGGCGAACGGGCGTCCGCTTGCCTTTTTTTTTGCGGGCATGTCAAGGCGGTCGCGGAGTTCCTGAAGCTCGACGGCGTGCGAAGCTTCCTGCTTGGCGAGTTCCTCTTCGATGTGAGCAAGTCTCCGAGCAACACGCTCATCAAGATCCTTAACCATCCCGACCAAATCTTCAGCAGCTCCAAGCTTCTGAATCCGTGCCGATTCGTCTTCGATCCCGAGCCACGCGCGCAGCCAGTTGCGGATCATGGGAGCATCGCCCTTATAGCGCAAGCGTAAACCATTGCCTCAGTCCACGTCTTGAAATAACCAGGAAGACACCGGTAGTACGAAACGATCCAGAGATTATCCCCTTTGTCAAACCGAGATTTGAAAACGCGAGGCTTCATCGTCTTCGCTTCACTCGTTTATACCGCTTTCTTTCGTCTGCGTCAAATAGTCTCATCTTCATCGACAGCGTTGTCATCTGGCTCATCGTCCGCTGCTCGCTAGGAACGTCGTACTCCTGGTAAAGCTCCTGCCGCCGAACCTCAACCGGCGCTTCCCACTGCGCCGCCTGCATGGACTTGTAGCCGTACCGCAGCGTGTCCATGTAATCGTCCTCGATCTGCTCGGTCTTGAGCACGTCCTCGGGCCGGTCGGGATCGCAGATCACCAGCGGCACGGAGCGCGCGAGCTCCGCGCAATCCGCAGCTACCAGCAGCAGCGGGCCTTCGAGCGGCTCGGTTACTGGCCGACGCCTGGCGTTCACCGTGCGCACGAAGGCGTTGTAAAGCTGCCTCCAGCCGCCGATGCGGTCCTTGTCGGCCGGAATCATGCGCGGCAAGCCAGCTTCGCTCAGTATCGGCTGCATCAGATCGGCTGTCGTGTTCTCGCTCCGTCGGTCTTTCGAGAACATAGCGCCGTCCACGAAATGCCTCGAAATCGACTCGCGCAGGTGCAAAGGTGTTGCATCTACAATGGTTTGCGCGAAATCAGGCTCCGGTGTCAGATTGGCATGGCGTTCTTGCCAGCAGATAATCACGTCGAGCGGATAGTCGCACGGCAACAGGTCCCCGACAGCGTCCTTACCCCCATGTATTCCAAGCGCTTTCAGTAAAATGGTAGGCGATATTTTGCCGATCGAGAACCACAGATTCACGCTGTAATGCGGCCGCGGCGGGCCAGCCCATCCCCAATCGGTCGACATCCAATGCGTCCACCAAGGCTGCCACAGTTGCGCGAGCGCCTGTGTCGAAATGACACACTCCGGGCCCCAAGCACCGGCAAAGTACTGGCCCTCGAAGTCATCAAACGATCCCATGAGATAGCCCGCGCGAATTGATTGCGGGAATTGATCATATTTCTGCCCTTCTTTGGTATCACGAATGAAGATATGGAACCGACAGCAGTAGCCAGCCCCGTACCCGCTCTCTCCACAATTCCCTCGCAATTGATAAAACTCTGATTCTGTTAGGTTTGACTGCCCACGGAACCACTCGTAATTGTCCCAGCCGAACATGTGAATGAAAGCATAGTTATGCGGTTTTTCCTTGTTCTTGTAATCCTTGAGCCAGAAGATCCGACGGATGTATTTGGATCCAGGTCCGCCAGGGTTGAATAGGAGCAATGTTTTGCAAAGGCCCGCCGGGATTCCTGCCTCAGCATTCGTCCAGCGTGCTGCGGTCTGAATCCATTGAAGTTCTTCTTCGGAGAACTGCTGTGCCTCGTCCACAATGATAATGGCCGATTCAAACCCCCCCAAGAAGCGCTTTCTAACATCCTCGGAACGTTCCACGGACCGAAAGATAATACGCGCCTTGTTATGTAGAATCAAGTCATGGTCTGTAGCGCGCCAATACTGATAGAGCTCGGGATGGTCGCGAAACATTGGCTCGATGTGGTTATCGCGCAGATCGGACGCCACACGGCGCACCAAGGTAATCACGATTCCCGGATATTGGTTGCCGAGCTCGGAAGCTAGGCGAAGCGCAATCGACCTAGCTCCTTTGCTCTTGCCAGAGCCTTTGGCCCCACCAGCGCCGACGACAGTAGGCACGCTAAGGCCGGTTGCCTTCAGGAGATGATAAAGTTTGGCCTGCTTAGGCTGGAGTCTTAAAATCACCCTGGTTTAAGTAGAGATTCGAGAATCACCAATGTTTTCGCGGTCGCTTGACAAACAATCACCGAAAGTTAGATCGTATCTGTTATGCTCCCGCACTGTACGCAGCGGTAGCCCGCAGAAGCGCTTCACTCCGTGTTTCCCCTGATCTCCTCAACCTGAACCTTGAGCGCGTTCCCGTCGGGATCGGCGTGCTTCAACGTGGTGGCATCGCCGTACTTCTTGGGGAACATCCGTGCCAAGATCCACTTGCGAGTATCAACTTGAAGCCTGCGATGTTCGGTCATGTCGCCGGTCGTAATTTCGAGGCCTTTGTCGGTAGTCTTGGTTTTCTGGCCAAGTTGGGGAGTATCCGCAATCTCCAGCATCTTTTCGAATTCCGCTTCGGCTTGAATCTCACGTGCTCGCGCGTACTGCTGCTGAAATTCAGCTTTCTCAGCTAACCATGTGAAAACAGTACGGAAACCAGGAAGCTCTTCATCCATGCAAATAGTGGTAAGGCTTTCCCCCCGAGCTAAGCGCTCACAGATTTCGTCAGCGATCTCCTGCGTGAAGCTGGACGGGCGGCCCATTAGCGTCCGTTGATCACCTTAACAAGCTGCTCGCCTTGCAACAGGAACGCGAGTAGTCCGCAGAAAAACATGATGCGGCCGGTTTCGGCGAGCTTGGGATTGACGCAGAGCGCGTACATCAGCACGCCGATGAGCGCGACCAGAACCGGCAGGTAAACTATCATTCAGATTCCCTCCTGCCTTACGTTACCACTTCCGGCGCTTCCGGCACTGCCAGCGCGTCCAGGATGAAGTTCAAGAGCGGCACGTCGGCGTCGGGAATCGCGGCCCATTGCTTGACATTGGCGATGTAGGCTACTGGGTCGTTCTTGTCGCCGCCGGGCGCGAAGCCTGCATAAACGCCGGGGTGCCCCGCGATGAAGTCGGTGAGCGTGTTACCTTCGGCGGTGTGCAGCGCGACCAGGTGCGCGAGTCCTGCAACGCCCTGAGCGCGCGAATTGGGGCGCCAAAAGCCATTGAGGATGAGCGGCTCCGTGAGCCAGGGCGCGCCGCGGAGGTTGCCGGGGTTGGCGTAGTCGCCCGGCATCCCTTCTTGTGTGCAGATGGCGTTGACGACGCGCTGAATAAGGTCGTTCATAGCGTGATCGCGTGGAAATCGTCCGCGAGGCCCGGGTCGAATACGTAAGCATACGGGATCTGGAAGCGCCCCGCCTGCCCCCAGTCTGTGCCCCAGCTGTTCTCGCACTTCAGCAGCTTGCTTGCGTCATCGTAACCTACCACGGTAACGCAGTGGCCGCCGACCATTACCTCATCCGCCGCGGGCATCGGCACAATGCCGGTCTTGGCGACCTCTTCGCTCTCGAAGCTCTCATACACCGATATGCCGATGATCACAGGCACGCCCAGCACGGCCAGGCAGTGGCGCAGATGGTACTCAAGCGATGCGCCGGTTGAGCCGAGCACGCGGGTCGCAGTTTGGGACTTGTTTGGTACTGCGTCATCGAAAGCGGCCTCCGTTGGATGCTGGACAACCAAGGCCGGATCCGTGGGTAAGTCGCTATAAGGGCAGTCGCCGTACTTGAGCGCTGCGTCCACGACGTCGCCGATCACAGCGCCACTGTCCTGGTCGGCTTGGCCCTCGGCGAACCTCGCATTGTAGTACGGGAACAGCCGCGACAGGTCCACGAACGGCTTGCCTGCCTTCGCGCGTGCGTACATGATGCCGCGCGTTACGCCGTGTCCTGTGCAGCTCGAAGTCTGCCCCTGGTCCCAGATGGGCGGCAGGTAGCCGAGCGTCGTCAAATCAACGCTGGCGGGCAACGCGGGGTATGCGGTAAGCGCGAGCTGCGGGAAGCGGCGCGATGGCAGTCCGCGCCGCCAGCCGTAGAATCGGTTAGGCATCCTGTAATGATCCTCCGCAATCTGGAATGGGACATCCAAACCCAGTGCCGTCTTCGCCGTCTGAGCCGATACAGGGAATCGCATCTCTCAGACGGCACCTTGCGCCGCATTTGGAGCACTTCAACAAGGCATCAAGAATAGACCCTAGCGCGTTCATCAGTTTGCGCTCCCCGGCGGGACGCCACTGCTTCCGACGAATCCGTGCCAACCACACTCATTGTCTTGTTCCTGGATTGACGGCGAAAGGGATAAATCATCCAGGGATGTTCCACTGGCAGCCCACCGAACCGTTTCACCTGCTTCATTCACTCCCATTTCAGGCGGCACAGGGCTACCCGCGAAATAGACCTGTACTGAATGTGCCCCGACCGGACCATTATGAGCGACAAAAGACTTTGGACAAATAAACCGAACACCATGAGCCTCTCCAAGTGAATTGACGCGCTCAAAGAACTGCGCTGGCTTCGATACGCCGCGAGCAAACATTTCGTCCTTGGTTTCTTCTCGGTAACGAATAAATCGCCCGTCAAGTTGCTGCAGCGTCAGCATCGCCCTACTTCCGCAGCGCCTTTACGGTCGCTTGAGCTTTCGCCCGCATCGCCTGTAACTTGGCAAGATCGCCCGCGCTGAGCTTAACAATTGGTCTCGCGCCCTTTGCGACGGCGATCGCCACAGGATTTTGATTAAGATAATTCTGCACGTCCTGCACAATCAGCGCTACGATGTTGGCGACTGCTTGCGGCAGGCCGGGCGGCAGCGTGGGCGCGATTTGCTTCGCCAAGCATTCCGAGATCGCCAGCAGTTCCGCGCTGGTGGGCTGCGCTGGCTGCATGCCGATGCAGTTCGCGACAGCCGCGACGTACGCGGGCACCTGCGGCGGAATCGGCACGCCCGCAGCCTCGAGGATCGGCACGGCGAGCGCGGTATCGTCCACGATTTGCTGGAGCACGGCGAGCTTGGAGCAGGCAACGGTCATCAGCATCAACGCTAACAACGCTGCGAACACGCCGATTCGGGTACCCTCGAAGCGATACACAGCGCGAGGCCCAAACGATCTTTCGGCTGCAATCTGCCGGTCAATCTCGGCGTTCATCTCGCGCAAGCGCGCTCTCTTTTGGTCAACCGTCATTGCCTCACCCTCCCGCCTGTTTGGTCGCGGCCAGTGCAGCTTCCGTGTACCATGCCCACCCCCAGAACAGCGTGGACGGTCCCCAATGGGCATAGAGCACCTCACCATCAGGTGCAGTGAACGGTGTACTGGCTTGGCCTTCCCGATAATTCGCCACGCCGTTCGTGTAGAAGTTTTGAGCGTTAATCCCATATTCGCCAGGAAGACCGGACGCCGCGCCGATAGGCGATTGCTCCACAGGCGGAGGCGTTGGAGGAACAAGCGCCGGATAGTCTGCATCGTTCAGCGAAATCTTGACTGACTTCGGGTAAGCCTTCGATGCGTCCTGGTATTCAAGGATGCTGTCGGTCGGCAGCGGCTGCTGGAACAGCGCCTCTTGCCACACAAACCCGAGTGAGGCGAGATCACGCATGTAGAAGAACGGATCGTCGCCGTCAATGTCTATGCCCGCGATCACCACCAAGCCCGCAGACGCGAGTGTCTGCGCCTGTGCCATGCGCGCGCCGATGTCAGGCAGGCCAGCGGGCGTCTTGAGATTCTGGAGCGCGGCGAGGCGCGGGTCGCGCGATGCCCAAAACAGCGCATTGAAGGTCGATTGGTCAGTTACGATTGCCATGCAGTCAGTCTACTACCTTTCGTTCTGGAATGGAATCGCTCGGCTCGGCGAGGGCTGCACGTATTGCTTCCCAGTCTGCCGTGATCGCGTCAAGATGCTCGTCGTCGAACGCGAGACCACAGCAACTTCTTCAGCGCATCCCGCTCCTGGTGGCTTGTGGCTAACTGCTTGTTTAAACTAACCGCCGCAGCTTCAGCACCCTCGGCACGCTTGGTCGCGGCGGCGAGTTGGGTGCGGAGGTTTCCGCAGTTAATGCAAGGCGTAGTTGTGATTTCCGCCGTGATCCGTGGATACGGGGCTTCACATTCTGGCTTGCCATGCGGCTCATTCGCAGCTACGAATTTGTCGCAGTGAGCACAAGTCCACGGTTCAAAAAAGTGTCATCGATTGTACTTGGATCATTTCTTCGCTCCTCTCGCGGCGTCGATGGCTTCGCGCGGTGACAACGCGCCGTCGTCATCTGAAATATCGATCCTTCCGTTATCCCAGAGCCAATCCAGCCGCTCGCGATCCGCCTCCAACTCCAGTACACGCTGCTCAAGTGCGAGGGCGTAGCGGATTACGTTAGCTAGTGGCCGCGATTGGAGAGAGCTATCGACGTCGCAACATTCAAGCATTTTCTCCAACTCAGGGCGCTCGGGATTATTCGGCATCATCTAACCAGCAACCATTCCAGCAAAACTCCCATAAAGAGTGCTCCGCAAACGAAGCCGACAATAAACCAACCCACGCGACCCTCGATCTCTGGATCGCGGCGTTCACCTGTGCTCATTGGTTGCCTCCGTTACGTTTATTAGTGGTCGCCGTCTGCGGGGTCATTCCATCCATGAGACGCAACCCTTCGTTGAGCACGCCGCGTGCATGTGGCCATTAACAGATGCGACGGAATAGCGAAGTTCACCGCCGCACCCGGATGGACAGGCTAATCTACCTTGTCCACCGTTCCCGCGACCGAGCCCTAATTGCTTCGCATGGTCCTTGGCCGCTCGCATAGAGATCAGAAACTTTTCCATCCTGGCGTCGTGTTCCGCAAGTTCGGCCTCGGCTTCCTCGCGAGTGGGGAACTTGCGTGATGGGCACGTAACCTCGCACTTCGCCGCGTCCATTTGGAGACACGGCAGGCGTGCTGCCCACCCGAAGTCTGGACCGCCGACGAGTTGCCGCATATTCACGCCAGCGCGACACTCAGCGTGCTGGATGCCGGGGAAGTGGACGCAATCTCCCATCTCTCGGGCAATCTCTTTCTCCCGGTGATGCTCTTTCGTCATTTGCAAAACTCCTCTCCTGAGATCGCCGAGACAGCCGTGCTTTTGAAAACCAGCGGTCGGGGCGTAAGAATAAAACGAACAAGCATCAATGCTCCTCTATCGCCGCCAGGGCCGCGCGGAGCGCCACGCATTCCGGGTGATGCTTCCATTCTTCACCTATTCGTTCAGACGGGCACAACAAGCTGCAAACGTCGCGCGCTACACCCCGCGCCGCCTTCTCCAATGCTCGATACGCCCGCAAGTCCGCGATGATGGATGGGGCTGCGTTGCGAAGCTCGACATACAAGTCAGCATCGTGCTCGAATTGCTCAACAGCCTTGATAGTCGCCTTGGGACCACAAGGCACGGAGAAGATGTTCTCGTAGTAATCTCCATCGTGGTCCGTCCCGGTTAGGTCGGACTTGACGTTATAGCCATGCATCGCCACTCGAACCTTCCCCGGTGTTGCCTGCGCTTCCAACTCAGCCAGCCGGTTTATTTGTTCTTCCGTCATCAGCGTTTCTCCAGATAGTCCGCAAGAGCACGAATCTTTCTAGTCCATTCACGAACCTCCGGCGATAGCCATGCAGGTTGTCCTCCTAAATCAAGTTGGGAGGCGTAATCTCGCAACTCCTGCGGCGTTACCGGGCACTCTGCCGGTGCGGGGGCTGCCTCAGGAGCTTCTAGTTGTCGAATACGCCATTGAAGATAGGCCACAACGATATCCCTGGGACCGTCCCTGATCTCATCGTCCGTTAACGGGCTAGTAACCGGACAAATATCTAGCGGCGCTCCCTCTGCGGGCGCTGGATCGGCGGCTCGCTCGTCTCGTAGGGCTTTGGAACCGTCTTGGAGGCCGAAACGATAAGCCTGCTCGATGAACCCGCGCATCCTTAGTTGCCGCCATTCTTCTGTGATCTCGGGGTACTCCTGAACGCTCTCAGCAGCGTATTTATTAATATCTGTCATAAAACACCCATAAAGCAGCTACTAGAAAGAGCATTCCCCATCCCACAGCCGCTCTCCAGCCAGTGGGGATTAACGTAACGTGTCGCATGTCATTCGTTCCTCAGCGGGTGTATCCAACCTTTCGTTTTTCATTTCGTTACCCCCTTAGATTCGCCTTTTTCGTTGCGTCCCGCGGGCTCGATTGCGCCGTCCGTTGTCGTCTGCGGGATGTCGCGAATCTGCCCCGCGACCCAGTTCCGCATCCGTTTCCAGCGATGTTCTGGCGTCTCTCCGTATCCTCCGCATTCGTCGTTCTCGTAAACGATTTCCTGAACAAGTTGATGAGCTACTCCGAATAAGGCCGCTACGTCCTCAGGTTCGTCGGGATCGACTTTTTGCATATCAAGCGCCCGAGCTTTCCCCAACGCGCCCAAGGCGCATACTTCACCTTCGGGCGTTTCCAGTTCGTGGACGGTTAGACTCTTGTCGGGCATCGAATCAAGTGCGGCTAGAAGGTCGCGCAACATCTCCTGCCCGCGGCGCCCGCGAATCGCAGAAGCTACCTGGCCGCGCCACTTGATTAGATCCCACTGATCTATGTCGTCGCTGTACCCTGATCGGCTCACGCGCAGCACTCCTCTCCTGAGATCGCCGCCTGAACCTCAACGGCGCAAGATAGCCGGGGCGTAAGAGCAGCGGATGTATCGCTCATTGTCGTCCTCCATTCGCCAATGGAAAGCAGGCTCTCTTGCATGGCAATCTTCGCAGTGCCGCCGACTGCCTGAGCGGGATGAAGCAAAGTCCGAAGACTTGTACCCCTGCTACCTGCCCTCCATTCGCAAATCGAATCGCGGCGATCAAAACTCACCGTTGTAGTCATCGCCGAATATGCGCGTCGGCGTAGTTTTGCGGAACATCGCCGCGAGTTGGGCCTTTGATCCTGTTAGCTTCAGTATCTTCTGACGCGCAGCGTTCACTTCTTCAGGTTTCGGCTCCGCATCTTGCTCCAATGGATATTTCGTAGATTCCTCCCTTTCCCGAGCTGAGCGACGGCGACCAGCCGCACAAGAGCAATAACGGCAAATCGATTCAATGGGAGCGCCGCGGATCGATTCCACAATCCCAAAGTCATGGCAATCCGGACAGTTCGCTCCGCGACGCGAAAGCGCCTCTTGACGTTCTTCTTCTTGCCGCTCCGCAAGCTTCTGGTTCTCGACCTGAATAAGCCGCCGAATCTCCGCCGGCTTCGGGCATTCCGTTTCGTACTTGATCCATTCGGTGACAACGTAAGTGCCGATAAACTCATTCTCAGCGGATTCCACGGCCTGGATAAGCTCGATTTGAGCAACGCCGTCGCGAGGATACCAGTCGAGCCCCGAAAACCTGTCTGCGAGCGCCGCAGCTACCTTTTTGTCGATCATACGAACCCCGGATAGCGCTGCCTCTTGAGCCTGTCGTACAGTCCCTCTCTCGGTTTCGGTTCCTTTTTTGCGAAGAATCGCTGTACTGTTCTCACAAACAGCACCAACGGAGTAGATTCTTGACGTCTCTGGATATTCAGACTACGGGTTACTACTGATGCGACATTGATGCGACATTTCGGAGTGCAAGTCTCTGATAACTGGTAGAGATTCGTGCGCCGATAGCCGCGGCGTTTCCACGTTACCAGGCCCGCTTCGGCGAGTTCGGCAAGCCAGCGCTGGATAGTCCGGGTCGCCTTCACGCCGAGCGCCGCGGCGAGTTTGCGTTGTCCTGGGAAGATTGCCCCGAAGCGCCCTAACCACCAGCGCAGGGTTTCTAGAAGGCGGCGCGCGCCGCGCGATAGTTGCATGATGCCCCCTCACAAGGCTGGGGGCGGGTGTGTGAGGCACCGCACCCCCGAATTGTTAACGACTCGAGTATACCACAAATCCAGCACGGCGGGCACGGCGGCTTCTTGGGCAGCGCCGGCGCGGGCATGGCGGGCAGGAACTCGCGGTTCATGCGAGTGCCTCGACAGTAGCGAACCAAATGCGACCGCAGGCCACGCATATAACGGTTCCGGGGTCGCCGCCTTCGTTCTCGATCACGTGCTTGTGGATTCCAGCGTTTACATCGCGTCGCGCGAAATCGCAAACACGTTCGTTCTGGTGAGTAAACCGAACCGGATCGTGGCCCTTAAATTCTTGATACTTTGGGCAAGTTTCCGCATGTCCGTACCTCACATGGCACTTTCTACATTGCACTCGCATTCTTCCCCCTCCTCGCCGCGTTCAGCCCCGCGCAATTCACTCAATTCCCTGTAGTCCGCGCTTCCATTTATCGCGGTCGTATCGCAGCCCCGTGATGATTACCCATGCTGGATTATCTGAGAAAAACAGGCGCACTAGAACTTCGTCGAGTTCGTCTTCAGTTGGGATGCGCGGCGCGAAAGTCTTTCTTTGCAGCACGTTTGGCTCTCCGTTTTTCGCGCTGTTTTGTCGCCTTGGCCTTTTCGGGCGGGCGGTAGCGAAGGACTACATCAGCTATCGTGTCTAAGTCTGGTGGACGCTTCATCCCTAGGCTCCGGCGAAGGCAATCGGAAGGGGAATGTTGTCGGGCGAACTGCAAGCCTCTCGCAGACGTCCCAGGATGAACCATGCGGTTTTCTGAGTAACGCCGATCTCCTTCGCCAGTTGCATCGAGCTGATGCCTTTGCGAGCGGTCACAAGCAGATACATGGCATAGACCCACTTGTGAAGCGGGACCTTGGACCGTTCAAAAATGGTTCCGGTTCGGATGGTGAAGTCAAAGTTACAGGCGTTGCAGTGGTAAAAGCCGACACGCTTGCAAGTGGTGATCCGGTCGCCCTGGCAGTCGGGGCAGCGCGTCCCATTCGGCCACAGCCGTTCCTCCAAATACAGCCGCGCCGTCTCGTTGTCGGGGAACAACTCGAAGAGTCGGAAAGTACTGATGGTGGATTTGGACATTTATGCCTTCTCCATCGCAGACTCAAGGCGTTGAAGCCAGTCATCCATGAAGCGCTGGAAGCGATCCAAGGAACCGTCTATGCTCGCCGCCGCCCGATTCATCTCATCAGCGGCGCTTCGCATGGACTGCGCAGCCCTAGACACATCCTCGGAACCAATCAAGTATACGTTTTCCATGCTTCAATTGTAGCTGAGTACAGAGAGGATGTCAACTATACTCATGTATATAAGTCCCTAACTTTGCCAGAAAGGAGCCAAAACTATCTGCGAACATAATGTTCATTTTGTCGCGCTTGCAAGCGGCGAAGTACTCGGCCTGCTTTGAGGAAAGCTCCTTGCCCGGCGCCTTTAACTCGAGTTTGAAGTAACGCGGCCCCTTGAAGCAGTTCCAATCGGCGATTCCGGGAATCCCCACGCGAACTTTCTTGCCAAGCTTAGCTGAATCGTACAGCCCGCTCTGCACGCGCTCGCAGCGCCAGCCGCGCGATCGCAGCCAGCCAATTACGGCTTCCGTGACTTGCGCTTCTGTAAGCGCGGGGAGCGTGGCGCGTGTCATTCGGCTATTGCCGGCGCTTCGTCGCGCGCAGGCACTTTCGGCAAATCCAGCATCCGGTCCAGCAGCGCGAAAGCCGAGCCTTGCAGCCTAGAAACAGTTGACTTTAATGCGTCCCAGGCTGCGGCCCAGGCTGCGTCCCAGGCTGCGGCCCTGGCTGCGGCCCTGGCTGCGTCCGATTTCTTCCGGGCGGCTTCAATTGTTTTCGTCGCCCTACCTAACGAAGCCTTATCCACTATCTCAGGTAATGCTCGCAATGCCGCTGCGCTGGCACGAAGCGCAGGGGTCAGGTCCATGAATGCGGGTCCGCATTCGCGCGTCAGCCAGTCCATACACATCCAAGAACGCAGTTCAGAATTACCATCGTTAGTGCCAACCAATCGCGGGATGTAAGGCTTGAGACGCTGGCGTGTAGCGTCGTCCAGATTATCGTTCCAGTTTCGGAGAAAATCTCCGAGCACAGGACACGCGCACTGCGGGTGATCGCTCCACGGCTCTCCCGCAACGTAGGCGACAGCCTCCATCACGCACGCCCCCTTGCTAAACGAGGCGTGGCTACCGCTTTTCAGTACCAGCGATTCCAGGTCGATTGTGCGCATCATGCTGCTACCTTCCTTTTCGGACACCGCATCACATGGGTCTGGTACTCCCGGCTTTTTAGCGGCCTATCACAATACGGGCAAGGTGTCATCTTGGGAGGGCGCCCGACTTTCGGTTTCGGCATACCTAGATCATACGGGAAGAAAATAGTCTTGTCAAATAGTTTGACAAACTATCTTTCATGCCCCATACTGGGTTCATGGAAACGGAAGATCAACTCAAGCGCGAGATCGACGGGATGCTCGATGCGCTCAAGGCGCTCGCGGGGCCGCTGCCGCTTTGTTGTGAGCGATGCGGAACTCCGCTCGGCAGCGACGGTGGACGATACTTCCCTGGTTCCGGCTACCCATTGAAGATCAAGCGCGAGTATGCCCACATTTGCGTTCCGTGCGAAACGCAACTCAAATACGGCCCGGTTGAAGAAAGGGATAGAGCATGACCATCAATGTCAGCGAACAGCGGGAATTGGCGGATTACATCGCCCGCAAGATTGCCCGCGAGTTAGGACTTCAGCCCGCACGGGATGCTCCGAATAGCAAAGAGAAGCAAGTTGCCGAAATCGTCTGGAATGCTATCGAGGATTACACGTTCGAGCCCACCGGCCCCGACATTCTAGAAATGCACAAGGCGTCGGAGAACGGATGAGCGCCATCGGGACGATTCACGATCGCGCCATCCATTCCGAGCCGCGCGAGTTGTGCCTCGCGCTCGCTAGAGTCTGCGAGATAGTGCGTCAATGGGACGGCGCGCGCACGCTGCGGCACGCGGCGGAGTATTTGTACCACGAGAAATTTAAAGCGTTTTCAAAAGGAGAGAGATAAATGGCTTTGATTGCGACTGAAAGCGGCGGCAAGGATTTCACGCCCGCCCCTGAAGGATTACACCCGGCGGTGTGCTGCGACATCGTTGACATGGGAGAAGTCGAGAATAAATTCAAGCCCGGCACGAAACAGCACAAGTGCCGGATCGTATGGCAGATCGCCGAGACGGACCCGGAAAATGAAGACAAGCGCTTCATCGTCAGCGGCTTCTACACCGTCTCCCTAAATGAGAAGGCAAACCTGCGCAAGGATCTCGAAAACTGGCGCGGGAGAAAGTTCACCTCCGAGGAGCTTAAGGGTTTCGATCTGGAGAAACTTATCGGCGTCAACTGCCAGATCAATGTGATCCACTACCAGAAGCCCAACGGACCCACCTACGCCAACGTAGAAACGATCGTGCCGCTCGGCAAGGGAATGCCTCGGATGGTGCCCGAGAATTACATGCGCGTGCAAGATCGCACGAAGGACAGTAAGCCTGCGCCCGGTGAACAGCTGCAAGACGATGATGTGCCCTTCTAGGAGATTGCCATGATGGAAATAGCTCGTTCTTTCAGCTTCAAGTTAAACCTCGGGAACTATCAGTCGGCTGACTTCTTCTGTTCGCAGAAGGCGGAATGCGAAGACCCAGCGCAAGCGGAGGAACTCTCGGCTGCGCTGGCTGCATTCTGTAAGTCCCAAGTGATCAAAGCCGTGGCCGAGTTTAAGGAATCACAAAAGGCGGCATGACCCACGTGGGAATAATTGCCAGAGACGCTGGCCCGCTTATCGGCTACGACCGGATGAAGAAGGCGCGCAAGTTCAAGGCGGACTTGAAGCGCCTGACGCACGATGACGGCGCTTACTATTCCTGTCTCGCTCGATACGAGCTCGGCCACTTCGACCAGATCGCCACAGTCGCCATTGAAAAGAATGAGGAACCCGCGGCGCTTGCCGAGCGCGTGTTGTCCGGCCTTCAGCAGGAACTTAACGCCCAGGAATGGGCGGCTTCAGAGGAAGCGCCGGTTGATAACTCGCCGCGTAAAACTAAATCCAAGCTGTTCATGAAATTCAACAGCGCGGAAGCATTCGAGGAGATCCGCGGCCACCTGAGGATTTTGACCGAGAACGATGATTTGTACCAGCAGATCATGGAGAAACATGGCTTCAAAACGCCCGCGGATATCCCAAACCACGACGCCGGAATCCCTGTTTACAAGGCGCTGTGTGTGGAGCGGAACCGCATCCAACTGGATCGCGAGACAATCCGTGCAGCAGCCCGCCAAGTCGGACCGGAGCGGGCCAAGGAACTGATGCAGGTTATGCGGGACGCCTACGATACTTTGGGCTGTGGGACGTTCTTTTCGGTGCTGGACAAGTGGGGGTGTCCTACGATTGATGAGGCCGTGCGGTCTTACAACTTGGGGAACATCATGAATGAGCTTCGCGAAATCCAGGAGTACCGGAATCGATCTTAGCTGACTCGGGGGAGACAGCAAGGCGCAACCGCATGCGCTGGATGCGGCATTCTGAGAATCTCGACGCTGCCTGCCGGGTTAACCACCAATGGTGGCGGGCAGCGGTAACAAGGAGGAATGGTGGAAGAAACTGCGGCAGTACCCGAGAGACTAAGAACGCGCAAATCCAGCGAGTACTTGCGTTACGATTTCACGGAGAAAGAGTTTGTAGAACATGCCCGCCAGCTTGGGCGAATGAATCAGGAGCTCGCCAGGGCAGAAGATCGCAAGAAAAGCGTCACCGCTGAATTGGCCGCTTGTGGGCCTTGCGCGTGCCATCATCTATGCTCGTGCGGCGGCGTACCAAGCGCGGGAGTGCTACGAAGGCGCGCGGCTGCGGCTGCAGCGCTGGCCGGAATGCATCGAGCGAAGCAGGAGGGATCTATGACCACCATCCGCACCGTGCGCGTGCTGGATGATCTCGCCGCCGCAGCGCTCCGCAACGAAGCCAAGCGCTATGGGCGCGGGAAGTATCCGCGGCCGCCGCGCAAGCCGCCCATTGTGCCGGAACCGTGGGAGGCGCGCCGGCGCGAATACCTACGTGAAGTGGGGCGCACGGAGAAGTTGCGTTAGGATTTAGTAACCGGGGCGTTTGCCCCTATAGCTGGTGCTTGGTTTGCCGCTGCCAGGGCCTCTGGGGTCGATGGTTGTCCTACCGTTCCTCCAGTGGTGTTGTATTGCTTCGCGGTGATCCCGAGACCAGCTAGTCCGCCTGCATTCGCGAACAGAGCTAGCCCCATTGCCCATTTTGGGAATGTATAGAATCCGCCGTACTGTGCGAACATCACAAACGACGCAGCCGCAGATATTAAGCCAGCGAGCGTAGGCATCCAGTTCTTGGTGATCATTTTCAGCCTTTCTTGTTTTCGATGCGATGAAGCGCATCCTGGATCATCTTAAACTGCATGTCGTCGGACATCACGTGCTTAGAGAGTTCTCCGCTGATGACGGTCTGTGCTTGCACCAATTTCGCCGTATTCTCAAGCAGGGCAGTTTTGACTTCTCCGCTTGAGGCTACCAGTTCCTCTTTGACTTTGGCGTTGTAGGCTTGCGCCTCAAGTTTGTTGGTAAGAATAGAATTGCGTATCGTCATCCCAACCCATGCGACAGCGATCAGAGCGACCGGCGTTACGATGTCTAGGACGAGATGGATATTCTCGAAGGCAAGTTGCATCTTCTTATTCTCTCCGATTCTATTGTACTTGGGCGCCTCCGCTGATAGTGACGGTCCCAGAGGTCACCGTTCCGCCGTTGGTCGAAGCCGATGCCAAACACTGCACCACGCCGCTAACCACAGGCACCACGCCGCCTACTACCTGGCATTGCCTGAGCGCCGGCCACACATGCGCCATGCCCATACCGAAGAAGAAGCCAGGGTACTTGCCAGCCGCAAGATAGCCGTTGCTCAGGTTCAAGTAGCCAGGTACATTCCCTACGCTATAAGAATCTGTGAAGGCGCTGACGGATGAATTATCCAGCGATGTGCTGCCCCAAAGCGCGCCGTAAAGATAGTCTACGATTGCTTTGTTGGTCGAGTTTGCATTCGAGATGTACCACTGCACCAAGCCGTTGAAGCCTTCCTGGTTTATTTCCCGCTGCTCCTGGACGGTGTAGTTGGGCGATCCCGCGAACCCGGCGCGCATAATAGGGGTCGTGTAGTCGAACGACCCGGTGTTAGCGCCGCCCGATTCGCAGAACGTGCAGTTCCGCGCCCAGTAGATCGCCTGCGTGCCGTTTAGGGCGGACTGATTGTCATAGCCGTAAGTTGCCACCCAGGTAGCTACGTTGCCGCGAATAGTCCCGTTGTTCAGGCTCAGGGTCGAATCGAGCGGAGCCGCCTGGTTTGTCACCCATGCCTTTATGCCCATCATGAAGGGTTGCTGTGTAAGACCGGCTGCCTCCGATCCGGTATTGGTCTGGAACTCGTAATAGGTGTTCGAATTCCCGCTGAAGTTTCTATCGAGCGTGATCGACGTGGCGCTGTTCCAGGTGCAGACGTATTCATTCGCTAAAGCCGGGTCATCATTGCTGTTCCCGAACGCCATGATGGATGTGGCTGCAACTTCGTTATAGTTCACGGTCATGTAGGAATAGGAACCGGACGAACCGGGCCACAGCGCCGCGAGGTTCCCCGTGGTCGAGCCGGTCCGGCTGAACATGAAGTAGCGGCCCTGGATCACGATGGCATTGACGCCGGAAGTGAATGTTCCGCTGGTGGCCGTTACCGCCGCGGAGCCCGCCGTAACCGTCACCGTGCCGGAATCCGCGCCGCTACAAACGCTTGACGGAAGCCCTGTGCCGGTACCCGCTGTGCTGCCGTTCGTCAGGGTCACTTGTGAATAATCTGCGTTCCAATAAAGCTGATTCTCGAATGAATTGGTGTGGACGCCTCCACCGGATCCGGCGCACATGTTGTCCCAGGCGTTGATGGTCGCCATACGACTGCGGAACAGCGGTTGCCAATAGCTGGTGTCGGGGTCGTAGAGAGCGCCAAGAAATACTAGCCCTTCACCGTAAGATTGCGACCTGGTGTCGGTAAGGTTGCAGGAAGCCGGATTTGAGTCAAACGTGGGCGCGTTCCAAGAAGGCCGAAGGTCCGTTACTGCGGGGGTGCCATTGAGAATGTAAGACACGGTGGAATCGATAATCCCGCTGCCCACGTAGAGGATGTCTCCGTACCCGCCCACGCCGCCGTCTCCGAATCCAGGGAAACGCGGATAAAACTTACTCACGGTGTTCGCCATCTGAAGATACTGGACAATCCCGGCCCGATACCACATCGCGCGGAACGCGCAAGCGGGGCAGTAAAAGCCCCAGGTGTCGGGATAGTTCGAGTTGGCATTATCCATGTAGGCATAGTTCTCGCCGGTGAAGGTTTGGCCGTTCAGCGAAGCCTGATCGTGTCCAATGACGCCGACGAATGAGACGAAGCTATGCGTGTCGTCTTCACAAGTGGTTGTGCCCCAGTCAATAAGAGCGTCGCCGCTGTAGGGCGTGCCGCGGGTGTAGTGGCTCACGATCCAGCGATAGAACGGAATGATGACCTTGTAAGAGAAGGTTCCGTTGTCTGCGGTGCTCGGATAGTTCCGGCTGGCTGTTATCGAGGTGGTGCTTCCAACTGTATTGATGAGGGCGATGAAGGTGAAGTTCGTTGCTCCGCCTCCGGTTGTTCCGTAAACTTGGATCGCATAGCCCGCCACAACTCCGTTGCCTGTGGTCCAGTTCGTGCTGGTTCCGGTGATCGTGGGGGAGCCTGCTGTGACCGTGACCGTGCCTGTAGAGTAAGGAACCGGTCCAGCGAGTCCAGCGCCGCCAGGACAGATGGTTGACAGGAAGCTCGTGCCGCTGCCCTTGACAAGGGATTGCCCTACGACCGCTCCAGAACTCCAAGACTGTGCCGCGACATAGTATGAGCCGCTTGCGACCGGTCCGCGCCCGTCGTAGCATACTCCGAGCGTCTGCATCCCTGTCGTGCCGGTCGTGCTGCAAATACGAATCTGCTCCTGCACGGCGCTATTTACATTCGCCTGGAGGGTGATTGCTGTTGGAACACTGGGGAGTGAACTTAGATCGAGGCAGGTCGCATCAGTCACGATGATCGAAGTTGAGGTGGCCGTTATCGAGGTATTAAGCGTTGTGCAAGCCGCGCCGCCTATCTGGGTCGAGTTCTTTCCATTCCAGGTCCAACTCACCGTTCCGGTCTGATCGTTCGCCCACGATGGGTTGTAATCCGAGTACGAGTTGTAGGGCTGCGTCGTGTTGAGCAGCGTCCACTGCAAGCCCATCATCGTCGTGGAGCGTTCGTCCTCTAGATTCCACGGATTCTGCCCGATAGCGAGCATCGGACCAAAAACCTTATCCGCTGTGGTGTTGTGCGTCTTGACGATGCCCGTAGCTGCATCGAAGTCCACCGCGCCTACGTGCGTGGTGACGCAGTTCATGCCCGCGCCGTCGCAGAGATGGATTGAGTAGTCTCCGGCCACCACGCCGGTTACGGTCGGCTTAGATGCCGTCGTGCTTGAGAACGACAGCGGGCAGATGGTGCTGCCGGTGCCTGGATCGTAAGCCGTGCAGGACCACGTATAGCCAGTGTTGCCGGTCGAAGCCGTTCCGTCGAGTCCGTTGGCCGCGCCCGTGCGCCATGTCTGCGTTGGTCCCCAATTCGGCTTGGGGTTGGTCTGGACAACCATCGTGACTTGCGCCTGCAAGCCAAGGGTGAAGAGGGCGAGAATGGCAAGACGCTTCATGGGCATGTCCACAACATAGAGTTCGTGGGCGAGAATGTCACGTGGCATGTCGTGCCGTCCGTGCGCGTGATCGTGATGACCGTAGGCGCGGCGCTGCCAGATCCCGTCGTGATTGAGCCGGTGATCGTCACATTCGCCTTGATCTGCACGCTTCCATCCGGCATCAGCGTGATCGGCAGATTAGACGCGGGTGCGGCCGGGCCCGGCGGCCCTGGGGGTCCGGCGGGTCCTTGTGGGCCTTGTGGGCCAACCAAGCACACCGTTCCGCTCGCCGTGGTGACGGATGCGGGGCACTGGCCCCACGCTGCCACGGAAAAGATCGCGAGTAGGATTAAGTGTTTCATTGTACGAACGCGCTCGCCCCGCCGCCCAAAGTAGCCGTGCTGTTGACCAGCGGCTGTATCGGGCCAATCGTTGTGTACGCCGTGCTGCCGAAGAAAGAGCCATTGGGGAAGCCCGTGCCCCGAAGCGCTCCTCCTGCGCCTGCTGTTTCGTTCAGGCTGAAGTTCAGGCTGGCCCCGGCTACGGTTGGGTCGCCAGTGAGCGTCACGTCATGCGGCCCGGCGCTTATGTTGTTCAGTGACCCCGAAGTGTAGGCATTATAATCCACGTGCATCGTGTTCAGGGTGACAGAACCCGCCGAGGAATTGAACGATTTGCCTGTATTTCCATAAGCATAGTTATTCTTCAGCGTAGATCCTGGTAAGCCCTGGACGGATGTAAAACGGAAACCATCGCGCCCGTTGCCATAGGAAGCCGAATTGGTGACCACTACGCCAACAGCATTCGCATTCGCGAATTGGAAGCCGTCCGTGGTGGCTCCCGTATTATTGGCCGCGATGCAAAATGTACAAACAAAATTGACGCCGCTGCCAACATAAAAACCAAGACAGCCATTCGTGTCTGACACTACCCCGGTGAGGGCGACCGAACCAGAAAAATAGAACGCGGTGTTGCACCCGGTTCCCCCGGTCACTCTTGAATTCGTGATCGTGTGGCCGTTGCCAGAGGCGATGTAAAAACCATTGGCCGGGCAGTTTTCTATCAGTACATTATTCAGGTTGCTCTCATCCCCGGCTATCGTAAGAGCACTCGCGCCGGTTTGCGAGGCGCAGTTTAAGATAAGGTTGAAAATGTTCTGGTATGCTGGGCCATTGATTAGGTAGAAACTTGTGGTTCCAGAGGCGAGGGTAGCCTGACCTCCATCATTTGTTGGGCAAGTGCTTGTGTAGCCCTGGAGCGTGGTGGGAGCATTGACCGTTCCAGCGGGTGGAACCATCTGAGAACTTACAGTGTAGGTGCCATCGGCTTTGATGCAGACGGTATTTCCTCCGACCATCTGCCCTACTGCGGTTACTGGGCTAGCCAAGGGGCCGCCGATCCTGCCCACGCAGGCATCCGTTGCGCTACCCATCGAGTGATCGACCGTGATCGTGCCCGCAGCCTGGCTCAGAATTTCAAAGGTGCCCGTGGTACATCCTGAACCGCTGGCAATGTTGATAAAATTGCCCGGCCCGTGAGTTGTGGCGCTGCATACCGGGGAACAGGTCCCAGTTGTGCCCGTGGCGAGGGTTACCGTTATCGCAACGCCCGCGCCGGTACTCTCATCGGTGCCAGGGGAGGCGACTCCGGGGTCATACGCGCCGCCGTTAGTGCCTGAGCCTGACACTGTGCTGGTGCGCCAGATGGCCGTCGAGTTAAACGCACCGAACGATGGGGCCGACAAGAGGCAAGAGAGGATGACCGCGATGAGTAGTTTCATGGGTTGACTCCGAGGGGTATTTGTGCCACAATTAGGGGCATGAGAATCCGATGGCATTTGAAGTGGGCTGCAAATAGATGGCCGGTCGCCCCAAATCCTTGACGCCCTGCCCCTTCTGCCGAAAGAAACTAGGTGCAAGAGAACTACGTGCCCACTTGCCGAAGTGTCCTAAGCGTCCCATCAGTTTGCACTGACCTTTACCGTGATGCTCAATCCCGCTACCGTCGTCGGGCTGGTCATCACGAAACAGACGTCCGTGCCCGCCGTGATTGTCTTATTCCATCCGGTCAGGGTAGTGTCCGTGTAGCTGGCCGCGCTCGATAGAGCCGGGATGTCCGACGCTGTAATCGAACTGGCCGACGCCGTGCCGGTCCAGGATGAATGCGCCACGGTCTGAACGTCGATAATCGCCGAGCCCGGGACGTTGCTGATAATCTCAACAGCCTGAATCGTGCCTGCGAAGTAAGTAGGCACGCAGGCGGTTGCCGCCGCACTGAGCGCTGTGGCCCCGGATTGGAAGCTGCCGAAGCTAGCGCCGATTGTCCTGATGTTCTGATTGGTCGTGCCGCCTGATGTCGCGAGCTTCGCCCAGGTCCCCGAAGTGCTCACAGCCACGTTGGTGTTCTGCGTGAGCGCCACGTAGCCGATGCCGCTCGCTACGACCGTATCGTTTACGTTGTACGCCGTCGTGCCGTTCCAAGTGCCCCGGAAGTTCATCAGCGTCGAAGGAACGGCGGGTGGGTTGAATCCGCTTTGCAGGCTCACTTCGTCTATGTACCAGCCGATGCTGGAGCTTCCCGAGTTGCCCGAGACTTGCACCTTGAGCGTGGTCACCACATTGCTGCCGGTCTGGAACAAGCCCGTGGGAATGCTGATCTGCTGATATGCTCCGGTCGTCGCGCTATTGAAGCCGAAAGCGCCGTCGCGCAATACAATCGTATTGCCTACCTGTGCCGCGCCGTTCAGCCAGAAGATATTCAAGAAGCGCGCGGCATTCGCCCCGCCGTTGCCGGTGGCCCATTGAGCCTTCGAGCGAATATAGAACACGAGATTGTTCTGCGTCGAGAGATCGACTGTGCCCGATGCTGGCTTGACCAGCGTGAAGTTGTTCCCGAGCACTGCCGCCGTAGCTTCAATGTCGTAAGTTCCGTGGTACGGATTGTTCGTTGAGTTACAGACGATATGCGTGGTTGGTGTGCAGGTCCACTCGACGTTCTCATCGTAGAGCAGGGTCGATACCACGCCTTGCGGTGCGGTGCCCATCGCCGGGATGAGCATGAACGTGAGAGCAAGCTGCGTCGAAGGGTCAATCGCCGGATCGAGCGGAGTCGCTGCGGGAGTGCCGGTCAAGATCGATGCCGCTCCGGTGTTGTCCACGATTACGGCGTCGATACGCGGGTTGCTCGGATCGGCGGTCGTAAACGTGAGATTGGCAATCGGGCTGGTATAGGAAGCGCCAGAGATGCTGTAATTGCAAAGCCCAACCGTGATATTTAAGCCGCTGGTGTATTCCACCCCGCAGCCCGAGACAGTCTGATTCGGCAGGTTGCCGGAACCGCCAGAAGAAGGCGGTGCGGTCCAGGTCAGCAGGTGGCAAACGGTTGGAAAGCCAGCCGCGAGTGTTGGGCAGGTCGTTACGCCGCCATCGGAAAGAATCTGGCCTCCTGCTCCATTGGTACTCGGAAGCACGTAAACGATAGCCGTGCCCGCGACGTCCGCCGCCGCGATCGACACGCCCCCTGAAGTCATCCCATCAAACAGTGCCGCTCCGCTGTGCGAAGAATCGCTGCTTTTGTACCCCAGGCACGTTGCTACGCCGGTGCTATCCACCGTGCAGTTCGAGTTCTTAATGAGCTTGCCGGTGGTGCCATTGTAGAGCACGATAGCGCTGTCGGTGGCCGACGCCGGCCCGACCACGTTCCCGACGCCGCCGCTGCCGGCGGCTACCCAAGTGCAGGGAGGCGTCCGGCCGGTGCTCGCCGCGCTGAGAACCTGCGCGCTTGTAGCGCTGTTGGTCACACGGCTGCACGGGCCGGTGTTCTGCGCAAGCAGCGCGATGGCGGAAAGAAAGAAGGCTATCAGCAGTTTCATGGTCACCTCTGCACGATCACTATGGGCATCGCGCCCGTGCTGGTCGTGAGCACGGCGCGGTAGAATGCCGACTGTCCATCATCGGGGTAGCTCACGTTCCCGTTCGCATCCGGCGTCAAAGCGCCGCTGACGCTCGAATACTCCGAGTCCACGTCTTGATTCGCCGCCTGGATGTCTATAACGGAGCCAGCCGTCATTCCCGAGCACCAGAACGTCTTAGAGCCGCGATTGGCCCCTTGGATGCCGAGGGCGAACGCGACCGACTTCAGCCCCACAGAGGGCGTTTCGGTGCCATTGAAAAGCGTGATGTGCTCGCCCACTTCAAGCGATGCGAGGTTGAGGCCCTGATTCGGCGGTGGATTCCAGCCGGACTGGGCAACTCCGTAAAGAGGCATATTATGATATCCTTTCGTAATTGGAACTCATTGCGATCTCAGGTCTTTTAGCCACCCTCGCGCTGTGCGCCGGGGAGGCCATCTGCGAGCGCGATTGGCCCCGCGATACGTGGAAGTTTCTGGCGGCTTTCATCATTGTTCTTCTTCTCTGCGTGTCGCGTTAATGATTGGAGTTGCGCGCCCAGCAAGTGCTGCCGGTTTGGACTTCAGTGCCTTACTTCCAAGGTTCAGCGCACGCGCGGCGATCATCTGAGCCGTAGGAGAACCCAGCACCACTGGAGCCACCATTCCGGCAACAGCCCCCGGCACGCCTCCAGCGTAGTAGCCCCCGATTCCTCCCGCTAGTGCCCCGGTCGGGGCGACCAACTTACGCGCGATCTGCTGGGCGGTCCCAGGGGCACGCTCCAATACTTCCGCGCGTTGCGCCACAGGTATCAGGCTTGTGGCTCGCTTGTCCAATTCCGCAGACTCTGGCACGGCATTGTGCAGCGACTCAGCCAATGAATGGTAAGTCTGTGCCGCTGTGCCTTTGGCCCCTCTCATGGTTTCAGGGTTCCAATTATGCACGAACTCCTCGCCGAATCCCCGTTTCAGGTTAAGCGCCCCACGTGGAGTTTGAACGCTGGAGATTACTGGGGGTGGCGTGTTCCCCGGAGCAGTAACCATGATGGGCTGGCCGTTCGGACCCAGCACTGCGGATGGCTTCTGCACCGTCGGCGTGGGCGGCTGCGTAACACTGCCCTGAAACCCCGGCTGTGGCACTGCTAGGTGCTCCTGCATCGGAGCCAGTTGACCAACTTCCTTCACCTGATTGCGGGCTCGCGCCGTAGTTTCCGCTTTTCCTAGTGTTCCCCGCGCTGGAGTGATATCAACGGGGGCATTAGAGCGATTCACAACGCCCTCAAGCTGATTGTTGATATCTCCTAGTTTTGCCTGTGCTTGCCTACGCACGGTTTCAGGACGGACGCCCGTAGTTTCGTCCAGAACTGCAGCTCCCGGACGGCGACCCATAGCGCGGTCGATTGGCCTAACATTGATCGCGCTTTCGGCAACTGGCTCAGCCGCCGCGCGCATGCCCTTCCCGACTAATCCTGGAAGCGCTGCCCCGGTGGTCAATGCAGCGACGTGACCAGCCATCTCAGGGATGGGCATTTCTGCGCCGCGCTTCACGCCTTCCTGTGGCGTTACCCAGGCTCCGGGACCGAATGACTGCTTGAGCGTATCGAATGGATGCAGGACCGCGCGAACCGTGCTCATCGGGTTCATATCGGACAGGTACGTACCGACGAATTGGGAAGCGGCTTTACCGATCCGCTCCATCGTGCTTGGAGGGGTGCCCCCGTTTTGATTCTGAACGAGTTTTGCCCCAGGTGGAAGAGCCATTCCGCTGTCTACCAACTTCGCTCCTGGGGGCAAGTGTAGATCGTCAGCCACTTACTTCTTAATCTCCTGATAGTTCTGAATGTCGGCGGTGTCGCCGGAACCCTTGTATTGCATACGCTTTCCGTTGATTTCTATGACGTGGCCCCCACCACCACCGCCGCCGGCCTCCCCGATATCAATGTTGTTCGCTTTGGCAATGTCGCGCATCGTCTGAACGATGTTCTTGCGCTGCACGTCACCGAACCACGGAGCGTTCGGGTCGATGTTGTGTTTGATCCGCGCCCCGATGCCTTCCATGGCCGCTCGGGACTGCATCAACATCTCCATCTGGGGAGCGGTCATTCGAAAGCCGGTGCTCGGCTTCGCCAACTCGAAGAACTTCTCCTGAAGCGCTTCGTCACCGGGGCCCGTGAACTTCCCGCCTTCCAGGTAGCTCTGCCCGTAACTCAAGGCCGCCTTCATCGGCGCGGACTTGGCTTCGTTCTTCTCAGCGGTTCCAGCTTTCGCCAGACCCTCGGGAGCTGGCCGGGTTTCTCCGGTCTTGGAGTTGAACAGCACGCCTTTGCCGTTCTGCTCCTCAAGCTGCCAAGTCCCGATGTTGCTTTCCGCGGTTTTGTCGCGCTTCAGATTGGCGTACTTCTGCATGATCTGCGGAGACCATGTATTCTCGTCGTCAGGGTTCCCGCCTGCCGCCTTCATGTAGCCGCGCTCTTCTGCGCTCAGCTGCGGTTTCTTGCCTTTGCCTTCGACCAGGGTTGTGAGCGTGGGCTTTCCTGTCGCCGGGTCGAGGTCCACGCTGTAGATGGTTCCGTCCTCACCCTTCTCGATCCTCGGCGCTTGTGGCTTTTCCTGTGACGCATCCATGATCGCTTTCAATTGTGGGTCGAGATTCGGGTCGGCGGCCGAGTGAAAATTCAGTTCCGGATCGATTACCCCGATAATATTTCCAGTCGCGCCTTCAGACCGGATCAGCTGAGGTTCCTTGGTTGCTGCGGCTTTTTTGACCGCATCGTGATAGCGCGCGAACGCTTCAGGATCTTTCTGGAAGAGTTCGACCTCGTTAGCCGCTGGTTTTTCGCCTGGATTCTCCAACTGGCTCGACTCTGCGTTGTAGTGCCGCGCTTCCGCTCCCCGAAGCGCCGCTTCGCTTTGCGCCGTCTGCTGCGCTTCCTCGCCCTTAACCGCGTTCTGCGCTTGCGCCAGCCGGAGCGCGTGGTTGCCTTCGGTGCCCGGCGTAAGCTGCTCCGCACGCGGAGCGAAAAGGCCTTCGGCAATATCGCCAGCCGTCGCCAGTCCCTTCAGGACCGGGTTGTGGATGCGCGAGATACCCGATCCCATCTCCTGGGTGTTGGCAAGCTTCTCCTGAGCCGCTGTGCGCCCCGGAACGCCGACCTGAGGGAACGCAAGCCCCTGCGTCTGCTGCGGGCTCTTGGCTTTCGGCAGAGCCACGGGCATCGTTTCCTGGGGCTGCGTGGGCGCTCCGTTGGCCGTGGGCAGAGTTGGCGGAGGAACGAGTGGCCGAGCCAGTCGCGGGTCGTTCGGATCAATCGGAGATGTGTCGAATTGCGCCATCTAAGCGAAAGCTTTAGCCGCTCCCCCGGCCGCTTGCAGTGTCGGGTCCAAAATATCCTTAGCCCAGTCCCAGCTGGCGTTTTCCGCGTTCGTGTTCGCGTTCACATTCGGAGCCACTTCACCCAATGCGTTGATTCCCGCGCCAGTTTCAAGACCTGTAAGCCCCTGCAAGCCCTGCAACCCCGCCTGCTGCTGTTTCTCGCGCAATGCGGCGTTCTCGGTCTGGATGCCCAGCGCGTTCTTCGAGAGATTCTGGCCGGCTTGCCGCGCCGATTGCGCGATAGCTGCGGGAGCCGCGCCGGGGTTCTTGGTCCGCGCGCCAAGCAATGCGCCTTGCCCGACCGCACCCGCCTGCGATCCTCCTGCCGTCTGCTGCGCGCCGGTTTCCATGCGCGCTAGATCGGTGGGATTGAACCCAGCAGGATGCGCGGCTTCGGTTTCGAGCTCGGGCATGAGCGTGGCGAACCCGGCTCCAGCGTTGCCGGCGTACTGGTTCGAGAGGTTTTGGGCGCTGGTAGCCGCCGTCTTAGCCGCGTCAGAGCCTCTAGCCATTGGCAACCCTCCTCTGCTTCGCCCGCAGCGCAGCAGCCCGATTCCTTGCGCGTTCACACACCAAGCAAATACGCTTGTATTTAGTTCCCTGTCGGCATGGGTACGGATTAGGCACCAACGGATGACCCCGCTTGCATGTTGATTTTCCGACAGGCGTAAGTGGTGATCGGAGCAGATTTTCTAAATCAGTTACGGGCTCAAGGTGCCGAGGATTAACACATGCCCGGTTACGGCAAAGGTGATCCAATTGGAGTCCCAATGGTATCGGCTTCACGAACTCTTCGTAAACAACCCGATGAGCACGCTTTGTCTTCCCACCCACTTGTATAAGAGGGTAGCCATCACTGTCATGCCTTACGTCTATTAGCCAGCATTCCATGAAGGGAATTAGAATCAAGCGGAAATCGATGCGTTCCAGCAATGTCATCCCTCGGGTCTGTGCTCCCTTATCTGCTGGCCTCATATTTTCAGAAGCTCCTAGAGAAACTATTCCAGTTCCTGCACCACCCAAAAGTACGCATCAATCGCCTCCCGAAGCTTTTCTCTAGTTCGGGAGGAACGAACGCCTCAGCGCCATTATAACCCTTATCCCTCAATGCCGTAGCCATGCTTTTGTGCATCTCGCGGATGGCTTGGAACTTCGCCACAGGTCCAAGCGTTTCATCGACCAGCAGGTAGAGCTGAACGATACGCTCCGCCGCGACCGCCGCGACCGGCGCATCGTTCTGGTCGACTACCACCAGCACCGATTCCATCAGCGGGCCGCCAAGTTCCGGGAAGGCGTACTCCAGACCACTCTGCTCGAACATCGCCCGCAGGCTCGGGATGTCGGAAGGCTGGAGCGCGCGAATCATCTTACCGGCGGAGCTCCGTTCTTGGTGCGGAATGGAACCGGTCCGGGACCGCTCAAGCCTTGGCCTGCCGTGCCCGTGCCACTGCCCTCCGATGGCGCGAAGGATGGCCCTGGAACCGCCCCGCCTCCTGTCACCGGGCGCGGCTGCAGCTTGCCGCCGTGGTAGGCAGCCGGTCCGGGCGGCGAGCTTCCATAACTCGCGTAGGCGCGGAAGTAGCGCGTCGAGTTTCCCAGAAACAGGTTCATGTTGCGGCTGGTTCCCATGTCCACTATATGCGGATCCGCGAACTGCGATGTTGCGGAATGCTCAACAAAGTAGCGGATGCCACGGTAGAACTGCGCACCCTCATGGTTAATCGCTACTTGGAAATGGCCGTTCGATGCTGTGACGTTCAGTGAGTTGATCGCGGGCGGTGGTTGCGGCTGGCCGGTCGCGTTCGAGTTGTTCTGCTGTTCCTGGTTATTCACACCTTGAGCGATCTCTGAAATCATCTCGGTGAGCTTCTGACCAGCCTCCGCGCTCCAAGACTGAAGATTCTTGAAGTATGCCAGGTTCTTCAACGACAAGGGCATTACGAGGACCCTCCGCGTATTGGTAAGCGCGGCGCTGGTTTCATCGTCGCGTAAACTCGCCTCAGCTCAAACTGCGTATCGGTCGACGGTTGCGGAACCACGTTCGCGCACGGGCTGGGAATCGGAACGACCGGGCCGCTGTAGGTGTTGACGATAGTGCACACGACCGCCGTGCTTCCGGCCGATCCCATCTCGAGAAATTCTCCGGTGCTGTACGTCGGGGTTACCGTGTTCAGCGCTGTGGCCGCTGTCCAGCCTTGCGGCGATAGTTGAATTGCCGATATCGCGTTGATCGCCTGAGCGGAAGCGGGTGTAGCCGGGTTGGTCGGAGGATTTGTGATTGCGTCATAGAACGTCGTCGGCGCTCCCCATGTCGAGCCTCCATAGACGCTCTGGTGAATCTGGATCTTGGGTACGGTGTAATCCGTGTCCGCATAAAAGACGTTGAGTTTACCGTCGCTACCCTGGACCGGACGCACGTAGGAGAGCACTTCGCTGCCACTGGGCGCTTGAACAACGAGATTGCCCGGCAACACCGGTCCGGTCAGCGGGCCGATGAACACCTGGGCCGCGCCGGGTGTTGGGCCTGCCGTATCGATGAAGCCGATAGCGAAGCTCGAAGATCCCCACTGGATGATCGAAGGATAGCCACCGGGCGTGAGTGAGATCGCATTCGCCACCGGAGTCAGCGGGAATACCAGCAAGTAAGCCGGAAGGATCGGGCTGATACGCTGACAAGCACAACCGAACGTCGGCGAGTTGAACAGAATGTAAATCGTCCCTGAAGCGTCGAGGAAACCGTCTAGCACGATGTGATTCGACGACGCGAGAAGTGTGAGCGGCCCCCAAGCGCCCGAAGTGTTCAGCGCGTAGTACAGCGGGAACAGCGTCCCTGAGGCCCCGGCAACTAGCACAAAGGTGAAGTCAGGACGCTGCACGAAAGCGAACGTAGAGAGCGCCAAAGGAACCGTAAGCGCGGCTGTCGGCGTGCCCCATGTGTCCGTGACCGTGTTGTAGCTGGCAATCTTCAGGTTGAGCTGGCCCACGGTCAGGTAGGCGATCTGGATCACCGTTCCCGTGGGGTCAATCGTGCATTTGTAGTAACCGGACTGGTTGCCTTGGTCCGGCGATGCTGTAGCGTTCATCAGCGCCCACGATCCGCCAATGTTTGAAGTCGCGCGCTTGAAAACACCGATCAGTCCTTGCGGGGAGCCGCCTTGCGCGGACACAAGCACCTGGTAGAGATTCGCGCCGATCTCGAAATAATACTTCCCGACTCCCGAAGTCGGCGGTCGGTATTCGGCTGTTCCGACTTGGATCGGCGCACTGGCACTGACAGAAGCAGGCACCACAACGCTTGTGGGCGTCGGCATGACCGCTGGCCCACAATTCCATACGCCCGTGTAGTTCGCCGGTCCAGATTCGGAAAGCTGATACGTTCCCGGAATGACAGGTGATGGTCCCGCAGTCCCGGCTCCGGTAATGGAATCTGTGTCTCCGGTCGCTGCGACGATGAAATCCGTTGGGGAAGCCGGGCCGCCAGCGACTTGCTTGATGAGCTGGAGGGTGGACGCTGTTACTGTAGGAGGGAATGCGAATGGGTTGAATGAAGATCCGCCCGAAACCACCATATCTACATTCGCCGCGAACGATTGAGAAGATCCAACGTAGCGGCACCAATTAAAGAACAGTTCTGACGCGATCCAAGCGATTGTTTCAACCGGAGGATTAACCGATGGGTCGTAGAATGTGGTGGGAGCGCTCCAAGTTCCGGCGAGCGTAGATGCCGTAGAGCGTTGCAAGGTTAGTCCGTTCGGCAGGTGATCGTTTGACCGGCCGTCCACAGCCCAAACTAAGGAGAACTCGGTACCATCGCTTTTCCCAGAGAGCGACGGCCAACCGCTAACATAGCTGACTGGGTTGGGCGTCGAGTAAGCATTTACGTAGGAGAACACCGGCGCGCTGGATGGCGTACCGATGAGCACACCAAAAGAGTTCTGGAGGGTGGTAGCCCCAGATAGGACCTGCTTAACGACGGGCCACGCCACAGAATCAGTGGAGGCGTCATAAATACCAGGCTTGAAGTCGTGATCTCCATAGCCACGATCATTGACGGCATTCGCTGACGCCATAGCCGTATTCGTCGATGTGATCGCCCCGGCGGTGAGAATTGAATCATAGATCGCATTCCGCAAGACTCCTGCATCGGGTCCACCCGCTTGCCAATCGGACCAGAGAATATGCACGTTGCCTGAGCCATCCGTGAGAACTTGGTCCAGATACGCCAAGGTCGTCGCGCCGCTTGCTAGAATCGCCGGACTCCACGATCCGCTATGATAGCGGATCGCGTAAACGGAAGCCGCCGTCGCGCCAGCGTTCTGAATGTCATAAGCGACAACTTGTTCGCCCGATCCATTGACTGCAATCAGCCAATCAATGGGGCTGCCGGTGGTTGCGTTATGGGTTAGTCCAGTATCGTTCGGCGACCCGAACGCTTCCGTGGACATATTGAACGTGACTGTAGAAAGTTTGTACGCGCTGGGGCCTGTCGAAATCGTAATAAGGCAATCGATTACGTCACCTGATCCGCGATAGGTGACGGAGACATTATTTGCGGCAATCGTCGTGGCCCCGGATGCTACCAGAATCGAATATGTGACACCGCCGTCTGTGCTCTTGGCTACGCCGATATCGGAATGACCGCTGGCGTTGTCGAAAACTATAATTATTTGGTAGAAATGCCCATTACTGCCAAGATAAGGACCGGCTATGGCTGTCTTGTCTCCCTGAGATACAATCTCAGACCATGGATCAGTTGGTGGGGGTGTGCCGATAATGATCGGTGCGGTCACGCCGGAAGCCCCTCGAACTTCACGAACACTCGCTGCCCGCTCGCCTGGCCGCCGCCCCACTCGTTATCGCGCGTAGGATCGGCCAGTAACGGCTGAACCGTCTTGATCGGCCACGGATTCGATAGCGTGTTGACGTAAAGCGTCACGCGGATGTTTCCTACTTGGCCGGATGCGTTCCACTGAAGGTACTGCAACAAATGCCTCTGGCCGCCGAGCTGCAAGCCCTGTTCGTCTTGCGCTGACGTAAAAGCGTAGGTCGTGTAGTAAGGAAAGAATTGGCCCAGACAGTCATCGGTGAACTTATTGTCGCAGAGCGCAAAGGCGTTTCCGCATCCTCCCGGCAACTTCCCGGGATACAAACCGTTACCCACGAAGAAGACGGTCGTCAGCGGGCCACCCACGGCGCGATAGATCATCGCCGCGCCATTCGCCGGGATGTTCCAGGGACACCACTTCCGCGAACGTTCACGCACGGTCAGCTTGCCCGTGAAGCTGATGTGAATCGAATTCGCCTCGGCGATTTCGTAAGCCGTGTAGAGCTGCTGATAATCGACGTGGTAGAGCTTATTCGGCGCGGTCGCCAGCGCCCCGCTTGGAGCATTGCCAATTGGCAAGCCGAAGTAGATGCGATTCGCTACCGGGTCATTCAACGCCCACGTTGTCAGCCACGCCGCCGGATTGATCGAATTCCAGTTAGGCTGAATCTCCTGAGAGATTGGGTAAGCCTGATCGCCGCCGAAGATGCGCGCCGACGCGAAACTCATCCAGGCAAACCATTCTTCGCCGCCACCGGCCGTCGCATCGTCGGCCTGAGAGACGGTCGATGCGAATGGCGACATAACCCCGCAGTTTGCCGCCACCTCATTCACCGACCATCCCACAGGTTCTGTTACGCCGTTGTTCTGAATGACATGGAGGCGGCCGCCGGGGTCCTGCGTCAGTACGTAGAGGGACCCGCGAATAATCTCCGTCGTCAGAATCTTGCGCGTATCCTCAACGCCAAAAACACCGGAGACGTTATCGAACGCCTCGGGATTGTTGACGTAGCTTCCCAAAAACTCATTGTTGACGAACGGATCGTCCGTGTAGATGAGGCTCAGATCGTCCACGATCCCCGGCGCCGTGAGTTTGATTATCAAATCCGGCGGAATGGTCGCAGGGGTTTTGGCGCTGAAGTCCGCTTGCCCCCAGCCGCCCGGACCGGCGACGATCGTAGCGGTTGCCGAGAAACCGGTGGAGGCGCTCGAAATCTTCACCGTCGCGCCCATAGTGGACCAACAGCGTGCGGTGTACTGCTGATTCGCTAAAGCAATGGGCGCTCCGTAGGCGTCCTCGTAAAACGATTGTGTCAGAGAAGGAACTGACACGCCCTGGCTGAAGTTCCCCGCCATCACCGTTCCAGTCCCGGACCATCCGGTGGGAACACCTGGCAAAGTTGGCAGCGTCCCGCCGTCAAATCCCATATTCAGAAGGTTCTGAACACAATTGCGTTGCCCATAGGTGATGAGCCGGTCCCCGTAGAACGCAAATCCCAAGGCACTATCCAGGATCGCCATGTTCGCGAGGTCGTTTCCGGGTATTGAAATTCCCAAGGCCGCGAACAGCGTATTGTCGCCGAAGTCCAGAATTGCGCTGGTGGTCGTGTTGTCGTTGATCTGCGTGGCCGTAGAAACGATCTGGCCGTTTACCTGAGCCGGAACCGGGATGTAGAAGAAGTATGCGCCGTCCGCGCCGGTGAAGGCAAGAATGCGAGCCACCACGTTCGGCGGACCGGTTGGGATATCGCTCACCGTAACGTACTGGCCGCCGTTGGCGTTCCACAGAACCGGAGGACTCGGGCGCGTTACGTAGCCCTGGCGCGTCAGGAAAAGCACCTGCAGCTGATGCTGGCCGGGAGCGATTTGACCCACCGGGGTAACCGTGCCGATCGCCGTGGACTGCATGTCCGGGCCGTTCTGTTTGTATTGGAACTGCGTCGGACTCGGGACGGTAAAAACGTAGTAAGTCCCATCCCACGGCAGGTAAACGTGCCCATCGGTCCAAGTGCCATCGGACCAGTTAATCGCGACCTGGAAAGAGGTGTCACTCGGGACGTTCAGCACCTCGAACACTTGCGGATCGACAGTATCGGGAATCGGCCAACTCAGATTGACGTTTCCGCCGCTCGATGTTGCATCGGAATCCGCCTGGAGCGCTACGAAGTGCGTGGAATCCGTGACGTTGGTGATGACCAGGGTGGTGTTGAACGTGCCATCGGAAACACCCGAGAGGCTGACCACCGCGCCGGGAACCAGATTATGAGCCGCGCTGGTGGTGACGGTTACAATGCCACCCTGCCTGCTGACTGCCGAAATCGCCGCCGCCACGATGCTCGAAATACCCTTAAGGACGATATTCTCTCCAGAAGCGAGCCCGTGCGCCGCGGCCGTGGTGATCGTGGCGATCCCCGGTGAGTCCACATTGTTGATTACGATGCTCGAAATTGCCGCGACCGGTACAGCCGTCGCGTCCACGCCGCTGATCTGCGCCTGGTAACCCACCTGAAGCCCGTGCGGAACAGCAGTGTTGACTGTGACGATATTATTCGCCCGGCTGATCGAATACGCGCTGGTCGCGCTGGTCGAGCCGCCGGTGCCTGTTTCAAACGCCGGATAAAAGCCGTACGTGATAATTTGCGTGTCGCTGACGACTTGGGCCAGCGGAGCCGTTTGGTTCAGCGTGGAATTGGAATTTCCGGTGATGGTGACGATATCTCCAGGCCGCAAGCCCAATCCGCCGGAGGCCAGTGTGATGGTGACGCGGGTATAGTTCCCGCCCACCAGGTTCGTGGTCGTGGCGCTGATAACGGTAAGCGACGGGCCCGCGCCGCCGGAAAGCATCGCCACAGCAGGGATTACCAGGTTCCCAACGGTTGGGGGCGCGCCCGGGCCGTCCTGGGTCACCCGGTCCAGGTTGGTCCCGTCGTACTGGAGTGCGACTTCGGTTCCATGGATTCCGTCGGAAAATGCGATGTACTCGCGTCCGAAGGCTGTTATGGATTTGGCGTAGCTTCCGGGTGTGACTGCGGCCAGCATCACCATGGTTGAGGCGTTCAGATTCTCAACCCATAGATTCCCTGTGGCATCCAGGTACAGGTTTCTGACGATTCCCGCGTTGTCCGTGAAGCTCTTGGCGTAGGTCAGGGTCGTTACACCCACCGATGTTGCCAGGATCTTGGCGAGAGCCGGCCGGCTGAACACGGAGCCCGGGCGAAAGGCCATGTCCTGGCAATCTGGGGAGACGCCCGCCGGAAGGTTCATGGCGGGCATGTTGGTCACAAGCCCGCCGAAGATTTCAAGGGGGACCTGGACCGCTCCCTTGACGTTGAACATAGGTTACTTGTCGAAAATGCAGAACGAGACAGAGCAGGGCGCGGTATCGGACTGGGTAGACGGAGCCGTTATGCTCGGGTCAAATGGAATGAGTACCGGGTAGCCGGGAAACAGCTTCGCCAACTTCGTGCCCGACACTGCCGATTTCACGGTCACGAAATTGGTCATGTCATTGTTCACCATCAGCATCACGCCTCCAGCGACCGTGACGCTGCCCAGTGGAATCGCTGTATCAGCAGTGGGTGCGCTATAACTCTTGAGAGAATTGAGCCCATTACCGGTAACGGCCGCAATAAGCGACTGAACCGCCAGGGCGACCGTAGCGTTATTACCGGCATACCCAACCGACACATTGATGGTGAGTGTATTCGCCATGGCTATACGTTTTTGGCGAAGGCAGCGCGGAAGCGAAGCACCGCGCCATTGAGCGACGGCGTGAAGCTCGAGTAGGCGGTATTCTCTGTGATTTCCGTTCCGCCCTGGCCGGAACTCGCACCCGTGCCGGTGATTGTCAGCACACCATTCGCTTGGGTCGTGCCGCTGTTATAGGTGTAGTTGTACCCGAGCGGCGCATTCCCGGCGCCGACGTCCTCGCGGATCTCGATCCACACCGGCGGATAATCGGAATTCACCAGACCCGCGAAGTTCACGGTATCCCCGTGAGTCGAAGCGCCGCCGTAACTGCCGGAAAGCGTCAGCGTCCCTTCGACGATCTGCCGGGTTCTCGTGGAATCCTTGCCGCCCGAGGGGTCTGCCGCCACGATTGAAGTGATTGCCACCGCTACAGCCATGTGATTTCTCCTTTAATAGCCACGATCCTGGCTCCGGGAGCTTCCGCCCCGCGGTCGCCTTCGATTGTTCGTTCTCTGATCCGCGCGCGCTTGGTCGTTGAAAATAAGCTCCATCTCGCCCATCGCTTCCGCCCGCGCACCAGCGTAACCCTCGCCGTCGCCGCGCGGGAAAGCCACCTCGATCGCCACGTACCAGGCAAGCGCCGAAAGACATCGCGGAATCGGTAAAAGCTGGTAATACCAGGGCGTTGTGACGCTTCCAACCACGGTCTGGACCAGATCCGGCAGGAACCGCGTATAACGAAACTGCTTGTCGGTTATCGATGTTGCTCCCGGCAGATATAGAGCGTTTTCGCGCCATTCCCACTGCCGGTCGAACACAGTTCTAACGAACTGGTTCCGCAGCCCATCAAGCGCGCACCGCATCGGGATAAACAGCGAGTTGGTCCCATTCAGACGCTCGCGGATCTTGAGGGGAGCTGCGAAGTCGGCGGGCATCGCCGGTGAGCTGTGGAAAGTAGTTCCATCGAAGAAGCCGTTCCAGGAAAGCCACGATTGGGTCGCCGGATCGGGGTTCGAGTTCACGGGCAGCGCTGGAATGATCAGATTGTCGCCGATCAGCAGCCGGTAGCCCAAATTCCCCAAGTCCTTCTGAAACTTGCGATAGGCGGAGTTGAAAATGATCTGCGTCCGAAGGCAAAGCGAGCCGTCGTCGTTCAATTCCGCCAAAAGGTTGCCGCCGCCC
>Ga0209167_10000263_pt1 | contig 45047 bp, 35 predicted proteins | sample Coa_R1_9_FD_187154 | JGI IMG/M metagenome (GOLD analysis project Ga0209167, IMG submission 187154) | Surface soil microbial communities from Centralia Pennsylvania, which are recovering from an underground coalmine fire - Coalmine... | ecosystem: Environmental > Terrestrial > Soil >...
GCGGGTTGTGGATCAGCAACCCGTGATGCCAGGGCTTGGTTGCAATTCTCTGGAATAAAAGTTTGATTACGAATCAGTGGCCACACAGATTCTTCGTTTTGCAATATGCTTGACACGTTTGCCAGCCTAAAGCTTTATGCTGGGAAAGTGGACCACGCCGCCCGGGATGCAGCAATTGGTCTTCCGAGCCATTGGCAAGCCGACTCATTGACAATAATATGTGAAGAGAAAAACACCGAGCGGATCGGAAATCTGCATTCAGCGGGATAGTTTTTCAATTCAGATAAATGCGCGGGACACGCCAACCAAGGCCCACCAAGACTTGCGCCGTCACCGTACCCAACTGTTTTGCCACGTCGAATGCGTATTGCGTGACGTTTCCATCGGTGCCGTAAATGGTGGCGATGTCGCCGGCCTGCACACCTTCCACCTCGGTTACATCCACAGCCGTCAAATCCATGGAAACAATTCCAACCACTGGCGCAAACTGTCCGCGCACAATTACTTTTCCATGATTGGCCATTCCCCGTTGGATTCCATCGGCGTAGCCGGCGGCAAGAATCGCAATTCGTGAGGGCCGCTCCGCGCGGAATTTGGCGTTGTAGCCAATCGCGGCGCCGGCCGGGACGTCTCGCAGCGAAATAATGCGTGCTCGAAAACTCAGCGCGGGATTGAGGCGAACGTTGCGCGCCGCATCAGCGGTTCTGGTCGGCGGATCGTAATTCTGGTGATAGCCATAAAGAATTGCGCCGGGCCGCACCGCATCCGCCCAGGTTTCCGGACGGGAAATAATCGCCGCGCTATTGGCCATGTGCACGATGCCAGGGTCCAGTCCAATCTCACGCATATGCGTAACCGCGGCGAGAAACACGCGCGTCTGGTCAGGAGTTTCGGAGGTCGTGAAAACTTCAGACGAGGCGAAGTGCGTGAACGTGCCCATCAAACGCAGGTGCTTGCAATCAGCCAGCGCACGCGCGAAGCAATCCACCGATGCGGGGCACAGGCCCAACCGGTTCATTCCACTGTCAATTTTCAGATGAATTCCCAACGGACCGCGGAGTTTTCCCGAAGCTCGCGCAGCTGCTTTCTCCAACGTACCCAACTGTTCGCAATTCGTGACCGAAGGCGTCAAGCCATATTCGATGATGCGCTTTTCTTCTCCCGGCCAAAACCCGGTGAGAACCAGGACCGGCTTCTTGATCCCCGCCTCGCGCAGCTCGATTCCTTCCGCGGAACAGGTGACGCAGAATTGGTCCGCGCCCGCGCGGCCCAAAGCCTTCGCTGCAGCTGGGCCACCATGGCCGTAACCATTGCCCTTCACCACTGCAAGAATCCCAACACGTTTTTTCGTGCTGCCTGCGGCGGGCTTCGCCGAATCCAGGTGCCCGCGGATGGCGCGCAAATTATGCTCAAGCGCCTTCGTGCGGATTTCAGCCCAAACGGGACGCCCTACGATTTTCGGTGCTTGCGTCATTGCCCCAATCCAACAGCTGCTTTTCGATCGAACTCTCGTCTATAACAAAGAGGATAGTCCAAATCCTCTTCGGGCAAAATGGCCGCTGCCCTGTGTGCGCGCCGGTTAGTCAACACTGCTCTCGGCCCGGCCCACGTCGCACTCAGAGTGCAAGTGGGCAGCCAAACTCACCGACGCGCGAGTTCGATTCCTTTCACTGCAAGTTACACATTCTAAAAAGGATTTGGACGAGTGTTTTCTTGACCTGTTTCCGCGTAGGCTTTCCACGCGGGCGGATCTACACGCGGTGTGGCAGGTTTGCGACGGGCTGCACCCTCTCGGAACGTGCGAAGCCGCTACATCCCTTGGGTTGCGGGCGCTGCTTCCTCAAATAGCGTGTACCGTTGTAAGAAGACGAATCGAAGCATGTCCGTGGGGCCGTTGCGCTGCTTGGCAATTATCAGCTGTGTTTCGCCGCGTTCCTCGGGTGTTGCGCCCTCCTTGAACATCTTCGGGCGGTGCAGAAACATCACCACATCAGCGTCTTGCTCGATGGCGCCGGAGTCCCTCAAATCGGAAAGAACCGGCCCGCGGTCCTCGCGTTCGGGCGCGCGCGTTAACTGGCTCAGGACGACCACGGGGACATCCAGATCCTTGGCCATGGCCTTCAATCCACGCGTGATGCTGGCCACTTCTTCGTTGCGCGTATTAAAGCGGCCGCGCGCGGAAACTAGCTGCAAGTAATCAATGATCACCAGCGAGAGCCCATTGTCACGTTTCATGCGGCGGCATTTGGCTCCCATTTCGATTACGGTGGTGGCTCCGGAATCGTCAATCCACAAGGGAGTCTCTGAAAGAAATTGCAAGGAGGTCGTAATTTTTATGCGGTCTTCACGCGGAAGCTGGCCGGTGCGAAACTTGTGGGCGTCAATGCGCGCCTGATCCGAAAGAAGGCGCAGCAGCAGAGATGCTTTGGACATTTCCAGGCTGAAAATTGCGACCGGCAGGGCGTTCCGAATCCCTACGTTCGACGCAAGGTTTATCGCGAAGGCCGACTTGCCAACCGAAGGGCGCGCCGCGAGCACAATAAGTTCCGATGGTTGCAATCCTGAGGTGAGGTCGTCGAGTTGATGATAGCCCGTGGAAACGCCGGTGATTCGTTTTCCTTCATCAAATAGCCGGGAGATGCGATCGTAGCTGTTGCGAACCAGGTCGCCCATGCCGGTCAGCCCAACGCGGACGCGATTTTCCGCGATTTCAAAAAGACTGGATTCGGCGCTGTCTAAGATGGCGTCGGCATCTTCGGTCGCTTCCATGGCCTGCTGCTGAATGTTGTGGGTGGCATGGATCACTCTGCGCAAGACCGCTTTTTCCTTCACGATTCGCGCGTAGTGGTCCACATTGCTGATCCGCGGCACTCCATCTACAAGCTGCGAGATATACGCCGCGCCGCCGACGGTTTCCAGTTCTCCATTTCGCTGCAACCGGTTGATCATCGTAATCAGATCGATTGCCTGGCGCTCTTCGCTCAGTTCGATCATCCGCGCAAAAATTCGCTGATGATTATCCTGAAAGAAATCCTCTGGCTTGAGCTTGTCCACCGCCACGTCCAGCATGTGGTTATCGAGCAGGATGGCGCCAAGCACCGAGCGTTCCGCCTCGGGGTTTTGTGGAAGGGGCCGTTCAATCGGTGTATTCGTGGCCATAAGAGTTTTTCCCCGTGCTTAAATTCGCCTTATCTTCGCCCAGGAAGGGCACAGTTTCAAGTTGATTCAGATTGTGCAGCAGCAAGAATAGAGGGTTAACGTTATCGAGCGTGAGTCATCTTTAGGACCAGGGCTGAGGATTTCCCGAACACTCTGTGGATACCGTGGAAAATCCGCCGGAAAGCCGGATCAGGCAGCCGATTCGCGCGTCACTATAACTTTGAATTGTGCAGCAACGTCGGTGTAGAGCTTCACCGTAACCTGGAATTCGCCTAGCAGCTTTATGGGCTCGTCGAGCTGGATCTTGCGCTTGTCCACTTCATGCCCGAGCTTGGCGAGTTCCTCTGCCAGGTCCGCCGTGGTTACGGACCCAAAGAGCTGGTCGGTCTCCCCCGCCTTGCGAACTAGACTGACTGTGACGCCATTCAGAACTTCGGCGTATTTCTGCGCCTGGTCGCGCTCGGTGGCGGTTTTCTTGGCCAACACGGTGCGGATCTTTTCCAACCGCTTCAGATTTCCCGCGGATGCGGGCAGTGCCAGGTTGCGCGGCAACAGGTAATTGCGTGCGTAACCTTCGGCAACCTCAACCACCTGGCCGCGTGTGCCAAGCTTTTCCACATCTTCCTGCAAAATGATCTGCATGGTTTTTCTCGCAATCTTTCCTTTAGAGTTCCGATGCAAACGGCAGCAGGGCGATGTTGCGCGCCCGCTTAATCGCCTCGCAAAGCCAACGCTGGTGGCGCGAGCAGGTGCCGGTCATCCGGCGCGGCAGGATTTTGCCGCGGTCCTGGACAAATTGGTGGAGCATCTCGGCCTTCTTGTAGTCAATGAAATCAACTTTGTCCACGCAGAAGCGGCACACCTTGCGCTTGCGGAAAAACTGGCGCTTCCCCTTGCGGCCACCGGGTCCTCCGGGGCCACCGCCTGGTCCGCCTCCACCTCTGTCATCGCGCGGCGGACGCCCACCGCGATCGCCTCTGTCACCTCTATCGCCTCCACCACCGGGCCCCGAGGAGCGCGGTCGTGGCGCCGAGGGTGGCCCGGAAGGTGCCGCAGGAGCAGCGGGCGCCGGTGGCGCCGCGGGCGGTACATTTTCTTGGTCAGACATCTGTAGGTCCTTTCACTCAAATCTGAAATTCGTTCAGGTCGCCGGCGTGGCCGACGGTTGTTCACCCGTGGGTGCTGCTGCGGCCGCTGCCGGCGGCGCCTGACGGCGTGGCCGGCGCGCAATCTTCTTTTCCCGGCGTGCCACCAGTTTCTTCTGCAGCTTCATCTCTTCATCCAGGCGGATGGTTTGATACTTGATCACCGGTTCGGCCACCTTCAGCCGGCGCTCGAGTTCCTTCACCATCTCGCCATCCGTGCTCTTCAGCGACAAATAAATGAAGATACCCTCGCGGTGCTTGCTGACGCGGTAGGCCAGCCGCTTGGTGCCCCAGTTTTCCTGCTTCTCGATTTTGCCGTGATGCTCGCTGATCACCTGCTCGAGCGTGTGCGTCAACTTGGCGATTTCTTCTTCCGGTGTTGCCGGTCGCAAGATAAAAATCAGGTCGTACAGTCTCTCTTCCATGTGTCCTCGATTCCGCGGGCAACACCTCCCGCCCGGCGGAGCAATTCCTAAGTTTCCGGCGTTTCCGGGGGCGGCACGCGACGGTTGAACTGGTTCATCGCACGCGCCACTCCATTTTTCAAAATTACTTCAACGGCCTGCGCGGCCTGGTCAATCATTTCGGCGGCATTCTCGATTTCGGCCCGCCGCAACTGGTGCAACACGTAGGCCGCCAGGTCCCCCACGGGATGATCGGGGCCTACTCCCAAACGCACGCGGCAAAAATCCATGGTGCCGAGCGCGCCAATCACCGACTTCATTCCGTTGTGCGTGCCCGCGCTGCCATGCTGTCCAACGCGGATCATGCCCCACGGCAACATCACTTCATCGCACAACACAATCAAATTCGCGGGCCTCAGCTCCAGCCGCTCGAGCAACTCCCGCGCGGCCATCCCGCTCAGATTCATCATCGTTTGCGGCTTGGCGAGCACGACTTCCTGTCCCGCCAACATCCCCCGCCCGATGTATGACTTGGCCTCCGGCCGCTCCACGCGGATGTGGCCCGCTTCCGCCAGCCGGTCCACGGCCATAAACCCCATGTTGTGCGGCGTCCAGGCGTATTCCATGCCCGGATTGCCGAGTCCCACGATGAGCCACATTCGCTCGGCCGCCTGCTCCGCGGGAATTTCTCCCGCCATGGCTTACTTCTTCTCTTTCTTTTCTTTCTTTTCGGCCTTCGGTTCCGCCGCTGCCGGCTCGGCTGCGCCCTCTTCGCCTTCTTCTTCCTTCTTGCCCTTCTTGATGACTTCGGGCTCGGCAGGCACCGCGGCTGCTTCGGCCGCCACTGCCTCGGCCGGCTTCTCTTCTTCCACGCGCAGAGCAACCACGTGCGCGATCACGCGCTGAGGATCGGTGACCAGCGTCATCTTCGCGGGATCCATGGCAATTTGTCCGGCGCGCAACTGCTTGCCGATCATCAACTCCGTGACATCCACGCGGAACTCGCCCGGAATTTCCGTGGGCAAACACTCAATTTCGACTTCGCGTGTGACCATTTCAAAAATTCCGCCCTGCAACTTCACGCCCTGCGGTTCGCCAAACGTGTGCACCGGAATCTTTACGCGCATGCGCACGTCCATGGCAACGCGCATCAGGTCCACATGGATCAGGACTCCCTTGACGGGATCCACCTGCAAGTCCTTCACCATGGCGCTTTCTTCGCTGTCCGGTAATTTGATGGTGAAAATAGTGTTGTGTCCCGATTGCGAGCGCAGGATGCTCGACATCTGCTTGGTGTTGACGGCCACGGCTTGCGCTTCGCCCTTCCCGCCATAAATCACGGCGGGAACCTGGCCGGAAACGCGCAGCCGCCTGGCCTCATTCTTTCCGCGGTGGTCGCGGCGGGTGGCTTCCACAATAATTTGGGCCATACGTCCTTCCTTGATCTTTCAGAATTTCGTTCAGCGGGCCGCGCTAATTAAACAGCTCGCTGATGGATGTCTCTTCATGAATCGAACGGATGCCGCGCGCCAGCAAGTCGGCCACGCTCAGGACTTTTATCTTCTTCATCTTCCGCGCGGCTTCGGAAAGCGGCACGGAATTGGTGACCACAATTTCCTTCAGCTCCGATTTCGTAATGCGCTCCACGGCCGGCCCGGAGAGCACCGGGTGGGTGGCCGCCGCATAAACTGCCTTGGCACCTTCGGCCAGCAGGGCTTCCGCGGTTTTCACCAGTGTCCCTGCCGTGTCAATAATGTCGTCCACCACCAGCGCCGTGCGACCGCGGACCTCTCCGATCAGGTTCATTACCTCGGCCACGTTTACGTCCACGCGCCGTTTGTCCACAATGGCCAGCGGGGCATCCAGCTTCTTCGCGAAGGCCCGCGCGCGCTCCACGCCGCCCGCATCGGGAGAAACCACGGTCAGGTTGGGCAGCGATTTCTGCTTGAAGTAATCAATCATCACCGGCGAAGCGTACAGATGGTCGACCGGCACGTTGAAATACCCCTGAATCTGCGGAGCGTGCAAATCGAGCGTCAGTGCGCGGCTGGCTCCCGCGGTTTCCAGTAAGTCCGCCACAAGTTTGGCGGAAATCGGCACGCGGGGCTTGTCCTTCCGGTCCTGCCGCGCATAACAGTAGTAAGGAATCACCGCTGTGATGCGCCAAGCGGACGCGCGTTTGAACGCGTCAATCATCATCAGCAATTCCATCAAGTGAAAATCCGCCGGCTGCGTGCAGGGCTGCACCACGAAGACATCTGCTCCGCGCACATTTTCCAATATCTGAAAATAGATTTCGCCGTCGCTGAATTTGCCCAGGTTGGCGCGCCCGCGGGCGCAGTCCAGGTGTCCGCAGATTTCATCCGCAAGGTGGGGGCTGGAAGTGCCCGAAAAAATCTTGAATTTTTCGTCAATCATCAGGCCGAATTCAGGCACCACCGCGGCCAAGCTGCGCGCGGCGGTACTCTCCCCTCGAAACGGTATCGCAGATGAAAACCTGGTCCTGCGGGAACCCTTGGGCGGCTCGGCGCGCCATCACTGGGCTTCGGAACAGTGCGAACACCGCCGAACCGCTACCCGCCAGTGAGGCTTCCGCGGCCCCTTGCTGAAGCAAGGCCCGCTTGATTTTGCTTAAACGCGGGTGGCGCGGGAAGACGGCCGCTTCAAAATCATTGAAGAGCCCGGATCCCTGCGCGCTCCAGCACAGAGCGCAGAACTCAAACATTCTATTGGCCGAGCTGCGCTTTGTCAATCGGCCACCCAACCACCGATAGGCGTCCTTGGTCCGCACGGATATCTTATCGGGAGACACGACCACCACTTTTTCCTGCGGGCCATCGGGAAGCGGATAAATTTCATCCCCCCGGCTGACGCCCAGTGCCCGCCCTCCATGAAGGAAAAAGGGCACATCGGCGCCCAGGCTGGAGCCCAACTCCATCAGCCGCGCCAACGGAATCTCCTTCCGCGCCAGCCGCATCATTCCAATCAGCGCCGCAGCGGCGTCACTCGATCCCCCGCCAAGGCCGCCCCCCACGGGAATGTTTTTCTGCAGCCGGGCCCGAACGCCGCGCCGCCAACCCAGCTCGCGCCGCGCAAGTTCAATCGCCCGGTAAACAAGATTGTCCCGAGGGAGCTCAGCCGCCAGCGCTGAATCGCCTTCAATCGTCAACTCAACGCGCGAGCCGCGCGTGGCCTCCAGCTCAAGAACGTCGTGCAGTGATATGCTCTGAAAAATTGTCCGCAGCTCGTGGTAACCGTCCGCGCGCTGTCCAACCACTTCCAGACGCATGTTTATTTTTGCAAAGGCGGGAAGGCGTACAGGAGACATAGTGTCAATTTTCGAGCGGTTGGTCTTTCCCGCCGGGCTTCTGCGCGATGCGTTGCCTGACGGCCGAAAGCTTGGCCTCCAGGGCGGCAATTCTCTCGGGTTCCACGTCGGCCGGCACTGCACGATGCCATTCCGCAAGCGCGTGGTCCCACTGGGCCAGCGCCTGCACCGATTTTCCGCGCTTCATATAAACGTCGCCGAGGTGCTCAAGGACCGTGGCGTCGTTGTGCACTTTTTCCGCAGCCTGCCGAAGCGTGTCTTCTGCTTCCGCCAGTTTGTCCTGCTTGTAGTAAGCCCATCCCAGGCTGTCCAGGTACGAACCGTTGTCCGGGTCTTCCGCAAGCGCGCGTTTCACCAGATCCGTGGCTTCCGAGAGCCGCACCCCGCGGTCGGCCAGCATATAACCGTAATAATTCAGCACTGGCGCGTTCTTTGGATTCACCGCCAACACTCGCTTGAATTCTTCCTCCGCCTGGTCGTATTTTTTCTCCCGCTCAAGAGTCGCGCCAAGCATGAACCAAACCATTTCACGGTCCGAGTCGCGGGTGGCAACTTGACCCGCCTGCGCCATCGCTGCTTCGGCTTCCGCGTAGCGCCGGTTCTGTTGATAAACCTGGCCCAAATCCAGATCGATCTCGAAGTCTTCCGCGGTGTGCGTCAGCAATGCGCGCAACAAGGAAGCGGCCTGATCCGGATCGCCCTTGTCGCTGATCAACAGAGCTTGCGTGACGCGCAGGTCGCGGTCCTGGGGATATTTCTTCAGAGCTTTCTGCGCCGCCTCCAGCGCATGCGGCAGGTCGTGTCCGGCGCGATAGGTGTCCACGATTTGAAGATCCGCTCGCCGCGCCTCTTCGTCACCCAGCGCAGCCAATTCCGCGAAGGTATTCAGCGCCGCGGGATATTTTTCCGTCTCGCGGTAGAGCCGCCCGAGCTGCTCGTAAAGCACCGCGAGCGACCGCCGGTGCGATGGCGCCGCCGACGTGTCTGCTTTGATGTTGGTCACCGCGGAAGAAAGGACTTTGACGGCATCATCGTAACGCCCCTGCGCCTCATAAATCATGGCCTCGCTGTACACCACTTCGAGGTTTCCCGGGGCGCGCTGCTTGGCCTGCACGATGTTTTTTTCCGCGTCGTCCAAGCGGTGAAGCTGGCGGTCCATCTCCGCCATTTGAAGATAATTGTCGGGGTCATCCGGATCCAATGCCGCCAGGCGCTGGTATTGCTCCAGCGCTTCCGCAAATTTTTCCTGTGCCGCGAGCGCCTGTGCTAGTCCCCGGTGATGCGCGGGTTCTTCGGGCTCCAGATCCACCGCCTCCCGGTAAGCTTTTTCGGAATTGGAAAAATCACGCAACTGCTCATGCGCTTCGCCCAGCAAATCCAGCAGCCTCGCCGAAGGCGTGCGCGACACGACTCCCTGCAGCATCGTAGCGGCCTCTTGCGCGCGGCTCTGGTCCAGCATAAGTTGAGCTTCCTGTTCGGCCACCGAGGCATCACTTGGGTTACGTTCCAGCAAATCCTTCAAGATACTTTCGGCTTTGTTTGAATCCCCCCGTAAGCGGTATAGCCGCGACAGCCAAAGGGAAGACTCCGTATCCTGTGGATCCAACCTCCGGATTTGCTCCAGTTGCTCGATGGCGCGCACCGCCGAGTCCTGCTGGACAGACGATTCGGTGATGTTGCCGAGAGTCCTCAGGTAAATCCGCACCAGAAGTTTGCGTACGGGCAGGTTGCCGGGGTCTTTCTGCAGGATTCCCTGCGCTTCAATCACGGCATCATGCGTCCTGTGCGCCTCGTAATACATCTCCGCCAGGTGCTCGCCGATCACCTGTGAATTCGGGTCCAGCGCATAGGCCTTCTTGTAGAAATCCAGTGCCGCGTTCGCGTAGCTGCTCTCATTGGTATTCACGAAATAAACTTCATTCAGGTGGCCCATGGCGAAGTCATACAGCGCTTCCGACCGTTTCGAGGGGTCGGGTTGGGAAAACTTTTGTTCCGCGGAAACGTCGGCAGGCGGCGTGGCTTTCGCCTGTGCAGAAGCCCGCCCTCCCGCAACAGCGGCGGCCATCAGCCCGGCGAAGACGATTGCAGCGTATCTCAGGGACACTCTCATTGTGCTGGTCGGATTCTTGATTATCCTATGCGGTTCCGCAGCGGTCAAAAGATTCATTTCCAGGTTGCCGGCCTCCCGGGATTGTCAGTGCCGGAAGTGGCGCACTCCAGTGAAGACCATCGCCAGCCCCAACTTGTCCGCGGCTGCAATCACTTCGGCATCGCGGACTGACCCCCCCGGCTGTATGAACGCCGTCGCTCCGGCCTTGGCAGCCTCTTCCACGCCATCTGGAAACGGGAAGAACGCGTCTGACGCCACCACGCTCCCCTTAAGTGAAGATTGCGCCTTCATCACCGCAATTTTCACCGAGTCCACGCGGCTCATTTGTCCGGCCCCCACGGCAACCGTCGCGCCGCCGCGCGCAAACACAATCGCGTTGGACTTCACGTGCTTGCACACAATCCAACCGAACAGGAGATCCTGCAGCTCTATGGCGGAGGGCGCGCGTTTAGTCACCGTTTTCAATTCATCGCCGCGCAATTTATAGCGGTCAGGTGTCTGCACCAGCACTCCACCCGAAATGCGCTTCAATTCAAGTTCATCCCGTCCCGCGCCGCTCTCAGCAAAATTCTCCGGCAGCTTCATCAGTCGCAGATTTTTCTTGGAGGCAAATAACTCCAGCGCTTTTGGGTCATAACCCGGCGCGATCATGCATTCCACAAACAGTTTTGCCGCCTCTTCGGCCGTCCGGCCGTCCACAATTCTGTTGAACGCTATCACTCCGCCAAACGCCGACACCGGGTCGCAGGACAAAGCCGCCAGATAAGCCTTTTCCAGCGTTTCCAGTTCCGCAGCGCCACAGGGATTGTTGTGCTTCACAATCGCCGCCGCCGGACGCGCAAATTCCCGCGCCAGGCTCCACGCCGAATCCAGGTCCACCAAATTGTTGTAGGAAAGCTCTTTGCCCTGCAACTGTAGCGCGGCCGCAAGCCCCAACGCTGGACGGCCCTGAGGCACATAAAGCGCCGCGTGCTGGTGCGGATTCTCTCCATAGCGCATCGCATGGGTTTCAGTAAGCGCGATGTGCAGCCGCCCCGGCAATTCCGCTCGCGCATTCAATTTCAGTTCGGCGCCTTCCGCCACCGCGCGCTCCAATTCCATGGAGATTAGCCCGTCGTAGCGCGACGTAAGCGCGAACACTTTGCGTGCCAGCTCCGCCCGCGTTGCCAGCGCAATCTCTCGTTTCGCGGCCAACTCCTCCGCCACGCGGGAATAGTCCGCCGGATCGCAAACCACCACGACATCGCGGAAATTTTTCGCCGCCGACCGCAACATCGCCGGCCCGCCAATATCGATGTTTTCGATCAGCTCTTCAGCCTTCAAATCTTTTTTCGCCGCGGTCGCTTCAAATGGATAGAGGTTCACCGCCACCAGATCAATGGGCGCGATTCCATGCTCCGCGACAACGCCACGGTCTTCGGGCAACCCGCGCCGGAACAGGATTCCGGCATGAACTTTCGGGTGCAGAGTCTTTACGCGTCCGCCTAACATTTCGGGCCACCCGGTCAGCTCGGCCACGTCGCGCACGGCGATTCCCGCCTCGCGCAGCAGCCGCGCTGTGCCGCCCGTGGACACAACTTCAATGCCCAGCGCGGCCAGCTGGCGCGCGAATTCTTCGACCCCTGTCTTGTCAAAAACGCTGATCAGCGCCCGTTCAATCGCCACGCCTTCCCCCGAATTGCACAAATATGCCTGTGGTGAGTGCAGTCCAGTCTACCTGTGCGCAACGCGATTGCAAACGGTGGATTGAATGGAGACGATGGAGCGGAGCGGGGAAAACGCAGGTCCTTACGGACAGAAATTCAACTCTTGGATTTGACCGGCACGCTCACGCGCGCCTTCAGTTTCACCTTGCCGCCCTCGGTCGAAACGGCAAATGTCACTTTCTTCCCGCCGGACTCCTTGATGATTTCCGTTGCTTTGCGCTTCAGAAAGGCCTGAAAAGCTTCGGGCGACAGGTCACCGGTGCCTTCTCCGGTTCTTTGTTTTGCGTTGCGGAATGCCTCGTAGATTTTGTGTGATTTCGCGGCTTGTTCACTCAGATTCGGCGGAGGCAAGGAAACGTTTCCCGGCCTCTTTGCAGCTGCGGGCCTGGATGCCGGCGGTGGCTCCGCAGGCTCAGGAGGCTTTTGTTTGGCCCGTTCCGCTTCAATGGCTTTGGCCGCCGCGCCGAAGTGGCGCACCACCACTCCTTCTTCTTTTTGCTGCAGCCGCTTCCGGAAAACTTCCTTATATCTTGCGTAGGTCTGCGCAAGGCCCGCGTACCGGTAGCGTTGCGCGAATCGCATTTTCTGTCCGCGCTCGCCATAGCGCTTGATTACCAGCTCGATCCGCCACTCCAGGTCGGCAGGCGGACGGGCACGCCCTCCGCCAAAGTACTGTTCGTACTCGATTTTCAATTGGCGGACGTCTTTTTCGAGTTGCCCGAGGTCTTCGTCAATTGTTGCCATGGGTCCGCGGAGTGATTCCAATTTCAGCCTAGTGGCGGCACTGGTTCGCGTCAATCCAACTACAGTCCTGTTTGACGCAAGCGGCACCCCGTTTGCCCCGGAAGGGACGTGGCCTCCTCAATGGTTACTCTGCATACTCTGCACTTCTGCGGTGAATCCTTCTGCCTTTGAATTAGTCCCATCCATGTGCTGAAATAGCGCCTCCATGAAGCGCAGGCCCGATTCCGTGCCCCCCAGCGACGTTCTCCGCCGCATCCCTTCCGTGGATGAACTGCTTGCCGCGCCGCGTCTGCTTGAGCTTGCGGCCCGCCTGGACCGCGCGCTTATCGTCGATACCGCCCGTAGCGTCCTCGCTGATCTCCGAGCCCGCGCCACTCAGGAAAACAAGAGCGAACTTGGCAGTCTCTCCTCTGCGGAGTTGAACGATCACCTCGTCAACCAAATCCTTGCGGATGTTGAACTATTGCTTCGCCCCTCCCTGCGGCCCGTCATCAACGCCACCGGAGTGGTCCTGCACACCAATCTCGGCCGCGCGCCGCTTTCCATCGAAGCCGCCGACCACATTCGCGCCGCCGCAACCCATTACACCAACCTCGAATACGATTTGGAGGCGGGCGCGCGCGGCACTCGCGACGTCCACACCGCGCGTTTGCTCGCGCGCCTGGCCGGAGCCGAATCCGCCGTCGTGGTCAACAACAACGCCGCTGCAGTCTTTCTGGTCCTGGCCGCGCTGGCTCGCGGCGGCGAAGTCATCGTCTCCCGCGGAGAGCTCATCGAAATCGGCGACGGCTTCCGCATTCCGGACATCATGGCCGAAAGCGGCGCCGCGCTTCGCGAAGTCGGCACCACCAACCGCACGCGCCTCGCCGACTACGAGCGCGCCATCAACGACCGCACGCGCATGCTGCTTCGCGTGCATCGCTCAAATTTCAGCATGGCGGGATTTACAGCGCAGCCCTCGCTCGCCGAACTGGTTGAGCTGGGCCGCCGCGTTTCACTCCCGGTCTATGAAGACCTGGGCTCAGGATGCCTGGTGGACTTGTCGGCCAGCGGGATCGCCGAGCCGCTGGTGCGCGAGAGCTTCGCCGCGGGCGTATCCGTAGCGTCATTCAGCGGAGATAAGCTGCTCGGCGGCCCCCAAGCAGGAATCATTGCGGGAAGGCGCGACTTGGTCGCGCGCATTCGCCGCCATCCTATGTTCCGCGCGCTGCGCGTGGATAAGCTCACCATCGCCGCGCTGGAGGCCACTCTCCTCGCCTATCTCCGCGGGCCGGGCGCAACTGCGGGCCACTCCGCAATTCCAATATTGACCATGATCCGCGCCGGCACCGAAGAAATCGCCATGCGCGCCGATAAATTTCTGCAACTGTTGCGCTCCACCGTTCCCGTGAACGCCGCCCGCTTCGAGATCCGTGATTCCGAATCGGTCGTAGGCGGAGGCTCAACCCCCGGCCAGCAACTCCCCACGCGCGTAATCGCGATTTACAGCAACAAATATTCTGCTGCTGAACTCGAAGAGCGCCTTCGCCGCGCCCCGCTGGGCATCCCGGTAATCGCCCGAGTCGAAAACGGTGCCCTGATCCTCGACCTCCGCACCGTTTTTCCCGACCAGGAATCTGTGCTAGCCGAATCCCTCGCTTCCGCCCTCACTCCTTAATCTTAGCTAGGCTTAGGCACACGCAGTCATCCTGAATGCATCCGACCAGGATGCATGAAGGATCTGCATGCCCTGAATCAAATCGTGAAGGGTGGCCGCCATGTCTCAAGTGGTAGCCAATTCAACGTAGCCCCTACGGATTCGCATCCCCCATCAATTTCCTTACCGGCTGATTATCCGCATACACCTGCCACACCGCGATCAATCCGTCCCGCACCACGGCCTTCCACGCCGCCGGAATTTCCCAAAAGTTTTTCTTCTCCAGTTTCCCATCCGCCGAATAAGTCCCCCGCGCCGACCCAAGCACAGCCACCGTGTTCCCCTTCGCAAAAATCTCCTCGTGCGAAACTTTGTAGTCTGGAATCATCTGGTGATACATCCGCCATCCGGTGCGCATCATCTCCCGCCCCGAAAATCGCGCCCCCAGAGCATCAACGAACAAGTGATCCTCGGTCATTGCCGCCGCGATCGCGTCCACGTTCCCCGAATTAACTCTCTCAATGAAATCCAATACCACTTCGACCGGATCTTTTTCGGCCATTTCGCCCTCCGCTCGCCGCATTCTAGCATCGCTTCCAAGTTCCTTGACTTTGCCGAAACCGCCCCTCTAGACTCAAATCCTCTGCGCCCCGCAGATCTTTTCAGGGAGCTTTTCTAATTGGGCAAAGTCATCACTCTCGGTGTCACTGGCGCATCAGGAGCGGCGCTCGCCCGGGCAGCCTTGCGCCTGCTCGAAGCCGACGCTAGCGTCTCTCGCGTCCATCTCGTGGTCAGCGAAGCCGGGCAACGCCTTATCGCCCAGGAATTGGGAGTCATCGCCACCGATGCCCGGCAACTTCCGGCCCTGCTCAGCGGTATCAACACGCAAAAAACTGAACTGCTCTCCAACAAAGACATCGGCGCGTCCATCGCCTCCGGCAGCTACACCGTGGACGGCATGATTGTCCTCCCGTGTTCCGCGGGCACGCTCGCCTCAATCGCCAATGGCACCAGCGACGACCTGCTCGCCCGCGCTGCCGATGTTTGCCTCAAGGAGCGTCGCCCGTTGGTACTTTGTCTCCGCGAAACCCCGCTCAATCGCGTGCATCTTTCCAACATGCTCCGCGCTCAAGAAGCGGGAGCGGTCATCATGCCGGTAGTGCCCGCGTTTTATTACGCGCCGCAAACCATCGATGACCTCATCGAACAATTTGTCTGCCGCGCCCTATCTCAACTGGGCCTGCCCCAGGAGCAGCAGTATCGTTGGGAAGGCGGCAATACAAAGTCCCGCGCCAGGCAAGCGTGATGATTCTGGATCTCCCTCATGTTTTTCTCAGCGACCTCTGCGTTAAAAGGTTTTCTTCCTAAATGACTCCCACCCGCATCCGCACCGTCCTCGAAATGATTAAATTCGAGCACTCCATTTTCGCTTTGCCTTTCGCGCTCACCGCCGCATTACTCGCCGCGCGCACCGCTCACGCGCAGACCGGCTCCCCAGCCTGGCCTACTTGGCAGCAACTCGCCTGGATCGTGGTTGCCATGGTCGGTGCGCGTTCCTTTGCCATGACCATCAATCGAATCGCCGACGTTCGCTACGACGCCCAGAATCCACGCACCCGCAACCGCGCGCTGGTAACCGGCGCTCTCTCCGTTCCCTTCGCCTGGGCATTCACTTGGCTTGCCGCCGCACTCTTGGTATTCGCCGCCTGGCGTCTCAATCGCCTTGCGCTCGAACTTTCCCCTGTCGCGCTCACCGTGCTTTTCTTTTATTCCTACACCAAGCGCTTCACTTCCTGGTCGCATCTGGTCCTGGGTTTCTGCCTCGGCATCTCCCCTGCAGCCGCGTGGATCGCCATCGCCGGCTCGCTCGACCTGCGCATGTTGATCCTCTGTGCCGCGGTCACTCTCTGGGTCGGCGGCTTCGACGTCCTCTACGCCTGCCAGGACGTGGACTTCGACCGTCGCGCGGGTCTCTTCAGCATCCCGCGCCGCTTCGGCATCCCACATGCTCTGCTCATTTCCCGCGCTATGCACGTAGTCATGATCGCCCTCCTCGCCTGGCTTGCTGCGAGCTTCGCTCTGCCCTGGCCAGCCTGGGCAGGCATCGCCGTCGTCGCGGCCATGCTCATTTGGGAGCACTCACTGGTCTCCGCCACCGACCTCAGCCGTCTCAATGCTGCGTTTTTCACCATAAACGGCTATATTAGTGTGTTGTTCTTTCTATTCTGGGGCGCCGCTGTCTGGGTGTCTCCATCCTAAGCAAACGCGACATGGCCGACCTCCAAATCACCGACTCACGCCTCAAACCCATCGCCGCCAAAGTCATGGCCGGCGAACGCCTCTCCGCGTCGGACGGCGTCATTCTCTATCGCTCTCCCGATCTTCTTGCCGTCGGCTGGCTCGCCAACCACATCCGCGAAGCGCGCCACGGCGACGTCTGTTATTTCAACGTCAATCGCCACATCAATCCCACCAACATCTGCGTGGCCCATTGCAAACTCTGCGCCTTCGGACGCGACCCCAACGCCCCCGGGGCCTACAATTTCGCGCTCGATGAAATATGGCAGCGCGCCGAAGAAGGCGTCCGCGCCGGAGCCACCGAATTCCACATGGTTGGCGGACTCCATCCCGATCTTCCCTTTGAATATTTTCTGGAAATGATTCGCGGCCTCAAGCAGCGCTGCCCCACCATCCACCTGAAAGCCTTCACCATGGTGGAGGTCGGCTATTTCTCCCGCATTGCCAAGCTCAGCATTCGCGACACTCTCCTCGCGCTTAAGGAAGCCGGAGTCGATTCGCTTCCCGGCGGCGGCGCTGAAATTTTCAATCCGCGCGTCCGCAGAGTCATTTGCGACCACAAAACTTCCGGCCAGCAGTGGCTGGAAATCGCGCGCACCGCGCACGAAATCGGCCTGCGCTCGAACGCCACCATGCTTTACGGCCACATCGAAAACGAAGAGGAGCGCGTCGAGCATCTCCTGCTCCTCCGCGAACTGCAGGACGAAACGCACGGTTTCCAAACTTTCATCCCGCTCGCGTTCCATCCGGAAAATACCGCGCTTGCGCATCTGCCCAAGCCCACCGGCTTCGACGATCTCCGCGCCATCGCCGTCTCTCGCCTCCTTCTCGATAATTTCGATCACGTCAAGGCTTACTGGGTCATGCTCACTCCGCGCATCGCGCAAATCGCGCTGCGCTTTGGCGCTGACGACATTGACGGCACCATCATCGAAGAAAAGATTTATCACGACGCCGGAGCCACCACCGAGCAGTTCACTCCGCGCAGCGAGCTGGTGCGCCTCATCCGCGCCGCGGGACGAACCCCCGTCGAGCGCGACACCCTGTATCGCCCTGTCGTTCGCACCGCGCCCGTCCCCGATCTTCCCCCGGCCGGCCCGGGCTTCGTCCCCTCAACCACTCTCACTTTGAATGTTTAATTTGCAACAGCACATATGGATGGCACATCCAACCTTCGAGGAGGAAAATCAAAATGATTCGCAAGGCATCGGCAATCTGGAAAGGCAATCTCAAGGAAGGCAAAGGCTCCATCTCCACCGACAGTGGAGTCCTGAAGAACACCCAATATTCCTTCGCCACACGTTTTGAAAACGGCGTAGGCACAAACCCCGAAGAGCTGATCGCCGCCGCGCACGCCGGCTGCTTCACCATGGCACTCTCCGGCCAGCTCGGCGCCGCGGGCATCACCGCCGAAAGCCTGGAGACCACCGCCTCTCTCACCCTGGAGAAACTCGAAGCCGGTTGGACCATCACCAAAATCCATCTGGACGTCACCGCGCGCATTCCCGGCGGCGACCAAGCCGCCTTCGACAAGGCCGCGAAAAACGCCGAGACTGGCTGCCCTGTCTCGCGCCTGCTCAAGGCCGAAATCACCATGACCGCCAAACTAATCACCGAGCGCTCCACCAGCGCGTAACTGTGTGTAGCGCCGGCCTCAGCGCCGGCGTCTTTGAAGTTTTTCATACGAGCGCTGCTTAGTGCGCCGCGGTTTTCCCTGACGATGGCGCAACAAGCAGCGCCCCTACAAAAATATATTTCACGCCACAACTGCTCGCGCTCCTGGAGATTCCATGAAAGCTATCGTCGTCCACGAATTCGGTGCTCCTGAAGTAATGAAGCTCGAAGAAATCACCAAGCCCGCTCCCGCGCCGGGCCAGCTCCTCGTCCGCATAAAAGCTGCGGGAATCAATCCCGCCGATACTTACATGCGCACCGGCACTTACGCCCGCAAGCCCGCGCTACCCTACACGCCCGGATTTGACGGCGCCGGGACAGTGGAATCCATCGGCGCAAATGTCACCGGCTGGAAGCCCAACGATCGTGTCTATCTCAATGCCAACGCGCCCGGCACTTACGCCGAATACATTGTCGTCGAAGCCGCCAACGCGCATCCCCTCCCCGACCGCATCACTTTCGCCCAGGGCGCCGGCCTTCACGTCCCATACGCCACCGCCTATCGCTCCCTTTTCCAACTCGCCCACGCGCGCCCCAATGATTGGTTGCTGGTTCACGGAGCCAGCGGAGGCGTCGGCATCGCCGCCGTCCAGTTCGCGCGCGCGGCGGGCCTGCGCGTAATCGGCACCGCGGGCACCGATCGCGGACGCGAACTCGTTGCCAAGGAAGGCGCCCACTTCGTGCTCGATCACCGCTCACCCGATATGGCCGCGCGTGTTGCCGAAATCACCGGCAACCACGGCGCCGACATCATTGTCGAAATGCTCGCCAACGTTAATCTCGGGGCCGATTTGAAAATGTTGGCGATGCGCGGCCGCGTTATCGTCGTCGGCAGCCGTGGAGACGTACAAATCACTCCGCGTGACATCATGTCCAAGGAAAGCGCCATCCTCGCCGTCCTTCTCTGGAATGTTTCGCCCGATGAGATGGCCTCCATCCACGCCGCCATCGCCGCGGGCCTCGAAAACGGTACGCTGCGCCCGGTCGTCGGCAAAGAATTGCCGCTCGCCGAGGCCCCGCGCGCCCACAAAGAAATCCTCGAGCCGGGCGCCTATGGCAAAATCGTCCTCATCCCTTAGTTCTTGCACCTAGAATTATTTGTGGACGTAGTTTCCTGCGGTCAGAAAAATATTCGTCGAAGAATATCAACGGCTGTGATCCCTCACCCCGTTTCACCAGGGTGAGGGATCTGTTTTTCGCCCTGGATTTTCCGGCGCACTCCGCACTCACCTCTCCCGTTGATCACGATTTCGCCGGCGTCTCTTTACCGCTCACTTTGGGCGTGGATGTCTCCTCCAGCGCCGGAGCCGGTGTCTTTGCAACCAGTCCGCCTCCGTTGCCGAAGAATCGCATCGCCGTCGCCGCCAATCCCTCAAACGCGCCTCCGCCATTTCCCCCGCTGGCCACCAGCACATCCGGAACGAATTTCGCTTTTCCTTCTGACAACGCGGTCACCACATTGACGATGGCCGTGGCATTAGACCCCAACGCCTCCACCTGCGCCCGATATCCGCGTGCGCGCGCAAGGCCAACCGCCTCGACTTCCGCTCCCTTCGCTGCGCCGGTCTGACGGATGAACTCGGCCTCGCCCGTCGCCTCCGCCACGCGCGCATCGGCATTGTTCTTCTTGATGTCCACGCCCACCTTTGACCGCGCCAAATCCGCCTGCATGTCCGCGGTACCCTTGGCCTGTTCCATCTCAATCCGCTGGTCCTGCGCGGACTTCTGCTTCTTAAACGTTTCAATCTCCTGATTGGCAATCTCGCGATGCGTGAGGACCGTGACCATGTCCTCCGGCAGGATCACATCCTGAATGTACACGCCCTTCGTTTCCACCTGGTATTGCTCCAATTGCTCGCGAATATGCGAGAACGCCTCCTCCTGCACTTGCCGCCGCGTCTCAATAAATCGAATTGCGGGCATGCTCTGCAGGCTGTCGCGGAAATGATTTCCCACCGCCGCTTGGAGCACTTCGTTCACCAGGTTCTTCATCGTGCCCACCATCGAAATCACCCGCGGCGCTTTCGTGTCCGGCACATGGATTTGCACCATCAGATCAATCTTAAAGATGAACCCTTCCCTGCTCTTCGCCACGATTTGCTGGAGCTGCGCGTCGAGCTGATGCGCTTCCGAAACAGCGTCCGCCCAATTGAGATTCAGGATCGCCGTCGGGACGATTTCCGCCTCATAGCACCGCGGATTTAGCGGATATTTCCCCGTGCGAAGTGGCTCCTGCCAAATGCCTCGATGGCCCGGCCGGACTAGCGACCCAAACTTGAAATCCGCGCCAGACGTGTCAATGGTCGCTAGGCCCACGTATGCCTTGATGACTGCCACCTGTCCTTGCTTCACCATCAGCATGGGCACCATCTCCACGCCCACCAGGAACGGGTTCAGCGCATACGCTCCATACAAAAGCGGATCGTGCTGCAACCCGATGTGGCCTCCGGAATCCAGGAATGCCTGGAAGTCCTGATAGTTGTTGTGCAATTTGTTTTTGCTTCCTAGCAGAGACTCGATAATATGCGCGTCGGTGGCCTCTCCCCTCTCCAGTTCCGCGATGTCATCGTATCCCCCAAGCCGCGTGGCGATGTCGCCCGAAGGAAGAGGATCGCCTTCATACGTGGTCACTACGCCAACCATGTCCACCAAAGCGGCATCTTTCCCCTGTTGTGGCTTGGGTTCAATGCGCACCAGCTCAAGCTGTTCCGTTCTCAGGCCAAGTGCAGGAGCCGAAAGTTCTCCGCCTCGCCCCATCTTCGCGCGTAGCTCCGGCGAAACCGGCAAACCATAAACGCGGCTCTTGGTGATCACCAGAAATCCCACCGGGTGTACCGGCACAAGTGATCCCGGCGGCAGCACCGGCCGCTGCGCGCCTTTCTGTCCGCCATTCATCACAAAGCTGCGCAGGTTTCCAAAATTGGCGAACTCTTTCTTGTAGACCGCCGACTTTGCTCCGATCGGCAGCGGTTGCCCGACCTGCGCGATCACCACCCCGATCTCTCCGGCCGGAACTTGCACCCAAGGGTGCTTATTCACGGAATAAACAAGCCAGGTCTTCCATCGCAGCCCGGCCATGAGCAATTCGGCCTGATAGCCTGCTTCTCCGTCGAACGCCACCGGGCTGTCTTTGGTCAGTTTTTTCAATCCAAACCGCTTCGTGACCAGCCCAACTTCCGTCGGCCCGATCCGGTGCAGTGATTGAACCAACACAACCGCGGCCAGAACGACTACCGCAATCACCACTGGATTCTGAAAAATTGGAATGAGCAGATTCATACGCGCCTCGCAATCACCCCTAGAAGAGATTCGCGGAACTCGGGAGACTTCTCGTGCTTGGATTCCACCTTGAATTCGACCCGATGCTGCCCCCCGGCCATGGAATTGTCAATCACGTGACTAGTACTCAACTTAAAGTCTCGCAGAATCAACGCCAAACACGTGTAGGTCCAAAAACTGCCGTTTTTCCTTCACGAATTCTTTATACGATCTATCGGATCATTTGCGTGTCGCAAGTTCATACAAATGCTTTAAATAAAGTCGTCCGTCTCAAATCCGCTGCCACAAACCTTACGTCGTTGACAACATCCCCCACCGCCTTATAATGATTCTCGCGGCATTTCCCCAGCCCAGACCAGCGCGTTATCGCGTCAACGCGCTGCCAGCCGCAAACTCAACCTGGGATCACTTTGAATGTGGAACCTCCATAACCTCGCGGCGCTCTTCTGGCTCTGGCAAAATCCCATCTCTGATTATTGGCGACGCCAGACCGATCCCCACACCAATCCGTTCCGTGGGCTCTACCAGGCCAACGGATTCGACCTGGCCATCATGATTCCGTATTTTCTGGTGCTGATCGTTCTCGCGCTTTACGGTCTGCACCGCTATTGGCTCGTCTATTACTATTTCAAATATCGCCAGAACGTCCCCGGCCCGCCCGCCGAAGTCACCGAGTGGCCGCGCGTCACCGTCCAGCTCCCCATTTTTAACGAGCGCTATGTCATTGAGCGCCTTGTCGAGGCTGTCTCGCTATTCGATTATCCGCGTGAACTGCTCGACGTGCAGGTCCTTGACGACTCCACCGACGAAACGCGCGAAATTGCTCGCTCCTGCGTCGAACGGTTCCAGGCTTTGGGCCTTCCTATTCATTATCTGCACCGCACCAACCGAGAAGGCTACAAGGCTGGCGCGCTCGCTGAAGGATTGAAGACCGCGAAGGGCGAATTCGTCGCCATCTTCGATGCGGATTTCATCCCCTCGCCCGATTTCCTCCGTCGCACAATTCCGTATTTCCTCAGTCCCGCATCCGAGCCCGACAGGAACGCGAAAATCGCCATGGTCCAGACGCGGTGGACCTACCTCAACGCCGACTATTCCCTGCTCACGGAAGTCGAACACATCCTTCTTGACGGCCACTTCATCGTCGAGCATGGCGCGCGCTCCCGCCGCGGCACTTTCTTCAATTTCAACGGCACCGCAGGAGTGTGGCGCCGCACGGTCATCGACGATGCCGGCGGTTGGCAACATGACACGCTCACCGAAGACACGGATCTCTCTTATCGTGCCCAGCTGCGCGGCTGGCAGTTCCTCTATCTACCCGGGATTGAGTGCTTGTCCGAGCTACCCGTGGAAATGAACTCCTTCAAAACACAGCAGGCGCGCTGGGCCAAGGGCCTCATGCAGACTGCAAAAAAAATCCTTCCGCGTGTGTTGCACTCCAATGAACCATGGCATGTGAAAGCCGAAGCGTTTTTCCATCTCACCGCTAACATCAGCTATCCCTTGATGGTGGTTCTTTCCTCCATGCTCTTGCCCGCGATGATCGTGCGCTTCTACCAGGGTACTTTCCAGATGTTGGTGATTGATCTTCCATTGTTCCTGGCGTCCACCTGCTCGATTTCCAGTTTTTATCTGGTGTCACAGCGCTGCCTGCATCCTAAGACCTGGAAGCGGACGTTCCTCTACATGCCTTTCGTGATGGCCGTGGGCATCGGCATCTCCATCCGCAACGCCGTCGCCGTAATTGAGGCCATTGTCGGCAAAAAATCCGCCTTTGCGCGCACTCCAAAATACCGCATTGAGTCCCGCCGAACTCCGGAAAGTGTGAACGGACCGAGCGGAGCAGAAACAGTCAGCAATGGTGCAACCGCCGCCCCCGAAGTGACCACGACCTGGGCCAGGAAGTCCTATCGCAATCGAGGCGGCTGGCTGCCCTATACCGAAATCGCCCTGGGAATTTATTTTGCCGCCACCGTCGTTTACGCTTTCCAAAACGAAAACTACGCCACCATCCCCTTCCTGCTTCTATTCGTCTGGGGTTACCTCTACACCGGCTGCATGTCTTTGGGTCAGGCCTACTTCGAGCGCCTCCGCTTTGGAGCCTTGCGCCCGCCCGCCGAGCCTCGCCCCGCAGCCTCAGGCGCCCCCGGCTTCTAGAGCTACGTCGTCTATTTCCTATGCGCTTTCTCCGTGCCCCCTCTATGCGCTCTGTGCCTCTGCGGTAGAGTTTTGGCTTCCGCCTTTGTCTTTCCACGATATTTCCCACCCACCCATGCGTATTCCTACATGGGGTGTCAAACATGCTCACCAATAAAACCAGCAAACTTTCTCTAGCAATCACCATTGCCGCCCTATCCACAGGCCTCGCCTTCCAACGCCCGCAAACTCCTCCCCCCAGCCGCGACCTCGAACTCTCCGTCCGCGGCGACATGTTCGCCGGTTTTGCCGGTGACTCGGCTGCCCTCGACCGCGCCATGAATGCCTGCGAAGACGCCTTAGCCCGCGACCCCAAGGATCCTCCGGCCCTCGTCTGGCACGCCACCGGAATTTATTTCCGTTCCGGAGTGGCATTCCGTTCCGGCGACATCGCAACAGGAACCCAACTTCTCGCTCAGGCTCGAAAGGAAATGGATGAAGGCGTAGCGCTGCGTCCTGATGGTGTGGAAGTTCTTATCCCGCGCGCCACGGTTCTCCAATCTCAGGCGGCGCACATCCCGGATCCGGAAACCGCCCGCCGAGTTCTGCAGGTTTCCACAAACGATTTTGAAAAAATCCTCAAGCTCCAGGCCGATGATTTTGCAAACCTCCCCCTCCATTCGCGCGGCGAACTTCTGGGTGGCCTCGCGGAGGGTTGGAACGGCCTGGGCGACACAGAAAAGGCGCGCGCCTACTTAACGCGCATCACCAAGGAGTTGCCAAAAACCCCCTACGCCGAGAAAGCAGCCGCAGCCCTGGCCGCGAATTCTCTCCCACGCCCCATGGGCATCACCTGCATCGGCTGTCACGTGAATTACAACAAGAAGTAAAAACAAATTCTGCCCAGCGCTATGCGATCATCGCCTGCGCTTTTCTCAATCCCTCCCCATTTTCTCGGTGTCCCCTCAGTGCGCTCTGTGCCTCTGCGGTAAAGCTTTGGCTTCTGCCTTCGTTTTTCTCTTCTTTCCCTCTCCCATCAAATCCGCCTGTAATTTCTTCGTCAACTTGGCAAACACCAACTCTCTCGCCGTCCTCAGCAGTCGCTCCACTTCCGCCCGCGGCAACGCCCCCTCTTCCTCCATCGCCACCCACATCGCCCGGGCCATATACGGCGCCGGAATAATCCCCTGCCTCTCCACCAATTCCGCGAACTCTTCCGGCCCGCACTTAAACGACAGCCACACCCGAGCAGGTTCCACGGGCATCACTGCAAACATCTTCCCCCCGACCTTGAACACCAGATCAATTTCCCACTGCACGTGCTCGGTTACGTTCGGCAGCGACAGACAGTATTTCCGCACCCATTCGATGTTCATGCCCCATGGCCTACCTCAATAGGCCCCTCCTGTCCAACAAGCCGCTCATTTTTAATCTCATTTTGATGTGCAGAATTCCCTAAACCGCGCTATATTATGATGTTCAACCTGTTGAACATCATATGTAGGCGGCCCATCGTCCCTCCGTCGCCTGAATAAAGGGGTAAAATACACATTATGGGCACGGAAATCATAAATAATCAGCGCCTTCTGGACGAAACTGAAATTCACGAGTGGATTGAGTCTTTCGACGAGGTTCTCCGGGATAGCGGCCCCGAAGTCGCCATCCAGATTCTTCAGCGTCTGCGCGCCCACGCCCGGGGCGCGGGAGTGCATGTCCCTTTCACGGCGCGCACCCCCTACGTCAACACCATCCCCGTCCACCAGCAGCCTTTCTTCCCAGGTGATCAGGAAATGGAGCGCCGCATCAAGAGCCTGGTCCGCTGGAACGCGTTGGCCATGGTCGTTCGCGCCAACCGCGTTGAACATGGCATCGGCGGCCACATCTCCACCTACGCTTCCCAGGCTACCCTCTTCGAGATTGGCTTCAATCATTTTTTCCGCGCGCGCACCGAGGATTTTGAAGGCGACTCGGTATATTTCCAGGGACACGCTTCTCCCGGCGTATATGCCCGAGCTTTCCTCGAAGGCCGCTTGTCCGCCGCGCAACTTGAGAATTTTCGCCGTGAACTGAAGCCCGGCGGTGGGCTTTCTTCTTATCCTCACCCCTGGTTGATGCCCGATCTCTGGGAATTTCCCACCGTGTCCATGGGACTCGGCCCCATCATGGCCATCTATCAGGCTCGGTTCAGCCGCTACCTGGAAGATCGCGGCATCAAACCGGTCACGGATTCTAAGGTCTGGGCTTTCATCGGCGACGGTGAAACTGACGAGCCGGAAAGCCTCGGCGCCATCACCCTGGCCTCGCGCGAAAAGCTCGACAACTTAATTTTCGTCGTGAACTGCAATTTACAGCGCCTTGACGGTCCCGTCCGTGGCAATGGTCAGATCATTCAGGAACTCGAAGCAGCTTTCCGCGGCGCGGGCTGGAACGTTATCAAAGTCATGTGGGGAAGCGACTGGGATCCTCTTTTCGAGCAGGATACCGACGGCACTCTCGTTCGCCGCATGGGCGAAATGCTCGATGGCGAGGCGCAAAAACTCGTCGTTGAATCCGGCGCCTACATCCGCGAGCACTTTTTCGGCAGCGACCCGGCTCTGCTGAAAATGATTGAAGGCATGTCCGATGACTCGCTCCGCCGCATGCGCCTTGGCGGCCATGATCCGAAAAAAGTTTACGCCGCCTACAAAGCCGCCGTGGATCACCGGGGGTCGCCCACCGTAATTCTCGCCCGCACCATCAAGGGCTACGGTCTGGGCGAAGCCGGCGAAGGCCGCAACATTTCTCATCAGCAGAAAAAATTGAACGAAGACGAGCTACGCGAATTCCGCTCCCGCTTCGGCATCCCGCTTAACGATGACGACGTCGCTGAAACTCCTTTCTACCGCCCGCCCGACGACAGCCCTGAAGTTCAGTATCTCAAGGCCCGCCGCGCTGAACTCGGCGGTTACGTCCCCAAGCGCGCCGTCCGCGCCAAGCCGCTCGTCGCCGACCACGAGGAGCTTTTCAAGGAATTCGCCGAAGGCAGCGAGGGCCGCGAAGTTTCCACCACCATGGTCTTCGTCCGCATGCTCAACAAAATGATGCGCGACCCCGAAATCGGCAAGCTGGTCGTCCCCATTGTTCCGGACGAAGCCCGCACCTTCGGCATGGAATCCCTCTTTCGCCAGGTCGGAATCTATTCCCACAAAGGCCAGCTCTACGATCCCGTCGACGTCCACACGCTCCTCTATTACAAGGAGGCCAAGGACGGCCAAATTCTCGAAGAGGGCATCACCGAGGCCGGCTCGGTTTCGTCCTTCATCGCCGCGGGCACGGCCTATGCCAACCTCGGCATCAACATGATCCCCTTCTTCATTTTTTATTCCATGTTCGGATTTCAACGCATCGCCGATCTCATCTGGGCTGCCGCCGACAGCCGTTGCCGGGGATTTCTTCTCGGTGGCACTTCCGGCCGCACCACTCTTGCCGGCGAAGGTCTGCAGCATCAGGACGGCAACAGCCATGTGTTGGCTCTGCCGGTCCCAAATCTTCTGGCCTACGACCCGGCATTCGCCTATGAAGTCGCGGTCATCATTCAAGACGGGATCCGCCGCATGTACAAGGAAGGCGAAAGCATCTTCTACTACATCACCGTGATGAATGAACCCTACGCCATGCCGGCAATGCCCGAAGGTTCGCGTGAGGGAATTCTCAAAGGCATGTATCTTCTGCGTCCATCGGAAAACAAAAAATCAAAACTCCGCGCGCAACTCTTCGGCAGCGGAGCGATCCTTCTGGAAGCGCTTCGCGCCCAGGAAATTCTCGATTCGCAATTCGGCGTCGCTGCGGATGTCTGGAGCGTCACCAGTTACAAGCAGCTTTACAACGACGGCCTCGACACCGACCGCTGGAACATGCTCCATCCCGGGGAAACTCCGCGCATCCCTTACGTCACGCAATCCCTGGTCAACACCGAAGGCCCGCTCATTGCCGCCTCCGATTATTTGAAGGCGCTCCCCAACATGATCGGCAAGTGGACCCCGCGCCGCTTCGTCTCGCTGGGCACTGACGGATTCGGCCGCAGCGAAAGCCGCGCCTCGCTCCGCGATTTCTTTGAGGTGGACGCCCGCTTCATCGCCTACGCCACCCTGGTTGAGTTGATGCATGAAGGAAAGGTCAAACCCGAGCTCGTCCAAAAAGCCGTCAAAGAACTGAACATCAACCTGGATAAGCCTAACCCGCGCACCACCTAATTTCTCCGCGCGCGCTGTTTCTCTTTGGAGTGCCGAGTCTTAGGCTCGGCCTTCTCTGAAGATTTCCTCGATGCCCTTGTCTGCGTTCTCAGCGCCTCTGCGCCGAGGCACTTCGGTTTATCCATTCTCTTTTAGGGAACTTTTTCCCTCTAATCGGCGTATTCCTATTCATCAGTCGCAAGGGGTCGTGCCCATGTACACACTCTGGCAGGACATCAAGTTCGCTTTCCGCACGTTGGGCCACAATCCCGGTTTCACTGCCGTGGCCGTACTCACGCTCTCGTTGGGCATCGGGGCCAATGCCACGGTGTTCACGCTGGCCAATGCGGTGCTTTACAAAAATCTTCCGTTCGCGAACAGCGACCGCATCCTTTACATCTCCAGCATCAATCGCACCAACGGCGACGAGGACGGCATCTCCTATCCCGATTATCTTGACTACCGTGCGCAATCGAAAAATTTCGATGGCATAGTCGCATTTTCAGGTCTGAACGCCGATGTCAGCGACACCTTTGGCAACGCACAGCGCTACAGAGGCAATCGACTCACGGCCAACACTTTCGGTGTCATTGGCCAAGCCCCCTTCGTCGGCCGTGATTTCATTTCCGATGATGAGCGCATCGGCGCCGCGCCCGTGGCCATCATCTCCTATGGCCTGTGGGAAAACCGCTACGCCAAAAGCCCGGCCGCGATCGGCCAAACTATCCGCATCAACGAACTTCCCACAGTGATCGTCGGAGTGATGCCGCGCGGCTTCATGTTCCCCAGCGAAGGCGACGTGTGGATTCCTCTTATTCCCACGGATGATTATCAAAAGCGCGAGTCTCGCGATACCACTCTGGCCGGACGGCTGGCCCCCGGCGCAAACATTTCTTCCGCCCGCGCGGAAATGGAAACCATCGTGGGGCGGCTGGCGGCCGCTTATCCCGCCTCGAACAAAGATTGGGACGTCCGCGTCCAGAACTTCAACGATTACGCCAACGGCGGTCCCATCAGAGTCGTTTTCCTGGCCATGCTCGGCGCCGTGGGATTCGTCCTCCTCATCGCCTGCGCTAATGTCGCCAACTTGCTGCTCGGCCGCGCCGTCGGCCGCTCGCGTGAAATCTCCATTCGCTCCGCGCTGGGTGCCAGCCGCTGGCGCGTCATCCGCCAACTCTTGGTCGAAAGCGTCATTCTCAGCATCGGCGGAGGCGTGCTGGGTTGGCTGGCCGCAATCTGGGGAATTCGTACATTTGACGCGGCGGTGATCCCCAATGGCAAGCCCGCGTTCATTCAATTCACGGTGGACTATCGCGTAATTCTCTACGTCGCCGCGGTCACCCTCGGCACCGGAATTCTTTTCGGACTGGCGCCCGCGCTCCGCCTTTCCAGGCTCGACATCAACGCCGCGCTCAAGGACGGCGGCCACGGCTCGAGCATCATGCGCGGAAAATTCCTTTCCGCGCTGCTGGTCGTCACCGAAATGGCGCTGGCGGTTGTGCTTTTGGCCGGCGCCGGCTTGATGATCCGCAGTTTCTTGAAAATGTACAACGCCCCCGTCGGCGTGCAGGCCGATAACGTCCTCACCATGCGCATGCTGCTGCGCGACACCAAATACCCCACGCCCGCCGAACAGATCACTTTCTTCCAGCGCCTGCAGGAGCGCATCGCCGCGCTACCCGGAGTGGAGGTCGCGGCCATCACGACCAACATGCCCGCCGGGGGCTCCATTCGTTGGCCCTACGAACTCGAAGGCAAGCCGCCCGTGGACGAGCGCAAGCGCCCGGAAACCGATGCCATCGTCATCAGCCCGGGCTATTTCGACGTGGTGAAAGTTCGTCCGCTTTTCGGCCGCACTTTCACCGAAGCAGACGGCGTCAGCGGATTCCCGGTGGTCATTGTGAACAAAAGTTTCGCGGAAATGTTCTGGTCTAATCAGGACCCTCTCGGCAAGCGCCTGCGGCTGGTGACCACGCCGGTTGGCGCGAAAAACGGCACCCCCGCTTCGCCTCAGGCCTGGCTCACCGTGGTCGGCGAAATTCCCGACATCATCCAGAACGATCTGGGCAAGGGCCAGCGTGACCCCATCATCTATTTGCCCTACCGCCAGCAGCCCATGCGCGGCATGAACGTGGTGGCGCGCACTCGTGTTCCGCCCGCCACGCTCGGTGACGCCTTCCGCCGCGAAGTGAAATTCCTCGACGCGGATTTGCCTGTGTTCAATTTGCGTACGATGGAAGATTTCCTCGCGCAGCGCAACTGGCCCTGGCGGGTCTTCGGCACCATGTTCGGGATCTTTGCAGCCATCGCCTTGCTGCTCGCTTCGGTCGGACTCTATGCCGTCATCGCGCACTCCGTCAGCCAGCGGACTCAGGAGATCGGCATTCGCATGGCCTTGGGCGCATCGGGCCTAAGAGTCCTGCGCCTGATTTTTATGCAAGGCATGCGCCAGCTCGTCGCGGGGTTGGTCTTCGGACTCGTCGCCGCTTTCGGAGTCACTCGCATCCTCAGCACGCTCTTGGTCGGCATCTCTCCCACCGACCCGGTGACGTTCGCTTCCGTCGCGTTCATCCTCACTTTGGCAGGCGTCCTCGGCTGCATGATCCCCGCCCGTCGCGCCATCCGCGTCGACCCGGTCATAGCTTTGCGTCATGAATGACGCGCTCCGCCAAGACTGAAATCCCCGCGCCACGACTTAAATGCTTCGTAGCGCCGGGTTGTCCTGCCTGCTCTGAGCGAAGCCGAAGGGAGCCAAGCCGAAGGGCGTCCCTGCTGGCATCTTTGATTTCAGTAGCACAGGCAATCCTGACTGTGCGTTCTTGCCAGTTGGGAGATATGGACACGTCCCAATATTTTCACTCCGCTTGAATTCAGAACCAACTCTTGACCACTAAGAACCGTTCGCAAACGCGGCGTCTCCATCGCAAACCGTTGTTGAGATAATAATCTGCTAAGAGGTGCCAATGGGATCATTCTGGCTTGATGTCCGATTCGCTGCGCGCACGCTTGCGAAGAATCCGAGCTTCACCGCCATCGTGGTACTTACCCTCGCCCTGGGAATTGGAGCCAACACCGCAATCTTCAGCATGGTCAATGCAGTTCTGTTTCGCCCGCTCCCCGTTCACGACCCTGACCAAATTGTAGCCGTTGCGATTCAACAGCGGGATGCTCCCATAGGTTCCTCCGGCTTTTCCTACCCCGAATTCAGTGATTTTCGAGATCAATCCACCAGGGTAATCGACTTGTTTGGCAGCGCGATGGATCTTGTGGATCTCAGTGTGGATGAACGTGCCGAACAGATCGGCGTTTCCTTCGTAACAGGGAATTATTTCCCGGCTCTTGGCGTGAAACCTGTACTCGGTCGCCTGATCCTCCCTCACGAAGCGGAGACTTTCGGCGAAGAGCCAGTTCTTGTTTTGGGCCACTCGTATTGGCAAAGACGATTTGGGAGCGACCCTGGCGTGTTGGGCAAACGTGTTCGCGTGAATGGTAGGGTGGCGACGATTGTCGGCGTAGTGCCCAAAGAATTCGGTGGTATGTACTCAGTTTTTGAGATGGATGGTTATTTGCCTCTGGGCGCAATTCCTGCAATGGAATCGAGGCCTCGATATCAAGTGGATCGCAACTCGAGGCAAATACTGGCGTTCGGAAGACTGAAGCCAGGAGCGACGATCACAGATGTTCAGGATCCAATGACCGTTGTAAGCGGCCGCCTATCAAATGAGTACCCTGCAACGGACAACGGATTCACAGTCAGGATCGTTCCTGAGAAACTCGCTCGCCCTCAGCCATATGCAAACAATGGCTTCCTCCTGATCGGAAGCCTCTTTCTAGTCTTCGCCGGGCTAGTCCTGCTGATTGCCTGTACGAATGTTATGAATATTCTTTTCACACGCGCATCCGCCCGGCAGGGGGAAATGGCGGTCCGCGCGGCCCTGGGGGCGAGCCGATTTCGCCTCGTGCGTCACATGCTCGCTGAAGGCCTTCTTCTGGCGATTCTCGGCGCCTTGGTGGGAATCTGTTTGGCTCTATTGGCAACCAGCCTGGCCCGGCTAATTCATGTGCCGAATCTTTCAATACGCTTCGACTTCAGCTTCGATTGGCGTGTCTATACGTGTGCCATCGTTGCCGCTGCATTCGCGGGGCTTTCTTCAAGTTTATCTCCGGCATTGCGTGCCTCCCGCGCCGATGTGAACAGAGTTCTCCATGACGGCGCAAGGGGTGGCTCCCAAGGAAAGACGCGCCAGCGAGTTTACGGCGACCTCGTCGTCGCCCAAGTCGCTTTTTCAGTGATGCTCCTAATCGTCGCAGGTCTTTTCGTTCGCAGCCTCGGTCGAGCTCAAGGAATCTATTTGGGTTTCGATCCCAACAACGTCCTGAATGTAATTACGGATACTCATGACCCTGGATACGACCAGGCTCGGTCGGTGAATTTCTACCGCGAACTGGAAACACGAATTCGCGCTTTACCTGGGGTTCAGTCAATCAGTCTGGCTTCTAGCATTCCCATAGGGTATTTCCCGAGCAAATCCCAGGTTCACATCGAAGGATGGTCCCCAATCGCGGACCAGCAAGTTCCTCCGGTTTTGCTGAATCACGTGGAGGCCAGTTATTTCGAGACGATGAGGGTCCCATTGCTGCGCGGTCGTGCCTTCACAGATTCCGACGACGTGACATCTCCCATGGTTGCGATTGTGAATCAGACCATGGCGCGGAAATTCTGGCCAAACGCAGGTCCAATAGGCAAACGATTCAGCATGCAAAGCTTATCGGGCCCGTTCCTCACAGTCGTGGGCGTGACGCAAGATGGCAAATACACGACCGTCAACGAAGACCCTCAGCCATATTTCTATGTTCCGCTGAAACAGAATTACGTCACACGTCAAGTTTTACAGATTCGCTCGACCGTCCCACCAGAATCGCTTGTCTTACAGGTTCAACAACAGATCAATTCATTTGCTAGTGAGGTGCCAATTTTGAATGTTCAGACGATGAAGGAATCTCTTTCAGGAGGCACTGGGTTTTTCACATTCCGGCTCATCGCATCTCTGGCTTCTCTCATGGGGGTGATCGGCTTGATCCTGGCAGTAGTTGGTGTCTATGGCGTCGTTTCATTCTCTGTGAGCCAGCGAATCCATGAGATTGGAGTCCGGGTATCGCTCGGCGCGAGTCCGCAAAATATTTTCCGTCTTATTTTCGCACGCGGATTCAAGCTGGTGGCCATCGGCGTTCTCGCAGGCATGTCCGCAGCGTGGGGGCTCACTCGAACGATGTCCCACCTCTTGGTGGGAGTCAGTGCGAGCGATGCGTTCACTTTTGCGGGCGTGTCTGTATTACTCACCGTTGTTTCTCTATTCGCCTGTTACATTCCTGCGCGCCGCGCAATGCAAATAGATCCCATTACAGCGTTGAAATGTGAATAGCCCTCAACGGTTCGCCGTGAATTAAGGAATGCCGAGAACATCACCATTCGAATCAAAACACGTAACAAAATCCCCCATCCCCCAGATATATTTTTTCAAGTTTCCGAAAATTTCTCTTGACGGCAATTACCCTAATTGCTAACTTGAATTGAAGGCTAGCCCCCAGTTCGACCCGCGTCGATCAGTTCCGCAGTGTCCTGTGAAGCTTCTTATTACCGCTTGGAATTGTAAGGAACTCGAATGAAATGAGGAGACTACTTGAGAATGCCCATAAATCCTTTTGAATGATATTCATTGGACGATGCGCACCCGTAAGCCCCATGAAATGATATTCATACAAAAAGTATAGGGGAGGGGGTACCCCACAACGTCGATCATTGCCGAAAACATGGCCGTCGCGCCCGTAACCTCTGCATCTCCAATACTTACAGAAATGGGGCGAGGGCGGGGGGAGATTGCAAGTAAGTAAACAAACTCAGGATAGCAAGGCTAGAGTCCCAATTGGGGACGTAGACTTTGATTCGTCGGTGCCTTCAACCCAGCAAACAAACTTTTGGGTTTCCCAATTTGGGTAGGATATCATCCGGCGATTCGACCAGAGGTGAACATTGAATCCATATCGCTCACAAAGCCGAACAATAACCGCACTCGCGGCAATCACGATATTTGTCGCCCTGGCCACGCCGGCTCGCGCGCAGCTACGGCAGCGCGAGCCCAACTCCGAATACGCCGCGCGGCGCGAACGGCTACGCGCGCAGGTGGACGCGCCTGTCGTCATTTTCGGCTACACCGGACGCGAGAGCGCCAGCGAAGCCTACGTCTTCAACCAGGAAACCAATTTTTATTATTTGACGGGACACAACGAAGAAGGCGCGGCGCTGCTGATCATCCCGAACGGCGCAACGGCAAAAGGTGGGACTGGTTCCAATGAAGTTTTCTATCTTCCTCCGCGCAACCCCGCCCTCGAGCGATGGAACGGCCCGCGCATCGGTCCCGACGATCCCGGCGTACACGAAAAGACCGGATTCGCTGATATTCGCCAATTCTCAGCGCTCGTTGCGGACTTGAAAACTCTGGCCAAGAACTATTCCACGCTTTACACGCTGTTGCCCGGCCGCAACGATGCCGGTTATCCGCATTTGCAAAATTGGGTGGACTGGCTGGCGAAGAACGATCCTGATGCAAAGCTCGCACAAATTGCGCCGAAGATCGGCGCGCTACGCCAGATCAAATCGCAAACCGAAATCGCCCTACTCACGCGCGCCATCGAGCTTTCCGTGGACGCGCATCTGGCCGCGATGAAAATGATGGCTCCCGGCCTGATGGAATATCAGGTCGCCGCGCGAATGCTGGAAATCCATCAAGCGGGCGGATGCGAAACCGAAGCATATGCGCCCATCGTCGGCGCGGGGTTTAATTCCACCGTGCTGCATTACGACAAGGTCGGCGCGCGCATCGAAGATGGTGACATCGTCGTTCTCGATGTCGGCGGACAATTTTCCGGCTACACCGCGGACATCACCCGCACGCTTCCCGCCAACGGCAAATTCACAGCACGGCATCGCGAGATTTACGATGTCGTTTACGGCGCGCAACAGGCGGCTCTTGCCGCTGTCAAGCCCGGCGCGCATTTTGGCGGCGCGGGCGGCCTGCAACAAATCGCCCGCGAATATATGGACGCCCACGGCAAGGATCTGCACGGCGCGCCGCTCGGAAAATATTTCATTCACGGGCTGGGCCACCATCTCGGACTCGACGTGCACGACGCGGGCGATCCCGGCAGAACGCTCGAACCCGGAATGGTGATCACCATCGAGCCGGGTATTTACATCCCGGATGAAAAAATCGGAGTGCGCATCGAAGACGACGTGCTGATCACCGAAACAGGCTACAAGTTGCTGACCGAACGGCTGCCGCGCAGCGCCGCCGAAATCGAAAAGCTTATGTCCCAAGGAAAACAGTAAGTCCATGAGGAGGAAACTGCGACTTCCATTCACGAAGAAACCGAAGGGGAAGTTTCCTTTCAAGGTGCCAATCCCACCCTGCTGAGTTGTTTCCATACGAAAGGCAAAGGGAAATCCTTGGGCTGACGAAGTGGGTCGGGTGTTCAGGATCGGCTATTACAGCAAGATGGATGGACTGGACTGTATTTGGTTGGTCGACGAACGCGGAAAAGTCGACCAAACACTTGACCACGACTACCTGAACAAGTTCTTCGACATCTTGTACGTGTCGAAGGAAAGAAGCCTGTACGGTCGCGGACGGCCGTTCTTTGGCCGACTCAAAAGAAGCGAGCTACGCGCGCTCACAAAGCCGCGTTGACCGGGCCCGCGAAGCGCCGCTATAATGGAGATTCACGTTGCGCGCCGCTCCCCGCGGTGGCCCAACGGCAAAACAGCCGGCTTCATTGCCTGCCGTTTGACCCCGAAAGAGAGAATCAGGAGCCAGCGAACATGGTAAAGGCGACTCAACTGCGCCCGGGAATGATCGTCGTGCACGACGGCGAACTGTACACCGTTTTCAGCGTGGACCACCGCACGCCGGGCAACAAGCGCGGCTCCATGCAGACCAAAATGCGCAACCTGCGCACCGGAAATATTATTGACTACCGGTTCCGCGCGGAAGAATTTCTGGAACGCGCCGTAGTGGACGAGATCGAGCACCAGTACTTGTACACCGACTCGGGCGGCTTCCACTTTATGAACACGGAAAATTACGAGCAGATTTCGCTGACGCCTGAAATCGTCGGAGATGCGGCATATTATTTGAAGGGCGACATGAACGTGGAGATCGAGTTTTACGAGGGCAAGCCCATTGGTGTCGCGTTGCCCGACACGGTTGACCTGCAAGTGATCGAGACCGAACCCACTCTGCAAAAAGCCACCGCCAGCGCGGTGATGAAGCCCGCGAAACTGGAGACCGGGCTGACCATCAACGTGCCGCCGTTCATCAACAACGGCGACAAAATCAAGGTGGATACTACGGAAGCTCGTTACATACAGCGCGCGCAGTAAATCTGTTCCAGGGAATAAATCGGGGAAACTACTTCAACAACTCTTCTTCGGCCAGGGTCATTTCACGCAGGCCCGGCGCAACTTGCAGCAGATTTTGGAGCTCGTTGACCAGTTGACGGTCCCACCATCCGCGTTTGCACTCCTCGCGCAAAATTGCAAAGGCTTCCTGGTGTGAAAGCGCCACGCGATAGGGCCGCTGCGTGGTGAGCGCGTCAAACACATCCACCACTTGCAGGATGCGCGCAGTGAGGGGGATTTCGTCGCCACCCAAATGATCGGGATATCCGGTTCCGTCGCGGTGCTCGTGATGGTGGCGAATAATTGGCAGCACCATGCGGAAGGATTTCAGCGGCGCGCAGATGCGTTCGCCCACCACCGGATGCGTTTCCATTACTTTACGTTCCTGCTCGTCGAGCGGGCCGGCCTTCAGCAGGATTTGTTCCGGGACGGCGACCTTGCCGATGTCGTGGACGATGCCCGCGCGGCGCAGCGCCACGCGCTGGTCTTCGGGCAATCCCAATTGCGCCGCAAGCGCGGCGGAATATCGCGACAGGCGGTCGCAGTGACCTTCGGTGTAGGGATCCTTGGCCTCGATGCTGCGCGCCAGCATGAAGAGCACAGTTTCGGCGCTCTCCAGCTCATCGGTGAAGCGCTTCAGTTTAAGCAGCGAGCGCACGCGGGCCATCAGCTCTTCGCGGCGCAGCGGCTTATGGATGAAGTCGTCCGCGCCGCATTCGATGCCCTCGACGCGGCTTTCCGGATCGACCAGTCCGGTGATGAGCACCACAGGAACCAGGCGTGTTTCAGCGCGCGACTTGATTTCCCGACAGACGGCGAAGCCGTTGCGCCCGGGCATGAGCACGTCCATCAGTACTAGGTCTACGGAATGAACCGCCAGCGCTTCGAGAGCGCGGTCGCCGTCCTCGGCGCAGATGACCCGGTAGCCCTGCGCGCGCAGCATGAATTCCAGCGCTTCGCGCACTTCCTGGTTGTCATCAGCGAGCAAGATTGTATGCGGAGTTTCCGAAGACGACAAAACTTACCCCCTGCAAATCCGTCAAATTTGATTGAAGTTCTTGTTCGGGACTAGTACCGCGAAAAACAATCCCTCTTACCCGAAGGGTGGGGAAACAAAACTAGCAACCATCTCCGGAGGTGTCAAGCAATACTAATGAAAATTCATTGCGCGATTGGAAACAATTTGCAGGGCACAGGAAAACTATGATCCGCTCTGAACGGGTTGAGAGAGGCAGGCGTTCACCGGCCCGGAGTCCATTCGTTCTTTAGCGTTCAACCTTGTTAATATACGCGTATATAACTTATATAGTATATATTCATGCATTGCTGCAACTACGGATAACTTACCCGACCTGGGCCCAATTCAAGACTTATGAGCTCTCCACTCGGATTGCAGTAGCTCGTAAAGGGAAATGATTCGGCCGCGGCCTGGGATTACTTCCTCGCTCACGAATTGAAATCCACACTTTTGGAGAATATGTTCAGAGATGGCGTGGCCTTTTTCCACGTCGGCGAAAATGCTGGGAAGCTGAAGCCGATTGAATCCCAATTCGAGGAAGGCTTGGGAGGCTTCTGAGGCGAGGCCGCGTCCCCAATAGGGGCGCGCAATGTAGTAAGCGAGATATTTCCTTTGGTCATTCCCGGGTGCGCTGAGGCCACAGCATCCAATGTATTTCCCATCCTCCTTAAAGACGGTTGCCCACAATCCGTAAGTCTCAGCGGGATTTCCGAGATATCCACTTCGGAAGCGTTTCACGGCTTCGTAAACGGACCATGCTCTTCCGCCCGCGTAGCGGCGAACTTCGGGGTCGGTGTGCATGGCGATGAAAGCGTCTTCGTCTTCAATTTGGTGAGAGCGGAAGAGGAGGCGAGGTGTTTCGAGGAAAAGCATGGTGGTGGGCAGTGCATGAGACTGAACTACCTCCGCGACAATTTCAAGTGGAGGCAATTCCCCGGGAAAGCTCCAGGACCACGGGCCCGCAGTGCGGGCCAATGTGCCCTGAGTTGCAGGCGAACTATTCTGAAGGCCGTGCTACCCACAGCGCTGATTGCTTGCTGCGGTTGGGAGCGGCTGTTAGAATTGTGGATTCTTTTACCGCTCGGAAACAATCCAATGTTGTAGAGATAGTTGTGCGATGCCGCCGGAAATGCCCGCGCGGCTAGGATTTACGGGAGGGTGGCTTGGCGAATACTGAATCCAGCAAGTACGACCTGGCGATTATTGGGAGCGGGCCCGGCGGGTATGTGACGGCGATCCGCGCAGGGGAATGGGGTTTGAAGACGGTGGTGATTGAGAAAGATGGTTACCTGGGCGGGACCTGTCTGCACGTCGGATGCATCCCCACCAAGGTGCTGCTGCACACCGCCGATATTTTGGACGAACTGCAACATGCCAGCGATTTTGGGATTGAGGTGAAGGATTTCAAGCTGGATTGGAAAGCGGTGCTGGCGCGCAAGACCCGGATTGTGAACAAGCATGCCAAGGGCATCGAGTTTCTATTCAAGAAAAACAAAGTGGATTCCGTGACGGGCTGGGGACGGATCGCGGGGCCGGGGCGCGTGTCGGTGGAGAAAGACGGCAAGACCACGGAAATTACCGCGAAAAACATCATGTTGGCGACCGGCTCGACGGCGCGGTCGCTGCCCGGCGTGAATATCGACGGCAAAACGATTTTGAGCAACATCGAAATTCTGGAATTGCCGGCGGTGCCGAAATCGTTGGTGGTGGTGGGGGCGGGGGCGGTGGGAGTGGAATTCGCGTCCATGTTTCGCGCGTTTGGGACGGAAGTGACAATTCTGGAAATGCTGCCCCGGGTTGTGCCGGTGGAAGACGAAGAGATTTCGGCGGCACTGGACAAAGCCTTCCGGAAAAAAGGAATACAGATTCAGACGGGAGCGAAGGTGCAGGGAGTGGCGACCGACGCCAAGGGCGCGACGGTGACCTACACCGATTCAGAGGGGAAGACGCAGAAAATTACGGCGGAAAAAATATTGATCGCGGTGGGGCGCGCGCCGAAGACGGAGAACGTGGGGTTGGAGAAAACGAAGGCAAGAGTCGAGCGGGGATTTGTTCACGTGGGTCCGTACATGGAGACGGATGAGCCCGGGCTGTATGCCATCGGGGACATTGTCGCGGGGATGCCGCAACTGGCGCACGCGGCCTCGATGGAGGGAATCACGGCATTGGCGAAAATTTCCGGCAAGCTTTCCATGCCACCGCTGGACCGCACGCGGATTCCGGGCGCTACCTATTGCGAGCCGCAGATTGGGTCGGTGGGTCTGACGGAAAAGGCGGCGCGGGAGGCAGGTTACAGCGTGAAGATTGGGAAATTCCCGTTTATCGGGAACAGCAAGGCTACGATTTTGGGGCAGCACGACGGATTTATTAAGGTGGTGGCCGAGGAAAAATATGGAGAGATTTTGGGGGTGCACATCATCGGGCCGCTGGCCACGGAAATTCTGGGGGAAGCGGTGACGGCGCTGCAGCTGGAGGCTACCGTGGACGACATGATGGCCATGGTGCATGCGCATCCGACGGTGTGGGAAGGATTGGGCGATGCGTTTGCGGCCGTGCGCGGTTGGCAGATCAATATGTAAGCATTGCCGGACGCTAGATGCAGTCCGAGAACGGGTGACATGCAAGAGTGCGCACTAGTTGATCTGGGGCTGATTGGATACGAGGCGGCGTGGGCGCTGCAACGGCGCGTTGTGGCTGCGCGCAAACTGGCGCTGGTACCCGACGTACTGTTGCAGTGTGAGCATCCCCACGTGATCACGCTGGGACGCAATGGAAAGAGCGAGCATTTGCTGGCGTCGGAGCTGCTGCTGCGGCAGAGGGGCGTTGCGTTTTACGCTACCAACCGCGGCGGAGACATTACCTATCACGGGCCGGGCCAACTGGTGGCCTATCCGATTCTGAATTTGGGCGAAATTCGGCGCGATATTGGCTGGTACGTGCGGCAGTTGGAAGAGGCCATGATCCGCGTGTCGGCGGAATATGGGATCGCGGCTGAACGGCGCGAGGGACGCACAGGTGTATGGGTGGGCGTGGCCGGGCCGGATGGCGCTCGGTCGGAAGAAAAGCTGGGCGCGATTGGGGTGCACATCAGCCGCTGGGTGACATCGCACGGGCTGGCGTATAACGTGACCACCGACTTGCAGTACTTCGATTTGATTGTGCCGTGTGGGATCGCGGGTAAGCGGGCAACGTCGTTGGAGAAATTGCTGGGGCAGCGGGTGGAGATGAAGCGCGTGAAGGAGCAGATGGCGCGGCATTTGGGGGGATGTTTCGGGCGCGGAATGCGGAGGATGGAGATTTCGGAGTTGGAAGAGATGCTTGCGGCGGTGGAAGTGGCGGTTTCTGCGTAAGAACAAAATGAAAGCCACAGGCTTCACCGCGGAGGCACAGAGGACGCAGAGGTTGCACGGAGACTTGGGGGGATTGAGTTAAACTGAACGGCGACATCCGGGACTGAGCAGTAAGACAAGCAGAAGACTGGCCGGAGCGCCGGCGACAAGGAACGCATGGAAAGTTCGCTGACACGAAAACAATTCCAAGAGCTGTACTACTACATGAGGCTCAACCGGTCGCTGGAAGACCGGCTGGTGAATTTATTCAAGCAGAACAAGGTCGTCGGCGGGCTTTACGGCAGCCTGGGACAGGAAGCGACCTCGGTGGGCACGGCGTATGCGTTGGGGCCGGGCGACTGGATTGCGCCCATGATCCGCAACGTGGGCGCCCTTCTAGTGCGCGGGTATCCGCCTCGCGACATTTTGACGCAGTACATGGCGCGGTACACCTCGCCCACGCTGGGGAAAGACGGCACCAGCCACTTCGGCGATTTGAAAGTGCGGCACGTGGTGTCTCCGATCTCGATGCTTGGCGATTTAATTCCGGTGATGACCGGAGTGGCCATGGCCGGGAAATATTTGGGGCAGAAGATTGTGGCCATGACCTGGATTGGCGACGGAGGAACTTCCACCGGCGCGTTTCATGAGGGAATGAATCTTGCGGCGGTGCAAAAGGCTCCATTTGTATTGGTCATCGAGAATAACCAGTGGGCCTACTCGACTCCGGTGAGCCGGCAGGTGCCATTGCGGGATTTGGCCGATCGCGCCAAGGCCTATGGAATTGCGAGCTATATTGTGGAAGGAAACGACGTGGTCGCGGTGTACGAGACTACGCGCAAGGCCGTGGAGCAGTGCCGCGCGGGCGAAGGGCCGGTGATTATCGAATCGAAGACCATGCGCATGCGGGGGCACGCGCAGCACGATCCGGCGGAATATGTGCCCAGGGAAATGTTCGAGTATTGGAAGAAACGCGATCCGCTGGAGCTCTATTTAAAATATCTGGATGAAAATAAATTGTGGGACGCAAAAACGCGCACGGAAATTGAGGCGCGGATTGACCGCGAATTAACCGAAGACTTGGCGATTGCCGAGAGCGCACCGTTTCCTCCTCCGGAATTGGCAACGCAGGGCGTGTACTGTGACGGGTGCCACACGATTGAAGCGCAATGGAAGCGGCCCAAGGAAGAGGTGATGCCGCCGAAGTCGAGCGTGGAGCCGGTTTGGAAGATGGTGAATGCGGGCGCAATGGCCAGCGGAGAGGCCCGGGTGGTGGCAGCCGCGGAGGAACGGGCGGCGCAAGGGAACGGGTCACGGCCGCCGGCGGCGAAGAAACATTCGCCCAAGAGCGCGCAAAAAACGAAAGTGAGCGGCAAGAAGACCTCGGCGCGAAAGGTGCGGGTCTGACCATGGCGAAAAGCACAGGCGCCCCGGCGAAGGGGAACGGCTCGGCGGGTGAAAAGAACCAGACCACTTTTCTGGAAGCCATCCGGCAGGCGCTGATTGAAGAGATGGACCGCGATCCCGCCGTGTTGATGATTGGCGAAGACATCGGCGTGTATGGCGGCGCGTTCAAAGTGACCGCCGGGCTGCTGGAGCGGTTCGGATGGGAGCGCATCATTGATACGCCCATCAGCGAGACGGCCATCATCGGCGCGGCGGTGGGGATGGCATACCAGGGACTGCGGCCAGTGGCGGAGATGCAGTTCATCGATTTCATCGCCTGCTGCTTCAACCAGCTCACGAATTTCGCGGCCAAGTCACATTACCGCTGGGGCGCTCCGGTGCCCATGGTGGTGCGCGGGCCATCCGGCGGAGGCGTCCACGGCGGTCCGTTCCATTCGCAGAACCCGGAAATGTATTTCGCGCACACGCCCGGACTGAAGGTGGTGTATCCCGCGACGGCGTATGACGCGAAGGGGTTGCTCAAGTCGGCGATCCGCGATAACAACCCGGTGCTTTTTTTCGAGCACAAATTCTTGTACCGGCGGATCAAGGAAGATCTGCCGGAGGAGGAATATCTGGTGCCGCTGGGGAAGGCGGCAGTGAAACGCGAGGGACGCGACCTTACCTTGATCAGTTATGCGGCGTCGCTGCACACCTCGCTCGAGGCGGCGGAGACGCTGGCGCGCGAGGGGATCGAGTGCGAAGTGGTCGACTTGCGCACGATCATGCCGCTGGACAAGGAAACGATTCTGGCCAGCGTCGCCAAGACGAATAAGATTTTGGTGGTGCACGAAGATACGCGCACGGGCGGGGTGGCCGGGGAAATAGCGGCGGTGGTCTGCGAATCCGCGTTTGAAGATTTGGACGGGCCGATCCTGCGCGTTACCTCGCTCGATACACCGGTACCGTATTCGCCTCCGCTGGAGGAGCGCTTTCTGCCCAACGCCGAAAAGGTGGTGGCGGCTGCGCGGGAGTTGGCGCGATATTAGAGGTTGGGAGTCATGAGTAAGAGCGGATGGCCGGTCAGTATTAGAATCCGTTTTGTGCTGAACAGAGTCTTAAAAAGGTTAGGCCCTGCGTATATCCGGGCGCATCGACATTCTTCCCAACACCGGCTTGAGATTCTTGGAAGTCGAGAATGCGGCTGTTTCTATTGCTTGGAAGTATTTCCTCCGACCGAAATTGTGGAATGGATCGATGAGGGAGCAACTTCCATGTGTCCTAGGTGCGGGATAGACTCTGTGATTGGGTCGGGATCGAAGTTCCCAATTACGCCAAGATTTCTGGCTTCGATGCATCGATATTGGTTCGACCGGACTTACAAGATTCGTTTCTCGAAGGGAGAGACACATGGCCGTTGACGTCATCATGCCCCAGATGGGCGAAAGCATTTTTGAAGGCACGATCACCAAGTGGCTTAAGAAGCCCGGCGACAAGGTGGAGCGCGACGAGCCGCTCTTTGAAATTTCCACCGACAAGGTGGACGCGGAGATTCCCGCGCCCGCGGCAGGCGTGCTCAAGGAGATCAAGGTCGGCGAGGGGAAGACGGTGCCCATCCAGACCGTGGTAGGAGTGATCGATGCCGCGGGAAGCGCCTCGGCGACGGCAACTGTGCCTGCGGCGCCCGTAGCGGCTGCGACTCCGGCACAGAGTCCGGCTGCGACGCCGAAAAAAGAAGAAGTGAAAACGGCACCAGCGAAATCGCCGGCGCCGCAGGCACCTGAAACTAAAGCGCCCGCTACGGAAAGGGCCAGCGCGGCGAGCGCATCTGCTTCCGCAACAGCACCGGCGCGCGTGCCGCCGGCGGCACCGGGGGATGGCCGGCGCGTTCACAGCTCGCCTCTGGTGCGCAGGCTGGCGCGAGAGAGCAATATTGAACTGGACTCGCTGGCGGGATCGGGGACCGGCGCGGGAGGGCGGATCAGCAAGAAAGACATCATGGCGGCCATTGCCGCGGGCCGAGTGCAGCCGGCAGGGGCAACCTCTGGCGCGAGCGGCGCCGCGGCTCCCGCTGCAGCACCGGTCAAACCATCCGCAACAGGAGTTACCGGGGCGGCGGCGCACGTGGGCCTGGAAAACGCCGTGCCGCGCGAGAGGATTTACTTCGGCAAATACGAAGTTCAACCCATGTCGGTTATGCGACAGAAAATTGCCGAGCACATGGTGGCCTCGAAACACGTGTCGCCGCACGTGTATTCGATTGACGAAGCGGACATGAGCAAGGTGTCGGCGGCGCGGGCGAAATCCAAAGACGAGTTTGAAAACAACTACGGCGCCAAGCTGACCTTCATGCCCTTTTTCCTGCGGGCGGCGGTGGAAGCGCTGCGAGCGTTTCCCACGGTGAATGCCTCGGTGGACGGGACGAATGTGGTGCTGCACCGGGAAATCAATATTGGCGTGGCGGTGGCGCTGGAGAACGGGTTGATTGTGCCGGTGATACGGAACGCGGAAGAGAAAAACTTTTTGGGACTGCAGCGGGCCATGAACGACCTGGCGGAACGCGCGCGGACCAAAAAGCTCAAGCCCGAAGAGGTGCAGGAAAGCACCTTCGCTATCACCAACCCGGGAGTTTTTGGCGGGCTGATGGGGCTGCCGGTGATCAACCAGCCAAATGTGGCCATCCTGGGGATCGGGACCATCCAGAAGCGGGCGGTGGTGATCGAGGATGCCATCGCCATTCGCTCCATGGTTTATCTGACGCTGAGCTATGACCATCGCGTGGTGGATGGCGCCATTGCTCACCAGTTCATGGGCAAGCTGAAGAGCGTGCTCGAAAACTGGAGCGAGCCGCTGATCTAGGGCCGAAACCTGGCGAAATACTCGATTGGAATTGAGAATGGCCGGCCTTGCAAATGGGCCGGCCATTTTCGCTTTCCGGGCGCAAAGCCCGTCTCCAAAAGACAGATGCTCAATGCACCTGGGGCCGGATCTGGTGCGACCAGGCCGGCAGGCGCGAAAGTGGAACGAGT
>Ga0209167_10000265_pt1 | contig 44962 bp, 41 predicted proteins | sample Coa_R1_9_FD_187154 | JGI IMG/M metagenome (GOLD analysis project Ga0209167, IMG submission 187154) | Surface soil microbial communities from Centralia Pennsylvania, which are recovering from an underground coalmine fire - Coalmine... | ecosystem: Environmental > Terrestrial > Soil >...
GCGCAATCTGGCCAAGGTGGCGATTTCGGTGACGACGCTGGATGCAGGACTCGCACGCACCATGGAACCGCGCGCCTCGACGCCGACACGGCGGCTGGAGGCGCTGCGTCAATTGTCGCAAGCGGGAATTCCAGCGACCGTGATGGTCGCGCCGGTCATTCCCGCGCTGAACGATAACGAGATCGAGCGCATTCTGGATGCTGCAGCCCATGCCGGGGCCAAGGAAGCAAGCTACGTCTTGCTGCGGCTGCCGCTGGAAGTGCGCGATCTGTTTCGCGAATGGCTGATGGCCAACTACCCCGATCGCTATCGCCACATCTTCACTTTGATTCGCGACATGCGCGGCGGCCGCGACTACGATTCGCAATGGGGCACGCGGATGAAGGGTACCGGACCGATGGCCTGGATGATCGGTAGAAGGTTCGAGATCGCCTGCGAAAAGCTTGGGCTCAACAAGCGGCGTTCGAAACTGACGACCGATCATTTCGCCCGGCCGAAACGCATCGGACAGCAGTTGAGTCTGTTCTAATTGCATCGCTGTCGATCGCGTCCCATCGCGCCTCGCCGGACGATGGGCGAGCGCTTCTCTTCGTCGGTGAATTGCAGTATTTCGGCGGGATGGACGAGGAAGCCGCATCGGTCCCGCAAAAGCAGCCGCTGGTTATTTTGGCGACGCCGCGCCTGATCCTGCGCGCCGCGTGCGAGCCCGACATCTCGATCATGTGGGAGCGGGTTCTGGGCGACAGCGAGGTCATGCGTTACGTCTTTCAGGGCGGACCCATGACGGCGGAGCGAGCCGAGCAGGTGATGCGAAAGTTTTTCACCTTCGGCAATAGCCTGACAGGCATTGCTGTTCTGGCCGACCGTCCGACCGGCGAACTTATCGGCTTTGCCGGCCTGTTCCCTTGCGAGGCTTTAGGGGCGCCCGATCTGGAGATCGGCTTCGTGCTGTCGCGAAACGTCTGGGGCAAGGGCATCGCCACCGAGATCGGCCACGCGCAACTCGCTTTCGGATTCGAACAGCTCAATTGCCAGCGATTGCTCGGGCTGGTCGATCCGCGAAACGGTCCGTCGATTCATGCGCTGCAAAAGCTTGGACTACATTATGTCAAGGACGTAACGGAACCCGGCCGCGCCAACCGCAGCGTCTTCTGCATCGAAGTCAAGGCGTGGCGCTCCCGAGCTCGTGAACAACGGGCATAGGACAGTTTTTTCCGTTGTGCCGGAGCGGACGTTTGTCGCACGATCCCGGCCATGATTCGGAACCAACGAGGGGATAACGAGGCTCGGCCCGTCAAGCCGCCGAGCTTTCGCCGCGAGCGCGCGCTGATCAAGCGCGGGATTTGGCCGGTGGCTGGCTGCGACGAGGCCGGGCGAGGCCCATTGGCAGGTCCGGTGGTGGCCGCAGCCGTTGTGCTCGATCCGAAACGGATTCCGAAAGGCATCGATGATTCCAAACGGCTGACGCCAGAACGCCGCGAGGAATTGTTCGAGGAAATCTGCGCGACCGCGTCATATTCGGTCGCCTTCGGTTCACGGGCGCGGATCGATCGCGACAATATCCTGCGCGCCTCTTTATGGGCGCTCAAACGCGCGGTGCAAGCACTGCCGGAAATGCCGAAGCACGTCTTCGTCGACGGTCGCGACCGGCTCGATACGCCTTGCGACTGCGAGGCCGTCATCGGCGGCGACGGGCTGGTTGTCTCGATCGCGGCGGCCTCGATCATCGCCAAAGTGACCCGCGACCGTCTGATGTGCGCCTTGGCGCAGGATTGCCCCGGCTACGGTTTTGAGTCGCACAAGGGTTATAGCGTGCCGGAGCATCTTGAGGCGCTCGACCGGCTGGGCCCCTCGGCGCATCACCGCAGCTTCTTTGCGCCTGTCATCGCCGCGCGTGAAAAACATCAGCCGTGGACGGTCAAACGCGAGCCCGACCTGTTTAGCCTGGGAGGATCGGCGGCGATCGAAATTCCCGCCGCCTGACTATGGTTGCCTCGGCGCCCTGCGCGCTTTATCACGTCCGGGCTTGTAAGGTGCCGGAGCGCGGGCCGGTCGCTGGTTTTTTCGGACATTTCATGCGCTTCACCTCCCTGGTTATCGAGCTGATCCGCGCCCGGCCGCGGCTGGTCGTCTGGCTTGTGGTGTTGTTGCAGGCGGGTTTGTGGTTGTTGGTGCCGATGCTGCTCTACCGCAGCCCTCCGGGCGACCTTGCAGCCGCGCTCGCGCTTGGCCGGGAATACCAGGTCGGAACCGATCTCGGCCCGCCGCTGGCGTTCTGGCTCGCCGACGTCGCGTTTCGCGCCGCGGGCAATCACATGTTCGGGGTCTATTTACTGGCGCAACTCTGTTCAGTCGCGACGTTCTGGATTTTGTATCTCTTGGCGCGCGCCATTGTCGGCGGACAACAGGCGGTGCTTGTGGTTCTCTTGACCATGACGATCCTGGCGTTCAGTTCGCCCGGCGTCGAGTTCGGCCCGCTCGTGCTGGCGCGCCCGCTGTGGGCGATCTTTCTGCTGCATTCCTGGCAATTGATCGGCCAGAACCGGCGCAATGTGTGGTTTGCCTGGTCCATCGACGCCGGGCTGCTGTTGCTGACGACTTCCGCCGGGATCGGTCTGTTGGCATTGGTGATCGGCTTTGCGCTCGCAACCTCGCGCGGACGGCGTGTGGCGATGTCCTTCGATCCGTTATTCGCGCTCCTCGTCATAATCGTACTGGCGCTGCCATATTTCATCTGGCTGATCCGTGCCGACGCGTCGGTCTGGCTGCATTGGCCGGCGTTGTCGGACCTGGGCGGAAGGGTGTTGCACTGGGCTGAGCTGCTCGTCGGCCTCTTGTTTGCGGCATCCGGCATCGTGATTTTGGCGGCGCTCAACTCCGGTTGGCTCGCCCGCAACCGCAACCCGGAAGAAGCGCCGATCATATTTCGTCCGCCCGTCGCGCCGCTGGCGCGAGATTTTGTCTATTTCTTCGCGGCCGCTCCTGCGCTGGCGGGAAGTCTGTTTTCCGGTGCGTTCGGCCTTGAGCGCGTCGTGGGCGGTGCAGGCGTCGTGCTGATGATGTCGGGACTGGCGACGGTTGTCGCGAGCGGCGATCTGATTCATCTGCGTCGTCAGCGCGTGCTGCGTTCGGTCTGGGCGGCTGTCATCGTCGCGCCTGCGCTTGCGGCGATCGCTATCACGCTGTTTGCGCCCTGGACCGGCGGCAGCGAGGTCGCGACCTCGTTGCCCGCGGCCGCGGTCGCCAAATTTTTCGATGAAAGCTTCGAGCGGCGGACCAATCAACGGCTCCGTGCGGTAACCGGCGAACTTGAGCTGGCGACGTTGATCGCCTTAGGCCCCGCGCGTCCTCATCTGTTTCTCGCCAAGATGCCCGAACGAACGCCGTGGCTGAATTTGGCCAAGTTCAATGAAACTGGGGGTGTCGTGGTCTGGCGCGCATCCGATACGGTCGGCACGCCACCCGCCGATATTGCCGCGCGATTTCCGGCCCTTGTGCCCGAAGTGCCGCGGGCATTCGAATGGTTGGTGAACGGAAGGCAGCCTTTGTTGCGGATCGGCTGGGCCATCGTTCGCCCGAAGACGCCGTGAGCCGCACGCTCAGGCGGGCCTCTCAGGATGAGGGCGCCGTCTGCCCTAGCGCCTTCGCGATCAAGCGCAAATCGTGCCAGGCCATGCGCTTGTAGGACGGCGAGCGCAACAGATACGCCGGATGGAACGTGGCGATCGCGCGAATAACGCGCGTGCCGGTGTCATAGTCGAACCAGCGCCCGCGCGTCTTCATGATGCCTTCGCGCGTCGATAGCAGGGTTTGGGTCGAGGGATTGCCGAGCGTCACCAGTATGTCCGGATCGACTAGTTCGATCTGCCGCTGGATGAACGGCAGGCAGATCTGGGTTTCCTGTGGCGTTGGCGTGCGGTTGCCGGGCGGCCGCCACGGAATCACGTTGGCGATATAGGCCTTGCCGCGATCAAGGCCGATCGCCGCGATCATCCGGTCGAGTAATTTGCCTGAGCGGCCGACGAACGGCAGCCCCTCGAGGTCTTCCTCACGGCCCGGCGCCTCGCCGACGAACATGATTCGCGCTTGCGGGTTGCCGTCGGCAAACACCAGGCGAGTGGCGGTATGTTTCAGCGCGCAGCCGTCGAAACTCTCAAGCAGGCTCCGCAGCACTTCAAGCGAAGGCGCGGTGCGCGCCGCCTCCCGTGCCGACGCGATGGCCGCTTCCGGCGCAGGTCCGGTGTCTGCGACCGCCGCCATTGCCGGTGGAGGTTTGACCGGCCTGACGGAGGGCTCGGCGGGGCCTGTGGCAATGGTACTTGGGGCAGCGTCGGGATCGGACAGCCGGTTGACCGGCTCCTCACCGAGCGCGCAATCGACCCCGGCCTCGAGATAAAAGGCCAGCAATTGCTGAGCGGTGGGCGCGGGGTCAGGCGTCATGGAACGGTGTCAAAGCCATCCTTGCAATCTAGGCCAGTTAGCGCTGCAACGAAACGCCCCCCAGCGGCATTTCCATGGTTGTTCTTCCTGCAAAAATCGGAAACAAACGAGGTAGAGGCTTTCTCAACCCGTCCAGAGAGCAGATCATGAGTAGCCAAGACTTGCCGCCGCGCGAATCCATGGAATTCGATGTCGTGATCGTCGGTGCCGGGCCCTCGGGCCTCACCGCGGCGATCCGGCTGAAGCAGCTCAACGCCGATCTGACGGTAGTAGTGGTCGAGAAGGGCTCGGAGGTCGGCGCTCATATTCTGTCCGGCGCGGTGATCGATCCGGTGGCGCTCGATCAACTGATCCCGGACTGGCGCGAGGACGCCGATTCCCCGCTGAAAACGCAAGTGAGCGAAGACCGCTTCTACTGGAACACGGCGGGTGCCGCGATCCGGCTGCCGAATTTCGCGATGCCGCCGCTGATGAAGAACAACCATCATTGCTATATCGGCTCGCTTGGCCAGGTCTGTCGCTGGCTTGCGCGCAAGGCGGAGGCGGCGGGTGTCGAGATTTATCCGGGTTTTGCCGCGGCGGAGGTGCTCTATGACGACAAGGGCGCGGTGCGTGGCATTGCGACCGGCGACATGGGGATTGCCAAGGACGGCTCGCACAAATCCTCCTACACGCGCGGCATGGAACTCGTCGGCAAATACACGCTGCTGGCCGAAGGCGCACGTGGCAGCCTGACCAAGCAACTGATCGCGAAATACTCCCTTGACGCCAATTGCGAGCCGCCGAAATTCGGCATCGGGCTGAAGGAGGTCTGGCAGATCGATCCCGCAAAGCACCGCAAGGGTCTGATCCAGCATGCGTTCGGCTGGCCCTTGAACAATTCGACCGGCGGCGGCTCATTTCTCTATCATTACGACGACAACCTGGTGGCGATCGGCTACGTCGTGCATCTCAATTACGATGACCCCTATCTGTCGCCGTTCGATGAATTCCAGCGCGCCAAGACGCATCCTTCGGTCCGCTTCCTGCTTGAAGGCGGCAAGCGGCTTGCCTATGGCGCGCGTGCCATCACCGAGGGCGGCTACCAGTCGGTGCCGCGCCTCTCCTTCGCCGGCGGCGCGCTGATCGGTTGCGCGGCGGGTTTTGTCAACGTGCCGCGCATCAAGGGCGTTCATAATGCGATGGGCAGCGGCATGCTTGCCGCCGAACACGTCTCGGCCGCGCTCGCGGCCGGCCGCGCCAATGATGAGCTGGTCGAATACGAAAACGCCTGGCGCGATTCCGCCGTGGGCAAGGACCTGTATCGCGTGCGTAACGTCAAGCCGCTGTGGTCCAAATTCGGCACCATCCTCGGCGTCGCGCTCGGTGGTATCGACATGTGGTGCAACACGTTCGGCTTCTCGCTGTTCGGAACCCAGTCGCATGCCAAGCCTGACCGCAAGACGCTCGACCCGGCGAAGGCCCATGCGCCGATCGCACCGCCAAAGCCGGACGGCAAGCTGACCTTTGACCGGCTATCCTCGGTGTTCCTGTCCAATACCAACCACGAGGAAGACCAGCCGGTTCATCTGAAGGTCGCCGATATGAACCTTCAGAAGAATTCCGAACACGACGTCTATGCCGGGCCATCCAACCGCTATTGCCCGGCTGGCGTCTATGAGTGGGTGGAAGAGGCGTCGGGTCCGCGCTTCGTCATCAACGCCCAGAATTGCGTCCATTGCAAAACCTGCGACATCAAGGATCCGAACGGCAACATTACCTGGGTTCCGCCGGAGGGCGGCGGCGGGCCCAATTATGAGGCGATGTGACCACAATTGCGTGACCGGGCGGCAGCCATCGGCCACGATACCGCCATACTGGGAGCGTTTTCAGGCGGGAATGGCGGTGTAAGGGACTGCCCCCGCCATTCGATTTGCCACCCCAAATCCTTGCGGTTAATTGCCAAAAGCGGCATTGTCGCCTTGCTTGATGCCGCCGACTGGGTTTGCATTCGAGATTGATCAATAAATCCTGCCGTAAATCCTGGAGCTAGGCGAACCGTGATGCTTTCCAATCGATTCAATCGCTCGACGATTGCCGCTGTTGCCCTCGCAGCGCTGGTGCTGCCCGCCGCCGTTGCGGCGCAGACGCCCGAGCATCCGACCGACAGCTCCGCGCAGTTTCCAACCAGCCGCGAACTGAAAACGCTGACGACCTCCGGCAGCTACCTGGCCGCCCGCCACGCCAGTGTCGAACGCGACGCCAGTTCGGCCGCGGCCTTCTATCGCTCGGCGCTTCGCACCGACCCGAAGAACAACGAATTGCTGGATCGGGCGTTCATTTCCTCGCTTGCGGATGGCGATATTGACGAGGCCGTCAAGCTCGCCGACCGCATCCTTGCGGTCGACAAGACCAATCGCGTGGCCCGGCTGGTCGTCGGCGTCCGCGATCTGAAGCTGAAGAAATACGCCGCAGCGCAGGCCAACATCAGCCAGTCGATACGCGGCCCGATCACGGATCTGGTCGCAACGTTGCTGTCCGGCTGGGCCAGTTACGGCGCCGGCGACACCAAGGCGGCGGTGGCCAACATCGACAAGCTGACCGGTCCGGAGTGGTATCCGATTTTCAAGGACCTGCATTCCGGGATGATCCTCGAACTCGCGGGCAAGGAGAAAGAGGCCGGGATTCGTCTGGAGCGGGCCTACAAGCTCGAGGATTCCATGCTGCGCGTCTCCGACGACTATGCGCGCTGGCTGTCGCGCAACAAGGATGCTGCGTCGGCTGAGGCGATTTATGAGGCCTTCGACAAGAAGCTCCCGCGCCATCCACTGGTGCTGGAAGGACTGCGCGAGACCAAGGCCGGCAAGAAGCTGCCGCCGCTGGTCGATTCGCCGCAATCGGGCGCAGCGGAAGCGCTCTACGGCATTGGCGCGTCGTTGACGCGCCGCGGCGGCGAGGACCTTGCGCTGGTCTATTTGCAGCTTGCGCTCTACCTCGCGCCGAACCATCCGCTGGCGCTGCTGTCGCTGGCCGATCTCTATGAGTCGGTAAAGAAGCCGGCGATGGCGATCAAGGTCTATGAGCGCATGCCGGCCGGCTCGGCGCTGAAGCGCAATGCGCAAATCCAGCTCGCGATCGACCTCGACGCCGCCGACCGCACCGACGAGGCGATCAAGATACTCAAGGGCGTCACGACTGAGGATCCCAAGGACATCGAAGCCGTGATGGCGCTCGGCAATATCGAGCGTGGCCGCAAGAAGTTCGCCGATTGCGTCCTGACCTATTCGCAAGGCATCGATATTCTGCCGCCGGCTCCCGACAAGAACACCTGGGTCTACTATTATTACCGCGGCATCTGCGAGGAGCGGTCCAAGCAGTGGAGCAAGGCCGAAGCGGACATGCGCAAGGCGCTTGAGCTGCAACCCGAGCAGCCTCACGTCCTCAACTATCTCGGCTATTCGTGGATCGATCAGGGCGTCAATCTCGACGAAGGCATGAAGATGATCAAGCGTGCCGTCGATCAGCGTCCAGACGACGGCTACATCGTCGACTCGCTCGGCTGGGCCTATTACCGCATCGGCAATTATGAGGACGCGGTGAAAAATCTCGAGCGGGCAATCGACCTCAAGCCCGAGGACCCGACCATCAACGATCATCTCGGCGATGCGTATTGGCGCGTTGGCCGCACGCTGGAAGCCCGGTTTCAGTGGGCGCACGCCCGCGACCTGAAGCCCGAACCGGAAGATCTGCCGAAGATCGAGGCCAAGATCGAAAACGGATTGCCGGACGATACCTCCTCGGCGGCTACCGCAGAAAAGAAGAAGGAAGACGACAAGGGCGGCTGAGCAAGAAGACTGTCGGGGGCCATGGCTGCGGCTCGGACGCCCCCGAGTTGTCGCCGCTGCCCTCCCATCTGAGACAAGAGACGCTTAGAAACATCATTACAGCGCAGTCGATTTGGATTTTGCATTCGCTATGACGTCCGGTGGAGCACCTGAAGCGATCGGCAAATCCTCTGCATTTGCGCTCGTCGAAGACGGGCGCGCCAAGGTCAACCTGACGCTTCGGGTGGTTGGGCGGCGGGTTGACGGCTACCACGACCTCGAAAGCGTGGTTGCGTTTGCCGATTGTGCCGACCGCCTGACGCTTACGCTCGGTCGGGAACTGCACCTCAATACCACCGGGCCGCTGGCGCAGGCCTGCGGAGAGCTTGCCGATAACCTGGTGCTCAAGGCGGCGCGATTGCTCGGCGAGTGTGTGCCGGATATGAAAACGGGCAAATTCACGCTTCACAAGGTGCTGCCGGTCGCCGCCGGTATCGGTGGAGGTTCGGCCGATGCCGCAGCGGCGCTGCGGTTGCTGGCCAAGGCCAACGCACTTGCCCTCGACGATTCGCGGTTGGTCGAAGTCGCGCAAACCACCGGCGCTGACGTGCCGGTCTGTCTCGCCTCGCACGCCTGTGTCATGACGGGCGTTGGCGAAACGCTGCTGCCGCTTGCTTTGCCCAAAATGCCTTGCGTGCTTGTCAACCCTCGCGTTCCCTTGGCCACCAAAGACGTGTTCGAGGCGCTGGGCGTGCGCAGCGGCGAGTTGCTGGTGGGCGCCAGCGACGTGCTTCAGGCAACGGCATGGCCGGATCAGGGAGGCTCGCTCGAAGAATGGGTGGAAGCGCTTTCCGCAGGCACCAACGATCTCGAAGCTCCGGCCGCGCGCATCCAGCCGATCGTCGGCGAGGTGATCTCGGCGCTCAACGCCACCAACGGTGCATGGCTGGCGCGGATGTCGGGATCGGGCGCGACCTGCTTTGCCATCTACGAGAACACCGCAGAGGCGCAGCGCGCGGCGCAAAAGCTTCAGCTCGATCATCCCCAGTGGTGGGTGCATGCGGGCGTGCTGAGCTAGTTGAAGACCCTCATGGCGAGGAGGGCGCGCTCCTCAGGGTGAGGACCTCAATGCGTTCTGGCCAGGCAGAATGCCACCACCTGTTCGAGCGCGGATTTCATCGGTGAAGCAGGAAACAGCGCCAGCGCGTCGACCGCCATTGCACCGTAATGCTGGGCGCGGTTGATGGTGTCCTCGAGGGCGCGGTGTTTGGTCATCAGGCCGACGGCGTGGTCGAGATCGCCCTCGCCGATCTCGCCGCGCTCCAGCGCCCTGACCCAGAACTCGCGCTCGCCATCATTGCCGCGGCGGAACGCCAGCACCACCGGCAGCGTGATCTTGCCTTCACGGAAATCGTCGCCGACATTCTTGCCGAGCTTGGCGGACTTGCCGCCATAGTCCAGGACGTCGTCCACGAGCTGAAACGCGATACCCAGATTCATGCCGACGGAGCGGCAGGCGGTCTGTTCGGCTTTCGGGCGATTGGCGATCACCGGGCCCACCTCGCACGCGGCGGCGAACAGTTCGGCGGTCTTGCCGCGAATGACCGCAAGATATTCGTCTTCCGTCGTGGCGGTATTTTTCGCCGCCGCAAGCTGCATCACCTCGCCTTCGGCGATCGTCGCCGCCGCCGATGACAAGATATCGAGCGCGCGTAGCGAGCCGACCTCGACCATCATGCGAAAGGCCTGGCCGAGCAGGAAGTCGCCAACCAGCACGCTCGCCTCGTTGCCCCACAGCATGCGTGCTGACAGCTTGCCGCGGCGCAATTCGCTTTCGTCGACCACGTCATCATGCAGCAAGGTGGCGGTATGCATGAATTCGACGGACGCGGCGAGCTTGATATGGCCGTCGCCGGAATACCCGGTTAGATTGGCCATCGCCAAGGTCAGCATCGGACGCAGCCTTTTCCCGCCGGAGGAAATCAGGTGGTTTGCGACCTCCGGGATCATGCTGACTTCCGAGCCGGTTCGCGACAGAATCGTCGCGTTCACCCGCTCCATGTCGGCGGCGACAAGCCCGACCAGCCGATCTATCGAAGCGTCCGATGGGCTTTCGAAGGGTACAATAACCGCCACGCTGGTCTCCACATTTTCCCAAATGGCTCTATCCTCGGATATAACCATAGAAAGAGCAGGCTAGCGCGGCAAGGGCGCGCGGTAATAACAAATACAACAGATCGTAAGGCGCGGGTCGACAAAGGAGAGAACAAGGTGCGGGAATTGGTTCGGACCAACGATATTGTGCTGGTTTCAGCCATCGGCGCGCTGCTTGACGGCGCGAATATCCACCATCTCGTGCTCGATCAAAATATGAGTATCATCGAGGGCTCGCTTGGCGTCCTGCCGCGCCGGATTCTGGTCCATGAAGATGATAACCGCGAGGCGCGCCAAATTCTCCGCGATGCCGGCCTGGCCCACGAGCTGCGGGCCGATGATTGAGCCCCTGGGTGAATTGACCGAGGATGCCTTTCTCGGCGGGAGCTTGCGTCTGCGCCAGCCGAAATCGGGTCACCGCGCCGGTCACGACGCGATGCTGCTGGCGGCGGCGACCCCGGCCCGGCCGGGCGATCGCGTGGTTGACCTCGGCGCCGGCGTGGGCGCTGCGGGGCTCGCGGTCGCCAAGCGCGTGACCGGAATCAAACTCGTACTGGTCGAAATCGACGAGACGCTGGCAGAGCTTGCCCGCGGCAATGCCGCGTTGAACGCCATCGCGGCCGAAACGATTGTGCTGGACGTGGCCGCTGCCGCGAGCGCGTTTGCGGCGACAGGCCTGTCGTCCGACAGCGTCGACGTCGTCCTGATGAATCCGCCGTTCAACGATTCCGCGCGCCACCGCGCCTCGCCGGACAGGGCCCGCGAGATCGCCCATGTGGCTTCAGCCGCGACCCTCGAAAGCTGGGTTCACGCCAGCCGGCGCATCCTGAAATCCGGCGGCGTTCTAACCATAATCTGGCGCGCGGACGAAATTGCCGAGGTTCTGGCGGCGCTCGATCGTGGTTTTGGCAGCCTCGCCATCTTGCCCGTTCACGCCGATGTGACGTCACCGGCAATTCGCTTGCTGGTTCGCGCGGTGAAAGGTGGTAAGGCGCCGACCCGCGTGCTGCCCGCACTGCTTCTCAACGACGAGCCGGCGCGGCCCAATCAAAAGGTTCAGGATATTCTGGCCGGGAAGGGGGCATTGCCGCTGGCGATACCCTGACGGATACGCCTGACAAAAGCCAACAGGCTATTGCGGCAACGTCCTGGAGCTTTGTTTCGGCGTCGAAGTGAAATGAATAGCTGTCAAAAGGATACCGATCAGCATCACAAGCAGATAGATTTTCATGTCTTGCCCCGCTGATATCGTGACGAGTTGAATTTACGGCCGGAGTGCGAATGCGTTTGATCAGTTCAATGACACTCGGGTGATAAAAAATGGTTAATTTGAGGTAACGGATGACGGAACAAGCTAACGATCCCCGGAGATGGCCGGCCCCGATTGAAAAGCTGATGGAGTGGGTTCCGGCGCGGCTGCGGCGGGGCACTGCCGTGGTCCCGGTGGTGCGTCTTTCCGGCACGATCGGCGCCGTGACGCCGTTGCGCCCGGGAATGTCGCTGGCGGGCGTTGCACGGACACTTGAGCGCGCCTTTTCCGTGAGGAACGCAAAGGCGGTGGCGCTGGTGATCAATTCGCCGGGCGGCTCGCCTGTGCAGTCGCGCCAGATCTATCTGCGCATCCGGCAATTGGCCGCGGAAAAGAAGCTCCCGGTGCTGGTGTTCGTCGAAGATGTCGCGGCTTCCGGCGGCTACATGATCGCATGCGCGGGCGACGAGATTTTCTGCGACCCTTCTTCCATCCTTGGTTCGATCGGCGTCGTCGGAGGCTTCTTCGGCTTTCAGGAACTGATCAAGAAAGTCGGCGTCGAGCGACGGCTTTATACGGCGGGCACGCGCAAGGCGATGCTCGATCCGTTCCTGCCGGAAAACCCCGATGACGTCGAGCGGGTGAAAGCGCTTCAGCGCGAGATCCATACGATCTTCATCGCGCTGGTAAAGCAGAGCCGGGGTGCCCGGCTGAAGGCTGCCGACGATGTTCTGTTCACCGGCGAGTATTGGGCCGGAGAGACCTCGGTGTCCTTTGGCCTTGCGGATGCGATCGGCGATCTGCGTTCGACACTGCGCGCCCGCTACGGCGAAAAGGTCCAGACCCCCGTGATCGCGCCTTCTACCGGGATGCTGTCAGGTCTTCTGGGCCGCCGCTCGGCTGGAACGCTGGCCGACCTGGAGAGAACGCCCAGCCTGCCGGAGGACCTGATTTCGGCGCTCGAAAGCCGGGCAATTTGGGCTAAATTCGGGTTTTGAGCCGATCGACCCGCGCCATTTGGTCTCGGGGCGATCCGATTGCAGGGCGGGTCGGCTTGGGCGACAATGACCGACAGGGGCGTGATGAATGAACAAGGATCGACCGATGCCGCCGCTTGTCGTATTCGCCGCCGCCCTGGGAGGGCTCGCAGTGGTTCGCTGGGCTTACCGGACTGCCGTCAGGGTCAACCAGGAATTGGAGGAGGCCCGCCTCGCACGGGTCGCGGAAGCCGCCCGATCGCGCGATATCCCGACGCTGCGGCGCGATCCCAACACCGGCGCCTACCGCCCGGGCTGATCCCGTCGCCTTGATTCCTTTGGCCCTCGCCGATACGGTCCCGCGCGCTTAAGCCCGTTCCTCGCCAAGACCGACCGACGATGGATGCCTTGCCTGCGCATATGCGCCCGGAACGCTCGTTCCAGGGATTGATCCTGACGCTGCAGCGTTATTGGGCCGATTACGGCTGCGTGATCCTGCAGCCCTACGATATGGAGGTGGGCGCGGGCACCTTTCACCCGGCTACCACTTTGCGCGCGCTGGGTCCGAAGCGCTGGAACGCGGCCTATGTGCAGCCGTCGCGGCGGCCGAAGGACGGCCGTTACGGCGAAAATCCGAACAGGCTTCAGCACTACTACCAGTTTCAGGTGATCCTGAAGCCGTCGCCGGCCGACATCCAGGAGCTTTATCTGAAATCGCTCGCCGCGATCGGCATCGATTCGCATCTGCACGACATCCGCTTCGTCGAGGACGACTGGGAGAGCCCGACGCTTGGGGCCTGGGGGTTGGGTTGGGAATGCTGGTGCGACGGTATGGAGATATCGCAGTTCACATACTTCCAGCAGGTCGCGGGCGTCGAATGCGCGCCGGTCGCCGGCGAACTCACCTATGGGATCGAACGGCTTGCCTGCTACCTGCAGGGCGTCGACCGCATCATGGACCTCAACTTCAATGGCCGCGAGGGCGACGATAAGGTCACCTATCGCGACATCTTCTTCCAGGCCGAGCAGGAATATTCGCGGCACAATTTCGAATTCGCCGATACCGAGATGCTGTTCGCGCAGTTCAAGATGGCCGAGCAGGCCTGCCGGAAATATCTCGAGGCCGGCTGGAAGGACAGCGGCAACCGCAAGGAACACCTGATGGCGCTGCCCGCCTATGACCAGTGCATCAAGGCAAGCCACGTCTTCAACCTGCTTGACGCCCGCGGCGTGATCTCGGTGACCGAGCGGCAGAGCTACATCATGCGTGTGCGCGAGCTCGCCAAAGCCTGCGGCGAGGCCTGGGTGCACACCGAGGCGGGCGGGGCGGCTGCGGACGGTCCCAGGTGAGCGCGATTTTAAACCGGGGACCTGTGGGTGCCTATTTGCGTCCCTCCCCGCCGCAGGCGGGGGGAGGGGAGTAGACTCATGCCTGATCTCCTTCTCGAACTGTTCTCCGAGGAGATTCCCGCGCGCATGCAGGCGAGGGCGGCCGACGATCTGCGCCGGATGGTGACCGACAGGCTTGTCGCGGAGGGGCTCGTCTATGAAGGCGCGAAAGCCTTCGCGACGCCGCGGCGGCTCGCGCTCACCGTCCACGGCATTCCACCGCGGCAGGCCGACCTGAAGGAAGAGCGCAAGGGGCCGCGCGTCGGCGGGCCGCAGGCCGCAATCGCGGGCTTTCTCAAATCGGCCGGACTGGCCTCGCTCGACGAAACGCAAATCCAGCGCGATCCGAAGAGGGGCGACTTTTATGTTGCGCTGATCGAAAAGCCCGGCCGCGCCACCCTGGAGGTGCTCGCGGAAATCTTGCCGGTCATCATCCGCACCTTTCCGTGGCCGAAATCGATGCGCTGGGGCGCGCGCTCGGCGAAATCAGGCGCGCTCTCGTGGGTGCGTCCGCTGCACGCCATCACCGCGACCTTTGGGCTGGAAACCGAAGAGCCCGAAATCGTGAAATTTGCCGTCGACGGCATTGAGGCCGGCCAGATCACCTTCGGCCACCGCTTCATGGCGCCGGCGGCGATTTCGGTGCGCCGCTTCGAGGACTATGAAGTAAAGCTTCTCGACGCCAGGGTCGTGCTCGATCCCGAGCGCCGCAAGGACACGATCCTCACTGACGCGAGGCAATTGGCGTTTGCGCAAGGTTTTGAACTCGTCGAGGATCAGGGGCTGCTCGACGAGGTCGCCGGTCTCGTCGAATGGCCGGTGGTGCTGATGGGTTCGTTCGACAAGGAGTTTTTGTCGATTCCCGCCGAAGTGATCCGCGCCACCATCCGCAACAACCAGAAGTGCTTCGTGGTCAACGATCCCAGGACCGGCAACCTCGCCAACAAGTTCATTCTCACCGCCAACATCGAGGCCTCCGACGGCGGCACTGCGATCGTCGCCGGCAACGAGCGCGTGATCCGCGCGCGGCTCGCGGACGCCAAGTTTTTCTATGAGACCGATCTGAAGACAAAACTCGAAGATCGTTTGCCGAAATTCGACAAGATCGTCTTTCACAAGCAGATCGGTACACAGGCTGCAAGAGTAACTAGCAACGTCGAATCTGCTGGATATTTGGCAACGATTGTTGGTGCCGATACCCAAAAGTCTGAACGAGCAGCCAAGTTAGCATTGGCCGATCTCCTTACGGAAGTGGTTGGGGAATTTCCTGAAGTCCAAGGTCGGATGGGGCGGCACTACGCCGAGAAGCAAGGAGAAGACGAGGCTGTCGCAGTCGCTATTGAGGAGCATTATAAACCGCGAGGCCCCAGAGATACCGTTCCTACGGCCCCAGTATCGATTAGTGTCGCGCTGGCTGATAAACTGAGCATGCTCGTGGGCTTCTGGGTTAACGGCGAGAAGCCCGATGGCTCAGGCGATGTTTATGGTCTTCGCCGAGCCGCTTTGGGTGTAATTCGGATCGTCCTTGAATCTAACTTAAAATTACCGCTACGGGAGGTCATTCCGAACATTATAAGGCGGGTGGTCAACTTCGCCGCAGTGGTAGTTCCTGCCGGAAACGCAATTGAGGTTTCGGCCAAATTGGCAGGTCAGACACTAAAATCGCAACTTAAGGGAGTTTCTGAACGACCTGTCTCCGAGGCATTGCTGAAGTCTCGGCAGCGCGAATTTGAATCTGAGTATTCTGCGGATATCACTACGGCCCTTATTGCCTTCTTCGCCGATCGCCTGAAAGTCCAGCTTCGCGAGCAGGGCGCGCGTCATGATCTCGTCGACGCCGTGTTCGCGCTCGAAGGCCAGGACGATCTGTTGATGGTGGTCCGCCGCGTCGAGGCGCTCGGCAAGTTCCTCGATACCGACGACGGCAAGAACCTGCTTGCCGGCACCAAGCGCGCAAGCAATATCCTTGCGATCGAGGAGAAGCGCGACAAGCGGACCTTCGAAGGCGCACCGAATCCGGCGCTCTACAGCCTTGCGGAAGAAAAGGCGCTCGCTGACGCGACTGACCTGGTGAAGGTCGAGGCCAGCGTCGCCGTGATGAACGAGGACTTCGCCGCCGCCATGAGTTACATGGCCCAGTTGCGTCCGGCGGTAGACGCGTTCTTCGACAAGGTCAAAGTCAACGACGACGACGCCAAGGTGCGCGAAAACCGCCTGAAGCTCTTGAACGAAATCCGCAGCGCCACGCGGGCGGTCGCGGATTTTTCCAAGATCGAGGGTTGAGCAGTCGATGGATCGCGCACCGCATCGTGGTGTGGAAGGGTGTCTTAGCCGTTCGACCGTCATTGCGAGGAGCGGAGCGACGAAGCAATCCATTCTGCCGTTGCCGAGCGATGGATTGCTTCGCTTCGCTCGCAATGACGGAAGGCCGGCACGTCCTAGCGAAACCGGCACATCTTGGCTAAAAAATAACCCCGCCCGGGCGGGGGGAGACCGGGCGGGGCCTACAGGTCCGGTAAGCCGCTGCGGCAAGCCGGACGATGCGTCCAGGCGCGCTACTCGATCACCTGAACGATGCGGCGTGAGCGCGGTTCGACCAGCACGGTCCGGCCGTTCACGACGGTGTATCGATATGGCGTGGCGCCGAATGTCTGCGGTACGTCGTAATAGGTGACGCCGGCTTCCGGCAGCACGCCGCCGACAACCACGCGATCCGGAATGGTGTAGTTCGGTACCCGCTCGCGCACGACGTATTCGCGGAATGCCGGGCGTTGCTCGATCGCGATGCCGACGACGTCGCCGCGCACGATGCCGACGGTGTCACTCTGCGCCTGCGCCGCGATCGGTGCGCTCATGGTGGCCATGATTGCTGAGATGGCCAGTATGTGGTTCCGCATGCTCTGCTCCTTCGCGTAATGAGGCGTGCCGGCGTAAAGCCGGCATGCAACCGACCCAATGCATCGCGCGCGGCATCGTTCCCCGGAAAATGCCGATCGTCCGATTGCGTCGCCGGTCATTTTTTGACCAGTGGGGAACCCATTGAGGCGCAAAGCGTCTCCTGTCGTGGAACGGCGCCGGGCGATATAAGGTGCCCATCTTCGATTCGAGACCTTCGCTCGTCGCTCCAACGGAGACGCCCTAAATGACCATCACCGTCGCCCACATCTCACCGATCATTTCCGTGATCGCAGGCCTGCTGATTTTGATCATGCCGAGGCTGCTTAATCTGATCGTCGCGATCTTTCTCATTCTCAACGGCCTGATCGGTCTCGGGCTATTGAAGTGGCTTCATCTGTAGGCTTGGGAGGAGGGTTTCGCGGCTTGCGCCGGGCCCCTCAAAGTGGTGTAAGGCGCCGATCTCTTCATCTCTTGCGGATTATTTTCTGTCATGGCCAAAGCCGTCGCTAAACCAAAGAAAATTGCTGCGAAATCAAAGCCATCGGCGGCGGTCCGGGCCAAGCCCGCGCCGTCCGCCAGTGCGCGCAAGGCGCTGAAGAAGAGCGCGGCCAAGCCGGTCAGCAGAGTTGCCGCCGCAAAATCCGGTAAGTGGGTGTTCACCTTCGGTGAAGGCAAAGCCGAAGGCGAGGCCGGCCTTCGCGATCTGCTCGGCGGCAAGGGCGCCAATCTCGCCGAAATGGCCAATCTCGGGTTACCGGTGCCTCCCGGCTTCACCATTCCGACCACGGTCTGCACCTATTTCTACGCGCACGGCAAAACCTATCCGAAGGAATTGAAAGCCCAGGTCGAGAAGGCGCTGGAGCATGTCGGCAAACTGACCGGCAAGGCGTTCGGCGATTCCCAAAATCCGCTGCTGGTTTCGGTGCGCTCGGGCGGCCGCGCCTCGATGCCGGGCATGATGGACACGGTGCTCAATCTCGGTCTCAACGACAAGACGGTCGAGGCGCTGGCCGAATTGTCCGGCGATCGCCGTTTCGCCTATGACAGCTACCGCCGCTTTATCACAATGTATTCCGACGTGGTGCTCGGTTTTGAGCACTCTCACTTCGAGGACATCCTCGACACCTTCAAGGACAGCCAGGGCTACTCGCTCGATACCGATCTCGCCGGCGAGGACTGGGTCGAACTGGTCGGCCGCTACAAGGAAGCCGTGGCGCGCGAAACCGGCTCGGAGTTTCCGCAGGATCCGCATGACCAATTGTGGGGCGCGATCGGCGCGGTGTTTTCATCCTGGATGAACGCGCGCGCGGTTACCTACCGCAAACTGCACGACATTCCGGAATCCTGGGGCACCGCCGTCAACGTGCAGGCGATGGTGTTCGGCAATATGGGCGAGACCTCGGCGACCGGAGTTGCGTTCACGCGTAACCCGTCGACCGGCGAGAGCCGGCTGTACGGCGAATTCCTCATCAACGCGCAAGGCGAGGACGTGGTGGCTGGTATTCGCACCCCGCAGGACATCACCGAATATGCGCGCAAGGAATCCGGCTCCGACAAGGCATCGATGGAAACCGCGATGCCCGAGGCGTTCAAGGAGCTGACGCGGATCTACACGCTCCTGGAAAAGCACTACCGCGACATGCAGGACATGGAGTTCACGGTCGAGCAGGGCAAGCTGTGGATGCTGCAGACCCGCAGCGGCAAGCGCACGGCGAAGGCCGCGCTTCGAATCGCGGTGGAACTGGCCCAAGAGGGCCTGATCTCGAAGAAAGACGCGGTGACGCGGATCGATCCCGCTTCGCTCGATCAACTGCTGCATCCGACCATCGATCCCGCCGCCAAGCGCGACGTCATCGCTACCGGCCTGCCTGCCTCGCCGGGCGCGGCATCCGGCGAAATCGTGTTCTCCTCCGACGAGGCCGCGAAGCTGCAAGCCGACGGACGCAAGGTCATTCTGGTGCGCATCGAGACCAGCCCGGAAGACATCCACGGCATGCATGCCGCCGAAGGCATTCTCACCACCCGTGGCGGCATGACCTCGCACGCCGCCGTGGTTGCGCGCGGTATGGGCAAACCCTGCGTCTCCGGCTGTGGCACAATCCGCGTCGACTACGGCCGCGGCACCATGAGCATCGCCTCGCGTACCTTCAAGACCGGCGACGTCATCACCATCGACGGATCGCTGGGCCAGGTGCTGGCCGGGCGCATGCCGATGATCGAGCCGCAATTGTCGGGAGAGTTCGGCACGCTGATGGGCTGGGCCGATTCCGTGCGCAAACTCGGCGTTCGCGTCAATGGCGATACGCCCGATGACGCGCGCACCGCCGTGAAATTCGGCGCCGAGGGCATCGGCCTTTGCCGCACCGAGCATATGTTTTTCGAGGAAACCCGGATCCGCACCGTGCGCGAGATGATCCTCGCCGAAGACGAACAGACCCGCCGGGCCGCGCTTTCAAAATTGCTGCCGATGCAGCGGGCGGATTTCGTCGAACTGTTCGAGATCATGAAGGGCCTGCCGGTGACGATCCGGCTGCTCGATCCGCCGCTGCATGAATTCCTGCCCCACACCCAGGCCGAGATCGAGGAAGTCGCCCGCGCCATGAACACCGATCCGCGGCGGCTGGCCGATCGCGCCCGCGAACTTGCCGAATTCAATCCGATGCTCGGCTTCCGCGGTTGCCGGCTCGCCATCGCCTATCCGGAGATCGCCGAGATGCAGGCGCGCGCCATTTTCGAGGCGGCGGTTGAAGCCGGAAAACGCACCGGAAAGGCCGTGGGGCTCGAGGTGATGGTGCCCTTGATCGCGACAAAAGCCGAGTTCGATCTGGTCAAGGCGCGGATCGATGCGACCGCGCGGGCGGTCATGAAGGAAACCGGGGCCAAGTTGAATTACCAGGTCGGCACCATGATCGAGCTGCCGCGCGCCTGCCTCATGGCGGGCGATATCGCCGCGACGGCGGAATTCTTCTCGTTCGGCACCAACGACCTGACGCAGACGACCTACGGCATCAGCCGCGACGACGCAGGCAGCTTCCTCGGCACTTATGTCGCAAAGGGAATCCTCGAGATCGATCCGTTCATCTCGGTCGATCGCGATGGCGTCGGCGAACTGGTGAAGATCGGCGTGGCGCGCGGGCGCAAGACCCGCCCAAGCCTCAAAGTCGGGATTTGCGGCGAGCATGGCGGCGATCCCGCTTCCGTCGCGTTCTGCCATCAGATCGGGCTTGATTACGTCTCGTGCTCGCCCTACCGCGTGCCGATTGCTCGCCTCGCCGCGGCGCAGGCCGCGCTCGGCAAGACCGTCGCTAGCCAGGCGTAGGTTTTTTGGTCTGCGACTGATTGTCGGTACCAAGGCGACGTCATGCCCGGACTTGTTCCGGGCATCCGCGTCTTAAGACGTCCGCGTGAGAGAAGAAATGGATGGCCGGGACGAGCCGGACGAGCCCGGCCATGACGGACCATTCCCGTCGTCGCGGGACGCAATCGACATTTTCCGCAAAATCCTCTTCATCATTTTCGTTGACGCAATGTTTACCACCTTGTTCGAGCGGATATTTACCAACGTTTTCGATGTGATCGGCACCAACCCGGCAAATGATTGCCTGTGTCGCGCGTGCCACGCCGATTAACTCCCTCGCAACCTAAATTAGATACCAACAAAAAAGATCGAATTGCGCGGATGTACTGAGTTCGATCGGGTATGCGTAGTGTTGCGTTGCGTGAGCGTTGAGGATGTCACAGTTGCGTAACCGGCCGAGGGGCGCGCGTATTGCGTTCTTCGGCCTCGGTCTTTGCGGCTTCGCATTGACCCCGACTCAAGCCGGATATCAGGACATCGGATCGCTTTTGGCGCGGCAGCCAGGCGTGGCCGAACGCTGGCAACGCCAGGTATTTTCTGCCGCGCGTGCCGTCCAGCTCGCCACTTACAGTTTCGGCCAACCGATCGGAACCTCTTCCCCGCAAACCGCAACTTACCGGCTGGCAAGTCTCGACAATCAAGGCATCGATATCACCGGTTCCGTGCGGCGCAATCCGATAGCCCAAACGCCGCCGCGCTATCGGGCCGCCGACTTCCCCAAGGTCGACCGCACGCTCAAGGGCGACCGCCTCATCGTTACTCCTCCCGAACCACCGGCGCCCGCGAATGTTGCGCCGGCCAAGGAGGATCCGTCGACCTCCAATTCGTCGGTGAAGGGCGCCAAGACCGCCGACGCAGTCTCACCTTCCGAACCCGCTCCGCTCGATCCGGAACTAGCGGAGGCGCTGAAGGCGCCGCCGCTTCCGCAATACAATGCCTCGACGACGCTCGAAGTCCTGCCCGGCGATGGCGCGTCGAGCCCGCTCGCTTCCACCCGGCAGCGCGACGGGTTTTCGGTGAAGACCGCTAGTCTTTATTTCGGAAGCAATTCGCTCGGCGCGTCGCTGGAAAGCATCGAGCGCTGGCAGCCCGGCGAGGAGCCTGTCATCGTGACGCCGGGCGGCCTCGATCTCGACATGAAGGTGATGGCGTCGTTGCCTGCGGCGGCCGAAGAGCCGGTCAAAACTACCGAGAGTGGCGAGAGCATCGCGGCCAAGGGCGAAGTCAATTCCGACAACCAGCGCGTCAGGACACCGGCGGAGCGCCTCGGCCTGTTTGATGAGAAGTCGCGTGCCAAATCCGAAAAATGTCTCGCCGAAGCGATCTATTTCGAATCCCGCGGCGAGGCGGTTCGCGGCCAGATCGCGGTGGCCCAGGTGGTGCTGAACCGCGCCTTCTCCGGTTTTTATCCGACCACGGTGTGCGGCGTCGTTTACCAGAACAAGCACCGGCATCTCGCCTGCCAGTTCACCTTCGCCTGCGATAATGTGGCCGACGTCGTGCGCGAACCCGACATGTGGGATCGTGCCAGGAAGATCGCCAAAGCCATGCTGGACGGCCAGCTTTGGCTGCCCGAAGTCGGCAAGTCGACCCACTACCACGCCTATTGGGTGCGCCCTTCCTGGGTGAGCGAAATGAAGAAGATGTATAAATTCGGCGTGCACACCTTCTACCGGCCGCGCGCATGGGGCGATGGCAGCGACGCGCCGAGCTGGGGAACGCCGGCGCAGACCGCGGAAATATCGGCCAAGCTCGCGGAGGCCGCACAAAGTTCGGCCGAACAGGCCAGCGCCAGGCGTTAGGCCTTCCAGCAATCGCCCGGACCTGAATACCCCATTTGGTTGAGACAAGATCGTCCGGCGGCCTTTCCTCAAAACGCGGCCGCCACTGCACGCAAGTCTCGAAATTTTCCGCGACGACAGATCGCATGAGATCCGACGTGAGATCGCGTGAGATATTGTCGTACGCACCGATTGCAGGGCTGCTCTGCAGCGAGCAATCCGGCGCTGGTCTTGGGATTTTCATGCGCATGCATTAATCAATAAGCCGTGTCGATCGGCCGTTGCGAAGGAATCACATGGCGATAACCGCAGAAAATCTCCGACCGAATTCCGGCGCCATGAACTGGCGTACGCCGCTGGTGATCGTGGTGTGCGGCTGCCTGATCGGTATGCTGACTTTCGGTCCGCGCTCGACCTTCGGATTTTTCATGCAGCCCATGAGCCGCGAGTTTGCATGGGGCCGCGACGTGTTTGGGCTTGCGCTCGCGATCCAGAATCTGTTGTGGGGTATCGGCCAGCCGTTCGCCGGCGCGATCGCGGACCGGTTCGGCGCCTTGCGCGTGATCTCCGCCGGCGCGCTGCTTTATGCCGCGGGTCTGATCGTCATGCGTTACTCCGCAACGCCGTTCTCGCTCGACATCAGCGCGGGTTTGTTGATCGGATTTGGTCTGTCCGGCTGTTCGTTCAACCTCGTTTTGTCGGCATTCGGAAAGTTGCTGCCGCCGGAGTGGCGCGGCACCGCGATCGGCGCGGGCACCGCGGCTGGATCGTTTGGACAATTCCTGTTCGCGCCATTCGGTGTCGCCTTGCTCGACAATTTCGGCTGGCAGCCGACCCTGACCGTATTTGCCGCCATGATGCTGCTGGTGGTGCCGCTTTCGCTGGCACTGGCAACGCCGCCTTCAACGACCGCCACCGTCGCCGTGGCGGAGCAGCAGACATTCACGAATGCGCTGGCCGAGGCGTTCGGGCACCGCTCTTACGTGCTGCTGGTGCTGGGGTTCTTCACCTGCGGCTTTCAGTTGGCCTTCATCACCGTGCACCTGCCCGCCTATCTGGTCGATTGCGGCGTCCCGGTTCAGGTCGGCGGCTGGGTGATCGCCGTCATTGGCATGTTCAACATCCTGGGATCTCTCAGCGTCGGCTGGCTGCAGAACCGGCTTCCCAAGCGCTACATCCTCTCGACGATCTATTTCATTCGCGCGATATCGATCGTCGCATTCGTCTCGGTTCCGATCACCACCTTCACGGCAATCGCATTCGGCGTCATCACCGGCTTGACCTGGCTGTCCACGGTTCCACCGACCTCGACCCTGGTCGCGGTGATGTTCGGCACGCGCTGGCTGGCCACGCTTTATGGGTTCGCGTTTTTCAGCCACCAGGTCGGAGGCTTCCTCGGCGTGTGGCTCGGCGGCTTCGTGTTCGAGAAGTTCCAGTCCTATATGCCGATCTGGTGGCTTTCGGTCCTGTTCGGCGTGCTGTCGGCCGTGATCAATCTGCCGATCGTCGAGGCGCCAGTCAGGCGCGCGGTTGCGCAGCCGGCCTAGACCGGTCAATCTAGGTCAACTCACGACAACAGGCCGCGGGGAGGTTCCAGCGTTGGCAACGTTCAAGGCGATCAGGATCGACAAGGCGGAGAAGGGCACTACCGCCGCGCTCACCCAGTTCGACGAAGCCGAATTGATGGAGGGCGACGTCACCGTACGAGTCGAATGGTCGACGTTGAACTACAAGGACGGCCTCGCCGTCACCGGCAAGGCGCCGGTGGTGCGGCGCTTTCCGATGATCGCCGGCATCGATTTTGCGGGCACGGTCGAGCAGTCGACTCATCCGCAATGGAAGGCCGGCGATAGAGTGATCAGCAACGGCTGGGGCTTGGGCGAGACCCATCTGGGCGCTTACGCCGAGAAAGCCCGCGTCAAGGGCGACTGGCTGGTGCGTGTGCCGGAGCGCATGTCGGCGCGCGACGCGATGGCGATCGGGACCGCGGGCTATACCGCGATGCTGGCCGTGCTGGCGCTGGAGCAGCATGGCGTCACCCCGGCGCATGGTCCTGTTGTTGTTACAGGCGCCGCCGGCGGTGTCGGCTCGGTCGCGACCGCCGTGCTCTCGAAGCTCGGCTACCACGTCATTGCATCGACCGGGCGGATGTCGGAGGCCGCCTATCTGAAAGGCCTCGGGGCTGCCGAGGTGATCGATCGCAATGAATTTTCTGGCCCGGCCAAGCCTTTGGCCAGGGAGCGCTGGGCGGGCGGGGTGGACAGCGTCGGCTCGACGACACTGGCTAATCTCTTGTCGATGACGAAATACCGGGGGGCCATAGCGGCCTGTGGGCTCGCTGGCGGCATGGATCTGCCGACCTCGGTAGCGCCGTTTATTTTGCGCGGGGTGTGTCTGTTAGGTATCGATTCCGTGATGTGCCCAATTGAATTGCGCAAGACTGCCTGGAACCGGCTAGCCAGCGACCTAGATTCCGGTAAACTATCTGAAATTACTCATGAAATTGGCTTAGGCGAAGTTATCGAGGCCGGTGCCAAAATCCTTGCCGGGCAGGTTCGCGGTCGAATTGTGGTAAAAATTGCCTGACTTGTTCAGACTTTACCAACCAAGCTGCTCCAAATTGCCACGGTTGGTATGGTAAGCAGCGGGTAAAGGGCATCAGCGCTTGCCCGCGCTCGGGTCAAGTTGGAGTTGCAGCATGCTTGCGCGTTTTGTGTTGGGGGCGGTGGTGGCCGGTGCGGCGATAGCGCCGGCGTTGGCCGGGCAGATGAATGCCGAGGAGGCCCGCAGATTCGTATCAGGCAAGGTGTTCGCCTTTACCTGCTTTGACGGGACGCGCGGCGCGGGGCGCATCCTCGACGACATGGGGGCGGCCGGCGCGGTGCAATTCAGCGGCTCGGGTCCGATTCGTCACGTGCGGCTCCCCGGCAATACCCTTCAAATCCGCGGCCAAGCCGTCTGCGCGTCGCTCAGGGGCATTCCGTTCGAGCCTTGTTTCAATCTCGACAAGCATGATGAGCGCAGCTTCCGCGGATCGGTCTCCGGCATGAGTTTCGCCTATTGCGATTTCCACCATCAGGGCGCGGCGCAAATGTTGATGGCGCGCGCGGCCGCTCACCCGCGTTCGCTGCGTGCGCCTGAGCACACCGGCTCGGTGGAAATGTCGGCGCGGGCCGAGACCCCGCGGGTCGAGAGCGGCAGGATCGAGCCGGTCAGTTCCGAGACGAAGTCGGAGCCTGAAAAGGCGTTGGAGCTGCGTCGCTCGACCGATTGATAGACGCCGGGCGGGCATTCCCTCACACATTCCCAGTCGTGATTTTGCGGCTAGGCGGTAGCAGCGTGCGGGCGCTTGCGAACCCGCAGTTGCCGGCGCAGATGGCCGGTCCTATGTTCGCTACTAGAGGTTGTGCGACATTTTTGTGAACGCTCAGATCATCTGAAATTAACTAAATTTTGAAAGTGTCGGCCTACCGCTAAGACGCGGCGCCAATCGCTCGATTCGAAGAACATCTCCGCAGCGGATCGTCGCGGGTATGTGTCGTTTGGGCAGGGCGGTCGCCGTTGCTTTTCTCCGTCTCATCCACGTTCACCGGCAGGTCTAGATGTCGTTCCTCAGCAGCTTCTCCCTTCGTTTGACCCACAAGATTTCGGCGCTAGGCATCACTGGCGTTGCCGGCGTCATCCTCGTCGGCAGTATCCACATGTACGGCGAATCCGAAATGGCGTCGTACAAAAAGGCAGCAGAAAATGCGCGAGCCGTCTTTGAGCTGAACGGCAAGGTCGAGATCGATTCGCTGGAGTTCCGGCGCGCCGAAAAAGATTTCCTGCTGCGCAATGACCAGAAGAAGGCTGAACTTCATGACGAGATCGCCAAGACTGTCGTCTCAGACATAAGCCTGCTTCATGCAAAGGTGGTGGCGATCGGCAAGGCGGATCTGGCGAGCAAGATCGAGGCCATGAGTAACTCAGTAAAGCAATATCAGGCGCATTTCGCTTCCGTCGTCGCGGAGAAAGTTCGCCTTGGCCTGGACGAAAAGTCGGGCCTTGAGGGCCGCCTGCGCGATTCGGTGCATGATATCGAAGCGCGCGCAGATCAACTGCATCAGTCGGACCTGACGGTGACCATGCTGATGATGCGCCGGCATGAAAAGGACTTCATGCTGCGCCGTGACGCAAAATATGGCGACGTGATGAAGAAGCGCGCTTCGGAATTTGCCGCCGAGGTCGACAAGGCCGATATTCCGGAGGCCGCCAAAGCCGAACTCAAGCAAAAACTTGCCGATTACCAGCGCGATTTCTTTGCCTGGTTTGACACTGCCCTCAAGCTCGCAGCGGAGTCGAAGGCGATGTCCGAATCTTTCTCGGAAGTCGAACCGGTGATCGATGCGGTGTCGAGGGCTGTGAGCGATATCCGGGCCGAAGCGGATCAATCTTACGCAAGGGTGAGCGAAAAAGTCGATCGGCAAATGAAACTCGCCATCCCCCTGATAGCACTTGCGGTCCTTGGAATCGGTATCTTTATCGGAAGGTCCGTTTCCAAACCGCTATCGGCGATGAGGACGGCCATGATCGAGCTTGCGAACGGCAATTTCGCGGTTGTGCTGCCCGGTCTCGGCCGCGCCGATGAGGTCGGCGAGATCGCGCAAGCCGTCGAAACCTTCAAGGTCAATGCGGAGCAAAAGGCGCGTGAGGAGGCCGAAGTCAAGATCAAGCGGGATCGGGAGGCCGAGCAGCAGCGCAAGGCGGACATGATCAGGTTGGCGGATGATTTCGAAGGGGCGGTCGGTGAGATCGTCGAAACCGTGTCGTCGGCTTCGACCGAACTTGAGGCCTCTGCCGGCACCCTCACCTCGACCGCGGAACGCACGCAAGAGCTCAGCACCGGGGTCGTGGAGGCTTCCGAGGAGGCCTCCAGCAATGTGCAGTCGGTGGCGTCGGCAACCGAGGAACTATCCTCTTCGGTTAGCGAGATCAGCCGCCAGGTCCAGGAATCGGCTCGCATGGCTGGCGAGGCCGTCGGGCAGGCGCGCGCGACCAATGACCGCGTCGGCGAATTGTCGCAGGCAGCGGGCCGCATCGGCGACGTGGTCGAGCTCATCAGCACCATCGCCGGGCAAACCAATCTGCTGGCACTCAACGCCACCATCGAGGCGGCGCGCGCCGGCGAAGCCGGTCGTGGCTTTGCCGTGGTCGCTTCCGAGGTCAAGGCATTGGCTGAGCAGACCGCGAAGGCGACCGGCGAGATCGGTCAGCAGATCACCGAAATTCAGGCGGCGACACAGGAGTCGGTGGCTGCGATCCAACACATTAGCGGCACGATCGAAAGACTGTCCGAGATTTCGTCGACCATCGCGGCAGCGGTGGAAGAACAGGGTGCGGCGACGCAGGAGATCTCCCGCAACGTGCAGCAGGCGGCGCGGGGCGCGCAGCAGGTCTCGTCCAACATTACCGACGTGCAACGCGGCGCCACCGAGACCGGCTCGGCCTCCTCGCAGCTTCTCGCCGCGGCGAAGTCGCTGTCGGGTGACTCGAACCGCCTCAAGCTTGAGGTCGGCAAGTTCCTCAGCTCGGTCAGGGCGGCCTGACCGCACAGCCCGGACTTGCTATGCGTCGGGTCAGGTGGCCGGCGCCGGCGGCGGCTTTTGCCGGCGAAACAACACTCGCTGGTAGAACCAGCCGATCGCGACCAGCACCAGGCCAAGGCAAATAAACGACAGCGCGCGATAGACGCCGGTCAGGGTCGACATGTCGATCAGAAACGCCTTGGTGATGGTGAGCGCGATGACGGCTGCGGAGGCAAGCCGGGCGCGCTGCGAATTGACCGCAATGCCGATACCCAGCAACGCCACGCCGAATACCAGCCAGGCGATCGAATAGGTGTATTGCTCGGCATCGTTGGTCGTGCCGCTCAGCAGGTTGATCGCCAACACCGGCCCATGATAAATCCTTCGGATCTCAAGCGTCGCATAACTCAGCGCAAGGATCAGCGCGGCGGCCGCAATGCTGTTGGCATAGGCCAGAGCCCGTTGACCAGCCACCGCATAGGACAATAGCAACGCGAGAATAGCGGGCATCGCGTAGCCGAGCAGGATCTGATTGATGAATTCGCCGGCAATTTCGACGCGCCAGAGCGCCGGATTGCCAAAGAATAGCAACCCGAACAAAGCCGCCAATCCGGCGAACACCGTCAGCAACACGGCGCCGACATTGTGGACGATGCTGCGGCTTCGAATCCGCAATCGCTCGAGGCCAATGGCCATGGCAAGAGCGGCGCAGACCTGCAACGCGGTCTCGGTGAGGCCGGCGGTATCGCGGTAGACGTCGCCGCCGTTCACGGCATGGCGAATCTCCATGAACACCAATAGCACCGTGAACAGGATCGCCGCGGCTTCCACCGCGCGCAAGGGCGTATCGTCACCGCGCTCTCGCAGGAAGTAGCTGCCTGCCCAGAACGACAGCGCCGGCACACCGTAACCCCATAACAGCCAGTTGAAGATCGGCGTGGTACCGACCGCATCGCCGACGATGCGCGGCTCGTAGCCGATACGCAGCACCACGACGGCAGCCAGAATCGCGGCCAGCACGCGCAAAAACGGGATGGGCCGTTGCATCGAAATCCAGGCTGATCCCAATGACATCAGCGCGATTGCGATCGTGAGCCAGCCTTTTTCAAGCGCAAAGGTCAACGCCAGCGCCAGCGCTGCGAGCGTGCCGGTTGCAAACAGCGCAGTGGAGATCGTAAGACCCGGCCGGCTCTCCCGTCTGGTCAGTATTTCGGTCGCCGCGGCAAAGGCCACCGCCAACAGGACCGCGAGAATCGCAAACGGAACCGAGCGATCGAGATGCGCGATGCGGGCGTAAAGCGCGATCAATAACGCCAGCGCCGCAAACACGCCGCTTGCCGACCACACCACCGGGATGATGGCGCTCGCCGAGCGGCCCTGTGCCAGGAAACCCGTGGCGCCGAAGCCCGCGGCGAAAATCGCGGCCATGATCAAATGCCACGATACCGAGCTGTCGGTGGCGGAAGGGCCAATGCCGGGCAGCGGTCCGCCCGGCAACACTAGCATGTCGGGATTGCCGCGCACCGCCCATTCCAGAAACACGATGCCGACAAAGGCCGCCGCGAAGGCGATAGCACCGGTCGCGGCCGGCGCAAGCCAAGCGACCAGCAAGGCCGCAGCCACCAGGATGGTGAACGCGATGAGGGATGCGTCGGCATGGAAGCTCGCCAACACGATCATAGTAGCGCCGAGCAGGTAGGCCGCCAGCGATCCCGATGAGACCTGTTCGATCCGGCCTTCGTCGGCGGGCGGACCGAACAGCAGGCCGCACACCACCAGCAAAGCCGCGAGCACAAACCCCGCCATGACATGGAACGCATAAGGTCCGACCAGTGGCGGATCGAATTTCAGAGCAGGCAGCGTCCAGAGGAGCGCGAACACGATGGTGGTGACCGCAAGCCAGCGCCACAACCTGATCCGCGCAAGGCCGAAGGCCGCCGCGGTGACGATGGCGAGGTAGATATAGAGCGCCCAGAAATCCGGCTTCTCGGAAGAAACCAGAACGGGAGTTGCGAAGGCGGCGACGACGCCAAGCCCCGCCAGCGCCGGGCCGTGCAGCAGCGCTGCGGCAAGCGTGCCAAGCGCCACCAGCCCGAGCAGGATGAAGGCGCTTGCGGGCGCAAGAAAATCGTATAGCGCGTAAGCCGCATAGACGGTCGCAAAGGCGACCGCCGTTCCGGCCGCGGTCAAGATCGCGGGAATATTCGCGATCGGTATGGCCTGGATGGTCGAGATATTCTCCTTGCGCCGGGTCCATTCGCCCACGGCAAGCAAGGCAAGCGCGAATGCGCCGCCGAGCAAGACCCGCATGCCGGGCCCGAGCAGGCCGGCTTCAATCGAGTAGCGGACCATGAAGAACCCGCCGAGCGCGAGCGTCAGGCCGCCGAGCCACACCACCCAGCGGGTGCCGACGCGCTCCTCGAAGCCGGGCTCGGCCTGCGGCAGCGGTGGGGGCATCGCCGCCGTAACGCCGATGGCGTCGGCTGGTGCGGCGGGCTCCGTCTCGCGCAGAGTTGCTGCGGGTTCAGCCTCGGCAGCAGTCGTTGGCATATCCGATTGAGAGGGGGCGCGTGTTTGCCCAGGCTCTTCAAGCGGGGACAGCGGCGGCGGGGTTGGCCGCGCCGCCAGCCCGACCGCTTCGATCGCGTCCAAGCGCGCGCGCAGCATCGAAATTTGATTGAACGTCTTGCGCGCGACAATCAGCGCCACAACCGCAATCGCCACCGCAAAGAATTCAAACATCAGGCCTCCGGGCGATCGGCCCCGCATCGGGCCTGTCGCATCAATATTTTCCCGTTTCGAGAACGCTTTCCTAACTTCGCGGCGTCTACTGAGTGTAGATCGCGGCGACAAAAGTTCAACAAGTCGATGAAGTAATTGACCCTACAGCCGCAGCCGTCGGCTGCCGCCTGGCGTCACTCGAGATCGATGCGGAAGGGCCTGCCCTCGACCGTCATGCTGCCCGGGCCCATCTCGTCGAGCGCGCGCAGCATCCGCCCATCGCGCCCCAGGGCCTTGTCCGCCAAGCTGACAATCAGCCGGTTCGGCTGTGCGATCGGCGAAGCCGCGCGAATTCGCCGCGCGATTGCGATTTCGTCGCGATGCGGGTTGAGCGCGCAGACGGCGGCAAACGCGCTCGCGGTCGAGCGGCTGATGCCGGCATAACAATGGACGACCAAAGGCGCGTTGCGGTCCCAGCCGCGCACAAAATTCAGCACCTGCTCGATGTGCGACTCCGAGGGCGCGACAAAACCGTCAAGTTGCTCGGTGATGTCGTCCATCTGCACCTTCAAATGATTGGCCGGGAGCACCGACTCCGGCCGCCGCACCTGATCGACATTGGCCATGACCGTGAGGACATGACTGGCGCGGACGGCCTTGACGGTGGCAGGAAGCGCTGCGAGCGAGCAGACGTGAATCATGATTTTCCCATTTGAGGCGCCATCATACGCATTCATCCGTGCAATGTCTTGAACCTTGCCAAGAACCGTTTCTCGGCCTTGGCCGCGCTCCACGGCGTCAGATAGTCCCGCCGCGTCGCCGCCGGCAGGCCCGGATCGCGGCCGAACAGGCGCTTGGCTTCGGCCTGTGCAAATCCGGCAAGTTCCGTGGCCTCAAGGTAGGCCGCGCCTTTGTCGGCAGCCTTGATCTGACGCTCGATCTCCTGCGCAAGGACAGCCGGCAGACCGAAGCGGATGTGGATCGCCGAAAGCAGCCGCTTTTCGACCGCCTTGTAATCCCCGCCCAGCACCGCCTTGAACGGCGATATCATGTCGCCGATGACATATTCCGGCGCGTCATGCAGCAATGCGGCGAGCCGGTATCTGACATCGACCCGCGGGGTTTGCTCGCGCATCACGGCCTCGACCAGCAGCGTGTGCTGCGCTACGGAGAAGATGTGGGCGCCATGGGTCTGACCGTTCCAGCGCGCCACCCGTGCCAGCCCATGCGCAATATCGGCGATTTCGATATCGAGCGGCGAGGGATCCAAAAGGTCGAGCCGCCGCCCGGATAACATCCGCTGCCACACGCGGGTGCCTGCCGGCAATTTTTTCGCCGTCATTTGACTTTGAGGCGGGGGCTGCGGCGTTTTCCGGCGCAACTTTCGTGGCAGAAGCAGGTAACCAGATGGTCGTTGACCATGCCGGTGGCCTGCATGAAGGCGTAGACGATGGTCGGGCCGACGAACTTGAATCCGCGCGACGAAAGCTCCTTCGAAATCTTGATCGAAAGCGGGGTCGCCGCCGGTACGCTCGTCGTCGTCTTGAAATGGTTGACCTTTGGTTTGCCGTCGAGGAAATCCCACAGGAATGTCGAGAAGCCGGGGCCGTCCTCCATGATCTTCAGGTAGGATTTCGCGCTGCCGATCGTCCCCTCGATCTTGGCGCGGTTGCGAACGATGCCGGCATTGTTCATCAACGAATGGATTTTTTTCGCGTTGTAGCGCGCGATCTTCTCTGGCTGGAAATCGTCGAACGCCTTTCGGAATTGATCGCGCTTGCGCAAGATCGTGATCCACGACAATCCGGCCTGGAAGCCGTCGAGAATGAGCTTTTCATAAAGTGCGCGGTCGTCAAATTCCGGCACGCCCCATTCGGTGTCGTGATAGGCGACGTAAAGCTGATCTTCGCCCGGCCAGGGACACCGCGTCAGGCCATCGGCATGCAGGCGCGCGGTCCTGGTCATGCCACGGTCTGCCTTGGCGTGGTGCGCAACTCATCCGGGTCGGCAAGACGAATCGCAAGGCCGCCCGCCGTCAGCGGTGTGCCGGCCTCGAGCGCGTCGGTGGCGCGATCGATCCTGATTAGCGCAAGGCCGCGCTCGCCGGCACTCGATCCCATGGTGCCGACCGGTTTGTCGCCGGCAAGGATCGCCATCCCCGCTTCCGGCGCCGGGCCGTCGAGAAGGACGCGGACCGTTCGGGTGCGGGCGGTGCCGCGATGCTGCATCCGCGACACCACTTCCTGGCCGACGTAACAGCCCTTGTCGAAGTCGACGCCGTGCAGCCGGTCCATGTTGGTTTCATGCGGAAACGCGTCGCCATAGATGAAATCCAGTCCGCCCCGCGGAGCGCCTGAGGCGACCCGATGGGCCTCGTAGGCGGAGCTGTCGACCATTTCAGCGCCGATCAGATCGGCGGCCTTTTGCGCTAGTTCTTGTGGAACCAGAATTCGAAGGCCGAGTGCGGCATGGCGCGGATCGGTGAATGCAAGATCGGGTTTGATCGCAGGCTCGCCGTCCCAGACCGCGAGCACGCCGAGGCTGTCGGAGAGATTCTGGATCTCGACCTTGGCGCGCAGCTTGTAGAAGCCGAGCTTGTCGGCAAGAGCTTGCGCGAGCGCCCTTGGGCAATCGATCAGGAAACCACCGCCATGGCCGGAAGGCGCTTCGGTGATCAGAAAATCCACGGTTATCTTGCCTTGCGGTGTCAGCAACGCGCCGAATCGTCCGAGACCCGGCTGGAGTAGGACAACGTCGGTTGTGACGAGACCGTTGAGGAAGTTGCGGGCGTCGCTGCCTGAGACCTTGACCACGCCACGGTCGGGTAGAAACGCTGCTTTCATTGCCAGGTTCTCTTGCCGGGTTCTTCTTGCCAAATTCGCTTGCGGCACGTCGCTTTTCTTGGCCTCAGTTTCCTTTGGGAAACGTCGGCGCCGGATATCACACGGCAAAGTATGACGCTAAGGTGCCGGGAACAAGGCCTGAGCGACACGAGAATTCGGCGAATCGGGCACCGGGGACCCGAAGCGAAGACCCAAGAATCAGCGCCATGAAGCAGCGATTTGATACCATTCTAAAATCCGGCACCGTGGTCAATCAGGACGGCGAGGGCGTGTGCGATATCGCCATCGCCAACGGCCGCATCGCCGAAATCGGCGGACTTGGACAGGCCACCGCAGCCGAGGTGATCGACTGCAAGGGCCTGCACGTCTTGCCGGGCGTGATCGATACCCAGGTGCATTTTCGCGAGCCGGGCCTTACCCACAAGGAGGATCTAGAAACCGGCTCGCGCAGCGCGGCGATGGGCGGCGTGACGGCGGTGTTCGAAATGCCCAACACCGATCCCTTGACCGTCACCGAGCAGGCCTTCACCGCCAAAGTGAGGCTCGGCCATCATCGTATGCATTGTGATTTTGCCTTCTTCATCGGTGGCACCCGCGACAATGTAGCGGACCTGCCGGAGCTGGAGCGCGCGCCCGGATGTGCCGGCGTGAAAATATTCATCGGCTCCTCAACCGGTGCGCTGTTGGTGGAGGATGACGAAAGCCTGCGCCGGATTTTCAAGGTGATCCGCCGCCGTGCCGCGTTTCATGCCGAGGACGAGTATCGCCTCAACCAGCGCAAGCAGTTGCGCGCAGAGAACGATCCGCGCTCGCATCCGCTCTGGCGCGACGAGACCGCGGCGCTGATGGCGACGCAGCGGCTGGTCAACCTTGCCCATGAGAGCGGAAAGCGCATCCATGTGTTACATATCTCGACCAAACAGGAGATCGAGTATTTGCGGGATCACAAGGATGTCGCCACCTGCGAAGCAACGCCGCATCACCTCACGCTGGCCGCTCCCGAATGCTACGAGCGGCTCGGCACCCGCGCGCAGATGAATCCGCCGGTGCGCTCAGTCGATCACCGCGAGGGTATCTGGCGCGGCATCGAGCAGGGCATCATCGACGTGCTTGGCTCCGACCACGCGCCGCATACGCTTGAGGAAAAAAACAAAGCCTATCCGGCGTCGCCTTCCGGGATGACCGGGGTGCAGACGTTGGTGCCCTTGATGCTCGACCACGTCAACGCCGGGCGGCTGTCGATTTCGAGGCTGGTCGATCTCACCAGCGCCGGTCCCGCACGAATCTACAACATTGCCTGCAAGGGGCGGATCGCGGCCGGCTATGACGCCGATTTCACCATCGTCGATTTGAAGCGCAGCGAGACCATCACCAACAAATGGGTCGCCTCGCGCGCCGGCTGGACGCCTTACGATGGAATGCGCGTGACCGGATGGCCGGTCGGCACCTTTGTGCGCGGCCGCCGCGTGATGTGGCAAAGCGAGATCGTCGCAGCATCGACCGGCGAGCCGGTGCGGTTTCTGGAAACGCTGAGGGCTTAGCGTCGTGCAACACTGTCATCGCCCGGCTTGACCGGGCGACCCAGTATTCCGAGCTGCCGGTGATAAGTCGATAAGCCACGGCGTACTGGATCACCCGCCTTCGCGGGTGATGACGAGGTGAATGTTGCTGCTATTGCTTCGCCAGGGAGGTTGAAAATTCGCCGTTGCGGACGCGGCCGGGGAGGCCCTCGACGAATTTGGCCACCGCATCTTCGCCGTAGGTCTTGACCAGTTCGGCGAAGGCGGCGAACAGGCTCGCCTGCGCCAGGCAGTCGCCGTCGACGCCGTCGTGCCGCGCCTCCGCCCAGGCCTCGCTGAGATAGCCGAGCGCAGCCTGCTTCTGTTCGTGATCGGGAAGATCGCAGGCGATGGGGAAGGGCGCTGGATGGTTCATGAACTCAACAGGCAGTCTCGCGTGACCCAGGGCGGAACGCGTCGAATGCCCAAACCTTTAGCATGCCGGATGCCGCCGCCTAGACCAGTTCTTTAGGAAAGGTTAACGGGGCGCGAGAAATCGACCAAGTGCCCGAAATTCAAAATTTTGGAGTGTCTCAATTTGAAAATTAGGAGTGAGCTGACGCCGGTCGCCGCGCGACCCCCGCCATGCTATGATCAGCGCAAGGCAGCGTTGGAGCCGCACGATGAACGCCTTCACAACGGGCGACCGCATAAACCAAATCATCTGGGTATTGGTGTTCGTCGGCTTTGTCTATTCGACCAATCTTGCAGGTCGAATTGCGGAGCGTCGAGGACGCGGCTTCTGGGGCTGGGTGTCGATTGCTGGGATTTGCATTGGGCCGCTGGCGATTCCACTGTTGTTTCTGTTGCCGAACTTGCGTCGCGAGGACCCAACGGTCCCGAAGGCGAGAAACGCCCTGATGATGTGATCGGCGCGGTAAAACCAGTAATCGAGGGCAATCGGGACCCGACCCGCCTCAACCTGTCGTTGGCCTTGGTTTGAAAGGGCTCTGACCGGATTTCAAAATAGGATGCGTCAGGTCCACGCGCGATTAGGTTGATACGGATCATGCCCTAGTTGGCGTAGCGGGCGGTCAGGTCGCGGGAAATCTTCGAGCCTTCCTCGATATAGCGGCGGATCGCGACGGACGCCGCCGGCGTGCAGGTCCGGTAGGTCTGTTGGAAGCCGTTATAGCCGCGGTTGAAGCCCGCGATCATGCGCGCACGCCTGTCGCCGGAGGGGGTTTCGGCATCGATCAGCGCCTGCATTTCGTTGCGCCATTTGCCGCCTTCATTGCTGCCGCAAATGCCCCTGAGATAGTGCAGCGTCCCAAGGATTTCGGCGAGCCGCTGCAGGTCGCCATCAAAAGGCGCAGCCGCCTCCTGCGCCCGCACGGAGCCGGAAAGGCAAGAGAAAACGAGGAGAGCTGCCAGAAAATGCTTTGACATATATGGGTCCGGAAGGCCTTCGTGATATGCCTTCTCAATACGCTGGAAGCAAGGCACGGAAAGCGCGTGCGCTTCGAGAAAGAACCGGCAATCAGGCCCCCAGCACGCGCCGGGCCGACTGGATGACCTCCTGCAGGCCAGTGGTGATCTTCAACCCGGCAGACGCATCGGGCGCAATCCATTTGTAATCGTCGAGTTCGTCGTTCAGCGCCAATTCGCCGCTGCTCCAGCGCGCCGCGAACGACATGATCAAATAATGCCCGCCGCCCTTGGCACTCGGAACGACCTCGCGCCATGCGGCGAGATCGACGATCTCGATTTTGAGCGCGGTTTCCTCAGCCACCTCGCGATGCAGGGCGGCGTGGATGGTTTCGCCGAATTCGACGCGGCCGCCCGGCAGCGAATAGAGACCCTTGGCCGGCGATCGGGCGCGGCGCACCAGCAGGATCTTGCCATCGCGGAAGATCGCCGCGCTGACGGCAAGCTGGGGATAGGGCGGTTGAAGAAGGGATGCCAAGGCATGATCCCGAAGAGTGGGAATTGATCTCTGGAAAGACTATGCCTCATACATCGACAAGGGTCTAATCCGACGGAGCTATCAATGGGTCATGATGTAGTCGACGTCGGCCTCGATGTCGCCGTTGATAATGCCGCCCGCCAGCATCACCAGCGGCTTTACCCAGCCGGTAGCCTGCTCGGCTAGCCTGGCGCGGGTCTTGTCCTGCTGGGCTTGGCGCATCGCATCGCCGACCGCGGTCAGGATCGAGGTCATCGCACTGGTGATGTTGTCGAACTCGGTGCGGATGCGGCCGTCGGCGGAGTCATAGGCGGCGATAGCAAGGTCGCGCGCCTTGAAATTCGAGGCCGTGAAATGCTCGGCGTAGGACAGCGGCCGCCAGCCGAGAAAATCTTCCGCGCATTCCGGCATGTCCGGAACCATCTCGAGCAGCATGATGGCTTCGTTGAAATGGTTCAGATAGTCGGTTGCAAGGCCAGTGCGCGGATTGATGTTGGCGGCGCGCAGTTCGGCCAACCGTGCCTGTGCTTCGGGGCCGGTCTTGGAATGGGATCGCGCCGGTTGGGCCGCGGTGGTCGTCATCTGCCGCCGTGTTATGCGCATGGGGGTTAAAAGGCCCTCAATTTATATCTATTTGGATAACAGAATGTGTGGACGCTTTGTCATCACCTCGCCGCCGCAGGCCCTAAGGCAAATTTTTGGCTACGTGGAACAGCCAAATTTCCCGCCAAGGTTTAACGTTTCACCTACGCAACCGATACCAGTTGTCATCGTCGAAAACGGCGCAAGGCATTTTCGCCTGATGCGCTGGGGGCTGATTCCAGCCTGGGCGAAGGATCCCCGCAAGTTTACCGTCCTGATCAACGCGCGCGCGGAGACCGTGAGGGAGAAGCCTGCCTTCAAGAACGCGATTGTGCGGCGGCGCTGTCTGATTCCGGCGGACGGCTATTATTCTGCCGATCACGCCAGAGCAGCGCGAGGCCGAAGCGCCCAAGCCGGTGAGGAGAGCGAGCCCGCGCAAGCCTGCAGCCATCAAGCCGGATGACGGGCAGGGCTCGTTGTTTTGAGGCCAGCTATCGCCGCCCCAAATCAACCGGCATCCGCAAAAAGCTCCTTCAGCTTCATTACCGCGCTGTCGGGCGTTGTAAGGACCGGCAGGCTTGAGGCGGCTGCGACCAGGGCTGCTGCCGGCGCCATGCTGTACTGGGCGAGCGCGATCAGGTCGCAGTCGCGCAAATCGCGCGAGGCTTGCGCGACCAGGCGATCATGCTCGGCGCGATCGCCGCGATCGAGCGCGGCGAGCGCCCCTTCCGCCAGTTTCGGCACGAGCTGGACGGAGCTTGGAAATTCGCCGGGCATCGACTGCAGCGTCGGCGCAAAAGTCGAGAGCAGGCCGATCCTGTGGCCGCGCGCCACCGCCTGCTCGATCATCGCTTCGTTCGGCTTGAGCACCGGCATCGGCGCCTGCGCGCGCGCCACCGCCTCGATGCAGGGGCCGAAGGCCGAGCAGGTGAAGAGGATGGCGTTGGCGTGCGTGGAAGCCGCGTAGCGCCCGAGCGCGAGGAAACGGTCGGTCATCGCGGCGGTGAGGTGGCCATCGCGCGCGACGTCGGCCGACAGGCTGTCGTCGAGCACATTCATCAGGGTCGCGTCCTTCCAAAGCCTCGCGAACGAAGCCTCGATCGGAACGATTGAATGTTTCAGGGCGTGGATGAGAGCGATGCGCATTTGTTCTAAAGCACCTTGCCCGGGTTCATGATCCCGAGCGGATCGAGCGTCGATTTGATGGCGCGCATCAGTTCGATGGCGACCTTGTCTTTCACATCCGGCAGTTCGTCGCGCTTGAGCACGCCGATGCCATGCTCGGCGGAAATCGATCCCCCCATCCGCAGCACGATCTCGAACACGACCGCGTTCACCGCGTGCCATTGCCTCAGGAAATCCGCGGTATTGGCGCCGATCGGCTGGCTGACATTGTAATGGATGTTGCCATCGCCGAGATGGCCGAAGGGCACCGGACGCGCGCCCGGAATGAGTTTGACGACGGCCGCATTGGCTTCGGCGATGAATTCGGGGACGGCCGCGACCGGTACGGAGATGTCATGCTTGATCGAGCCACCCTCCGGCTTCTGCGCGGCCGACATCTCGTCGCGCAATTTCCAGAATGCCGAGCGTTGGCCCAAATTCGCAGCGATCGCGGCATCGTCGACGATGCCCCGTTCCATTCCTTGCGCGAGGATCGATTCCAGCGTGGCGCGGGCGTCATCGCGCGGGGTTGCCAGCTCCATCAGCACATACCAGCGATGCTGGTGACCCAAGGGATCGCGAATGTCGATGCCGTGGCGCACGCTGAAATCCACCGCAATGTCGGACAAGAGCTCGAAGCTCGTCAGTGTGCCGGCCGCCTCGCTCTGCGAGATCGAAAGCAGTCTTAGCGCGTCCGCCGGTGATTTGAGGCCGACAAAGGCGGTCTCCACCGCACGCGGTTTCGGAAACAATCTCAAGGTTGCCGCCGTGATGATGCCGAGCGTTCCTTCTGCACCGATGAAGAGGTTGCGCAGGTCGTAGCCGGTATTGTCCTTCTTCAGCTTCGACAGGCCATTGAGGACGCGTCCGTCCGCCAGCACCACCTCCAGCCCGAGCGCCATCTCGCGCGCCACGCCAAAGGCGAGCGCCGCGGTACCGCCGGCATTGGTCGAGAGGTTGCCGCCGATAGTGCAGCTTCCTTCCGCTCCCAGCGACAACGGGAACAGCCGGTCCACTTCGCTGGCCTTTTGTTGCGCGACTTGCAGTACCACGCCGGATTCGCAGGTCATGGTGTTCGACGCGATATCGATGTCGCGAATTTTGTCGAGCCGCCGCGTCGAGACCACCACCTCGCCATTGTGCGGCGTCTGGCCGCCGACCAGACCGGTATTGCCGCCCTGCGGCACCAGCGCGATTCTGTATTCGGTGGCGAGCTTGCAGATGGCAGAGACTTCCGCCGTCGAACCCGGCCGCAGCGCCAGCGGCGATCTTCCGTGGAACAGGCCGCGCTCTTCGGTGACGTAGGGCGCGATGTCGCCTGCTTCCGTGACCGCGTATTTGTCGCCAACGATGGCGCGGAATCGCGCGATCAGGTCGGACGAAAGCGGGGAGAGGGCGGGCTCAACGACCTTCATTTTCTTCTCTTGTCCGCTTTTTGCGTTTCTTTATTCCCGCCCCATCGCGGCGCGGCCCAGCCGGTCGTTGATCGCTTCGCCAAGCCCGTGCTGCGGCACCGGCATGACGGCGATGGCGCGCGCGCCTTTGCCATCGAGCGCTCGAAGATAAGCGAAAAGATTGGCGGCCGCCTCCGCAAGATCGCCGCGCACGGACAAATTCATCACGGCGTGGGCCGCCTCCGCGCCCGGGACGCTCGCTTGGCCAAACGCCAGCAGCGCCTCGCCGCTCTCGATGCGCTGGGCGTTAAGCCGCACCGGAGTGCGCGGCGCATAATGCGACGCCAGCATGCCAGGTGCGAGCGGCTGGCCATTCTCTTTGTCGGCATCATCAGGCAGCCGCGCCAGCGGCCGGCCCAGCACGCGCTCGATCTCGCCGCACTCCAGCCCGCCGGGACGGAGCAGCACGGGGACCTCAAAGCACCCGACGATGGTGGATTCGACCCCAACGGCGACTGGGCCGCCATCGACGATCAGATCGATCCGCCCCGCAAGGTCGCTTGCGACATGCGCGGCCGTGGTCGGCGAGACGTGCCCCGACAAATTGGCCGAGGGCGCTACCACCGGTCCGCCGAAAGCTCGCAGGATGGCGCGTGCGACGGGGTGGGCTGGAACGCGGACCGCAACGGTGTCGAGGCCCGCGGTCGCAAGCTCCGCCACCGGGCAATGTTCCGTCTTCGGCAATACCAGCGTCAGCGGCCCGGGCCAGAAGGCCTCAGCCAGCCTGGTCGCGGTCGGGTCGAAACGGGCAATTTTCATGGCGGCTGCGATATCCCCGACAGTGGCGATAAGGGGATTGAACAACGGCCGGCCCTTGGTCTCGTAGAGCCGGGCAATGGCGGGCGCATTTGCGGCATCCGCGCCAAGCCCGTAGACGGTCTCGGTCGGGAACGCGACCAGGCCTCCCTTCTTCAGGCAATCCGCGGCCCTTGCCACGACGGCCTCGCCGGCCGGCAGAATTGGCGTTTTCAGGCCTATATTCACTGGGGTTTAAGTCCTCAATTCGGCTTCTTGCGGTGCGCGGAAGCCAAGGCTATAAGCCGCGTTCTTGTCGGAGTGTGGCTCAGTCCGGTAGAGCACTGCGTTCGGGACGCAGGGGTCGCAGGTTCAAATCCTGCCACTCCGACCATTCTTTCAACTACTTATACTTTCGATGTTTTTTGCGCGCAACGTAATGCGCAATGAAATGAACGTTTTCGGCCCTAGCGCTTGCCCCCGGCAGGCTTCTGCTGCTTCTTTCCGAAAGTCAGGATGGTGGCGATGCGTCCGAGCAGACCGGCGATGCGCCCAGCCGTTTCCCTTTTCGGGGCCAGTCCGCCATCACGGACGAGAAAATCGAACTCATAGATTGCCGGCAGTCGGTGGCATCGTGGCGCGGATCGGCGTAGTGCACGCCTGGAATCAGGGTGGACTGGGGCCGCCTCCGCCGAAGCCAGGCCACAAGCCAGCCAAGGACTACATGGTAGTCAGATAAGCGATGAAAGCGTTCCAGGAACCCGGCTGTTTATTTTGGGAACGAGCCCGGAGAACCAATTGTTGTTGAGCATGGAGGATATTGCCATGCTTCTGTTTTACTTACCGATCATCATCTTCGAAGCGATGCTCGAGGCGAACGCGAATAAGCGCAACGCGGACTCGTCCGGTCTGCCAGCGTGTGCAAGCTTTCCCTATGGCGGCGACCGATCGTGGAGAAGTGCGTACCCGCGCAGGCATGCAAGGTCTACCGCATCGAACGGAATCAAGTCGGAGAGATTTGGGTGACGCTCCAGCCGCCAGGCTCGGCATGGAGCGACACGTTGGCGCAGGAGAGTTGGACCAGCCCGCCGCCGATGAAGTGAGAGGCCGCCTGAGTCGGCTCTACGGTGGTGATTATCTCTCGGGCGCGCTGAGCTTCATTTGCCAGGCGCTGACCAAACGAGATTTCGTGCTTAACGCGGGAGCTCGACGACATGACGGACGACATGACGGTTGCCTTCTTGAAACGCCGCTCCCAATGCATATACCCGCACGACAATCATGAAAGGTTCGTGCCATGGACAGGTCGAACCAATCCTATCGAAACCGTATATTGCAACTGTTAAATCCGGCTGATTTCGACCGCCTCCGGTCGCACCTTGAGGCGGTGCAATTCGAGTATCGCCAGTCCCTTTATGATGCGAACAGAGACATCACGTTCGTCTATTTCCCAATCGAGGGCGTCGCCTCTCTCGTCATCACATTGGAAAACGGCTCAGGAGTCGAGGTGGGCACCATCGGCAACGAAGGAGTTGTTGGCCTCCCAATACTTCTCTTTGATCGTCTCGCTCCCACCAATGCGTATATTCAGGTGCCCGGCACCGGTTTGCGGTTGCGTGCGGACGTTCTGCGCAAAGAGTTGGAGATAAACAGCCGAATGCGAACCGTCATGCTGCACTACGCGCATGCTCTCTTTAACCAAGTGGCACAATCAGCAGCATGCGCTCACTTACATTCCGTCGAGCAGCGATGCTGCCGTTGGCTCCTTATGACACATGACCGCGTGCAATCAGATCAATTCCTGCTGACGCAGGAGTTTTTGGGGATGATGCTTGGCGTTCGGCGCACTAGTGTGACCGAAGTTGCGAATAAGCTGAAGCGTAGAAAACTTATCGAATACGTGCGCGGACGAGTGACGATCTTGGATCGATCCGGCCTCCAAGAGCTCGCGTGCGAGTGCTACTCGGTTAGCAAACAGGAATTCGACCGCCTGCTCGGATATCCACTTGGACCGCAGCGCGGCTAAAGTCGATGATGCGACCAAAAACCGCCCCAAGGCGTAGGAACCTTCGCCAACCGATCTGCATGGTCGGTAGATGCAGGAGGGTCAATGATGAATACCCACCGTACAGCATTAGCTATCTTTGCCACAGCCTTGATCGTTGCAGTTGTCGCAGCGTTTCTCACGACGTCGCACAATGTCGAAACTCGCGGCGCCAGCATTGAAGCGCCGCCGGGAACGATGGGTTTAGCTCGACCCCATCCACCGTTGCCGCCGGCTTATGCCAGCCATAACTGATGGACAATTGCTGCGCCGCAGCGCGAGCGAGCAGGGTCGGGGCCGGGGCTGCGGGTGCTGGCTTCTTGTGTTGATTGGTTTGAGCCCCACCATCGCGGTCGCCCTTGTCAGTACGCACAAGCCTCGCGCCATGGGATGTTGTGGCAATCCGCTTGGCGTGGCAGACCCAATGCCGACGCGGGCCGCTGAACAACGGCACGCCGCGAAGAATCCGCGGTTGTTGCCCGCGGCAACCTATGACACCATCTGGGTGCCGAGTTGTCATGTCTTCTAGATGCCTATGCCGCGCCGAAAATATGCTTGGGAAAAGTTATCGGATGAGCAATTGCTCAAGCAACGCCTCAGTAGTCTGAGGGTTGGCCTCGAAGGCACTTGGCTCGAGGGTTGTCTCGGAGCTCTCTATGAAGAGCTCGAAGGGCGGGGCATCCGGCTGCGGCCACACGCATGGATATCGAGTGAATGGTTTAGCCCGGGAAACGTGCCCGGTATTGCCATCCCATTCTATCTCGCCCATCCCCGCCTGATGAAGCTCGAGAAGAAAAAGATGCTCGACGTCGAGGGCGGCACATGGTCCGCGTGCATGGCCATTCTCCGTCATGAGGCAGGCCATGCCGTGCAGCATGCCTACCAGCTTCAACGCCGCCGGCGTTGGCACCAGTTGTTCGGCCCGTCTTCGAAACACTACCCGCGCTACTACCGTCCAAATCCGGCCAGCCGGCGTTATGTCCAGCATCTTCGGCTCTGGTACGCGCAGAGCCATCCGGACGAGGATTTCGCCGAAACCTTTGCGGTGTGGCTGCGGCCACGTTCACACTGGCGGACGCGCTATGCTGGTTGGCCAGCGCTGAAGAAGCTCGAATATGTCGACGAACTGATGCACGAAATCGCCGGCAAGCGGCCGCTAATCACGACGCGGGAGCGTGTCGATCCGCTGCGTGAACTCAGCCAGACGCTTGGCGACCACTACCAAAAAAAGCAGGCGTTCTATGCCCTTAAGGCACCGAAGACTTACGACCGCGACCTCTCCCGGCTCTTTTCCGCCAATCCACGGCATCGCCGGGAGCAACCGGCTTCGATCTTCATTAGACAACACCGTGCTCAAATCAGGCAGCTGGTTGCCCGGTGGACCGGCGAGAACCAACTTACGCTTGATGCCGTGCTGGATGACATGATCACGCGCTGCCGCGAGCTCAATCTGCGTGCCGCGGGCTCTAAACGGAAGCTTGTGATCAACTTCACCATCCTGTTGACTGCCAAAACCACGCAGACGCTGTTCGGTCCGGCACGGCGCAAATGGATCGCTCTATGAGACGCTTGCGCATTCTGGTGCTCATGCATCCGGACTTCGTGCCCCCGGACTCGACCGACGGATACACCGCGCGGCAAATCAATGAATGGAAAACAGAATACGACGTCGTGAGTACCCTGCGCGCCGCCGGCCATGAAGTTCGCCCGCTCGGCGTGCAGGAGGAAATCAAGCCGGTGCGCGACCAGATCGAAAGTTTCAAGCCGCACGTGGTATTCACGTTGCTGGAGCAGTTTCACCATGAGCCGGTATATGATCAGCACATCGCAAGCTATCTCGAGCTGATGCAAATTCCGTATACGGGATGCAACCCGCGTGGTCTGATCCTGGCGCGCGGCAAGGATCTATCCAAGACGTTGGTGCACTATCGTCGGATTGCGGTGCCGGCCTTCGCCGTGTTTCCGATGCGCCGCAAGGTCAAACGGCCAAGGCGTCTTGCGTTGCCGCTGATCGTCAAGAGCCTGAACGAGGATGGATCGCGGGGTATCTCGCAGGCATCTATCGTCGATACGGACGAGAAGCTCGCGGAGCGCGTCGCCTTCATCCACGAGCGGGTCGGAACAGCCGCCATCGCCGAGCAATATATCGAGGGACGTGAGCTCTATGTCGGCGTGCTTGGCAACAATCGGCTGCAATTGCTGCCGGTTTGGGAATTGAAATTCGGCACCATGGGCGGCCAGGCCATAGCCACCGAGAAGGTCAAACACGATCCCAGTTATCAGCAGCGCGTCGGAATTGAAGATGGGCCGGCTAAGAACCTTGCCCCGGAGGCCCGCGCCC
>Ga0209167_10000267_pt1 | contig 44927 bp, 34 predicted proteins | sample Coa_R1_9_FD_187154 | JGI IMG/M metagenome (GOLD analysis project Ga0209167, IMG submission 187154) | Surface soil microbial communities from Centralia Pennsylvania, which are recovering from an underground coalmine fire - Coalmine... | ecosystem: Environmental > Terrestrial > Soil >...
CGGCAAATGGGTTCGGGTGATTGACGACATGGGATTTCCCGCTGGTTTGGCGCGCACCATGGTGGCAGACCTTACCGGTCATTTGCCGCCTGGAACGCGAACCATTCGCCTGGTCACAAACCTGATGATCTATTGGGATCAAATCCTGATTGACAACACCGCCGATGGCCCCGATGGATCTGGCTATCGCGTCACGGAAGTCCCGCTGGCCGAAGCATCACTGGCCTTTCACGGGTACCCCCGCGAGAAGCATGGCGATCTTTCTGGGGACATCTATTACGTTCACGAAGATGTGAGTCCCACCGGCCCTTATGCCCGTCCGGCGGGAAATTACACGCGCTATGGCGACGTGACCGCCCTCTTGAAGGATTCCGATGATCGATTCGTCGTGTTCACCTCCGGTGACGAAAACGATTTGGAATTTGACCCTGCTGGGCTACCCCAATTGCCGGCTGGTTGGAAACGAGACTACTTCTTCTTCGCAGATGGTTTCACAAAGGACATGGATTTCTATGCGGCGAATGCTTATACGGTTGACCCTTTGCCCTTCCACAAAATGTCCGGCTATCCATACCCGCCAACGCAGAGCTATCCCGGCGACGCGACGCACATGAATTACTTGTTTGATTACAATACGCGGCCGATATCAGAAGTGGGAACACCTGCCTATCGCTTCCGGTTCCCGCCCGCATTTAGGCACTGAGGATCGTTACACAGAAACTGTCTTTCGGTTTGCGCCAGCCGCGTTCACCGCTTCCGCGGTCCGAATCAGGGCTGGAAGAATTTCGCCGAATCCACTCTTTGATGCCTGGCCGAATTCAAAATAAATCTTTCGGTATAGCGGATAGAGCACGTCATACACAGCTTGCGCGGAAGCTTCCGGTTCAAATACTCTGAACGGCGGGCAGATTTTCTCTTGCGCCTCCTCGATGGTCTTGAATGCTCCCGCGGCCAGAAAGGCGAAGATGGCCGAGCCCATGCTCAGAACACTCTTTGCAGGCACCAGAACGGGGCGGCCGAATACATTCGCATAGACTTGATTGAGGACGTCATTTTTTTGCGGTATACCGCCGGCATTGATCACCCGCTTGATCTCCACTCCATTTTCGGACATGCGCTCCAGGATAACGCGCGTGTGCAATGCCGTGCCCTCGACGGCGGCGAACAATTCATCCTGCGCCGTAGTTTGCAGCTTCCATCCAATGGTCATCCCGCTCAGATTGGGATTGACCAGCACGGTACGGTCGCCGTTGTCCCAGGTCAGGCGCAGGAGGCCGGTTTGCCCGGCGTGATAATTTTCCAGGCCCCGGGTGAGCGTCACCACATCTGTGCCGGCTCGAGTCGCTATGGACTGGAAGATATCGCCTACGGCCGAGAGGCCTGCTTCAATCCCTGTGCGATGGGGATGGACGCTGCCTTGCACCACACCGCACACGCCGGGGACGAGCTGTACCGACCGCGTAATGCCGATGATGCAAGTGGAAGTGCCGACGACATTCACCATGTCGTCGGTGCGGCAACCCGCGCCAATGGCATCCCAATGCGCGTCAAATGCGCCCACCGGGACGGGGATGCCGGCTTTCAAACCGAGCTCGCTTGCCCAGTGGGGAGATAATGTCCCCGCGATTTCCTCGGAAGTCGCAAACTCACCGTCTAGTTTTTCGCGCACGCCTGCAAGCAGGGGATCTACTTTGACCAGGAATTCTTCCGGCGGAAGTCCGCCAAGGGAGGCATTCCAGAGCCATTTGTGGCCGGCTGCACAAATGCTGCGCTTAACTTTTTTGGGGTCGGTGATCCCACAAAGTACGGCGGCGACATAATCACAATGCTCAAATGCGGAAATAAACGCAGAGCGCTTCCCGGGATTGTTGCGCAGCCAGTGCAAAAGCTTGGAAAAACCCCACTCCGAAGAATAAACTCCGCCGCACCAGTGGATGGCCTGCAAGCCTTCGCGATGTGCGGCCTTGGTAATTTCCGCGGCTTCTCGCTTGGCGCGGTGGTCGCACCACAAATAATAGTCGTCGAGGGGCTGAAGCCCGGAGCCCACCGGGACCACCGACGAGCCGGTGGTATCCAGAGCGATTGCCTGAATTTTTTCTCCCGGGACGCCTGCCTTCTGAACTGCCTCCCGTGTCGCCGCCACGAGAGCGCGCATGTGGTCGCTGTGGGATTGGGTAGCGTAGTCGGGGTCTTCGCGTTTTCGATGGAGAGGATAATCGCCTGTGGCGGAGGCCAGCAGCCCCCTCTCGCTATCCACAATTGATACGCGCATACTGAGAGTTCCGAAATCAACTCCCGCTACGGCGGCCATCAGCACCCTCGCAGTGCTTGGTGCCAGTACATATCCCAGCCCAGATAGCGCGTTGCCGCTTCGTGCACCGACGCTGCCACGGTTGAGAAATTCGCGGCCACGTGATGCTCAAATCCGTTTTCGCAGATGTAGTGCAGCAGGTCTTGCATCCGCGTAATCTCCACCACCCCAGCGCCGCCAAAAGTTTCCAGCGGATCGTCAGTGAATTGCCCCTCGCCCACGTATCCGCGCATGCGGCCCGCAGTGTCATCGGTCGAAAAGCGCGCGAAACTCATGGGCCCCGACTTCACCCGGCCCACGCAAGTTCCGTAGGTGTTCTCGATCCCCACCGTGCCTGCGATGATGGCCTGATAGTCCATGGTGACATCCCGGAAGAAATGCTTGGGCAGGTTCGAGCAGTGAAAGCACACCGCTTTGTTGGGATCCGCGCCGTAGTTGTTATTCCAATCGAGAAGCGCCGACGGCGTCCCGGACGCAAGTCGCAGCGCGTGCATCGCCAGCACGCCGCAGATATCCACTTCGCACGCGCTGGACAGCAATTCATTGCTCATCATGCTCATGATCGTGCACGGCACCACGCCCAGATTCTCTTCAATCGATGTCCAGCACTGCACCGCGCTGATGGTGACCTCCGTCGCGCGCATCCAATCGTCCACCACAGCACCCAGCTTCGCCATCTTCATCAGTGCTGGCGCGGGAACGTTGCTGGACGGCACGTATTTCTGAATGGACGCCAGCTTCGCTTGTGCACGATCGTCGCTGTCCTTCATTCGCTCAATCCGACCCAACACTTCGGACAGATCCAGCGTCTCAATGGAAATGCCCTGCGATTCGAGGATTTTTTCGCTGTAACGAACGGTGTTGAACGCCGCCGGCCGCGCGCCGATGGCTCCAATCCGCAAATTACGCAAGCCATTCACCACGCGGCACACCGACGCAAACCACGCCAGATCGCGCGCAAATTCCGGTGACCCGGGCGTTTCGGTATGCTGGCTGGTAAGCGAGAAGGGAATCCCATATTGTTTCAGATTGTTGCAGGCGGACATTTTTCCGCAAAAGCTGTCACGGCGATTGGCAATGGTCATTCGCGCTGGATCGTCAGGAGTCGCCTGCACCAGCACGGGCACGTGCAGATCAGCCCACCGCAGGGTGTCGGCGATGGCCCGCTCTTCTCCGAAATTCGGCAGCGTGACGATCACCCCATCGATCCGGTCCCTGTTCTTCCGGAACAAATCCGCGCATCGCCGGGATTCTTCCCGCGTCTCCACCGCCCCGTGCTTGCTCTCTTCGGGACTCAGTGCCACTACTTCCATTCCCGCCTTTTGCAGCACACGCAACATCTCTTCCCGGCCGCTCTTGGCCAGGTGATCCGGAAAAAATCCACGGTTGCCCACAATCAACCCGAACGTCATTTTTCCTTCAGCCATAGGAGCCCCCTGCAAAACCTCTACGACCTTCGCCGCGGCGAGAAATAGAGCGAATAAAATATTCCCAGCGCCAGCAACAGCGCTCCCCACCACACGCTGGCATGCAAATTAAATAGAACCACCGGGTTCACAGGTGTATGAAATATTTCCCACACGCCGGCCCCCAGGATGAGCGCCCCGTTCACCAGCAGCGCCACTCCTATAAAAAACCAAATCGAAATTCCGCCTTCGTGCAAGACCGCACCTCGCCGCTCTACCAAAATATAATGTTGAGCACCACAAAGCCTATGCCTACTACCACTGCCCAGAACGCGGGCCGATGATACATCGGGACCGCCGCTTCATGCGGCATGTCGGTAAAGCCATACACCAGCCCTCGTAATTCTCTTTCGGGCTTCGGCTGGGTCATATAACTGACGGCCACTGTAACCACAACGCACACGATCCACGACCACAGCGCGCGGTACATATTCTCAGCCATGTCCTTGGCATTCGGCGAGAGCGCGACGATTCGCAACGCCGCAGGGTCCATTTTCACCCACGCCCACATCCCAATCGAAGAAACCGTCCCCGCCAATAATCCCCAGAACCCTCCCGGCCCGGTCGCTCGTTTCCACAACATGCCCAACACCACCGTCCCGAACAGCGGCGCAATGAAAAAACTGAACAGCGCTTGGACATAATCCATGATGCTTGCAAACGACATAACCAGATATGCCGTGCCCACGCTGATCAGCACGCCCAACACAGTCGTCCATCGGCCCATCGTCACATAGTGGGCGTCGCTCGCATTCTTGTTCATCAGCGCCCGGTAGATGTCATAGGTCCACACCGTCGTGAACGCGCTGACGTTTCCCGCCATGCCGGACATGAATCCCGCGATCAATGCGGTGATGCCCAATCCAAGCAGTCCCGGCCCGCAATAACGCGCCAGCATCAAGGGCAGCACTTCGTTGTAACTGTGTCCCCCGCTCGCCAGCGCCGCCGTTTCACCGGTCAGTTTCATCGGCAGCAACGCTATTCCCAGCAGGCCGGGCAGAATCACGATGAACGGCACCATCATCTTGAATGCCGCGCCGATAATCGGAGCGATTTTTGCCGACCGCAAATCCTTCGCCGCCAGCACGCGTTGCACAACCAGGAAATCCGTTGTCCAGTAACCGAAGGAAATCACGAACCCCAGCCCAAGCACAATCCCGGTCCAGTGAATTCCCATCGGATTGCCGTTAAATGATCCCAACGTTGACCATACGTGCGTGTATTCCGCCGACGCGTTGCGCGTGATCAGAACCTTCAAATTGTTCCATCCCCCGGCCTCCACCAGCCCTAGGATCGGAATCAGCAGCGCGCCCGCCCAAATCAAAACGAATTGCAGCACTTCATTAAAAATCGCGGAACGTAGCCCGCCCAGGGCCACATAAATCGCCACCGTGAGTGAAGACACCCAGATGCTGAAATGAATGTCCCACCCCAGCACCACCTTCATCACCAGGGCCATCGAGTACATATTGATGCCGCTCATCAACACGGTCATAAACGCAAAGCAAACAGCAGAGAGCGCGCGGCTCGACTCGCCAAATCGCAGCTTCAGATAGCCGGGCACAGAATGGGTTTTGGAGATGTAATAAAACGGCATCATCACGATCCCCAGGAAGAGCATCGCCGGGATCGCCCCGATCCAATACCAATGCACCGCAAGAATTCCGTACTGATAGGCCGCGGCTGCCCAACCCATCAATTCCAGCGCACCCAGATTTGCAGAGAGGAAACTGAGGCCCGCCACCCAGGCGGTCATCTCCCGCCCGGCCAGAAAAAAATCATCGCCTGTTTTGGAAATTCCGCGAAGGTACCACCCAATCGCCAACACCAGCACAAAATAGAAAACCACAATGGCCAGATCCACCGGAGAAAGGTGCACCAGCCGGCCCGCAGGAGGAACCGCCACCGCCAGCATCATTGGCCCTTCTTTGTTGCCACGAAAGTTTCGATCTGTCCGTAAGTGGCGCTCGGCCCGTGCTTCCGCTGAAAATGCTTGTTGTGTAAATGCTTGCTGATCGCCGCTGCGTCCTTCTCAATCGTGATCGTGAGCCACGCCATCCGCGCCACCGCTTCCAGCATCTCCGCCTGATGCGCCGCTGCCGCCGCATCCTTGCCCCACGCAAAGGGGCCGTGATTGGCCACCAGCACCGCGGGCACGGCCATCGCGTCCCGCCCTTCAAATGCGCGGACGATCACTTCGCCGGTATTCTTTTCGTAGTCCGATCCTATTTCTTCAGCCGTCAGGTTTTCGGTCACCGGCACCGGCCCATGAAAATAATCCGCATGCGTTGTTCCGTAGCAGGGGATGGGCTTCCGCGCCTGGGCCCACGCGGTCGCATACTCCGAATGGGTGTGAGCCACGCCGCCAATTCCAGGAAAGGCCCGGTAGAGAATCAGGTGAGTCGCAAGATCCGAGGAAGGTCGCAGGCTCCCCTCGACGATTTTTCCATCGAGATCAGTCACGACCAGATCCCCCGGCTTCATCTTTTCATAAGGAACACCGCTGGGTTTGATCACCACAAGTTTTTCCGCGCGCGCGATGCCGCTGGCATTTCCGAAGGTGTGCAGCACCAGTCCTCGCCGGACCAGCTCCAGGTTCGCTTCCAGAACCTCTTTGCGCAACTGTTCAAGGAGCATCGTCTATGCCAGCCTCTGCTTCACACTTACCGCGCCCGCGATCCGGAGATTGTCCTGAAGGGCCGCACCAAGACTCCCTTGGGACTCAGCCCAATCCGCGTCAGATTCTCGGCACGAATTTGCCGATGTCATGCCTCTCAGATGGGTGCTCCCGCGCAATAGCTCGCCGGCGGCAGGAAAAACGTCCAGCGCGATGGACGCCTCGGAGTTTACTACTAATCTCCGGGAACCTGTCTTTGTAACTCAGGGGTAGGGGGAAGTCAAGACCTACTGTAAGCGCTTGCAAGGGCCATTCCATGCGGTCTCCAGCACTTTCACCGCCTCAGAATTACCTTCTGTCCTGTTGACCACCCTGAGCCAAGCGCGGTAACATCTCCCGCAAGAATTTTAAGTTATTTTCGGGGGAGGCGCGGCTAAGAACTTATGACCCTGGCGGAAGTGGCAAGAAAAGCTGGAGTGTCGTCGGCCACAGTTTCGCGAGCACTAAACGCCGCGAGCACTGTGAAGAATTCGACCCGCGCTCGTGTCATGCGCGCCGCCCAGGACCTGAATTACCATCCTAATCTTCATGCGCGTTCCCTCGCGCGCGGCAGCAGCCGGACCCTGGGTATCATCCTCTCCAATATGGAGAACCCTTTCTTCTTCGACATCTTCAAAGTCATTGAATCCAGCGCTCGTGCGCGCGGCTATGAATCGGTGGTTGCCAACACCGGCTATCGATCGGAACAACTTGTCTCCAGCATTCGCCTGATGATCGGCGGGCGCGTGGCGGGCATCGCCGCCATCGTTTCGGAAATGGACACCGACCTTATCCGAACCATTATTGAAAGCAGAATTCCCTGCGTGTTCTATGACGTCGGCACTCCCAGCCGCAATATCACCAATGTGCGCGTGGATTACCGGAAGGGAATTGAAAGGACCGTTGAATACCTGCACTCTTTGGGTCACGAGTCCATCGCTTTTATTGGTCACCACTCCACTTTGGGTCCGATTAACGAGCGCCGCACCGCCTTCCTCGATGCAGTTTCACAATTCGCCCCGCGCGCGCAGACACGTATCGTGGAAGGGGCGGACGGCCTGGAAGGCGGCCGCGAGGCTGCGCGTGAACTACTTGCTTCGGGATTCCGGCCCACAGGCATTGTCTGCGTGAATGATTTCATGGCCGTGGGAGTTTTGCGCGAGCTCCGCGCGCAAGGCATAAAGGTTCCGGAGGAAATTTCAGTAACCGGCTTCGACAATATTCGCTTGTCGGAATTCTGCTCTCCGTCGCTCACCACGGTTCATATCCCGCGCGACATTATCGGACGCACCATCTTCGAGTCCTTGGTTCCAGATCCCAAAAAGACGCGGCAGAAAGGCCGCGAAATCCGCATTGACACGGAATTGGTTTTGCGGGAATCAACCGGACCAGCCCCTCGAACTTGAAGACACCGCTGCTTCAAAGTAGAAATCTCACCACTGGAAGGGTCCCACGGTCTCGTGTTTCGTTTGTGGTCCAGCCGAATATATTTCTGCAACAGCCATTCCACGAAAAGGCTCACTAGAACAAAAAAACTGTGCCAGGCCGGGTGGCCTGGCACAGTTTTACTTTCCCGGGGTGGGGAAACTTTAGAAGGAAATGTTCGCACGGAATTCGATCTGACGGCCGAACCCCCCGAACCCAGTGCTAGAGGCGGTGGCCCAACCGCTGCCAAGAATGCTGCCACTGATTGGTGTTGTAGTGTTTGCGAACACCGGGTGGTTGAAGGCATTCAAGAGCTCGGTCTGGAATGTGAACTTCCACCGCTCCGTGATTGGAATGGCCTTGGAGATACTGATGTCGTCGTAGAATCCGCGGGGTCCGTAAAGGTAAATCGGTGGCGCGAAAATGCCCGGGGTTATGTTGGGAGTAATGAGACTCGGGTTCGCGCCGCCACCCGTTGGACTCACGAGGAGGCTCGCTGGGACCAGGGTTACGAAGTTATGTCCCGGCACAGGGTTCACACCAATATCCGACTGCAATTGGGCTCTGCTGATGCCGGTCAGGTTTACACCACCGTTCGCGATGTTGTTAAAAGTCGAGTATGCGCCACCCACAGTCAATGGGAAACCGCTCTGATAGGTAAGGATGGTGCCCGCATTCCACCCGCCTACAACCCTGTTGAGAGTGCCACCGCGATTCAACCAGCGCTTGCCCCGGCCGAACGGCAGGTCGCCAGTGCCTGTGAGGTGGAAAACATGGCGCAAATCAAACAGCGTTGGCCCATAACCATCTCGCAGGTTCCGCAAGGTGAAAGCGGGGTAGGCCCCCGTCCAGTCATTCGGTGTTGAGACACCCAGCGTATGGCTATAGGTATAGTTCGCGTCGAACTGCAATCCATGCCACTCGCTCTGTCGGAAATCCACCTGCAAGCTGTTGTAATTCGAGTAGCCGGCGTCGGTCATCATGCCGACACTGCTTCCGGTTGCGTAGGGGTTCGCCTGGAAGAAGTTGATGGGGTAGCCTGCTCCCGCACCCACGTAGCCTGCGTTTGTCGCGCAAGGCGTAAATGACGACCCGACAAGGTTGCAGAAATAAGGGGTGGCGCGAAGCGTTGTTAGAGTGTTAGCAAAGCTCCCCACGGCTCCAGTGGTCAGGTTAGTGATAAACGAGTTGCCGGCACCCCTGAAGTTGGAGTTGGCCTGTGAACCGCTTTGGCTCCCCGTGAATGCCCCCGTCATGATCGGCAAATTCACCTGACCAGCAAGGCCAAGGTTGGCGAAGTCAGGAGCATACTTGGTTGCACTCGCTGGAAGCGTCCCGTTTGCGATCTCCGCCGTCAAACACGCTGCCGGATTGGCATTGCATATCGCCAAATTGCTCTGCGCGTTCATAAATTCTTTAAGGAATCCATTCTCGAACACATTCACTTCGTTTATGTTTTCGGAGATCCACTGATGGATCGTGTGGTTGCCGTTGTAGCGAATTTCCAGCGCCCGGGACGTCCCAAATCTGTGTTGAATCCCAAGATTCCAGGCCTCTGTGTACGGCTGATGGATATCATTCTGAAATCCATTCACGTTTTCTGAAATGAACGTGAATTGCGATTCCGGCGCCACTTTTTGGAAGATCGCTGGCGAGAGAGCTGTTTGAATCAGCCCGCAAGTTGAGGGAGTGGTGCAGAACGACGGCAACTTTCCAGCCGGCCCGCTAGTGGGTGGCCCCAACGTCAGACTACCTGGCGCAAACGTTCCCACTTGACCAGTGTTGTTGGCGGTGAGTGTCCCGAATTGGTAGAAGAATGTCCCAAAGTCAGAGGCGTTATCCCAGAAGTACTGGTAGGGAACTGTGAAGTTTCGCAGCGAGAAGCCGCCGCGGATCACAGTGTCACTATTCCCCGCTAGCTTGTTCAGGATTCCTCCCTTGAACTGCGGAGACCAGGCAAACCCCACAGTCGGTTGGGGTGCCACGAACCAGTTCCCATATGGCTGGGGCCGTTCGTCAAGGGACGGGTTCATGTTCCCTGTAAGAACGCCGGGATTGAACAGGTTTCCAATACCGGATGGCCCGAACAAAGACGACTCGTCGGCATTGTGGTAAAGACCGCCGAAACTGATGTCCTTCGTTGCTTGTGTGAAGTCCCACCTCAGGCCGTAATTGAAGGTCAAGGATGGCCTAATGCGCCAGGAATCCTGCGCGAATATGCCCGTGGCCTGCGCGACTTCATCGAGCGGATGTTCAGTAACCGCCGTTGTATACGAATTCGTGGAGGGCTGATATGTATTTCGCACGAATGTGCTGGAAACCCGTCCGGTTAAGAGAGAGTACAGGCTTTGCGCCTCGCCCTGTTGGCTCGTGGTCGCACCCGGCAAGTATGTCGTGCCGGTAAAAGGGCCAAGCGCGTTATCACCGGTTACCAAGCCCAGAGAAATCTGGGTGATCCCTTCCGGCGGATTCCAGTAATGATCCTGCTCGCGATAAAACGAGAACCCGAAAGTAATCGCGTGCGACGCATGCTGCCAGATCATCGAATCCGAAGCATTCCAAACCGGGTAATAGGTTATGACCGGCAGATAGTAGTTCATCGGAGAGGTAACCAGATTCCACCCTACGGTCTCTGGGGTTTGAAGATACGCGTGGGGTGAGTTATATCCAAATTGAGTCGTATTGTAGAGGAAGCCCCCGTTGAACTGATTCACCAGGGTTGGTGAAATCGTCCACTCAATTCCCACCGCTCCGGGGTAAGCTACGTTTTGATTTCCCGCGCCGGTAGACGTGAAGGCTGCCCCAGGGAAATAGGGGGCATTAGCCACGGGTTGTATCTGGATGGTCTGGTTATACGCCACATCAAAATGCAGGTTCTTCCTGGGCGTGTAGTCCACGCGAAATGTTGGAAAATAACTTTGGGTCGGTGCCGGAGTCAGGAAGTTCAGCGAATTGATGATTGGATCGGTAGTTGGTGTTACGCTGCCGGAGGTCACGGCATTGACCGCTGCCATCTGGCTGGCGATCACGGCGTTGGGGACGTTGTTGACGATCGTCTGGCCGGGGTTCGCCGTATTCCAATTCGACGCAGCCGTGTATAGATTTACAGTGCAAGTGGCTCCGCCACACGCTGACGAAGGGTAGGTGAAATTGCCTGCCTGAGCAGCAGCCGTGAGTACGGTTGCGCTGGCGGATGCCGTGCCTGGCTGTTGGGCTGTGGAGAAGCTGGCAAAGAAGAACAGCTTATCCTTGATTACGTGGCCACCAACGCTGCCCCCAAATTCGTTCAGTTCGAGGCGGTTTCTGGGAAGAAGGGAAGCGTCATTCCTCCAGGTATTGGCGTTCAAATCATTGTTTCGGAAGTCCTCAAAGAGGCGTCCATGGAAATCGTTACCGCCCCGGCGCGTCGTGTAATTGATCTGCATGCTCGATTGCCCAAAACCCTGATTCAGGTCGAGTGAGTCCGTTTGAACGCTCATCTCTTCGATGTTCTCAAGCCGCACCTGCACTGACGGAGACGAATCGCCACCGAACTTCATCCGGCTGGGGCTGCCCATCACACCGTCCACATTGTTGCCCTGGGCGATTGCCGGCAGTCCATTCCATGTGCCCGTGCCGCCCGAAGTGAATTGCCCTCCCGGACTCAATAACGCCATCCTCGTAATATTTCGTCCGCCGAGGGGTAGATCCTCGATCGACTTCGTATTAAGAACCTGTCCAACCGCGTTCGAAGTTGTGTCCATTACCGGCGCCACCGCGCCAACTTCAACCACCTGAGTTACCGATCCGACCTTTAGCGTGGCTTGGAGGCTGGTCGTTTTTGCAACGTCGACCTCGACGTCGTATACCGAAGTTTCGAAACCATCCTTCGAAATCGTCAGCTTGTACTTGCCCAAGGGCAGGTTGACAAAACTATAGGTGCCTCCTTTCTGCGTGTCCGCAGTGCGCTCAATGTTGGTCGCTACGTCGGTGAGCGCAATCTTAGCGCCGGGCACGTAGGCGTTCTTTTCATCGAGCACGGTGACGTCAACCCTCCCCTGGGTTGCCTGTCCCCAAGTGATCGTCGCCATGCTCAACACCATCATGACGATCACCACGCACATTGCGAATTTTCCGAAGAGAGGTCGTGACATGGAGCCTCCAAAGAAATTTTGAGATTTGCTGTGCTTGTACCCAATGATGCGGGGCGAGGGGACCAGGGACTCACCGTCGCTTTCCACGCCCGGCGCGTTTAGTCTGCTGAAAGGACTGGCAGGAATCCGATTAACTCCCGGCCAAAGCCCCAATTGCGCTAATGAAAGCGCTTGCATAAATCGTGGCACCCCCACCCCTGGACGTGGGCGCAGCATACACTTTGGTTTTTCGGCCTGTCAACACCTATTTTTTCGGATATTCACACTTCTGTATTAGTCCCTCAAAAGGGCTTAATTTTCGCCCTTCCAAACTGTAAATCACTCATTGGTGAAAGCGTTTCCAACAATCGACTCCAAAATCGGCCGGAAGTCAGATTTAGATATCGTTTTCAGGGCACGCTCCTCCCATCGGTCCGTTTTCAGGAGCTTTCATTCGGCTTTCTCCCTGCTACTTTATGGTTTGTGGAGGCGTTTTTTGACCGGCGAGTGTTTTCCGTACCTCATCTAGTGTGCTTCGGGCTTTCTCACTTGCTGGGCCATCAGGTTGTATCCGCAGGTAGGCTTCCAGATCCTCGGCCGCTGATTGGTATTCGGCCTTGTGAATGTGTATGTTTGCGAGCACCAGATAAAGCGGCGCCACGGAAGCGTTGATCCTGCGTGCCGCCAGCGCGTTTTTCTCCGCCGCGTCCCACTTCGCCAAACCTGCTTCAGCGCGCGCTAATTCCATAAGAGCTTCCCACATGTCTGGACGCAGCTCGGCAGCCTTGGCAGCCACCGGTTCCGCATCCGCATATCTGCCAGTATTGGACAAAACCTCGGCCAACCCGAAGTTTGCTTGAGCAAAACTTTCGTGGCTTAGCTCCATCGATTTCCGGAAAGCCTTCTCCGCTTCGTCATATTCCTTCAGGTGGGCATGAATAACTCCGACCTCCCGGTATGCCTCATAACAGTCCGCTGCCTCCCGAATTGCTCGCTGAAATAATTCCATGCTCCCCGATAGATCCTTTTTTTCGTAGAGTCGTTGAATGCCCTTTTCATAGGCTTCCTGAGCTTTTTGGGGAAGGGCCAGGAAATGCGCGGACACAGTCGGGGACAAGGGACCTGGCCGGGCCTCGGCCGGCTTCTTCAAATAAATTGTCAATCCATCTTTCGAGGAGCCGCGGACATCTATCCGCTCTCGAACCGGTTCATACCCTTCGACTTCAGCCGTCAGGTTGTAAGAACCGGGTTTCAGATCCTCAAAGTCGAACTCCCCATTGGATTGAGTGAATCCGGATGTGGCATTTTCCCCGTTGTAAAACGTCAAATCCAGTTTGACCACTCCCGCGGGCTGATTCGTATCGCTTAATCGCAGCGTGCCCCGAATCGAATAAGTGCGCACATTTGTTGGAGGAGGCGGTGGAGATGTGGATTGATCCGTTGTTGGGGGCCGCCGGACTTGCGCCCAGCCTGGAACCGCGCCGCAAAAAAGGATTGCTAGTATTAACCCAGCTATCCAGGACCGTATCATCCTCGCCTCCGGCTCGGTCAGGATGTAGAGATTCTATCACTCCTTTTCGGCATCACAAATATTCGCGCAGGTATTGCCAGAGCGATAACGGCGCGCATACTCCTAAATACAGATGGGCAGATTTCATTCGGATAGGTAGGACAAGATGAACCGCTCGATGACATAATTTCCCTGTTTCGTGAGAGCGCTTGCAAGGAGAATGAATGTCCACTGTCTCGCGGCGAGACCTGCTCAAAATCTTGGGAATTTCGTGCGCGAATCTGCGCCTGAGTCAGGCGGTCCAGCCGAGCCCGGTGACGTTCACGGACATCGCGCGCCCCGCGGGCCTCCTTTTCGTTCACGACAACGCCGCGTCGCCCGAAAAATATCTCATTGAGACGATGGGCTCAGGTTGCGCCTGGATTGACTTCGACCAGGATGGCCTTTTGGACCTGTATCTCGTCAACGGCGCCGCAACGCCGCTCTACACTCCCAATCACCCACTTCGCAGCGCCCTCTACCACAACAACGGCGACGGCACATTTACAGATGTCACCACGCGCGCAGGCGTGGGTGCCGAAGGGCTTTTCGGTATGGGAGTCGCCGTCGGTGACTTCAATAATGATGGTTTCCCGGACTTGTTGGTGCTCGGTTATGGCCGCTGCATTTTGTACCGCAACAATGGGGACGGCACCTTCACCGATGTCACCGCCAAGTCGGGCGTAGAAAACCGCGGCCGGTGGGCCTCCAGCGCCGCCTGGTTCGATTACGATAACGATGGCCGTCTCGATTTGATTATCGCCAATTATCTGGATTGGTCTCCTGAGAAGAATTTCTACTGCGGCGATCGTGCCCCGGGAATGCGCAGCTATTGCCATCCCGATGATTACCTCGGCCAGCCTCCCACGCTTTATCATAATGAAGGTGATGGCACCTTCACCGATGCAAGCAAGTCCTCCGGCCTGGCAGCCAAAGGCATAAATGGTTTGGGAGTTGTGACCTTCGACTACGACAACGACGGTTGGCAAGACATCTTCATCGCCAACGATTCCATGGCCAATTCTCTTTTTCACAACAATCGAGATGGCACCTTTCGTGAAACCGCTTATCTCGCCGGCGTCGCTGTCAGTAGTGATGGCCGGGCCGAGGCCGGTATGGGCGTGGACGCGGCGGATATTTCAGGAAGCGGCCGGCTCGACCTCATCGTCACCCATCTTGACCAGCAACTGGCCCGCCTTTACAGAAATATGGGCAACCAGGGCTTCGACGACGCCACCGTGCGCTCCGGCATCGGCTACGCCACGTTTCACCTCAGCGGATTCGGCACTCGCTTCTTCGATTACGATAACGATGGCGCCCGCGACCTCTTCATGGCCAATGGACACGTTCTCGACAACATTCAGAAATACAACGCCGACACCTTCTACTCCGAGCCGAAACTCATGTTCCGCAATATCGGTGGCGGCAGGTTTGAAAACGTTACCAATCAGTTGGGCGCGGATATGCTCTTGCCCCGGGTCAGCCGTGGCGTCGCCGTCGGAGACTTCGACAACGATGGTGACCTCGACATTTTGGTGAACAACAACGGACAGGCTCCACAACTGCTTCGCAATGACGGTGGGAATTCAAATCACTGGCTGGAAATTCTGCTCATCGGCGTTAAATCTAATCGCGACGGCGTGGGTGCCCGCATCAAAGTGTCCGCTGGCAGCCTTGTTCAATTTGATCAGAAGAAGGGCGGCATGAGCTACCAATCGGCCCAGGATCCTCGACTTCATTTTGGGCTCGGTCGCCACGCACAAATTGATTCGGTCGAAATCATCTGGCCCAGCGGAGTGGTTACTCGCCTCTCGAACTTGAAGAGCGATCAGTGTATTGCCGTGAAGGAAGGGGTGGGATTAATCGACAGGCCGTTCCCTCCTCTCAAGCCAAAATGATTCTTCGCCGGCGCAAGCGCGAAGCCGGCCGCATGCAAAGCTAGGAGTGGCCTTGCCCTTGATAACCTTTCTTGCGATCCCCCGGAGCGGACCTGGTCTTTTCAATTTGTTCCTGATTCAGCTTGGCTAAAATTGCCAGCATCTCTTCCGCTTGTTGCGTGTCGCCCTTCTTGCGATATGCCGCTGCAAGGTTGGAATATGCCGCCGGATTTCGTGGATCGAGCTCCCGCCCGCTGTTCAAGTGCGCGATAGCATCATCCACTCGCCCCTCAAGCAGGTAGAGTTTGCCAAGTGAAATTTGCGCGCTTGCATAGTTGGGTCGCACCGTGACCACATGCTCCAATGCCGCCTGGGCATCCGCAAATTCAGCATCGGTGGGTTGCACTCCAGCCTGCATAGCCGCCTCGCCATACAACGTAAGTAGCACCGGGTGTTGGATTCCTTTCTCAATTCCTTCCCGCGCGGCTTTCTTGGCGGCTGCTGCATTGCCTTCGAAAAGTTCCTTCTGCGTCTCCGCGATGTAGGCCACGTCGCTTCCCGGCGCCAGTCCGGTAACTTTCTGCAACTCCTCCTTGGCTTCATCCAGCCGGTCCAGCCCCACCAGCAGCATCGCGTGCTCGAATCCCAGATTTGCAGACTTCGGCAAATGTTCCAGCCCCATCTCCGCCACCTTCAATCCAACGTCGTCATAGCCGTCGTCCATGCACGCTTCGACCAGCAGGACAAAGAGCTTTTCGTTTTTCGGCGCAAGTTTCGCGGCGCGTTCCGCCGCGGCCAGCGCCTCCGTCGGTTGCCGGTTGCCCAGCAGAGCCTGCGCATACAGATTTTCAACATCGGCATTTGCTTGCCCATGCGCCCGCAAGTCATTCAGCTCATCGATTGCCGGCTTGTATTGATCGGTCGCAACATAACAGAGGGCCAGGTTGAAACCGGCTGCGAATTCATTGCTCACTTGTCCTTCTGCAGCCAATAAGTGCGGGATGGCTTCCTGGAACTTGCCGCTTCGCGTCAGCGCGATCCCTTTTTGAAGTTCGGATTCTGCGGAGCTCGCGTCGTCAGGGCGGCCGCGCTGCCCGCGCTGCGCGAACGACGTCGAAGACGCGCTCATTACCCACATCCAAACTGCGGCTGAGAGGATTACACGCCGGAGTGAAATCGAAGTAAGCGCTTTCATTGTTGTGAATTTGAGATTAGTCCACGTTCCAGTCGAAATCAAGATTTCTGGCCAATCACATCGCGCGCCAGGGCTCGCTGCGTCACTAGCTTCCGCGCGTTTCTGCCTCTAACCGATGCCGAGTTCGCGAATCGCTTCCCCCGCGCCCGCCAGATTCGTAAGCTTCATTTCCGCGTACTTGCGCGACAACACCACTCCAGATGCCCCGGCCTTGAACGCCGCCACAACTGCTGCCTTGACGTCTGAAGGTTGCGTCCGTTTCTCTGTGAGTGCGGTCGGAATATCGATGTCAATCCCAGGATAAATCGGTTTCGCGCTTTGGACTTCCCTGATCGCTCGCCGGGTTTCTCTTCCCACCGACTCGGCCGACAATCCCGCGGTGGGCAGCTTGTCCAAACTCGCTTCGCCCTCCAGTCCCAGCAAGTTGTAATGCAACTCCAGGACTTCTTCAGGTGTGGAGTCCCGGAAAACTGTGGACTGCACATTCCGGATATATTGCGCAAAGCGCGGTCCGCCGCAATTGTTGTACGTGCATGGCTTGATGAAATCCGCGGATTTTGCCAGCCGCGAAAAGTCCTGTTCCGCGCGGAAAAACGGGCTCATCGTTACCAGATGCATGATGTGCCAGCCAACTTGTACCTTCGGATTGATTTTTTTTACCGTGCTGTAAAGCAGCGCGTACACTTCCTCTTGGCTTTGGAACCAGAATTTTTCCCAGGCCAGGATCTCGGGATATTCCAGCAGCAGCCGCCACAACATCACGAAATTGTCCCGGTAATCAGCAGGCTGACCCAGTGTTGCCTTCACCCAATTTTGCAACGCGAGATATCCTTCGCGGGCCCGTGGCACATCAATCCCCCGCTCCGCTCCCTTTTTCACGCAGAACGGGCAAAAGCAATTGATAAATGCATTTCCTGTAAAACGGCCGAAGTGTGCGCCGATCGTATTGTTCAGTGGGCCCTGCCGCTCGGATTCCCACATCAACCCGTCCAGATCATTCGAGTAAACCCAATCGGTCACCAGCGCAGACAGAAAATCCCGCGCCTCGGGATTGTTAAAGCAGGTGCTACCGCCGGTCTTGCCGTTGATGTCCACCTCGGCAATTTTTTCAAAGTTAGGCATCAGCCGCGGATTGTAAGCCTCTTCAAACAATGCATAAGTTTGCATACCGCGGGCCCTGGCCTTGGGGATCACGTCCGCCAGGATGTCGAACTCGCCCAGGTCCGGCGCGCGAACCTCTTGAATCACCGACTTGGAATAAAATTCGGGATGAACTTTGGTGTAGCTGCCGCCATGAATCGTGTCGTATTCCTGCACGCCGTGGTCCGGCAGAGGCTGGCCGGGACTCTGTCTCCCCGCAAGACCGCGCCCGTAAGTGAACACTGTGGCCATCACCGTATTCACTCCGCCCTTTTCGCGGAGCGTATCCAGGCACTTATCCACGCCTTCATCTACGAACGACCGAGCGCCAATCTGAATCGCCACAATCTTCTTATTCGGCGCCGCCGGTGTAACGAGTGGTAATGCTCCGTTTCCTTCCTCCGCCAGCAGCCCGCTTTCATTCCCCAAGAATCCCGCGCCACCTGTCAGAGCCATCACCGGCAACGCGGTGATTCCTTTCAGGAAATTCCGCCTCGAAGGTTCCTTCATCGCATCCGATTTATCCATGGCTCTCCTTCAGAACTCACTTCCATTTCCCCTCGCCCTCGACAATCGTGATGTACCGATCGATAGGTAGCCCGCCAATCCGCTCAACCACGCTACTGGGCTTCGGCCACTTCACTTCCACCCAATCCAGTTTTGTCCTCGGCCCCAACCCCAGCACCACTCGAGGATCGCGAGCCGAGGCATAACTTCCGCCGCCCACGATCGTCCTCTCTCTTTGAAGATCTCCTGACCGGTAAGTGATCTTCGCTCCGATTGCGTCCACGTTGGCATTGCGGCCAATCAACCTCACACCCAGCCAGTGGTTCTGCCTCCCTGCGTTGTTTCGCATCAACACAGGCGGACCGTCATTCACCGCCACCAGCACATCCACCGAGCCATCATTATCGAAGTCGCCCAAGGCCAGCCCTCGCGCCGCAAGACTCTTCGCAAAAACCGCCCCGCTCTCCGCGCTCACGTTCTTCCATTTCAATCGCGCATCCGTCGAGCCTGAATTCTTAAACAGCAAGATCGGCTCAAAGTACTTCACATCCGGCAGCCGCTTCTCCACCATCGTGTCGGGGTAACCATTGCAGACAATCAAGTCCAGCTCTCCATCATTGTCGTAATCGAAAAACCCGCATCCCCACCCGCTCAAAAGCATGGTCGCTCCTCCGATTCCGGTCGGAACGGCCAGATCATCGAAGCTTCCATCTTTTCGATTGTGATAAAGAGAGAACATTTCGTGATCCACATTCGTAAGAAACAAATCCAGCCAGCCGTCCTGATCGAAGTCCGCTGCATCCACGCCCATTCCCGAACGCGCTGCCCCCATGGCGTTATAGGCCACGCCGCCAAGTGGGGCGATGTCCTCGAATTTCCCTTTGCGATTCGCAAAAAGAAAATTAGGAATCTTGTCGTTGCTCACGAACAAATCCACCCAACCATCATTATTGATGTCCGCCGCCACCACTCCCCAGGCCTTGGCCGGCATCTTGCCGATACCCGATTCCTTGCTGACATCCGTGAACGTCCCATCTCCATTATTGTGAAAGAGCCAGCATGTTGTTCCCTTGTAAACATTCGGCATGCAATACCAGCGCATGGACCCGTCGCCGCAATAAATGTTTTTGGATTTGTCGAAATCAATGAATCCGCACACGAACAAGTCGAGCCGCCCATCGTTGTCGTAGTCAAACCAGACGGCGCTTGTGCCCCAGCCCGGCGCAGCCACCCCTGCTTTGGTTGTCACGTCGGTGAAAGTTCCGTCTCCATTGTTGTGATAAAGGATATTTCGCGGGTATTGCGTCACATACAGATCGGGGTTCCCGTCCGCATCGTAATCGCCCACCGCCACTCCCATTCCGTAGGCATTGCCCTGTACGCCGGCGCGGTCGGTTACATCCGTAAAGGTTCCATCGCGGTTGTTGTGATAGAGCGCGTTCCGCAAACGCTGTGGCGGATCGTAAAAGTCGCACCTCCCGCTGTTCACCAGATAAATGTCCATCCAACCGTCATTGTCATAGTCAAAAAACGCACAACCCGGTCCGGCGGTCTCCGGCATGTACATCTGCGGAGAAATTCCCGCGACGTGCGTCCAATGAATTCCACTCGTGGCAGGCGGGATTTCTTCAAACGCTGGAGGATTTGCCGGGCTGGCCAAAGCCGGAGGGAAAAACCGTGGTACAGCCGCGCCCAACCCCGCGCCGCTCAGCAAATGAAGGAATCGTCGCCGGGATAAGGCCATCGAGCGCAACAAGGATGACGGAATCATTCCTGGATTTCGTTACCGCGGCGGTGCATTGGGGGCTCGCCGCATCTTCGCTTTTTCCAAAGCATCCCGCTGCGCCTGCAACTCGCGGTCCGCGCCGGCCTTATTTCCTGTGCGTGAGTAGGCCATCGCCAGTTGATAATGTCCCGCCGGATCTTCCGGCACCGCCTTGACATAAAGTTCCAGAGGTGTGATGGCTTCGGCAAATTTATTTTCAGAGCTAAGGGACATCCCCAGCGCCAGATCCGCCTCCACAAATCCCACGTCGAGCTGCGCCGTGCGCGAAAAATGCCGTACCGCAACATCCCAATCCCCCGCGCGCCGGGCGATCTCCCCCAGCGCGAATTCGGCCGTCGCGCTATCGGGATTTATCTTTAGTTCTTCCTCCAGCTCCTTCTTTGCTTCCGCGGCTGTGTCCGCGTCGGAAGATTTGTCCAGCAGGATGCTCGCGATGCGATAGTGAATCTCCGGCAACTCGGGATTCTGCGAAAGGATTTGGCGGTACGCTGCGATTGCCTCATCCCACTTTTGCGCCGATTCCAGCGCCTCTGCGTTCAGTTTGCTTACCTGCGGGGATGTCGGAAATCCTTCGGCCAGTGTCTGCGCGGAGCGGTTTGCCAGTTGGGAATAAAAATGCGTGCAAACATAAAGCACTTCTGGATCATTCGGAAAATAGTGGCGCAACATCACCAGCGCATCCACTGCCGTAGCTGCGTCATCGATGCTCATCGCGCAGCGCGCCGCGGCCATTCCCGAACGGTAACGAAGGTCTTTGTCTGCCAGGTGGGCCATGTTTCTCTTCAAAACCGGCAACGCTTCGGCGCACTGGCCGCGTTCCGCAAGGCTCACCGCTCGTTGCGTGGCGGCGGCTGGATCCATTCCGGGTTTTTGAGTCGTGGTTTGGGTTTGTGCGGCAGCGCAGAGTGCCAGCGTGGCGCATGGGAGTCCGGTAATCAAAATCCTTGGCAGGAATTTCGGCATACCCAACCCTGGGAAACTCAAAATGCTTGCGCGCTAGCGCGTCGAAAATCGGAATTCTGTCACCGTGTGGTATCGCGCCCCGGCCTTCAATTCAGTGGAAGGAAAACTCGGATGGTTGGGCGAATCCGGAAAATGTTGTGTCTCCAGGCAGAATCCTGTCCGCTGGCCATAGACCTTGCCACCCTTGCCCGTAATTGTGCCGTCGAGGAAGTTCCCCGAATAGAATTGGATTCCCGGCTGCGTGGTCCACACTTGCAAAACGCGCCCGCTCCCGGAATCAAAAGCTTCGGCGGCTTCGGCGAGTTTTCCGCCACCGCTGTCCAGCACCCAGTTGTGGTCGTACCCCTTCCCGAACCGTAGCTGCTCGTTATCGGCATTGATACGCTCGCCGATCGCCGTCGCTTTACGAAAATCAAATGGCGTCCCTTCAACTTGAGCCAAGGCGCCGGTTGGAATCAGTGTTGAATCAATTGGCGTGTACCGGCTGGCATTCAACCGGATCTGCTCGCCGAGAATATCCCCGCTTCCCGCTCCCGCCAAATTAAAATAAGAATGGTTGGAAAGATTCACAACTGTATCCGCCGTCGTCGTGGCCGAATAGTCGATGTGCAGTGCATTCCCGGCCAGCGTGTATTGCACGGTGGCGGTCAGCGTTCCCGGATATCCTTGATCGCCATCCTGGCTCACGTAAGTCAGCTCCACTCCATTTGCAATCTGTTTTCCTTGCCACACCACTTTGTCGAACCCGCGCGTCCCGCCGTGCAGCGAATTTTCGCCATTGTTCTTTGGCAAGGAATACTTTTTTCCATCCAGTTCAAACGTACCGTGAGCGATTCGATTCGCATACCGCCCCACAATCGCGCCAAAAAATGCCTTGTTCCCGCCGGCATATCCATCCAGCGAGTCGTATCCCAGCACCACGTCGGCAACTTTTCCGTTGCGATCCGGCGCCTTCAGCGACACCACGATCGCGCCATACGTCATGATCCGAACTTCGATCTTGCCGTCCTTCAGCGTGTAGATATCAATTGCCGTGCCGTCCGGCATTTTTCCAAAAGCTTCTTTGGTGACACTGGTGGGTTCAGCAGTAACAGTCATGGTTGTGGCCATCATCAGGAGAGTGAATATCGCAAGCTTCACGGATTTGCCTTTCAAACTGCGCGCGCAACTCGCGGGAGTTCCTCCGCTCAATTGAGTCCGCACGAAGGGGAACAATAGCATGACAAGTTTGCCGCATCCAGTATAGAATTCGCCGCGTCTGTCTATGCTGGAAGCGCTTACACGACGCCAAATCCTGAGACTCCTCGGAGTCAGTGCCGCCGCCTCCTTCGCCGGAGAAACTTTTCTTTACGCATCCGCTCGCCGCATCACCGTCGCCGGCCGCACCGTGCGCGTTTTGGTCTCCTCCGTCACTCGTCACACTGTCCGGATCACTCTGGCGGAAGAAACCCCCGCGCCGGCAAAAGTTCCCGACGATGGATCGCTCCTCGAAAATATTCCCGCTGCCGCGCCATTCACACCATCCGAAAATGGCGCCCGGCTCGGCGATTTGCACGTCCACATCACCGAAGATCCGCTCACCATTCGCGTCGAATCTCTCGACGGCCGACCCATTCAAGAACTAAAAGTGGACTCCGAATCCGGCTCTCTCACTTTCGCGCTGGGCGCCGCGCCCGTGCTGGGATTGGGCGAAGGCGGCCCGCAATTCGATCGGCGCGGCGACAATGACAACATGCACAGCGGCCAGGGCGGCTACCGTCTTCGCACCAATGGCGGACGCGTTCCCATCCAGTGGCTCATCGGCACTTCCGGTTGGGCCATGTTCATTCATCGGCCGCCCGGCAGCTTTGATTTGAGCGGCAGCGAAGGCAAATTCACACCTTCATCGCCTTCGCCATTCGCGCCGCCATCATCAACTCCACCAAATCCTTTTCCCCTGGATCTGTTTATTGTGGACGCGAAAAATCCCGCGCAAGCAATGTCCGAATATGCTCATCTGACGGGTCATCCGGAAATGCCTCCGCTCTGGGCGCTGGGATATCAGCAGTCGCACCGCACCATCGCCAACAGCGAAGAAATTCTCACCGTCGCGCGCACCTTCCGCGAAAAAAAACTTCCCTGCGACCTGCTCATTTATTTGGGCACGGGATTCACTCCCTCAGGCTGGAACTCGGAGAACGGTTCCTTCCAATTCAACCCGCGTGTTTTCCCTGAGCCGAAAAAAATCCTCGACGAATTTCACTCCATGCACTTCAAAGTCGCATTGCATGTTGTGATCCTCACGCGCACTTTGCGCGGCGCCGCACACGATGTCTGCAATCTGCAGCGCTTCGACGAAGAAGAAGTGTCCTGCTACTGGGACGCGCACCGCAAAGTGTTTGCTTTGGGCGTGGACGGATGGTGGCCCGACGAGGGTGACCCACTCGATGCTGCCTCTCGCCTCACGCGCATCCGCATGTACTACGAGGCGCCTCAAATCGATCGCCCCAATGAGCGCCCCTTCGCGCTTCATCGCAACGGATACGCGGGCATGCAGCGTTACGCGCCTTTCCTTTGGTCCGGCGACGTCAACTCCACCTGGGAAACTTTGCGCACTCACGTGCCCACCGCCATCAACACTTGTCTTTCAGGAATTCCTCTGTGGGGCACCGACACCGGCGGTTTTATTCCCACCAAAGAATTCAACGGAGAACTTTTTGTGCGCTGGTTTCAGTTCAGTGCCTTCTGTCCGCTTTTTCGCTCGCATGGGCGCGATTGGAAATTGCGTTTGCCGTGGGGATGGAACACCGGCGATTTCGGAACGCCCGAAGTCACCAACAGCGGTGAAGTCGCAAATCCCGATCCCAGCGAACTCCACAACGCGGCCGTCGAACCCATCTGCAAAAAATATCTTGAGCTCCGCTACCGATTGTTGCCGTACATTTATTCCGCGGTGCGCGAAGGCCACGAAACGGGGTTGCCAATTCTGCGCGCGATGTGGCTGCACTACGCGGATGATGCGGCTGCGGTGCAGCGCGGCGATCAATATCTCTGGGGGCGCGATATTTTAGTCGCTCCAGTTACGGAAAAGGGCGTGACTTCACGCAAAGTTTATTTACCGCAAGGAGATTGGTACGATTTCTGGACCGAGGAAAAAATTGCGGGAGGCCGCGAAATCGGCCGCGATATTGATCTTGCTACGATTCCACTTTATGTCCGCGCGGGGAGCGTTCTTCCACTCGGTCCGGTGAAACAATACACTTCGGAAAAAGTGGATGAGCCGATGACGATTGTTATTTATCCTGGAACGGACGGAAATTATTCGCTCTATGAAGATGATGGCGTCAGCTTTGCTTATCGGCGCGGTGAATTCATGAAGACAGAAATGAAATGGAACGACCCGGATCGCAAACTGACTCTGCGACTCGCGACTGGTTCGCACATGTTGCCGCCGGCGCGGCGGAAGATCGAAGTGCGAGTTGCCGGAGAGACTTCAACGAAGGCAGTTGAGTTTAGCGGGCAGCCGATTACTGTCCAAGTTGGTCGTTGAGAGATTTCTTTATCCAGCTGTTCAAATCTTCCGTAAGATATTCATAATGCGGCGGTTAGCTTATTTGGTTGGGTGACCAACCAAATAAGCGGAAAACGAAATTTTCCGAAAAAGTGGATTTTTGAGGGTGGGGAATATGGGCGGATGGTTACTTCTTAAGTTATCTAATTCAACCAAAAACATATTATCACGAGTTGAGGGGATAGGCCAGAACTATTTTTGAGGATGGAGGAGATCAAGGCGATTGTAGCTGTGAGGTTGTGAAGAAACCTCGCGGGCACTAGAGGGAAACTCATGCGAGAAAGTGGAACGAGCCCTGTAAGAAGGGATCCACAGTGAGATGTCCGGAGCAAAGGTGATGTCGGGCCGCGTCGCGCGTCGCTCCCACATCCCATGTTTGGGAGTGCCCGGCTCTCACTCGTGGCGCAGTGCTACCAGCGGATCAACCCGCGCCGCCCGCCATGTGGGCACATAGCATGCCGCTAAGGCCACACTCGCAATCGCCAACGCCGCGGTCAAAAGCGACACCGGATCCACCGGCGATATTCCGTAAAGCATCGCCTGCAAGCTCTTCGAGAAAAGATACGCCAATCCCAACCCGGCCAGGATTCCCGCACCCGCTTGAAAACCCGTTTCTATCAGGAGCATGCGCTTAATGCGATCTGGGCTCGCGCCCAGCGCCATCCGAATTCCAATCTCTCGCGTGCGCCTCGTCGTGGCGTAAGAAACGAGACCGTAAATTCCGACCAGCGCTAGAAGTAAGGCTAAGCCCGAAAAGCATGTCAGCAATAGGCCGGTAAATCTCATGCGGGCGCTCGATAGGCTCACCATATCGTTTCCCGTCTGCACGTTTCCCACGGTTACGTCTGCAGGAGCCATCGCCAGCGCGGCCTCTCGCAGCGGCACAATCAGCGCCCGTGGATTTCCCGTCGTGCGGATCAGTACGGACCTGTAGTTCAGCCGTATTTGGTCCACGCTGAGGAACACCGCCGGGTCGGCCTTAAGGCCGGTACCGAAACGCGGCGGTTCCTCAATCACTCCGACCACCGAATACAATTGCTTATCCGTGATCCGCCCAAATGGCTCGATCCGGGCGCCGATGGGGTCTCGGCTCGGCCAATATCTTCGCGCCATCTCCGTGTTGATTACCGCGACAGGATTTGTGTTTCGCTGGTCTTCATCCGAAAACCACCGGCCGCGTACGAGGTCGCAGTGCGCAAGAGCAAAATAAGACGCGCTGACGACGTGCATTTCCGCGGGCTGGAACCCTTCGGAAATCGCCCCCTCGCCGCCGGTTTCCTTGAAGCCATTCGGGTAATTTTGCAGGGAGTAGAGGGGGAACTGATCCACAAATGCCACACCTTTAACGCCCGGCATGGCCTTGGCTCGTTCTTCGAGCTGTGCATACAGGCTCGCAGCTATACCGCCGAAATGCTCAGAGCGGCTGACGAAAGCGTTCGAGAACTCAACATCCATTGTCATGAAGTGCTCCGGCTCAAAGTTGTCGTTCGTCTCCAGGAATCGCCGCAAACTCCTCGTAAGCAAGGTCGCCCCCGCAATTAGCGCAAAAGCCAGCGCCACCTGGCACGCAAGCAATAATGCGCCCGGCCGCAGAATCTGACCGGCCCTCCTGCCACTCGAGCCGCCCGATTTCAATTCTTCGATCACATCCGGGCGAGAATGCCGGAGCGCCGGCCAAACCGTAAAGACTAATGCCGTTAAAATCGCCAAACCCATTGCCGCGCCGAGCACGCGATAATCCAGCGGGACACCGCTAAATCGCGGGATATAGATCGAAGCCGGCAGCGACGCGGAAAGCAATCGCAAACCCGCGAATGCCAGCGCCAGACCCAGCAATCCGCCTGCAATCGCCAGCGTCAGCGTCTCCACCAGCATTAAGCGAAGCAGGGCCGCTCGACCGGCGCCCAGCGCCGCGCGGACCGCTAATTCCTTTCTGCGTCTCTGCGCTTGCGCCAGCAGCAACGCTCCGATGTTCGCGCAACCCACTAAGAGCACAAAGCCCAGCGCAATGAGAAGCGTGACCAGGACAATGCGTGCATCGCGGACCAGTTCGTCCGCCAGAGAGCCCGCATGCAAATATTTATCCTTGAAACGCTTGGGTTGATCCTTGCGGATTGTGCTGCTGATCTCATCAAGCTCAGCTCGCGCCTGATTCAAGCTCACTCCCGGCTTCAATCGCGCGATCACGTCGAGGTGCGTTCCGGATGAGAAATTCGATGAAATACCGTTGAAATTTACCCAGAAATCCGGCTTCACTGACGAAAAAGGATAGGGATATTCAAAGTCGCTCGGCATCACCCCTATGATCCTGTATTCCTGCTTCTCTCCGAAGCTGTTTACAGCAAACGTGGTCCCCAGCACGTCCGGATTCATGCCGTAGTGTTCCCGCCAGAATCCGTAGCTAAGAATCGCCAAGCCAGTCGAGTTTTCTCGATAAAGGTCCTCTTCAGGCAGGAATCCGCGGCCCAGAATTGGTTGGACGCCGAGCAACTGAAACATCCGCGAGCTACAACCCTCAATGAAAACGGTCGCATCCGTGCTCCAAAGTCGGTCGGCGGTCAACTCGTTGGTCGCAGCGGGCCGATCTCGTCCCCCGTCGCACGCGCCTACTCCTTCAAAGCTCCTGCCCACATTGGCGAGTATCGGAAACGCGCCTTCGGCTACGGTGGTGTGATCCGCTCCCGTTTCGCGATTCGATTCCCAGATCGCAACCAACCGTCCGGGGTCCGGGTATGGGAGCCTGTGGAGGGCCAATTCATAAAGCGTGCTGAAGATCGCCGTACTTGCACCGGTGACAAGCGCCAGCGTGAAAATAATACCCAACGCATATGTAGGCCGCTGCGTAATCAACCGGCCGGCGTATCTCAGATCCCGCCAAATCAGCTCCGCGATTTGCATCGCCGCTTCTTTCACAATGGTCGCAATTATAGCTCCGCCTGCACCCACCCGCGAACAGAGGCGCTGGCACCCGCCCTCACTTATAGATGCACGGCGTGATCAGTTTTTCGCGTGCGAAATGCTGTAGGAATATCTGCTCGCGAGGAGCTGACCTTCGTCACCGTTCACCGGTTTCAGGTCGATTTTCCGGATTAGATCTGAGTCTTTGGGCCACAGAAAGGTATCTCGCACTTGGAAGAAATAGATCTCGCCGGGTTTTGCATTAAAGGCAACCGCTGCGAAGTAAACTTGCAAGCCTTTACCTTGCCAACTTGCGCACAGATGGTGTTCACCGACATCAACGGAGAAATAAAAATAGGAGCTACCGTGCGTCGCGCCAACCCATGTGCCGTCGAGGCCCGCCCGCACGGTGGGCTTCAATGCGGCATTAAAATTCGAGTCGTCTTCCACGAAATAAACCAGGGCCTTACCAGCGTCAGGCTGAATAAAAGGGTGTTGAGATTTGTTGGTCGTCACTGAGAAGGTCACGCTTGACGCGCCACAGCCTGGGGCGATTGCGGTAGCAGGCGCGCTTTGCGAGATTGCGGGCGATGCAAAAAGGAAAAACAAGAGAATGGTTCTCATAATGACCCCCTCCAGAGGCGATGCGAACCTTGCGTACAATATTTCCGCTGAGGCTGTGGGGGCAACGATTCCAGACTGCGTTGCCAGGTTGCAATGGGCTTTGTATCGTGAACTTGAGTTATGGATGTTTGGCTCACATATTGTACTCTTCCCATACTAAGAAAACAAAGAATTAACAACACGTGTAAGCCCCAGCGAGGTCGGGGGGTTCCTAAGCCAAACTCCCGATATGCGTTAGTATTCACGACGACTTCGTCCAGCAGGCGCATCCGGGACGCGAACGTGTGCGTTCTTAATGATGGGCGCATAAAGAAGAGTGGGGGTAAGTCAACTGCCGCACCCTTTTCCGCCACGGCGGAGAAAGGATGCGCCACCCGCCAACGAACAAATGCGCTGCCACCCGCCGGGTTCCTGCCCCTCGAGTTCCCGGCGCATACGCGTCACTCGCGCCCCGCAGCCTCGGGTGCTCACCAGCGCTTGGAGCGTCGGAGGCCCGAGCGAACGAACCGGAAGGCGAAGTAGCAGATGGCCGCAAATATGCACCATGCTCCAATCTCGGCCACATAAAGTGGCGCAAGGGTGCGATTCAGGACTGTGGGCCAAGCGCCCATTACACAGGTGGAAACTACGCATGCGATGCACCCTGCGAGCACGCCGTACTTGAGGAGGCGCACGGGCTTCATTTTCGGACATCCCCCGCCAAGCGCCTCTGGCGGCGGTAGACGACGAAGTAATAAACCGACGTCGAGTACCAGCCAAGGGCGATAAAGGATCCTAGCCAAAGGATCTTCACAAGCCGCCGTGAGTCGTCGAACTGCACCCAATACCAAAGCATCCCAACCATTATGAATGTGACGCAAATTGCATTGGGGGCCAGGATCGCGGCAAGAGGCACGTAGATCGCTGGGCTGCCACCCAGCTCCCTATAAGCGGGGAGCTGAAAAAGTGTGGCTAGGACCACGATCAGGCAGCCTACGGCCAGCACCACGACACTCGAGGCAAAGAAGAAGCGAGATGTTCTGACGGTGAGTAACCATTGCCCGCCAGTCGAACTCATAACACCTCCTTTCCGAGCATGCTTATTAGGCGCGTTCCTATCGTGGGCCGGGCAAAACGGTGTGCGGCAAAGTCAACTGCCGCACCCTTTTCCGCCTCGGCGGAGAAAGGATGCGCCACCCACGAACAAAGGCGCTGCCACCAGCCACTTCCACTCAGCGAGTCGCTTGCTTCGCCATGTAGAAACCCACCTGTTCTCAACACCCGACTTGAATCCTTACCACTTCAATATCAGCGAAAAACCACTGGCCGCGCAACACCCAGGCCGTTTTGAGTCTTGGTAAACGCTGCCGATACCTAACTTGGCAACATCGCAGTGTATCGGCGTGCCTCGTCCTTTTGCCCCAACGCTTCCGAAGTCCTGACAAGGCCATTCAATATGTAGTCTTTGCGCAACCCCCCGTGGCCGACGTGATCGAGGCACCACTCATATTCCTGTTTCGCCCACGCATTCCTTCCTTGCCAGAGATAGGTCGTCGCCAAATAATAGTGAGCAAAAAGCGCATAGGCAGGGCTTAATTTCAAGGCCAATGCTTCCTTCAAGTATTTCTCTCCCACATCCAGGTCTCCCAAGCGACAGCAACAGGCTCCTAGATAGTACAATGTCCTATCTATCCAATAACCCTTGCTGACGGCCGCCTCCAGCAAGGGGCGAGCCTCCGAAAATCTTCTCTCTTCAACCAAAAAAACTCCGCGCAGCCCCTGGAGACCCACACCTAGACTCTCATATTCAGGACTTGTGGCAACCGCTGGATACTTTTGAAGAATTAGATCAAGTAAATTGAGCGCCAGTCCGAAATTCCCAAGTGCGTCTTCTATCGATGCATCGGCAAACATGATGTAGGCGTACTGTGGATTGTCAGGCTCAATCAACGCGTACGACTTCTCAACGCAGTCTTTAGCTTCGTCAATGCGACCCAGCACTATAAGACAGCGAACCATTCCGGCGGTTACGAAAGAATGATCCTCGGGGCTATTCGAGGTGCTCGCAAGCTTGCGCAACTCTGCGAGAGCCTCTTCAGTTTTGCCGGCGTCCTCGAGAGTAATCAGGTTGCTATACGATTCGTAGTTGACAGTCATTGGTACCTCACATTACTGGGAGATGCGACGGTCGCCACCGAAAGGATCATGGTTTAGCGCACCCTTTTCCGCCGAGGTGGAGAAAGGATGCGCCACCCACGAACGGGGGCGTTGCCACCCGCCCAGATTGGCTGGCTGGTTGTACGAGCATACAATGCGGCGCGCTCCCAGCATCTAATCAGAACCGAAACGCTCATAGACCTCTTGGATGATCTCATGTGCCCTAGCAGGGTCGAGTTTTCTTAGGTCAAGGTCATCCGGAAGAATACCAACTCGTTCGATCTGGTCCTTGCGCTGAGAGTTAAAACTTTTCACCGTCCTTAGAAGCACGGAGAGGACAAGACGGAGATTGAATTCGGGCGTTGTAGGATCATCCTTCGAGACCGCAACGCCCACGACTCCGTATTTGGGCATTCCACACTCCAACTGTGCAGACGGCATCAGAAGCACGCGTGCCTCATGAAGTGGGAATGGGGGCTGTGCTCCAAACACCTCCAGTCCAACCATTATTGTTGCCCAGATAGCGTCCAAGTGCGCTCTTGCACAGACCTGTGGGCCGTTTCCTACTTCAAAGCTGATGTAGGGCAGGTCCGCAAGAGCATGCTCAAGGTTCTCAAGGACCGCGGAATCCGTGTCATATAGGATCAATTGTGGTTTTGCCTTCACCGTCGGTTCTTTCATGTCTGTTTGCCTCACTGCGAAGGAGGCCTCGGCTTGAACTTCGTTGGATCAATCGGAATTGGGTTCTAGAGTTAGAACTGCTTCGGTCAGAAGCCCCACTCTTTTCTCACGGCGAGAAAAGGATGTGCCACCCCGGACACCCGCCCGATTCCTATTTGCATTTATCGAGTTTTGGGTCAGGTGGCAAATTAAACGAAATAGGATCGGTGCTAATTGGTTTGTAAACAAGCCTGCCGAAAGATTTCCACGGTATCCGGAATTCCTCGGGTTTCGCGTCGAAGTCCCAAGTCGAAATCATTAGTTGCAGGACGTGATCGCCCGGAGGAAGCCAGCCTTGTGCAGGCGAAATGTCTGGTCGGCCACCGGAAACGCCGAATTCCAATTCAATTTCATACGAATCGCCAGGAGCGAGAATTGCGAATTCGGGGCCTGGAGCCTTGGACTGGGGGTCTTGGGAGTGCTCAACTGTCCATTCAAAGCCAGCATGGTACTGATAGAGACCTTTAGAAAGGGACTCCATGTCGCGCGCCACATAAGGTTCATAAACAGTCGACCGTTCGACGATGAGCTTCTCGCTGGTTTGATTGACAACATGCACGCGTAGACTCTGATGGAATGTATATCCCTGTGGTTGCTGGCAGAATTCCTGGTGAATAACCTGGACACTCGCCTTTAAGGGTTGTGGATCACCGGTGGGCTTCGCTGAGAAAGGCAGCCGTCCGTGTCCCCAGCAGCTTACCTTTCCGTCATAGGCAACACCGCAATGCCATTGGGGGGCCGATTCGTATTCATCTTTTGAAGGAGGGCGAATCTCCGAAAGAAATGGAGATATGACAGGAAATAAGGATTCATCAATAAACCACGGGTCGGTGCGGATGTTTACGTTAACGTCCGAGATGTTCGAGAGACGCCTGACCTCTTTCACAACGCACCTGGTGAGTTTTTCGTCTGGCTGCACTGTCACGACAAAAAAGAAATGTAGGCTTACATAAGACTTCTCATAGTTTGGGGGACGAAGCGGCTCGTGCATGCCGAGATGGATTAGGGATAGGTCCTCGCCGCATGCATGGAAGACATAAGGATCGCTTCCCTGGAGAACTTTTGTGCTTACATTCCCTTGTTCGTCCCGGATGCGCATTGCGGCGTTCTTGCCAATAGCCAGAATCTCTGCCATCGGCGGAATTCTCTTTTCATAATCGGAAAACATATTTCGCCAAACTTCGTAATTCAATTCATCTCGCCACATCGCAGTCAAAACGTAAGACTCCGGGTCATCCATTACCTCAACATGTATGACGCTTGTATTCGCCGCTGCCTTCGAGAGAATCTCTCGAAAAAGCGTTTCCAACTGGTCTTGGTGAAACTCGGACGTCGGTTTGACTAGATTATTCCAGAGGACAGTCCCATGTTGGGGCAACCCGTCAGCTATCAAGGGTAGGAAAATCATGCTGACAACAATAAGGGTGGCACGAATTGGTCGCATGCTCAGTGGCCTCTCCCATTCGGACATCCGCATAGGGTCCAGGCTGTCAGGTTCGATGCGGGCCAAGCGTTGGGGTTGCCGACTGGGGAGAGGTGGGCCATCCTTACACTCGCAATTCTGAGGATCGATACGAACACGTGCGCATGATACCACTGCGGGTCTTCACTCGGGAGTAATTGGAGTGAAGGAAGACAGCGAGCAGCAGGAGTCACGAACAAGGTCGCGGCCACGCGCCGCCACTCCAGTACGCTAATTGATGAATTTCACGTTGCTTGTCGGATGCTGGAGTATGGGAAGTACCGAAGGACTATTTTTGCGGTAATCACTGACCCTCACTTCCAAGATTGGCCGCGCGGACTCTTTTTCTTCCATCGTAAGCAGGTTCGCATCCAGCAGCTTTTTGATGAGTTTGTCGAACATGCTCTGCTGGAGATTGATGAAAGCCTGCAAGTCTTTCAAGTACGTGGCGTCGTCATACCACGCGATGGTCTGGTCCACGTACGATTGAACGGATGGTCTTGCCAGGGGCTCCGCAGCAAGTTCTGCAAGGTAATGCTCTCTCAAAACGTCGCGGTTCATATCAGACATAGTCACACACGGGCGCTGGTCGCTGTTGCTGTCGGAGTACGCAGCGTTAACCTCGCGAACATAAAACGCGGGATCGGCTCCTGCTGCAAGCAATATGCTTCCGTTGACTGGCCCGGAGTTGACGACAAAGTAGTTCCCGACCGGCGGCCAGTCTTTCTTGTCGGGTGGAATACTGGAGCCACAGCTCCCCCAAGACCCACCGCCTAGTCCTCCGCCGCTGTTTGGACTGACGACGGTAACGTGCGCGTGAACCGTCAGGCCCGCGAGGATCGCCGCGGCAAAGCCAGCCGGCCTCGAAATCATCAACAAGTTGCCCGCCGCGAGCCACGCTCCGGGCTGCTTATTTTCCGTCTTAAAGATTTCCAGGAGGTTGCTATCCGCGAACTGCCCCTGTGAAGAAAGCAGTATCAGCGCCTGAGCCGGAAATTCCGGATAAAGTCTTCCGGCGACTCCCGGCGGAATGGATGATCCCAATTGGATGATTGCATCCAGCACGGCAACCATTGCGTCGTGCTCATCGCGTTCTTCCGCAGTCAGCGGCAATTCGGTGACGTGGTAGGCCATCGCCAACCCAATCAATTCGTCGCGTAAATGAAACTGGCGGTCACGAATGGCAAGATAAGCGCCCCATGCGCGCACGCGAGGGTCGTTGCTGGCGAGCCACTCTTCGGTTAGCGCCGCAGCCATCTTTTGCTGAGAATGAACGATTGCTTCCGGGTCGGACTGCGTCTGCGCTTGCGCGCGGGTGGATGGGCTTACGAAGGCAGCCACTGAAAAAACAATGAGGCTAGCCACGAGTTTGCGCAATCCCCAGGTCATCACACTTCTTGGACGTGACCGCGCCGACGGCGGTTGCCAGTGCATTTGCTCAGGTCTCAGCGGGGCCTAAGACGCACGCGCCCGAGGGGTGGCGTAGGGCAATTGTCCTGGGGACATGGTAGAAATCGACATACAGAAAAGAAATCATTCAATCAGCCCGCCGTTCCGGCCCTAGGACGCAGCAAGAGTCTCGCGCTTGCCTTCCTGAGCGAATGCGTCGCTGTAGACTACTTCACCGTCAGAAACACTAGTCGGAAAAAATACCTCCGCCGAATAACCATCCATATGCTCAACAGATACTTGAATGGGCTCGCTCTTGAAATCACGTACTACCGTTCACACACGATCCCCCTGACCCAGATTCATGCCCCAGGCTGGAACAACCATTTCATGGGTTCCTGCTTCTGAGTAGTCATCAGTTGCCCGTCGTTGAAGACTAGCGGGTAAGGCTGTCCGGCGTCTAAACATAGTTAGGTTTTCGCGAGCTCGGCCTTGACTGTTGGTTTTCTTCGGCGATATAAAGATTTCATCGAATAAGGGGTGTACGGTTGGGTGGGGTCCTTACCGTGATGTCTAGAAGCTTCCAGCGCTTCTTTCTACACCCTTACAAAAAACTGTGTCCTAAAAGGGGGCGTCATGTTAATCCGCAAGATTTTCTTGTCCATATTTATCTGCTTGTCATGTTTTGCAGGGCTTGCTAAAGCGCAGAACTTGGGGTCACTCACCGTGCAGGTGACGGATCCCAACAAGAAGGCAGTAATAGGCGCGACCGTGCATATAACAGAAGTCGGCACGGATACTTCCCGCGATGGAAAAACAAATGACCAGGGCAATTACACCTTCCAGCAAATGAAACCCGCCATTTATTCCGTGAAGATTGAAGCGCAAAACTTTAAGAGCGCCACTCAGGAAAGGGTGCAGGTTCTGGTGGCCACGCCAACGACCTTGAGCGTGCAGCTCGAGCTGGGCACGATGGGGGAGAACGTCGTGGTGACCGCGGAAGCAGTTTCGAACCTCAACACTGAGGATGCCACCATCGGCGATGTCATCGATGAAACCAAGATTAAATCGCTGCCCTTATATGCCCGGAACGCTGTGGGGCTGCTGGCGCTCCAGCCGGGCGTTGTCCTCACCGGCGCATCGGATCTTGACCAACTTTCGATCGGAGCGGGCGGAGGGGACATGCGGGACGGGAGCGTAAACGGCGTCCGCAGCAACCAAATGAACGTCACGCTCGATGGCGGGGATAACAACGATCAGCAAACCCATGACGCATTTGCAAGCGCGCTTCCGGTAACGCTCGATTCGCTGCAGGAATTTCGCGTCACCACCGGACAGGCCAATTCGGATGAGGGCGGCGCGTCCGGCGCCCAAGTCGCTCTTGTGACCAAGAGCGGAACGAATCAATTCCACGGCAACTTGCGTTGGTACTACCGCACGACCGGGCCGACAGCAAATAGTTTTTTTGGCAATTTTAACGGCCAACAGCGGCCGAGGCTTATTCGGAACATCCCCGGAGCCTCATTGGGCGGTCGCTTCTGGAGAGATCGCGTGTTCTTTTTCGTTGATTTTGAGGATCGGCAAGACGTCAGCCAGCGTCTGGCTGGCCCGCGGCAGGTCCCGAGCGCGGCCTTGGCTGACGGCGCTTTAATTTATGCATGCGCAGAACCTGATGCCCCTGCCCCCCCTAATGTTTGCCTTACCCCTACCACGGTTCAAGGACTTACAAAAACGTGGCCGGTCCCTGTGGGGGACGCCGGCCTGACTCCGGCGCAAATCAAGCTACTCGACCCCTACACCTACTCAGGCAATCCTGCACTGGTCGCGGCGGCAGGCATCAACCCTGCCATGCTCACCTACATGAAGTTGTTTCCCGCCGGCAATTCGCCAGCTCAATCCAATGATGGCGGCTTGGCGTTTAATGCGCTTTCTTTCAATTCACCGGCCAACCTTTCTGAGAATATCTACACAGCAAGAATGGATTTCAATATCACGAAAAATGGGCACCACACGGCTTATGTACGCGGCACTCTTGCGGGCATTGCGTTTGACTCAGGCTCAGAGCAGTTCCCAGGCCAGCCCGTTTCCTCCGTGCTGCTCAATAACAGTCGCGGGATCGCCGCTGGATACACCGGCGAGTTGAGCCCAAATCTCGTGAACAACTTCATCTATTCCTATACACGCGAGGGCCTAGACACAGCCGGGATTTCATCCGCAGACGCGTTTAATATCCGGTTCTTTTCCTCGAATGTCGCTTTCACTCACGGATCTGGGCGCATTGTGCCGTCACACAATTTCAAAGATAACGTAAGCTGGACCCGCGGCAAGCACACCATCGAATTCGGTGGGGACATGGACTTCATTCGCAACCACCGGATCAGCGAGGATCCCGGCTTTGCCTCGTTCCAGGCCAATCCGGGGAATTGCAACGATTGCGGCCAGTTGCAAGCAGGAGGTTTGGAGACACCGGGTTTGATCGGCCTCGGACTACAACCTGCTGCAGACACCAACAATTTTAATGCGGCTTACTTGATGCTGACCGGCTCCATTAACGTGGCCTCCGCCACTTTCTTGGGCAATCCCAAGACGGGCGCCATTCAGCCCTCCGGAACCCCGGAGATTCGCGATTTCGCGGAAGATAACTACGGCCTGTATATCAAGGATAGTTACAAAGTGAAGTCGAACCTGACAGTTACCGCAGGCCTCCGCTGGGAATACCAGAGTCCTGTTTGGGAAGTGAATGGGTTCGAGGTTGCACCTACCACAGACGTCTATAAGTGGTTTTTGACCCGAGAACAGAATGCAGTAAATGGGATAGGAAACCAGGCGTCGCCTCTTCTGAGTTGGGCTGCTGCCGGAAAGGCGAATAACATGCCTTCCTGGTATAACCCAAATTACCTGAATTTCTCACCGCGCGTTGCCATCGCTTGGAGCCCGGGCTACACGGAAGGGATTCTGAGCAAGCTGTTCGGCGGCGCGGGGAATAGCTCTGTGCGCGCCGGCTTTAGTCTTAACTTTGATCAGGTTGGACAAACTCTGGCAACCACTGCTGATGCCGAAGGATCTCCAGGAACGGCCACGGCACTCTCGACTCCAACGACGCAATTTGGTCTCATCAGTGCGCCTCGATTCTCGGGGACATGCGGCCCGACAGGTTGTAGTGGTCTTCCGCCATTGACGACCTTTGTCACTCCGCCTACCGCTGCGGTATTTCCTTTCTTTCCTTCCTCGTCAACTGGAAACCAGGATTTCGTCGTGGATCCGCATTTGAAAACTCCTTACACGATGAACATGTCCCTCGATGTCCAGCGTGAACTCCCCAAAGGATTCGTTCTGGATGTCGCATACGTTGGAGTTCTTGGACGGAGACTCTTGACGAAAGCCGACTTCGCGGAATCCTTGCCCCTCACGGATCCCGCTTCCCACATGAATGTCTACCAAGCATTCGATAAAATAATCGGATTGGCGGGCGCGAATCATGGATTTAATGTTGTGAATGCCCCCGACATTAATCCTACAAGCCCCTCGCAACTCGCCACGATTCAGACGATTCCCTTCTTCAACAACATGATGCCGAATATGCCGCTGGTGGCGTCGCAATTCAACTGCGCGGCATCCAACGTCGCGTGCCAAACCTTCTACCAGGGGCTGACTCCAACGCAGGCGTTTTACTCGACCGCTTTCCAGATATTGCAAGGATCATTGGGCTCCCCAAGCTGGTCGTGCGCGCTGTTCTTCCTGGACGAAGGTCCATCGGCATTTGGAACATCCTCACCGTGGAATAACGCGCTGGACCCCAGCGGGACTGGAAGTGTCTTATTTACTCCACAATTTAACGGGATGGGCGGGTGGGCCAACTTCGGTTGGTCCGCATTCCACAGTCTCCAGGTATCGGTCCGAAAGCGGAAGGGCAATTACACATTCGCCGCGAATTATGTTTTTTCCAAGGAAATGGATGATGCCTCGACGCCGGAAAACGGTGGAGGCCAGTTCGCGGGTCTGATTTACACGCCGTGGGACCTTGCCCAACAGCGCACAGTCGGAGATTTCAACTTGAAGCACAACTTCAGCGGCGAATTCGGCTACCTATTGCCGTTTGGCCGCGGGCAAAGGTTTGGAGGCGGCGCCAACAGGGTAGTTGATGCCCTCATCGGTGACTGGGAAATTACAGGCATCGTTCAGTGGCATTCCGGGTTGCCACAAAGCACCAGCGAGGGTTTTAACTTCCCCACGGACTTTTTCCTGACGGGTTTCGCAACTCAATCGGGAACGATTACAACCAACATTACTCGCAACATCATGCCGGCGGGCACCCTTCCGAATCTGTTCTCAAATTCCACCACTGCGCTAAGTCTGGTACAACCTACGCTGCCCGGGTTCGTTGGCTCGCGCAATGCCATCACAGGGCCCGCATTTGCCACATTTGCCGCCGACGTGCACAAAACATTTATCATGCCTTGGAGCGATCACCAGCGACTCCAGCTGCGCGTCAGCGCATACAACATCTTTAACAGCGTGAATTTCGCGGATGGCAGTCTCTCTTTGGACGCGACGATACCCAATCTGTTTGGTACATTCACGGGTACCGTCGGCAATGCGCAGGGCGGCGGACGCCAGATGGAATTTGGCGCACGTTACGAGTTCTAACCAACAATCTTAAACCTGTTTGAATCACGAAGGGCTCCGCAAGGAGCCCTTCGCTGTTTTATGGCGAGACAATGGATGACTCTCCGCCACTAAAGTGTTACAAATGCTCAGCAGAGTTTTTCCGCAATGTCCCTGGCCATAACTCAAAACGGCCCAGATTCCGCGCCCTCATTTGCATTTCTTTAATCCTCAACAAGTAAGACTGGTCGGCATGTGCTGGAGAAGGCTGGTTTCTTACGAGTCAAGACGATGAACTCCCCGCGAGGACTCTTAATCCCATGATTTTTCTAGGCAGTTCGGTCGTAGCGGCTCGAAAAACAGTTTTCCATTGACGGTCTAGGTTTGCAAGTCGAGGGCGCTCAGAAACAGTTCTTTTGAGGCGACTGGATTGCGCGCTTTGGCAAACGCATTTCTTAATGTTCTCGCGGTCCTAGGAACTGGGGATTTTGGTCAGGGAGGGTTTTTGAGCGTCTAGTCACCCGTCCAACTTAATTGACGCACGCTATTCAGCTGCGGCGGAGAGAGGATGCGCCACACACGGACGAAGGCGCTGTCACCCGCCTCAAAAACTCACTATCGGAACCTAATATTGCCGCGAACTGCATTAAAGATTGATTCAGGTAAGTCGTCATGTGCGGGGCCAGGAGGGCCTTGCGGTGCTATTGCCACCCACGCCCTAGGCATCGTTTCCCCATCCGCCATTTTGGAAAGCAATTTTTCGAGGAAACTTGAGAATCTTGGGCCTCGGCGATTGAGTGTCAATACGAGGTTAATGGATTTGCCGGAAGTTTTGAAGCATTTGATATACGCGTCAATCTTATTGTCACTTGCCACCCAAAGGAGTTTCACGCCAGAGTCACAACAGGTCTGAATCAATGACGCCCCGCTGAGCGGATCCCCCTCAGCATTCATGATAATTCCGCCAGGCGACACGTTACTGAAGAGATGAACAATGTCGTACCCCTGCCTGATTGCGGCCACGAGCTCCTTGATGCTGGAGCAGGCTTTGACTGTCGTAGAGGGGTAGAATCGGGAATAACTGCTGGCATCCGCATTTAGAAGTTCGTCAAACCCTGTGCCTGCGCTACAAACGAGAACTCTTGTGTTATGAATCTCCGGCAGTTGCGGTTTCCGGGTGAACAAGTCTTTGAGCCGCAAGAGCGCCTCCGAAAGTATCAAGGCTATTGGGGAACCATGCTGTTTGACTGGAAATGATAATCCGTAATTCTACGACTAAACGCACCCAATGATGGCTGCATAAATGGTCTGACGAATATACATGAGAAACCTTGCATAAACTGGGGCTCAAGGCCCAAGTCGCGTTAGCCTATTTTCACTGAAGTTTTTAATCACCGATGAACCGGAGGAACGTGTGCGGTTCCGATTTGCACCTTTCCGCCATGGCACGAACTCTGCGCAGAAACTGCAAGTCATTTTCATTCGCAGTCTGTTGAATCAGAGCATCCCACTCGGACAGGAAAATCCACATCTGAGTTGAGCTGAACAGCGTGTTCCCGTAAGGGTCGACATAACCCAAGAGTGGGAAGGATTTATCTCCAAAAGGGAGTAGATGGTTAAGCGCTGCATCCACCGGCGCTGCCTCGTCGAACCGTTTGCCGTGAATATTCTGAAGGACTACCCAGAGGGGCATAAAACTTACTCCTAGAATGGGAATCCCGGAAAAGCATTGATGAGCCTGCGTCCGCCCGCTGTCTTGAAATTGTCTTCATGACAATACCGCACTGATAGAATATAACATCCGGGGAATTATCCGGGGAGTACTGTGAAAGACACCCGAAGGCATTCATTCAACGGCTCCACGCCCGATGTGAGGTTTTGCGGGCGACGGCCGGTATGTGGCGATGGTAGCTGAGGTTTCCTCGAGTGGCTGCAACCGACAGTCCCGGCAAATCTCGCCGTAGGCCGTGGGCGTACCTTATTTTTATTGCGGTGAACATTTGTTTCTGGTACTCGACGAAATATTGGTTTTATCCGGAAGTGAGCAGGACGGACCGCCAGAAATGGGAAGTGAGACCCAGGCTCGACCTGGCGAGTGTGCCCCATCCAAATCTCCAAATGGGTGAGTCTGACCTGGCACCTTGCTTGTACGTGGTTCCGCCAACTGGACTCAAGCAGCCGGTTGTTTCCGGCACTGTTGGCGATTGTATCCTCCTGATTCCAGACGGCTCGCAATGGGATCTTTTCGAAGTTCGGCTCGATGCGGGCTATTTTTTCCCGGTGACTACGGATGTCTTCGTCGCAGGAACCATGCCGCTCGCGTTCACGCGAACGTATCTCGATCTTGATGCGTGGTCATATCGTACGAAAATTTATCTCCGGGATGTATACGATCCATACCTTACTGGAAAGCGAAATCCATATACATTGTCTTTTTGGACTCTGCCGGATGGGGTGAGTTTTGAGTACAAGCGCATTTCACTTGGAACAGGTTATGCCGAGGCAGTGTTCGAATGCGGTGACGCTGGCCACGTCTTCGGCGGATCCCGCATCGCGTGGAACGGTTGGGGTTGGGACGTGAGCCTTGCGGATGGAACGACGTACCTGTCTCCTGAGGCCTACAGTGTGACGCGTCCGTCGCAGGGTTCGATTGTTGGAATATTCGACCGCGATGGAAATGAAGTGCGGTTGACGCGCGAGCGGAACGGGAATCTCGTAAAGATCGAATCGCCAGGCGGTGGATGGATCAGAATCAGCTATTCAGATTATCGAATCATTAGTGTCGAGGGCAGTTCCGGAGACAAAGTGCATTACGAATACGATCGCTTCAATCGACTTCGGCAAACTACAAATTCCCAGGGAATCACGCGTGAGTATGCGTACGACGATTACAATCGCATGCTCAAGGTTGTGGACTCGAAAGCTGGGCCCATCTTGCAGGTTCGTTATGACTCCGAGGGGAAAACGGTCGAAGCAACGCTGGCCGACGGAACCAGCTACTACCTAAACTACAAGCTCGACGACCGTGGGGACATCCTTCAGGTAGATGTGAACGGGCCTCAATCGGATGTGACTCATGTCCGAATCTTTGGCGACCGCTACGCGGTCCAAAAGCTTCCCCAACGCAAGTCGCACTAACAGCTCAACACGGCAAATTCATCAGAACTCGTTTGCACTGAAGAGGCGGGTCAAGGTGATTTGGCGAGGGACATCTCACCCGTTCGAAGAGTTTAGGGGCGGGTCCATCTTAGGCGCGCCCAATTGTAGCTTTCCGATCACGAGCTGGGGCAGTCGTTACTTGGCCCCAAGTGTAATCTGTTAAACGAGCCGACGCCGACATTCAATGAGCCAATTCAGAAGTGGAACTTAACAGTGGCCACCCGTAGTAGAGTTTATCGGGCTACCATATCCGGGCGAGGGGCAGTCGCAAAAGCGCGCGAGAAAGTAAAACTGCTTTTAGGTGAGTTGGTAGAATGAAATCGATGCGGCTCAGTGGCGGCATGACTCTGGTTCGATCCTGAGCTAGAAGAGATGAAGCATGATGATCCCGAGTAAACGGGAGCGCCAATGACGGTCATAAGGAATTGTTCAAGACTAGCGCTTCTCCTGCTGGCGATGATTGCGGGTCCTCGGGTCTGGGCGCAGGGGCCTCCTTATCAGACTGACGATCCGACGCCGGTGGATTTTAAGCATTACGAGGCTTATATCTTCGGCGGCGTGGATGGCACGCCTGCCGAGTATGACTGGCTTGGTCCGGCGTTTGAATTCAACTGGGGGGCGATACCCAGAGTCCAGATTCACGCCATCTTCCCACTCGGCGGCATTGTCCCCACCAATAATCCCGTATACGCGCCGGGCGGGCAGGGACCGCGCGCATATGGCATCACCGATTCGGAACTGGGCGTGAAGATTGGCTTCATCAAGCAAACCAAACGCCGGCCACAGATCGGCACCTTCACCATGTTTGAAATTCCCACCGGGAGCTATGCGAAAGGGCTCGGCGTTGGGAAGGTCTGGTATAAGTTGCCAGTATGGGTAGAAAAGGATGAAGGTTCCTGGACCTTCGATGGGGGCGCGGGTTACACCGTGGTTCCTCAGACTCAATATCGCAACTTCGCCTACGGCGGATTTCTGGTGAAGAAAGTAATCAATAAAAAGCTGGAATTTGGCGTCGAAGTGTTCGCTCACGGCGCGGAAGGGTTCGCCGCCGCGCAAACACAGGCCTCGACGCTGATAGACGCGGGCGGCTACTACCACTTTAAGAATCCCAATTTCCAATTTTTATTTGCTTATGGGCACTCTGTCGCCGGGCAAACAGAGAACTACGCATATCTTGGCCTCTATTACACGTGGGGAAAAGAAGACAAGAAACCGGACGCGGGAGACGCGATGCTTTCCAGACGTGTTCCCAAGGCTGGATTTCGCTGACTTGCAGCACGGCCAGATGGTCTGCGGATTCAACTTTGCAATGGTGACGGGGAGGTCATCCCGGCAGGCCGTTTTCGCAAGCGGCCGCGTCTCGGGGGGGCTGAAATTACGGTGCGTCATTGTGAAGTCGAAGGGCGGTCGCAGTATGAATATCACCAGCAGTGATGTGATTCTGTTAGTTCATTCAACGTTTGGAGTTTTGGGGACGCTTTCGGCGCTGTGGGTTTTCGTCGAAGCGCTGAACGCGCGCGAGGAGAACTCCGGGCGGACGCGGATCGCAGCTTACATTGCGGCCGCGTGCATGAGTGTGACGTTGATTGTGGGAGGATACTGGTACATTCACTTCTATCCGTTCGACAGGGCGCTGATTCTGAAAGGCCCGTGGCCGCTTGCTCATTCACTGTTCATGGAAACCAAAGAGCATCTGTTCTTCATCACGTTGTTGCTCTCCCTTTATCTTCCGATTGCGGCAAGGGACAAGCTGCATGCCAACTCAGCCGCGCGGAAGATGGTGCTATGCGTCGCGATGCTGATCGTTCTTAGCGGGCTAGCTATCGAAGGTTCGGGTGCGGTCATTAATCATGGCGCGAAAGTTGCGCTTTTGCATGCGAACCCGGAGGGCGGACGATGAATTCGGAAAATTCAAAGTTAGGGCGCGCCAATGCGGGATTCGCGATGGCCACTGGCATAACGGTTGTTTTCAGCACTGCGCTGGCGTGGGCCAAGGATGCTTATAAACCCTTGAACAATCTTATGAATGATGTGGCTTGGCACAATTGGATAGCCCACGGTCTTGCTGATCTGATTCTCTTCATTGGACTGGGGCTGATTTTCTCAAATGCAAACATGGCTGAACGAATCGCTCCAAATCGGTTGATAACGTTCCTGGTGGCGGCCGTGGTGGTGGCGGGTGCCGGGTTGTTCGTCTGGTACGCACTATTCTGAAGTGACGGGGATCGGGAATTGTGGCTGGAGTAGAACGTTCGAGGAAATATCCGCGGGGTACTTCAAGGCGCACCTAAAACCAAAGTCCAATTCAAAAGCGAACTGAGAGAGCGGCGAGCCGGCTTTAATTATCCCACTTGAATGAAGAAAGAACTCCAGACTTAAATTCCAAATCGGCGATCAGGCGATCCACGGTGGGGCGCGGAGGCGGCGCGACAGGATTTGTGCCCTGCGCTGGGTTGGTGCCTTGGAGGGGCTGAGTCGGCGGACTAGCCGCCGCGCCTTGTTGGCTTGCAGCCGCGTCAGGCTTGCGGAAAAAGACGCGAAATTGGTAACTGCCAGAGGAGTTGGTGGGTCCAAGACCAGTGATGTGCCAGCCATTTGTGCCTTCATCATTTGCAGTCGCCATTCCCGCGTCGGTGAAGAAATCGGAGAGCTTGGTTTCGCCAACTTTATAGGACGCGAGATGAGCGACGAGGGCGCGGGCGGCCAGGCTGTCGCGCGGGACGCGGCGCGAGGCATTGAAGGTGCCCGGAGGAAAGCGCGGCTCCACTTGGGCAATTTCAAAATGGCCGGTGAAAAAATCGTCTAAGAGTTTGTAAGCGTCGGGATCGTATTTCTTCAGCCCTTCGGGACCGTCCTCGGGTTTCGGCCCGGTCATGTTCATGTCGCCGTGAGTGCCGAAATACCACATGGTCAGCTCGGCGAAATATTCACTGGGGTTGGAGCCGGCGTAAGAATTGAGCCAAAGGCCTTTGGATTTTGAAATTTGATACTGAGCATCAAATTTGGCACGCACTTCGCGCGGGATTCCGGCGCCCTCAATGTTATGAGCGAATTCGTGCATACAAATATCACGGCCGCGATAGCGATCGGTGGGAAGCTTCAGGAGATTTTCCTCACCGCAGGAAGTGATCAGTCCGCCCATGCCGCGGGTGCGCTGATCGCGGGTGAGTCCGTTGTATTCGTCGAGAGGGACATGTTTGTCCTGCCGCCACTCGGGAAGATCGGTGGTGACCTGATCGCGTCCGATGATGTGCAGTTGAGCGCCGGCGGCGGCAAGATTGGTGATGACCATGGGAAGATGCGCGGTCTCCGTGGCCATGCGATCGTAAGCGATGTACATGGCTTCGTCAGTGACCACGCTGGGCGCCTTAATCAGAATTCCGTGGAAGGAGAGGAC